>Ga0207689_10001815_pt1 | contig 20159 bp, 18 predicted proteins | sample KBSMisM52_FD_184312 | JGI IMG/M metagenome (GOLD analysis project Ga0207689, IMG submission 184312) | Miscanthus rhizosphere microbial communities from Kellogg Biological Station, Michigan, USA - KBS Miscanthus M5-2 (SPAdes) (version 2) | ecosystem: Host-associated > Plants > Roots >... | reverse complement strand
AGTCGCGCCTCGTGGACGATCGCACGATCGCGGAGATGCTCGAGCGTTACGAGAAGGTTGTCCTCAAGCCGCTTGCCGGTGGCTCGTCGCGCGGTCTGTTTTTTGTCGACCGAGGGAGCGAGATACCGGTGATCGATGACATTCCGTACATGGTCGAGCAGTTCATCGCCGGCCGCGAATTGACGGTGGGCGTCATCGACGGGCCGGTGGCGTTGCCCGTTATCGAGATCGAGACCGATCCCGGCGCAACGTTCGACTACGAGGGCAAGTACCTCGGCAAGGGAACGCGCGAGATCTGTCCCGCCAAGATCCCCGATTCGATGCGCGACGAAGCGCAGGCGATGGCGATCGCCGCACACGTGGCCCTCGGATGCGAAGGCTATTCGCGGACAGACTTGATTGCCGCGGAGGATGGGCTTTACTTTCTCGAGTTGAACACTCTGCCCGGCCTCACCTCGACGTCCCTCGTACCGCAACAACTGCGCGAGGCGGGCATCGGGTTTCGGGAGTTTCTGGAGACGCAGATCGCGATCGCCAGGAAACGTGCCTAACTAATACTTCCCCCCGCACTCCGGACAGAACTTCGGAGCCCCCTCCGCCTCATGCCCGCAGCTGCCGCACTTTTTCTTCGCGGAGTACGCGGTCCCGCATTCGGGACAGAACTTCCCGCCCTGCGACTTCGCTCCGCATGATCCGCAGACCGCGCCCGAGACCTGGTCCACTTTGCGCGACTTCGTCCAGTCGACCTCGCGCGCCTTGGTCTGGATCTGTTCCCGCGCCGCCTCGGCCTGGGCGGCGGCCATCTCTTCGTCGAGGTCGGGCGCGCAGCTCTCGCAGAGGCCGGCTTTCTTGTTCCAGCAGATCGGCTCGCAGATCCAGTTGCCGCAACGCGTGCATTGCTTGAAGATCGGGGAGATCTCGTCGACCGCTTCCTTCAGCGCGCTGTCGTGCGCGGGGCCGCCGACGGCGCGCTGCACCTCGTAGGTGCTGTCGGCCACGCTGCCGAAGACGCCTCCGAAGAGGCTCGAGGCCACGCGCGCGGCCGAGCCGAGGACGCCCATCGTCGACGTCTTGAACGTCGACATGTAGCCGTTGTTGCACTTCTCGCAGAAGAACTTGAACTGGTAACCGCGGTCGGTTGAAAGGTCTTCGTAGTTTCCGGTGAAGCGGATGGCGACCATTGATTGGATCTCCTCGTGGATGGCTTTCGGCTGTTTCGAACGAGTTTAACGCGAGCAACACGCTCATTTGCTACGATCTCGCCCCGGTTCACGAATCGAAAGGAGTTTCCATGCGCAAGACCATTGCCATTTGTCTTTTTCTCATCGGCGCGCTGCCGCTGGCGGCGCAGACCCCGCCGCCGGCGCTCAAACTGCCGCGGTTGTCACAGCATCAGGTCGTCATGCAGACCGTCGGTCTCACCGACATCACCGTCGACTACAGCCGCCCGGCGGTGAAGGGACGCGTGCTCTGGGGCGGTCTCGTTCCGTTCGACCAGGTCTGGCGCACCGGCGCGAACGAGGCCACGCAGATCACCTTCACCGACGACGTGACCATCAACGGTCAGGCTCTTCCGAAGGGGAACTACTCGCTGCACACGATTCCGGGAAAGGATTCCTGGACCATCATCTTCAACAAGGTCGCCAAGCAGTGGGGCTCGTTCAGCTATGACCAGGCGCAGGACGCGTTGCGGGTCACCGCCAAGCCGCAGAAGGCGCCGTTCGCCGAGCTCTTCACGATCGGCTTCCCCAATGTGAGCAGCGACAACGCCACGATTGCGCTCTGCTGGGGCGATGTCTGCGTTCCGTTCACCGTCGGCACCGGCACCACCGCCAAGGTGATGGCCGCCGCGGGCGCTGCCGTCTCCGCCGCCGCCGCGACCGACTGGCAGACTCCGTATCGCGCCGCATCGTTCGCCTTCGACAACGGCGACAACGCCCAGGCGATGAAGTGGCTCGATCAGTCGACCAAGGCCAGCCAGACCATCTCCAACCTCTATCTGAAGTCGCGCATCCAGGCCAAGAGCGGCGATAAGGCCGGCGCCATCGCCACCGCGGAAGCCGCCCTCAAGCTGGCCGCTCCGAAGGACAAGGAACTGGCCGGCGAGATTCAGAAGTCGATCGACGACTGGAAAAAGTAGATTCGCGGATCACCCTTTGCGCGGCTTCGGCTTTCCCTTCGGTACGAACGATGAGAACGCCTTCCCCTTCGGCGGAAACGGCTTGCCGCCGCGCGGCGGCGCGGATGCGCCCGGCCGGAACGGCTTGCCCGCGCGCGGACGCTCGTCCCGCTGGAACTTACCTGCCGGTTTAGGGTCGTAGCGCGGTTTCTCCCGCGCCGGTCCCTCAGGGCCAGCCACGCGCAGGTTTACCGGCCGGCCGCGGAAGCGGGTACCGCCGAGTTTCGCCAGCACGTCATCGCGGTATCGCAAGGGGATGGAGACGTAGGTGATCTCGTCGCGGATCTCGATCGGGCCGATCTCGCTTCCGGAGATCCCAGCCTCGTTGGCGATGGAGCCGACCACGTCGGCAGGGCGGATGCCGTCGCGTTTGCCGAGGGCCATGGAGAGGCGGACCTTGGCTTCGTCGTCATCGCGAACGGCGGCTTTCTCGCGCGGCGCTGGCGCAGGGGCCTCGGCCACCGGCGTTCCTACCGCGCGCGTGCCGTGCGCCAGTCGCGCTGCAGCGGCGGCGACGTCGGCCATATCGAACGGCCCTTCATCGGCCAGCTGCGTGACGATTTCCACGTAGAGATCGAGCTCGCCGGCTTGTAGCTCTTTGCGCAGTGTGTCCTTGAACACGGCCACGCGGCGCGCGGCCACGTCGGCGCGCGACGGCATCTTCATCGGCTTGATCTGCGTGCCCGTGAAGCGCTCGATCTCGCGCATCATCCGCCGCTCGCGCGGGGTGATGAAGAGCGTGGCCACGCCGCTGCGACCCGCGCGACCAGTACGACCGATGCGATGCACGTAGGCCTCGACGTCGTTGGGGATGTCGTAGTTGACTACGTGCGTGATCAGCTCGACGTCCAACCCGCGCGCGGCCACGTCGGTGGCGACGACGATGTCGATCTTGCCGCCGCGCAGCCGCCGGATGACGCTCTCGCGCTCGGCCTGTTTCATGTCCCCATGCATGGCCTCGGCGACGAATCCCCGTCCTCCGAGTTTCTCCGCCAGCTCCGCCGCGCCGTTCTTCGTCCGCCGGAAGATCAGCACCGCGTCCGCCTCCTCGAGCTCGAGCATCTGCGTGAGCACTTCGAGCTTCTGCCCCTCGGCGACATTCAGAAAGCGCTGCTCGATATCCGGCGCCGAGATGCCGTGATGCTCGATTTCGACGCGTTCAGGATTGACCAGATGCCGCTGGGCGATGCGCGCGATCGGCTCCGGCATCGTGGCCGAAAAGAGCGCCACCTGCCGCGGCTTCGGCACGAGCGAGAGCATCCGCTCGACTTCGTCGATGAATCCCATCTTCAACATCTCATCCGCTTCGTCGAGAACGACCATGCGCACTTTTGCCAGATCGAGCGTGCCGCGGTCGAGATGATCGATGAGCCGTCCCGGCGTGCCGACGACGACGTGCGCGCCGCGCTGCAGATGCTTCATCTGCCCGAAAATCGGCGCGCCGCCGTAGACAGGGAGGACAGTCACGCCATCGAGTTTTTTCGCATACGAATGCATGGCCTCGGAGACCTGCACCGCCAGCTCGCGCGTCGGCGCCAGCACCAGCGCCTGCGTCGCTTTGCTCTTCAGATCGAGCTGCTGCAGGATCGGCAGCGCGAACGCCGCCGTCTTCCCGGTCCCTGTCTGCGCCTGCCCGATCAGATCGCGACCGGCCAGAAGCGCCGGGATGGTGCGAGCCTGAATCGGCGTGGGAGCTTCATAGCCGAGCTGGGCGAGAGTTTCGAGAAGCGGGGCGCTGAGGCCGAGGGATTTGAAGGTGGGTTCGTCTGACATTGGGTGACTCTATCAATTCGGAGGAGTGGAGGGGCTGGCCTGTCATTCCGAGCCCGCCGGAACCCCGGAGGGGTGAAGGACGGCGAGGAATCCCCGGCCGGTAGCCCTCACCACCGCCCGACCCCGCTTGTGGGCGGGGATTCCTCCCCGTGCTTTGCCCCATCCGGGGCGCCGCCGGGCTCGGAATGACAGGTGATTCGATGGCTCTTCGCGTCGCTCAGAATGACAGTTCTTCCCGTTACCGTTCCGTGGCTCCTCCGTCGTAACTTTGCCCTCCTCGATCTCGTATCCTTCACTCGCCCATGCACAAACGCCTGATCGTCGTCCTTCTCGCTCTCGTTCTGCCCGTTGTCACGCGCGCCGCCAGCTGGCCGGAGCATCCGGTTTTGCATGCGGTTCGCGTGGCGCAGGGGCCGGTGATCGACGGCGATCTTTCCGATCCGGCGTGGCAGAAGGCGCCGGAGTTCACCGACTTCACCCAGCACGATCCCGATGACGGCAAGCCGGCCACGATGCCGACGTCCGTGCGCATCGTGTACGACGATCACGCCATCTACTTCGGCGCCAAGATGACCGATCCAGGGAAGCCGACCGGTCTGCTGATGCGGCGCGATTCGTTCGGGCAGAGCGACTTCCTCTCCATCAACATCGATCCGCGGCACGACCGGCTTTCCGGGAACGCCTTCACCGTGCAGCCGGCGCAGGTGCAGACCGACACCATCCTCTACAACGATATCGGTGAAGATCCGAGTTGGGACGGCGTCTGGGACTCGGCGGTGAAAGTCGTGGCGGACGGCTGGATCGCCGAAGTGAGGATTCCGTTCTCGCAGCTGCGGTTCCCGGACAAGCCCGTACACGTGTGGGGCGTCAACATCACCCGGCGCACGGTACGCAACAACGAGGTCGTGCGCATCGTCAACACGAAGAAAGGCGACAACGGATTCGTGTCGCACTTCGCCGACATCGATGGATTGGAAGGGATTCACCGCGGCAAGCCGCTCGAGCTCGTGCCTTACAGCGTGGCACGCTCCGACATGCTTTCGCGGACAGATCCGAACAATCCGCTGGTCAAGAGCACCGACTATCGCGCCGACGGCGGGCTCGATGTGAAGTACGCGCTGACCTCGGATCTCACGCTCACCGGCACGATCAATCCGGACTTCGGCCAGGTCGAAGTCGATCCGGCGGTCGTCAATCTCAGCCAGTTCGAGACGTTCTATCCCGAGAAGCGGCCGTTCTTCACCGAGGGATTGAACGTCTTCAAATTCGGCGATACGCCCGCGCCGAGCCACTTCAACTTCTTCTTTCCGCCGAGCCTCTTCTACACGCGCCGCATCGGCCGCGCGCCGCAGGCGTCGCCGAACGCGGACTTCGTCGATGCCCCATCCGAGACCACGATCCTCGGCGCGGCGAAAGTCACCGGCAAACTGGGCGGTTTCGCCATCGGCGTGCTCGATGCCCTGACCGCCGCCGAACACGCGCGCTTCGTGACCGGGCCGGTGTCAGGACGGCAGCAAGTCGAGCCGATGACGAACTATTTCGTTTCCCGCGGAACGAAGGACATCGGCGACGGATCGCGTCTCGGCTTCATGCTGACCTCGGTGAACCGGCGGCTGCCGGACGAGTTGTCGGGCCTGCGCGAAACCGCGGTGACCGGCGGCGTCGACGGGTACGCATCCTTCCTGAAAAAGGCGTGGATCTTCGAAGGATCTCTGGTGGGTTCCGAAGTAACCGGCAGCCCGGAGGCAATCGCCAACACGCAGACATCGTCATCGCGCTACTACCAGCGGCCGGACGCGGAGAACATCCACTTCGATCCGACGCGCACGTCGCTGAGCGGATGGGGCGGCCGGGCCATGCTATCGAAAGCCACCGGCTTCTGGCGGCCGAATGTGCAGGTGCAGGTTTATTCGCCCGGCTTTGAAACGAACGACACCGGCTTCATGCAGCGGACGGACATCATCTCGACGCACGCGCTGATGCAGTACGTGAATCAGAATCCGTCGGGGCAGTTCCGGGAGAAATACGGATGGTTCGGCGCCTGGCAGAACCGCAATTTCGACGGCAACACCATCGAGCGCGGCCTCTTTGCAGACATGCAGGGCGTTTTTCAGAACTACTGGAACGCGCATCTATCCGTCTTCCTCAATGGCGGCGCGATCTCCGACCGGCTCACGCGCGGAGGTCCTCTGGCGCGCACGCCGTCCAGCTGGAACAGCGATTTCAATGTCGGGACGGACGATCGCAAGACGCTGTCGTTCGGCCTGAACGCGCACACGGACCGCTCCGGCGACGGCTCCTACACGCACAGCCTGGGAGTGATGGCGTCGGCGCGCCCGCGGGCGAACCTGCAGTTGAGCGCCGGCCCGACATTCACGCGCTCGCACGATCACACCGGTTATGTGAGCACGTTCGATGACCCGACGGCGACGCTGACGTTCGGACGCCGCTATCTGTTCGCCGACCTGGAGCAGCGCTCGTTCGAATTGGGCACGCGCGCCGACTGGACGCTGAGCTCGCGTCTCTCTTTCCAGCTCTACCTGCAGCCGTTCGTGGCCTCGGGCGATTATCACGACTACCACTCGCTCGCCGCCGCCAGAACGCGTGATTACACGCCCTTCACAGGCGCCGTCGCCAATCCCGATTTCAATTTCCGCAGCGTCCGCGGCAGCGCCGTCGTGCGCTGGGAGTTCCGCCCCGGCTCCGCGCTCTACGTCGTCTGGAACGAGAACCGCGCCGATGTGGCGCCCATCGGCGATTTCAGTTTCCGACGCGATCTGCGCGCGATTCCGAGGGCGCCGTCGCACGATGTGTTTCTCGTGAAGGTTTCCTATTGGCTTCCGATATAAATGGGATTCTGTCGGCGAAGCCGGCTCAAGATCTTAGCCCCCGGCTCTTCAGCCGGGGGGTTCGAGAGCCGCCCCAACATTGCGAGCCCGCTTCAGCGGGCGGCAGACTCGCGGTCCGTTCCTGTCGACCGCTCAAGCGGGCTCGCAATTTGGGCAAACGCTGAATACCCCGGCTGAAGAGCCGGGGGCTAAGATCTTGAGCCGGCTTCGCCGGCGACGATTGAGCCACGTCGGGCGCTTCGCATTCAACTCATTTCGGCCAAAGCCACCCAAACGCCCCCGCCATCATCATGCTGTAAATCAGCCCGTCGATCATCTCCTTGAGCACGACCGTCCACGGCTTGCCGTACCAGATCGCGTCGGCCACCGTGCGGAAGCCGTAGGTGAGGAAACCGGCTGCGCCGACGATGCGGAAGACGGCGAGGTACGGCGTTCCTTTGGCCAGCGTGTGGGCGGCCAGGTAGGCCACGAAGAACGACACCACGAGCAGGTAGAGGAACCAGAAGAAGAGCACCTTCCCCATGTTGACGTCCCCGGGATTGCGGAGGATGAGCATGGCGATCGGTCCGCGCTCCATCGCCTCGCGTTCTTCCTTCGTCGCCTTGTTCCAATCGAGGCATGGCACGATGTACTGGCCGCTCTTCGCGGACGCCAGCGCGCCGAGGACGGTTTTTTCGTCCGGAAGCTTGCCGTAGTCCTTCCGATGCCAGAACGGAAGGGCCATCCAGAGCACGTTACTGGCGATGAACACGAAGACGGCCGACACGAGAATCGGGAGCCACAGAGAGGACAGTGGGACCATCGCGACCTCCTAAGTTGAACGGGTTTCGGCCATCATCGCAGAAACGACGCCGATTTCAACAAAGGTCATGCGGCGACTGTCTTCCGGTTCCAATACGAAACGGCCAGCAGAAAATCAGAGACATTGGTCGAGGCGAACGTCGGCGCCAGATCGGACGGCGCAATGATTCCGACGACGTTGTCGTCATCGTCGACGACCGGAAGCCGCCGCACCTGCTTTGCCTCCAGCAGCTCGATGGCCGACTGCACGTCTTCATCCTGCCGGATCGTGTAGACCGGTTTGGTCATGACTTCGCTCACGGGCACGAGGGACGGGATCGACCCTTTCGCCACGGCACGGCAGGTGATGTCGCGATCGGTCACGATGCCCACCACTTTGGTTCCCTTGCAGACCGGGATGACGCCGCATCCGTGGTCCAGCATCAGCTTGGCGACGTCATCGAGCCGGTCGGCCGGCTCGCAGCAGATGGGCGAGAGTGTCATCAAATCTTTGACGATCATGAGCCTGTACCTCCGGCGACCATGAATAGTCCGGCGCGGCTTCGTTTGCGAGGAGAGGCGTCACCGGAACGCGGTGTCTGCTGTCACAATGCCCGGAGGAGGAATGGAACGTTGACCATCGTCAGGTTGCAAATCACCATGTCCCTCGACGGCTATATCGCCGGACCGAATCAGAGCCTCGAGCATCCGCTCGGCGAGCGGGGCGAGGAGCTGCACCGGTGGGCTTTTGCCGCGCGCAGCTTCCGCGAAATGCATGGCATCGAAGGCGGCGAGCCCGGGCCGGACAGCGACATCATCACGGAAGCTTTTCAGAATGTCGGCGCCTACATCCTCGGCCGCAACATGTTCGGCGGAGGATCCGGCCCGTGGGACGAGAGCTGGCGCGGCTGGTGGGGCGACGACCCTCCGTACCACACGCCGACGTTCATCCTCACGCACTACCCCCGCGAACCGTTGGAGATGAAGGGCGGGACGACGTTCTATTTCGTCACCGACGGCATTCACGCCGCGCTCGATCGGGCCAGGAGCGCCGCGGGCGACAAGGACGTCGCCATCGCAGGCGGCGCCAACGTCGTGCAGCAATATCTGAAGGCCGGCCTGATCGACGAGATGGAGATTCACGTCGTCCCGCCGCTCCTCGGCAGCGGATCGCGACTCTTCGAGAACACGGACGGCCTGCAGAGTCGATACGAATGCATCCGCGTCGTCAGTTCGCCGGCTGCAACTCATGTCAAGTACCGGCTGGTGCGATAGATGACGACGCTGCCCCTCATCCTGATCACGGCCGGGTACGCGCTGCTGTTCGTGCTGGCCTTCTATTTCACACGGGCAACGTTGCGGCGCGCCGCGGGTTCTCTGGCCGGCGCCGTAATTGTCGGGCTCACGTCCGTGAGCATTCTCGTTCTGGGCGAGGCAGTCGGATGGTGGAAGATCCCATTGCTATCGACGCCATTTCTCCTATTCCTCGGCCTCTCCATCTCCGTCTCGCCGATCTATCTCGTTACCTGGCGGATTGCCCGCCGGTTCGGAACGCGCGGCTTGATGCTGTTCGCGGGTGTAGTGACCATCATTGGCGCGCCACGCGATTACTTCATTGCCTCGAAGTTCCCGCAGTGGATGGTCTTTTCGCCGGGAGTTGCTCCCGTCATTGCCGATGCTGTGACGTATGGCGCCGTCATCGTCCTCCTGGGGCATGCCGTGATGCGCATTGTCGCTGGGCCGGCGCAAGAGGACGGGCTCGCGCGAACGTGATCCCTGTCTACTCCCACTCGCAAACGTACTCGCAAACCTCCGCGCCCTTGGCCCGGCACTTCGTCTCGGTGACCTTGGCGTTCTTCGCGCCGCACATCTCGATCGCTTTGCGATGCCAGCCGACGACGGTCAGGCAATCGTGGCGTGAGAATGTCGGAGCCTCGTACGTACGGAGAATGGCCTTGTTATCGGCGATCCGATCGTACGTCCGGCGGCCGGTGTCGTAATACATCTGATAAATCTGCGGCGTGCGCCGCAGCAAGCCGTGCGGATCGCCGGGGGAGAGCATGGCCCGATGCGCGCCGGTCAGGTTGTGCTCGGCCGACTTTTCGCCGATGACCAGAAAAACATCCTCGCCCATCCCCATCTCCGCGGCGATGGCCTCGTCGAGGCGCTGGTTCAGCTCGAATGAATACCAGCCACCGGTGAGGATCGGCGAGCAGACCGCGCGATCGCTTTCCGGCAGCCGCGCCAGAACGCGCTGCACGCCTTCCTCGCCACGTTGCTCGCGCACGAAACCGAGCCGCGACAGCAGCGCTCCGCCCTTGACTTTGATCGATGCCGGATCACCCATGCGCAGAGAATACGCCAGTCACCCGTCGATTTTCCGTGATCGCCAGTAGGATTCCAGCGTCATGAGCATGATTGCCATCACGCGCGCGGTGAGCGAATCGATCAACCGCTGCGAGCTGACCCACGCCGCGCGGACGCCGATCGACGTCACTCGCGCCCGCGGCCAGCATCGCGCTTACGAGGCCTGCCTGGCATCCCTCGCCTGCGAGATCCGGCAGATTCCCGCGGACGATCGCTATCCCGATGCCGTCTTCATCGAAGACACGGCCATCGTCCTGGACGAGCTGGCGATCATGACCCGCCCCGGCGCTGAGTCGCGGCGCGGAGAGGTTGATGCGGTGGCGGAGGTGCTGGGTCGATATCGAATGCTCGGGAGGATCGACGCGCCGGGCACGCTCGACGGCGGCGACGTGCTGCAACTCGACGGTGTGCTCTACGCCGGCCGCACGCCGCGTACGAATGCGCGAGGCATCGACCACCTGCGCGAGCTCGTCGCCCCGCACGGCTATCGCGTCGAGGCAGTCTCGGTAGACGGCTGCCTTCACCTCAAGTCCGCTGTAACGCGCGTCGGCTCTGACGCCCTGCTGATGAATCGCGATTGGGTGTCGCCTGCGCAATTCATCGACTGGCGGATCATCGACGTCGATCCGTCCGAGCCTGCCGCCGCCAACGCCCTGCGGATCGGCGACAGCGTCGTTTTCCCCGAGGAGATCGCGCGGACGCGGAGGAGACTCGAAGGGGAGGGGATTGACGTGCATCCCGTCCCCGCCTCGGAGCTGGCGCTCGCGGAAGGCGGCGTCACGTGTTGTAGTCTCATCCTTCACACGTGAACGTCATCTCCATCAACGCTGGCCTTCCTCGGGATGTCGAATGGCGAGGCCAGATCGTTCAGACCTCCATCTTCAAGGAGCCGGTGGCGGGAACGGTGACGGTTCGCCGCCTCAACATCGACGGCGATCAACAATCCGATCTCATCGTTCACGGCGGCGCGGAGAAGGCCGTCTACGTCTATCCCTTCGAGCACTACGCGTTCTGGCGCCAGGAGCTGCCGTCGCTCGAGTTTCCGTTCGGCGCATTCGGCGAGAACTTCACGACCACGGGACTGGATGAGGACAGCGTTCACATCGGAGATCGTTTCCGAATCGGTAGCGCGGAGTTTGTCGTCACGCAGCCGCGCATGCCCTGCTTCAAGCTCGGAATTCGCTTCGGCCGTCCCGACATGATCAAGCGTTTCCTGCAAAGCGGCCGGACCGGCTTCTATCTGGCGGTCACTCGCGAGGGCGAAGTCACCGCCGGAGACGCCATCTCGCTCATCGCCAGCGATCCGGACGCGATCACCGTCGCCAATGTCGTCAGTCTCTATGCATCCGATGCGGACAATCAGGATCTTCTCCGCCGCGTAAGCGGACTCTCATCGCTTCCTGAGGGTTGGCGCGACTACTTCCGCAAGAGGCTTTGGCAAGCGGATGAATGAACCAGTACAGACAATCTACGAGCCGCGGAGCGGCGGTATCTACGTAGCCCACAGCGTGAGCTGTGGGATTGTGATCAGACCCGTATTCAGCCGCGGAGCGGCGGTATTTCGGATGTTGCCTTTGATTCGCATTCGAGATGTCGCCGCCCCGCGGCTCAATGGAATGTCATCCGGAGACCCACGGCTCACGCCGTGGGCTACCTAAATGACGCCGCTCCGCGGCGCGCGTGGCGTTGCCGATAACCCACGCCCCATCGGCCTCCTTCGCGCCACTGCAATGGTGGTTGGCATCATCATTGGAGCCTCAATCTTCGTCCAGCCTTCAGAAATCACAAGACGAGTTCCGAGCGTCTCCGGAATGCTGCTGGTTTGGCTTCTGGCCGGAGTACTCACCCTGTTCGGAGCGCTCATCTGCGCGGAACTGGCCTCCGCGTTTCCGCGCACCGGTGGCGTCTATGTATTTCTGAAAGAGACCTTCCATCCCGCCGCTGGCTTCTTATGGGGTTGGGCGATGTTCTGGTGCATGCACTCGGGGATCGTCGCCGCCATTGCCGTGGTCGCCGCGCGCTATATCCGTTTTTTCGTTCCATTGAGCAGCAACGGGACTCGCATCGTCGCAATCGCCGCGATTTTCATCTTGTCCGCCATCAACTATGTCGGCGTACGGCAGGGGAGTGCCATCCAGACGTTCTTTACGATCGTCAAGGTGCTGGCCATCGGATGCATGCTCATCATCGTCGTTGCGTTGGCTGCCGTTCGCGCCGGCGTTGTCGCGGCTACCTCCTATTCGGCGCACGAGTTTCTCCTCGCCCTGGTCGCCGGATTATTCGCCTACGGCGGATGGCACATGGTCACTTATGTCGCAGAGGAGACTCGCGAGCCACAAAAGACAATACCTCGCGCATTGATGATCGGCGTCCTCGTCGTCACTCTTTCCTACCTCGGCCTGAATGCGGCGTATGTGTACGTTCTGCCGCTCGATCAAGTCATCCACTCGGAGCGCATCGCCGCCGATGTCGCCACCGCCCTGGTCGGCGCTCGCGGCGCGGGTGCGGTCTCGATCCTTGTGATCGTCTCAGCTCTCGGTGCTTTGGGCGGTGTGATTCTGGCCGGACCGCGAGTCTATTTCGCAATGGCGCGGGACGGGCTCTTCTTCCGCTCCGCCGGCGTGCCCCATCCCCGCTATCAGACTCCCTACATCGCCATCCTGTTGCAGGCGATCTGGTCCTCCGTGCTCGTGGCCACGGGAACGTATCGCGACCTGTTTACGCGAGTCGTCTATACGGAATGGATCTTCTTCGCCGCGCTGGCCGTGGCCACCTTTGTTTTACGGCGGCGGCCCGGCTATGCGCCCGCGTATCGGACCTTCGGTTATCCCTATGTGCCGCTGCTGTTCATCGCCGCGACGGCCTTCATTGTCATCAACCAGATCTTCGCCGAGCCGGCCGGCAGTGCTGTCGGACTGCTGATCGTTGCCGCCGGTCTTCCGGTGTACGCTCTCTGGACTCGAACGACTTCGCGAAAAGGAACCGCCATCGATGCCGGTCTTTGATTTTCACAATCATTTCTATCCTGCCGCTTATCTCGACGCATTGCGCGCCGGTCCCAGCAACGTGCAGCTCACGTATGACGCCGAGGGGAACACCCTGCTGCACTATCCCGGCGACTACAACGTAGCCGTGCGCGGACATCGCGACATCACCTATCGCTCCGAGGTCATGCGCGAAATCGGGGTGGACACGCAGATTCTCAGCCTGACCACGCCGGGGACGCACGTCGAAGAGCCGGCGAACGCGGCGGCGCTGGCGCGCATCGTCAACGACAGTTTTGCTTCGATCGCCGAGGAGTATCGCGGGCAGTTTCTCGGAATCGCCACGCTGCCTCTCTGCGATCCGGCCGCCTCGGCGCGCGAGCTCGAGCGCGCGTACACGCAACTCGGATTCTGCGGAGCCATGATCTTCAGCAACATCAACGGTGTTGCCTTGCACGACGATCGATTCCTTCCCGTCTGGGAAGCCGCCAACGACCTCGGTGCGGTCATTCACATCCATCCCACTGCTCCGGCAAGCGTCGAAGCCATGACCGACTACTGGCTGACGGCGCTGGTCGGATTCCCGCTCGATACGACGCTGGCCGCGGCTGGACTGGTCTTTCACGGCATCGTCGAGCGTTTCCCCAGAATCCGCTGGGTCCTCGGCCACCTCGGCGGCGCGATTCCCTATCTCGTCGAGCGCCTCGACCGCGGTTTCTACGCCTACAAAGAAAACCGCGTTCACATCGACCGCCCGCCCAGCGAGTACCTCAAGAATTTCTACTACGACTCCGTCAACTTCGACGTCCGCGCATTACGCATGGCCATCGAATTCGCCGGCGCCGATCACATCCTCGCCGGCAGCGACTACCCGCACCTCATCGGCAGCCTGCGGCGCATGCTCGACAGCATCGCGGAGCTCGACATCAGCGAAGCCGACCGCGCCGCGATCCTCGGCGGTAACACGCAGCGATTGTTGCGGAGAGACTGACTGTCACAACAAAAGTCCGGAACGAGGACGATCTGTCATCCAGAGCCGCCGGAGGCACGAAGCCGCGAAGCGGCGGAGATGCCGAAGGACGGCGAAGGAACTCCAGATTGCAGAATCTCGATTAAGTAGAGCGTCTCAAGATACCCAGACTCGAGAATGAGACGCTGCGTTTCAGCCGGTGCTGCCTATCTTGAGATCCTTCGCCGTCCTGCGGCATCTCGCCGCTCTGCGGCTTCGTGCCTCCGGCGGCTCTGGATGACAGGCGTCGTTTGCCTTGATCCCGCCCGAGGTCTATCGTTCTCCGGTTCCGCGTTCATCGAAGTTCCAGGAGAGTGATCGATGACTCCTTCCGCGCCGGCGCGCCTTCGTGGCGTCGCACTTGTCGCCCTTCTTTTCACCGTGCGCGTTTCAGCCCAGTCGCTTGAGGCCATCAATCCCACGTCAGCGGCGCACATCCGCGCCAGCGAGGCGAGGACGCCCCGAGGAGAGGCGGCGCCGTTGCCGGTGTCTAGTTTCTCGGTATCGCGCGGGATCGGCATCCTCGCCGACGACGGCAACTCCTACTGGCCGGGATATCCGTCGGATCTACTGGCGCCGGCGACCTTCCGCGTCGTTCCGACGGCGAACAATACCTTCACCGTGCAGCGTGTCGCCTTCCAGTTCGATGATCCGTCGACTGGCGTCGTCGCCTACGACGGCGCGAAGCGGCCCATCGTCGGCTTTCTCGATGCTAACTACCTTCTGCCGCACTACACCCTTCCCGCTCCGTTCACCTTCGCCGGGAAGCAGTACACGAAGCTGAGCATCTCCACGTGGGGCGCGGTGGCATTCGGCGACGCCGACACGACCCAGGTCAACTACGATCCGACCGTCGTCAGCTCGATGTTTCACATCCAGCCGATCGTGGCGGTCTGGTACGAGTTGTTCAACTATCCGACGACCGCGCGTATCGTCACCAAGAACAAGCCGGGCTCGGTGGTCATCACCTGGGAGAATCTGAAGAGCCGTCATTCGGCCATTCCCTGCACCTTCCAGATCGAGCTCTTCACCGCCAGCGGCGAGATGCTGCTCTCCTATCGAACGCTTTCGACCGACGACGGTCTGATCGGATTTAACACCGGCACCGAGACGCCGACGCGGCAGGCGACGAATCCGGTGAACGTGGCCGGCCTTCCGGCGCCGTTGCAGGCTTCCAGCGCCTCCTTCGACAACTATGGCGGCATCATCGCAGGCGTAACCCTCAAGCTCGCAGCGGCTCCGGCGCCAGTGGGCACCGAGTCCTTCCGCTACACGCTGCTGCTCAACGGCGTCGAAGCCGCGGGCATCCAGGTGAGCGCCACGCAGCCGCCCTTTCTGGTCGTCTCCACGCCGAAGATCCCCGAGTTTCCGTCGGCGCAGATCGGTTCGTGGGAGACCCATCTGACCGGCGACACGCTCACGTTCCGCATGCCGGCATCGAGTCTCGAGCCGTATCTGAACCAGTCCGGCTCGAACACCTGGGCCATCAAGAGCGCGCGATTCGGCGGCGCCGGCTTCATCGACGGGACGATCACGCAGACGCTTCCGCTGACCTTCACCGTGCGGCACTCGCTGCTGCCAGCGGCCGTTGGCGCCTCGGTCGAGGTGCCTCCCGAGGTGTTTCATTACATGCCGGGAGTGTGGGATACCGATCGGATCCGCGAATCGATCGCCGCGTATCTGGTCAGCCGCGGGCAGAACGTCGACAGCTTCCGCTTTTTCCCCACGATTTACGACGATGGTCTGAAGCACGCGAACTACGCCGGCACGTACCCGCGGCAGAAGAGCGTGACCGGCGCGGGAACGATTCCGGCGCGCATGGAATGCGATTGTCACTACGGCGCCGAGTATTCGTCGATCAGTGAATCGCTGGCGGACGAAACGAACACGCAGATCGCGCTCACGCACGAGCTGGGTCACGAGTGCGTCTTCTACGCCGATTACAAGGACGTCGACGGCGTGGTGAAAGGCCCGTGGCGCGATGCCGGCGTCCCCTGCTTCGGCGGCGCGCATCCGAACAACGGCCTCGCGAATCCCAGCATGTTCCCCGACACCGAGTCGGGCCTCTCCACGATTTCGGTGATGGGCGGGAGCATCTCCGGGACCTATCAACTGACCGCCCCACGCTTCGGCTTCAGCCGCGCCGAGATGTACTTCCTCGGCCTGGCCTCGCCGTCCGAGGTCACACCGATCGCCTTCGTGCAAAACGGTGTGACCTCACAGATCACCATCGACGAGATCGTCGCCGCGAATGGCGTGCGAACCCCTGCGTACGCGAACGGCCAGACGCGCGTCTTCCGCGTCCCGACGTTCGTGGTCAAGCGCAGCGGCGAGAACGTGAGCGATACGCAGCTCCAGCAACTCCAGAACGTCCTCTTCCGCTGGCAGAGCCGCTTCTACCGCGAGACCGGCGGCCGCGCCCGCGCCAATCTGACGCTCGACGGCGGTTGCAGCTACACCCTCTCCGCGAGCAGCATCCGTCCCGCGGCGACCGCGGCCACCGGCAGCCTCAGCGTGATCGCCGATCCCGGCTGCGCCTGGACCGCCACGAGCGCTGACTCCTTCATCACAGTCACCTCCGGCGCCAGCGGCACCGCCAACGGAACGGTGAGCTACACGATCTCCGCCAACGCGAGCGCAAACAATCGCACCGGAACGATCACCATCGCCGGCCAGCCGTTCACTGTGACGCAATTGGGAGCCGCGCGGCGGCGGGCGGCGGGGCGGTGAGGAGTCGCTGCTGTTCTTTCTGAAGCTGCTTGGCGGATGCTTCCATGTCGGCATCGCGTTGCTCGTCGCGATTGCGCTGATCGCATACATCCGCGCACGCATCAACATCCACCGCTTCAAGACCCGCTATCGAGACAAGTGGCTGCTCGTCGCTGGATCGCGCCACGGTTGGTACGACTTCATGCAAAACAACGTCGCGCCAGCACTCCCGTCAGGGATGGAGCTGATCCTCGGCAGCCGGAACAACTTCCCCGTATTGAACGTGCTGCGATGGTTGAAGGTCAAAGGCGCCAAGCCGCTCCTGATCTACGTCACGATTTCGCGCGAAGTGAAGTACATCTCGCTGCACAAGGAACTGTTGCCCATGAGGCCGCGAGCCGCGCGCGATCTTACGATCCAGCGCGAGGTGTCCGCAGTCATTGCCGCGGCGCAAGCGCAATTGACGGAGCTCGCGTGACCTGCCAGGTTTCTTTTCGATCACCTCGGTGTCTCATCCCCGGAGGATGCAATGAGACACCGACTGATTCTGGCCCTCGTGGTCTTCGCACTTGTTCCCACTCAATCTTTTGCGGCGGGCCCTTCCGGATTCGCCGTCAACGTTCTGGTCGATGACGCGCCGCGCACGGAGTACTTCCACGGCGGCGGCGTCTACATCGAAGCGGTCCGCGGCGCGAGCTACAGCCTGCGGCTGACCAATCCCACCGCGTACCGCGTCGCCGTCGCCCTTTCGGTCGATGGACTGAACACGATCGACGCCAAACACACCGACGCCCGCAGCGCATCGAAGTGGGTGCTGGAGCCGTATGAGTCGACGGTGATCTCCGGCTGGCAGGTCAGCAATCGCACCGCGCGCAACTTTTTCTTCACCGGCGAGCGCCGCTCCTACGGTGCCTCGCTCGGCCAGACCGAAAACCTCGGCGTGATCGAAGCGGTCTATTTCCGCGAGCGCCATCATGAAGTCGAGGTCTATCCGCGGAGGTTTGGCGAAGAGCGATCGGAAGCCGGCAATGGCGCCCCCGCCGCACCATCGGCGAAAGCGCAGAGGAGCGACGCAGACGATTACGCCGCCACGGGCATGGGGCATAAGGAGCGGCACGAAGTGGAAATGGTTGACATCGATCTCGAGTCGACGCCGGTAGCGTCGGTCCGCATCCGCTACGAATATCGCCCGCAGCTGGTGAAGCTGGGCATCCTCTCGCCGCACATCTCACCGCTGGAGCGGCGGGAACGGGCTAGTGGGTTTGAGACGTATTGTCCGGAGAGGTGATGGTTGCTCCTCGACGATCTCATCCGCCGGGTGAGGTGCGAGCGCGAGCAAGTAACGACGGAGGGCGCCGCAAGATCGCGGCGCTCTTTTGTCTTGCCTTGGTTGCCAGTTGGTACCACAGGTAGTACCATGCACGCATGACGTTCGTGGTGCTAGACACGAGTGTTCTGGTTGCGGGAGTGCGATCTCGTGGCGGCGCGTCATTTCAACTTCTGTCCCGAATCGGTACCGGCGCGTTCGACATCGCTGTGTCGGTGCCGCTCGTTCTTGAGTACGAAGACGCTCTGATCCGGCATCTACCTGCAACGGCACTGAGCAAGGGAGACGTTCTAGACCTCATTGACTACATCTGCAGCGTGGCGATCCGGCATGAGGTCTTCTATCTGTGGCGGCCGAACCTGCGAGATCCGAACGACGATTTGGTACTCGAGTTGGCCGTGGCGGCCAACTGCGACGCGATCGTTACGCATAACGTTCGTGATTTCGCGGACGTGAGGCGCTTCGGTCTTCGTCTTCTCACGCCGGGTGCGTTTTTGAGAGAACTGGGAGGTTCAAAATGAGTGCTTTGAGTTTGCGTTTGCCGCAGTCTCTGCACCGCCAGCTTGGCGAGCTCGCAGAGCGTGAGGGCATCTCGATCAATCAATTGATCAGTTCCGCAGTCGCCGAGAAGATGTCCGCACTGATGACTGAGGACTACTTGAACGCGCGAGCGGCCCGCGGAACGCGACGCAAGTTCGTCGCAGCGCTGGCGAAAGTCGCGGATATTGAACCTGACGCTTCGGATCGCATTGAGCAGCGAAATAGGGTGAAGACTCCAAGGAAGACGAGCGCGCGGTGAGACTCGCCGGCGGGAAGCGTCGCTTCCCGCCGGCATCGTCAATCGGCTCCGGCGATCGTCACAACTGCCAGGGGAACTCGCCCGGTGATGACGGGGGAGGTGGTGGTGGTTGTGCGGCGGCGGCGGAGGTGTTCTGCGTGAGCGAGAGGAGAAGCGCGAGCAGGAAAGTCATCGCACCAATGTAGGTTCATGCCGGCAGGCCGATGTCCCGGGATGGTGACTGACGAGTCACGTTACGGACGGGACCGCGCTATCATCGATCCGTCCTTCAATTCCTACGGAGACCGATCTGATGAAGAGAGCCATCGCGGCCCTGGTGTTTTCGTTCCTCGCTATTCCGATCCTCGCCCAGACCAGTGCTTCGCTGGCTGGCATCGTGTCGGTCGAGGGTCGTCCGCTCCCCGGCGTCGCGGTCACCATCTCCTCGCCGGAGTTGCAGGGGACGCGCAGCAGATTCACTGGAGACGGCGGCGCCTACAGCTTCTCCGCGCTGCCGCCGGGCGAGTATTCGATCGCGATGACGTTCGCCGGGATGGAGACGCTCCGCCTTCCGGCCGCGCTCCGGCTCTCGCAGACGTCGCGCGTCGATGCGGTGATGAAGCCGGCCGGAACGAGCGACACGATTACCGTCACCGCACCCGCCCCTTCCGTGCTCGACACACCCCAGGTCTCTACGAACATGACGCTGCCCTTCATCGAGCGGCTGCCGGTGCTGCGCAACCAGCTGGCCACCGCGCAGTTTGCGCCGGGCGTCAGCGGGAACACGCTGGCTAATGGCGAGCTGGCCATCGCCGGCGGGCCGGGATACGACAACCTCGTGCTGGTCAACGGCGTCGTCGTCACCGAGAACACGCGCGGGCAGATGCGGCCGCTGTATATCGAGGATGCCATCCAGGAGACCACCGTCCTCACAGGCGCCATCTCCGCGCAGTACGGGCGATTCAGCGGCGGCGTGGTCAACACGATCACCAAATCGGGCGGCAACGAGCTGGCCGGTTCGCTGCGCGATTCGCTGAGCAATCCCTCGTGGTCGGCGCAATCGCCGGCGGGGGAGGCGCGCGAGAACAATCTCAATCACGTCGGCGAAGGCACCCTCGGCGGCTACATCCTTCGCGACCGGCTCTGGTTCTTCGGCGCCGGACGATGGGCCAAGAACGACACGGCGCGGCAGACGCTTTCCGTACTGGCGTTCGCGGCCAATCCGGTCACTCCGGCGTCGCCGGCCATCGGCTATGCGATGGGGAACGATCAGAAACGATACGAGGCCAAGCTGACCGCGCAGATCGGAGCGCGACAGACGCTGGCGGCATCATGGCTCGGCGTCAACACGGACCAGAGCAATACCCAGTTCTCCAACAACATCTACGATCTGGCCAGCCTCAC
>Ga0207689_10001813_pt1 | contig 20165 bp, 18 predicted proteins | sample KBSMisM52_FD_184312 | JGI IMG/M metagenome (GOLD analysis project Ga0207689, IMG submission 184312) | Miscanthus rhizosphere microbial communities from Kellogg Biological Station, Michigan, USA - KBS Miscanthus M5-2 (SPAdes) (version 2) | ecosystem: Host-associated > Plants > Roots >... | reverse complement strand
GAGGTAGAACCAAGAGCAAAGTCACAGGCAGCTGCAGCCTGGTAGCCGAACTATTTCTGCACAACTGTAAGCACGTGGTTCCCGATAGTCGCCGTATCAATTTTGTCCGGCAAGGCCAGCCGCGTGTCCATGCCGACCTCGGGATATTTGGGTTTGAGATATTTTTCTACGAACAATTCCAGCAGAAAACGTGGAATCTCGGCTCCGTCGAGAATCACAGAGTCCACATGAACAATGCCTGTCCCGGCGCTGCCGCGGGCGTGAGCTTGAACTTCTACATCGTGAACTCCAGAAAACATGGAAAGCAGTGGATTGGACGAGCTGCCTGCGCCTCTAATTTTGTCGAAGTCCACTCGCGAGGTTCCCGTGACCGTGCCATTGACTCCAACTAAATGCACAGACTGCACGCCATCCGGCAACTGAATTTTTCCGGAGGCGATGTAAGCATTGATTTCCTGCTCGGTCAATTCCGTGGGTTTGGCATCGGGATGCGCCAGCGCACCATTGGCTTCGATGTGATCTACCTTGCGCTGGGCGCTGGCAGCGGCCTCAGCGTTGGAGGCCGGCTTACTCCAGGCAAGGGAAAAGCCAACTGCCGTCATCGCGATGAGACAAAACCTGGAAGCCAGCTTCATTGTTGCTTGAGTTCAGCCTGTGTTTCAGCAGCGCCGACCGCGGTGACGCGCGGCGTTGCCAAAGGACCGGTGATGCTATATCCATGAACGTCGTCTCGTAACATGCGCAGGTTCAATCCCCGTCCCTTCAAGGCTGTGCCGCTGATTTGATAGATGCTGCCGCCGGTTTCCAGTTTGCCTTCCTCGATGTCTAATCGATTTCCGCGGAACAGAATTTTACCGGTAAACTGTTTGGCGAAGACTGGGCCGGCATTGCTGGTCAAGACGATATGGGGGAGCGACGTCTCATGGGCTTCAACATCCAGGGAGCCACGCACCGATGAGAGAAAATCGGCAGTGTTCGCACCCGAGGCGCTGATCTGATAAGACGCCGATGCGGTTCCCGTGACCCATCCGTCATGCATCGCTTGGGCGAGCTGACCCAGAGAGGCGTGGTGCAATGAACCTTGTCCGGTGTATTGCGGCGAATCGGCAGAAAAATCAGAGCTCCATTCGCCCGTGTGATTTCCGCCCAGCACATTCCCACGAAGGTCGGTAAGCTGCAAACGGCGATCTTTCCATACAACCTTGGCGTATATCTGGGTTGCATTCACTTGCCGAATGGACAATTTCCCCACGCTCAAAGTTCCCGATGCATTCAGTTTTGCCAGGAAAGAGTTGCTAGCCTCGGGCGAGGAGAGAAAGCGATACCAGGGTCTACGAGCTTCGGAGATAAATAGCGCAGCAATTTGCGCACCGCTCAACTCCTTGGTCTGAAATTCAAATTGAATCTGGCATGTATTTAGTCGCTCACAATGGCGGGGCACATTGAGTGAACCATGCCACGAAGATTGACCAAGTGTTGCGGTTACATTTTGCGCGGCAGCATCATTGGGGCGCAAGGTAACGCTGGCGGAAGAAATGTCGAGTGGCGCATTGACTCCGGCAATTTCAGCATGAACGTTAGAAAGCTGAATCTTGCCGGTGATGTCTGAACGTTGAAAGCCGCTCCAGGCGCCTGCGATCTGCAGATCAACTTTGGCCGCGCCATCGGCATAGGGGCGCACATAGGAAAGCCCTGCAAGCCGCGCTGCCTGCAACAGGTTTTTGATATGGCTATCTCCCTGTATCTGCAAACTGTAGCCAGCGGTTGAAATCCATCCGCGAATATTCGTCGGAGATAGGGCGCCCAACCCAAGATGGAAGGGTCCGATATCGATCCTTGGCATCGGAACAGAAAGATTGTTTCGTGATTTTTCTTGACCCAGTGCAAATGGAATGCGATCAACAATCAAGTCAGCATTAGTTGTCCGCGAGATCAACCGCGCCCCTTGAATAGTTCCATTACCCTGCCAAACAGGCTGCTTGGATTTGTCGCTGTTGTTCAGCTTGATTGCTGCGTTTACCCTGCCGGTTGAAACCAGATCATTGGGAATGTTCTGTTTTGCCCGTTGCAGAAGTGCTAGTGCAGCCGGTACAGGAACATCGTTTGCGCTAAACACAAGGTTGTATCTGCGATTCGCGCTCATGCTGTCGATACTTCCTGTCATTTGCAAAAAGCCGGCGCCAACCGGTGCATCACAAATAAGGTCGCTGAGATTCTGCTCAATGGAGTTGTAACGAGCAGAGCACTGGGCCGCGAGACGCAACGCATCTCCACCAGTAATGTCGTAGCGGCGAAAATCTTGAATGGATGTGCCCACGTTTACGCTCAAATCAGCGGGCTTACCGCTTATCGCCGCCGTCAACAAAATGGATCCTCTCCATCCGCGATCATACCCGGTTGCCAGTTTTGTAAACTGACCGAGCTGCGCATTCTCCCACTGGAAATTGAAATTTACCGGAGTTTCGCCCAAGGTGGGTGATCTTTGCCATGATCCTTCGGCCCGAATAGTTCCCGTGTCACTGAGATTGGAGTTGGTGCGCATCGGTTGCGCTTTCAGACGCATGCTCCAGGTATTTTCCGAATCCTGCCAGAGGGAAAAATCCGCCTCCATCAAGGCGAAGGCCTTTTTTTCCTGTCCGAGTTTGATATTGATACGCCCGTTACTGGCCTCGATATAAGGAAATCCCGGACGCGGTTCGGTCTTGGCTTTGCCGGTAGGGGCTACCGGGTTTTTCGCAGCGCGCTCGACTAGGCTGCCGAAATTCCAGTGGCCTTCGCTGCTACGCACCAGATTCAAACTTGCGTCCGAAAGACTGAGGCGGGAAATTTCCAGACGGCCGCGGAACAGAGAAGTCAGGCGCAACACCGCTATTACTTCCGGCGCTCTTAAAACTGGTTCCGCCCCGAATACCGGGTCATCGTGAACTACAAAGTTTTCCAGGTCAAATCCCGGCTGCGGCAAAAATCGAAACGAAACAGAAGAAATTTCTACAGAACGCCCCAGCGCATTGCTAATTGAATTGGTAATGCGTGATCGCAGACCGCCGGCACCCGGACGTACAAAAAACAATAGCAGTAGCAACGCCGCAAGCATGGTTACGATGCCGCGCCATGAGCGCGCAAACTTGAATTGAGGCCAACTCAACGAACCACCTTCAGCGTGCGATTCCAGCGAGTCTTGTCGAAGAAATGAAGGATGACATGTACAAAACTTACCGCACGCGCGGTAATTTCTTTTTGCAGGTAATCCCCTTCTGGTGTATCGAACGACCAATAGATAAACATGGGCCGGCCCACCACATTCTTTTGCGGGATGAATCCCCAGTAGCGGCTGTCGTAGCTGACATCACGGTTGTCGCCCATAGCGAAATAGCTGTCCGGCGGAACCACAATGTCATCTCCCTGTATGTACTGCCGTAGGGACAGCTGCCAGTAGTCCGCTAGTTGATCGGCATAGGTTGGCGTGACCGCCGGGAAATTAAGGCGATACGGGGTGTCCTGATCAATATTGGCTGCGTCGTGATTTACGTACAGCTCATCCAACTTTTCACCATTGCGATAGACCACTCCATCGCGCAGATGCAGGCGGTCTCCCGGCACACCGATGACTCTTTTCACAACATAGAGCCCCGGCGTCATTGGAGATAGAAACACGACAATGTCTCCGCGATGGATTTGTCGATAGGGAAGCAGTGGGCCCATCCAGCGTGTCTGTGGCGCAAACTGGATGCGATTCACAAATACGTGATCGCCAATCAGCAGCGTTTTCACCATGGAACTGGAAGGAATCTCAAATGCCTGTAGGATAAAAGTGATGATAAAAAGACCGGTCACCAGCACAGAAGCCAGCGAAGCGAGAAACTCGACCGGAGTCTCCTTCGGCTTTGCTTCTTCCTGAATTTCTTCTTTCTTGTCTTTCTCTTTTGCAGGCACTCGATTTTCCTTAAGAAGTAGGATTACCTCACCGCATGGAAAGTACGTTCCCAGCGGGTTTGATCAAAAAAATGAATCACGGTGTGCGCGATTGATTTCAAGCGATCGCTCAATTCGGTTTGCTCATAGTCACGCCCGTCACTGGCAAACGACCAATAAATCCCAATCGGCTGACCGATGAGGTTCTCGCGGGGAACAAAACCCCAATACCGGCTGTCATAACTATTATCTCGATTGTCGCCCATAGCAAAGTAGTAATCCGCTGGGACCACCAGATCTCCACCTTGTAGGTACTTAGGCATGGTTTCCTGCCACTGCGGAGTCGCGATTTCCGGGACCAGGGCGGGGAAGTCGTCGCGTTCAGGATCGTACTGCCGCATCCCTGAATGAATCACGTAGGCTTCGTTGAGCGCTTCACCGTTGCGGTAGACGATCCCACGACGCAGATGGATATGGTCCCCGGGAATCCCTATTACGCGTTTCACCAGGTGCTTGTCTGGTTCCGCTGGAGATAAAAAAACAATAATGTCGCCACGCTTGATTTCGCGGTACGGCACGAGTGGTCCCACATACCCACTGCGAGGAGCAAATCCCAGACGATTTACAAAAAGATGATCGCCAATCAGCAGGGTGTTCTCCATCGAACTCGACGGAATGGCAAACGTCTGTCCTACGAAGGTCATGATGAAAAGCACCATCACCAGCGTGACTGCCAGCGAGGCAAGGAACTCGACCTGAGTTTCCTTAGGTTTGGAATCTGCTTGGTGCTCTTTTTCCGACATCAGTTCCTCAACCAGTTCTCAATTAGTGGACAACCCGCAGAGTGCGATCCCAGCGCGTGATCTGAAATATGTGCAGCGCGCCATAGACGAAATGAAAAATTTTATCACTTGCCGATGGGGACTGCGGCATGTCCTCCCCAAAGCTGCTCAATGACCAATAAATGATCAGTGGGCGTCCAATGATGTTTTCCTGCGGCACAAAGCCCCAATAGCGGCTGTCGGAGCTGTCATCGCGGTTATCACCCATCACAAAGTAATTCCCCGAGGGAACAATCAGCTGGCCATCTTCCACCAGTTTTTGCATCTGCAACCACCAGCCGGCCTCAATCCCATAGGGAAGATTCAACCGCGGGAACTCATCGCGAAAAATATTGTGATCACCGATTTTATGAACGACGTAAGACTCGTTCATGGCAATGCCATTCACATACACCTGCTTGTTGATCAAGCGTACCCTGTCGCCAGGAACGCCGATTACTCGCTTCACGAAGTGCTGTGGAGGATTTACTGGATAGTGGAACACGATGATGTCGCCATGTTTAATCGGCCGGTAAGGAACAAATGGAGCCCCGAATTTGCCGCCAAAATGCAGTTTATCCACCAGCAGGTAGTCGCCAACCAGCAGCGTGTCTTCCATGGATGGAGTGGGGATCTGGAAGGCTTGAATCACAAAAGTGATTACGAAAACCGCGATGACAATCGTGACCAGCAAAGACTGTGCCGAACCGATCCACTCTGTATCAGGGTGGGTTTCATGCGTTTCCGCGACGGGTGCGGTGATGGCATCTATAGTGGTCTCAGCCATGAGTGGCATCCACTCCGGAGCGTTGCGCCAGATAGTCGAGCACCTGGCGGGCTGCTTCCTGTTCCGCATTTTTCTTGGTAGATCCTTCGGCACGCCCGACGAATTCTGGAGTGTTGCGCTCAAAAGACCGCAGGTGAGCTTCGACCGTGAACTGTTTTTTGTGCTCCGGCCCTTGTTCTCCGACCAACACATAAGAAGGTTGCGGAAGTCCTATGGCCTGGAGGCGCTCTTGCAATGTGGATTTATAGTCATTCACCGGCAGGCGCTTGCCGCTCCGGGAAAGATGTTCCAGCTCCGGCTCCAAAACGCATTTCAGAATGACTTTTCGGACCGGGTTGATTCCGCCATCCAGATAAATCGCTGCAAGAATGGCTTCCAGAGCGTCGACCAGCAAGGTCGTTTTGCTGCGGCCGCCACTTTTTTCCTCACCTCGGCCGAGGTGCAGATATTTCCCTAAATCCAGTTGCTGCGCCACACGAATAAGATGCTTTTCGCTCACCAGATGGGCCCGGACTTTGGAAAGTTCTCCCTCCCGAAAGTGTGGAAAGCGGTGAAATAGTTCTTCGCCGGTGACAAAGCCCAACACCGCATCGCCTAAAAACTCAAATTGTTCGTTGTCGCCGACGCGAGGGGACTCCGGCGGCTGCCCAGCTTCTTTTTCCCGGGCGTGAGAAGTATGGGTAAGGGCTTGCTCAAGCAGCTCGGGACGGAGAAAGTGATGTCCCAAAGATTCTTCCAGCGCCGCAATGTCACGTGACTTCATTGTCTGTCTTGCTGGAGGACTTCCAACATCCGCAGAGCGCTAGTTCTTCGGAGGCGCAGCCTGACCTGTGGCCGGTTTTGGAGCCGGAGTGCCTCCAGTCAACTGAACCAGACGGTCACGTTCCTGCCGGGCATAAGTTCCCACTGAAGAACTTGCATCGTTAGCCGTAAGCTCGACCGCGCGGTTCACTTCTTTCAGCGCTTCCGGATATTTACCCTGCTTATCCAGTGCCAGAGCCAGGCGCAAAACTACGACTGGGTCTGGTTGCGTCGGAAACGCGTCGATAGATTTGCGGAAGGAATCCTCAGCATCCTTGAAATTGTCTTTGTTGTACTGCATGGTGCCGACGATGGCATAGGCACTCGACCGCAGAAACCTCTTATAAGCATCCACCTGCTCCGGGGAAGCTCCGCTGGGAATGGAAATACCAGTGTCAATGGTCTCGAGGGCATGTTGTGCCAGCTTGGTGGCTTCCGCTAGCTTTTGATCTTTGTCAAGATCGGTATCTTTCGTACGCTCAGTCAGCACTTCGGCGACGCCAACCATCGCTTCCGGATCATCGGGATCCAGCTTCAAAACCTGCCGACCCATCTCCATCATCTTGTCGCCGTTATTGTCGCGCTGGTAGGCGTGCATGGCATCCCGATAGAGCAGCACACGAAGCTCGCTGTCAGGAAACTTGGTGGCGAAGTCGCTGGCAGCCTTCTCCATGGCTGCGGAGTCATTGATCTGTGCGTGCGCGGCGTTGTAGGCCTCGTACTCAGGCTGAGTTTTCGCTTGTAGGGGACGCTTGCCGGCCGGAGCAGCAGGCTGAGTGGCTCCGGGCTGTTGTGCCGGCTGATTCTGGGCAGCGGGAGCGGCAGGATTACTCTCCGGCTGAGTTTGTGCGAAGGCGGTAGTGGCCATCACCATCACAAGAATTGCTGTCAGTTTCATTCTTTCTCCTCGCCTGCGGGTTATGCCCGAGGTGGTAAATTCTAAATTTCTAATTCTGAGTCTGATTTTGACCCTGATTTTGTTGTGGCGCTGGAGGCGCATACGCCTTATCCAGACCACGTTGTGCCGCCGCCTTGGCCTCAGGCAAATCGGTACTCGCGCTCAAAGCTGCCTTGTAGTGGCCCACCGCGGAATCACGATCTTCCTGCAAATCGAAAATCCGTCCAAGATAAATATGAGACCAGGCGATGACCTTCGGTTCCTGGGTAGCGCTTAACGCCTGCTGAAAATAATCTACCGCGCCCTTAATGTTTTTGGTCATGGTTGCGGCTTCTGCCAAGATGAACAGCGCGCGTCCCGAGTCCCCGGTCTTTTCATCCAGGACCTGCTGTGCCAGCTTTTGCGCGCCTACTGGGTCCTTGGAATTCAGACGCTTCTCAGCCTCTATGAGCAATTTGTTCGGTCCAGGGCCTTCCAAATGGAGCACGTCTGAATCGGCCTTGCTGACAAACTGAATCTGCTCCACCTGCTTGATCTCAGCCCGCGTATCAAGTTTAGTCAACATATCCCCAAACGCATTACGTAAACTGGCGGGATCTTTTTCAAAGGGAATTAGAGCGTTGTAAAAATAGTTGGTAAGCACATAGCCCTGATGTACCGACTCCTGCACCGCTGCTAACCGTTCGCTGTCGGGCGTCTTCTTATTTCCCAGTGTCCGCGCTTCCACGGCGCGAATCATGCACTCGGTCACCAACAGCGAGACATCATTCTTGAAGCTTTCGTCCATCGGCGCGGTCTTTACCGCGACCATAATGGGTGCGATGTGCTTTAGTTCCATAGGATATTTCAAAGCCATCGGATCGAGCAGGTAGTGCAGATAGGTATGGCGAATCTGGTCCATCTTGATAGATGTCCCTCCGCCAGGCGAAATCACGATGTAGTAGTCCGACCCGTAGTTGCGCGCATTGATCTGGCTCGGCGCGCCCATGGGATCGAGATAAACCGTAAAGCCACGTCCCAGATATCCGGCAGATGGAAGTTTTAAATAAACTTCTGTCTCGAACATCATCTTTGCCAGTGCCTGATGGTATCCCTGAGTTAAATCCGCATACGCAGCCGCATGTTTCTCCCAGATGGAATGAATATCCGCCTGCGCATAGAAGTTCTGCAGCATGGGGATGACGCCGACCAGCCGAGCTGCGTCCGGCGGCATCTCCGCTTCCTTGACCTTGGCGCCGAGCGACGGCGGCGGTTCCAGGTACAGCGCCAGCGAGATGTATTGTGCCAAGGTGCGGGCCGGATCCACCTGCTTATGCTCGTTGTAGTAGTCGCACATGGTCTTGGCCGCTTCCCCAAGATCGCTGGACGATTGGACTGCTTGGTTCACTTCCGCCCGAATCTGGTTTCTCAACGGGTCGGATGTGCTGAGTTCCACGTCATAGCCACACTGGTTGACCATGGCCAGGACAGTAAACAGAGTTTCGCTGGTATCGAGAGAAACCGTTTTGGGAACCTCCACCGCGGGAGGCTTAGGCGTGGCCTGCGCCGGAGCAGGGGCGTCCTCGGCAAAACATAGGCTGACACTGAGTGCCAGCAAGGCAGCACCGATCGAAACGCGAAAACGAAAATTCAGGAAAGGCCTCCTAAGGCCGACGGGAAACGGCAATTACTTTCGATAGTTTAAGGGGTTATCCACAGGGGGTCAACGGAGGAAGAGGACAGCGATTGCGATGAAAACTTGAGTTGGAGCAAGCAGCATGCAGAGCCTGATAACAAAACAATTAGTCAGGGTCGCTTCTGTATTGCCTTAGAAAGAATGGATCTTCAACCGAGCCACGAATTCCTACCTCCTGCCAGCATCCCGGGGCCGGTGTAAAGTGCGGTATCACCAACTCGCATCGGAATGTTGTAGGATGTCGCCCTCATCGAATTGGCAATGTCTTTAGAGAATCCACGGCCGCACCCCCCCACTCGAAAAGCTCGCAAAGGATGCCTCGGGTGCATCGGACAGGTTATGCTGGGGTTGGTTGCGAGCGTGATTCTGTTCACGGCGATGACCGGCTTGCTCTATCCCTGGGCATTTTACCTCGGTGGAAAATTCCATATCATGCCCTTCTGGCAAGGCTGGGGAAGAATGCACTCCAAAGGCGGAGACTACCTGGTGTGGGTGCAGTTCGAACCCACTCCGCGTGGCAGCAAAATGTATTTGGAAAGCAACCTCACCGGCAGAGCTTTGGTCTGCACGCCGCGCGGTGAACGGCTTCCCATGCACCTGGGAGGCGGCATGCGGAAGCATCTCAACCTCTCAACCGATGGCGAGGCGATTCATCTTTATATGGATTACTGGCCGCTAGGGTTCGGCGGGTTCATCACAGACCATCGTCCCAGCTTGCAATTCCGTGGGCACTGGCAGAATCCGAGCTTGCTGATGGACGATCATGGCAGCGTTGCCAACGCATTCGAACCGGACGGCACTGTTTACCGCGGTCATAGCCCAAACCGGCCGTACTCTACCGAGGGAGTACCGATCACATTTATGCAAGGGTCGAGTTCTGAGTTTGATCAGGCGTGCGCGGCGATGAAGCACTAAGAGACGGCACCTACGGCTTCATCATCGGGTCCCAATGTTCGTCGGCCTTGCCATCCCGAATCCGCCACATGTCGAACCACGTCGTGGTGTACGACTGGCCCTTCGAGTCTTTACGATCAGCTACAGTCACAACCGTCACAAGATCACCGTCCGCCAAGACCGCCACAACTGGAGCATTGAGTTTGTCGCAAGTCGCCGATTTGGGACGGCTGGAAAAGAACTTCACCACTCCAGCCCTGCCGGAAGCCACCAGAGGATTGTGCTGAATGTAACCTTCCGTCAGCCATTTGTCGGCTTCATCCCAGTGGTTGCATTGGAGCAGATCTTTCTCGATGTGATAGGCCACCTGCTTCATCTCGTTCAGTTTTTTGTCATCGTCCTTAAAAAGAGCTTCGAGATCGGCTGCAGGTTTGACTGGTTCTTGCGCGTAGAGAACAGCGCTAGCAAACACGGCGGCGAGCATGATGGAAATTGCATGGCAAATTTTCATGCCAACAATTTGGGCCGGGTGGGAGAGTATGTCAAGCCGTAGGTGCTCGCTTGGTCCATGAAAGTAGCGTCTCTCGCACCAGCCGTCTCATCACCTGCGCTACTTCAACATCCAAAAGTTGAGGAGCATATAGACTGGGTGCTTCAAAAGCCCGCAGGACAACAAATCGACAAACAAATTTTCGAAGATGCACCCTTTTCAGGGCCCAACGTCACTCCCGCCGTAAAGCGGTCATTGGATCCACCGACAAAGCGCGTCGTGCCGGGATCAAACAGGCCACAGTTGCAACCGCAATAATAAGGAACGACACTCCAAATGCAATCAACGGATCGTGTGTTTCCTTGTCCACCCAATGTGAAACCGCCCGGCCGAATCCAAGGCTAAGCCCGAGTCCTAACATGAGGCCAATTCCCACACTAGTGGTAGCGGAGAGTAATACCATGCGCATCACGTGCTTACGCTGTGCACCCAGTGCCATACGAATTCCAAACTCGCCGGTTCGCTGTACCACGCCATAAGACACGACGCTGTATAAGCCGACCGCGGCAAGCGTCAACGCCAACCCGGAAAATGTGGCAAACAAAATTGATATCAGGCGGGAACGTGCCCATTCAGGTTCACGCCTGATCCAAGTTTCAAGATCGTCGACGCGCGAGTATGCCTGTTGATCAGGATTTACCGCTGCGATCTGCCGGCGTATGTTTTGCAGCGTGTCGTGCGGGTCTCCCTGCGTTCGAACCAGGATTTGTGTTCCCATGAACATGTTGATTGAGTAGGGCAGGTAAATTCCCGGCAGGATGGGTTTGTTCATCCCGTTGTCGAGCGCATCTCCGGCCACTCCGATCACTTGCAGCCAGCCATCACTTCCTGTAGCCACCAGCCGATAGGGCGGCTGGCTCGTCAACCGGGGTATGCGCACAGATCGCCCAACGATCTCCTCGCCCGGAAAATATTTACGTACAAACGTTTCATTCACGATCGCCAGTGGGGCTCCTCTCGCCACCTCGCTTTGGTCCCACAGGCGTCCTTGCGCCAGTGGGATATGGAGGATGCCGAAATATTCCGGACTAATAAAATTTGTGAGCGCTTCTTGCTGTTCTCCAGCGGTCTTTCCCAAAATTTCGAAAGGCTGTTTCCAGCCGTTGTCAGGAGGAGTGGCGTTGGACGAAATTCCCGCTGAGACGACTCCCGGCATAGCCGCGACTCGCTCACGGAGCTGGTTGAAGTAAACTACGCGCTCGGCCCAGGTGGTAAGTGTGTGCTCATGGACCGGAATACCGACCGACATCACATGGTGCGGATCGTAGCCCAACGGCCGGTGCATCATTTGAGAAAATGCCTGAATCGCCGCGCCCGCCGCCGTGAGCAGCAACAAGGTCAATGCAATCTGTCCGGCAATCAATCCAGTGTGCATGCGTTTGCCGCGCACGTTCCCGGTGACTTTGTGTGTCCCGGACTGCATGACTTGATTAATTTCCTGCCGCGATGAATCCAGGGCGGGAAAAACTCCAAACAGCACACCCGACAAGATCGCCAACCCCACGCTAAACAGCAACACCGGCATGTTGACCTGGAAGACGGCCTCGTGCGGGAAGGAATATTCGGGAAGCCGCTTCACGATGAAATCAACCGTTCGATAAGCCAGTACAACACCCAGCCCAGCTCCGACGAGAGATAACAGCAAGGATTCGGTCAGTAACTGCCGCACAATCCGTGAGCGGCTTCCTCCCACCGCCGAACGCACCGCAAACTCATGTTGGCGCGCCGTGCCACGCGCTAAAAGCAGTATGGAAACATTGCTGCAGGCAATAGCCAGCAATAAAGCGACGGCGCCGAAGAGCAGGAAGAGGGTGCCGCGCAGATCGCGCACATAGTATTCCCCCATCTTCCGGACTTTGATCCGAAATTCAGGAGGATAGAAATTGGGTTTCTCTTTATCGAACTGCTGAAACAGTGGGCGGAACTCCTCCTCGGCGGCTTCGGTGCGAACCCCCGGCTTGAGTTTCGCAATGGCCATGTACAGAACTGCCGGGTCCTGAGACATTTTTAGTGGCAGATAAACGTCAGCATCCCCCCAGGTAAAACGCGGAGGCAACACGCCCAGAATGGTGTAGTCCTTGTGAACAAGCTGAATGTTTTTTCCTACGACGTTGGGATCACTATTGAAATGACGCCGCCAGAACGGGTAACTGAGGACGGCTACGGGCTGCGGATCCTGGCCGTCCGGCGCATCCGAAGGTAGGATGTAGCGGCCAAGCATGGTAGGCATGCCAAAGAACTGGAACGCATTCCCCGTAACGGAAATTGCTTTGACATCCTCGGGAACATCGCTTCCAGTGATCACCAGATTCCAGTCATCCATGGCCACCATTTCTTCCACGGAGCGTGTCTGCCGCAGCAGACGAACCTGAGGGCCGGTAATCCCGGGTTCTCGTTCGTCGCCGGTTTTGCTAATGGTGTTGATCTGGCAGACACGGTCGAATCCAGCGTAAGGCCAGGGGTCAATCACCGCGCCGTAGAGCACACTGAAAACAGAAACCGTAGCGCCAATTCCGAGTGCAAGAGAAAGGATTGCGGTCAGGGAAAAGCCTGGGTTTTTCCAGACTTGCCGGAGGGCAAAGCGGAGATCTTGCCAGAGTGTCTGCATTGGGACCTCACTCAGGGAAAGAAGGTATGTTTATGGTGCTTTTCGGCAATTTAACAACCATTGGAAAGAGCACTAAGTTGTTGATTTTGGTTTTTAGACGTCGTGGGGTGGGGATTGTGAGTGTCCGGTTGCACTGGTCGGCTGTTCGGAAATGAACAGGCTGCTGGCATTGCGGATTGTTAGCTTCACAGTTTGCTTGCAGGTGTAGAATGCGTCCGCCTCAGCTTTAGATCTGAAACTGAAATCAAAAAATCAGGAGATGACATGAAACGATCATTGTTGATTGTTGGAGTGGCGGCTGTGGTATTGATGGCATGGTCCATAGGGCGGGTACAGGGAGAGCAAGAACAGAAAGTGGTCTTCGCTTCTGCCGATCAGGCGAAATACATGGCCATGGAAAATGAGACTGGAGTCTCTATGGCAGCCCTGTGGGGAGACGTCAGCCAAGGTGCGCACGGTACATTCACGAAGTTCGCACCGGGGTTCGACGCTGGCATGCACACTCACACGAACGATGTCTGGATCGTAGTAATAAAGGGCGCTTATCTGTACAAGGACGACGCTGGCGAAAAGCGCGTAGGACCGGGCGATTTCTTACGCATTCCGGGTGGGCACAAACACTGGAGTGGCGGGGATAAGAAAGAGGGAGCGCTCTTCTACGAAGAAGGATCCGGTAAGTTTGATTCGATCTCGGCCAACTGAACCATTCTGCAGAGCTGTTAGGCAATGAAAGATCAGGCAACCCCCACCCCAACTTGCGAAGGGTGGGGGTATTCGTTCCGTTTTGCCATTTGATCGGCGAGCTTCTCGATCTTTTCCCTCAACTCACGGCTGAGAAATGGCCAGTTCCCAGGATCCGAAGCATCAATCCACCGGTCTGCCGCTGACGACGCGTATACCTGGTTGATCCTGGCGCAGCCCAGGTATTCATCTCCGAAAAGCGTGTGCGCACTGGCCCTTGCGCAGACCATGTGCTTTCCTGGCAGGGCAGAGTTGAAATTCTTGATGAAGCACACAAGAAGGTCGAGATCTTTATCAATGAAGAAAAGAAACTGACCGTGGCCGTGCAGGAGAGCAAGGAATTCGATGTTTACCGTGTTCTGGTCCAACCTTTGAATCAACTGCTCATTATTCCAGATGGACAAATCGTTCCGGCAATTTACCAAAAAGTCTTCGGGCCTGCCTCGTACAAGGCTTGTGACGACTACGTGAAACAACACGCGAAAGCTGCGTGATGGAAGGCAAGGCCCCGGTCACTCTCTTTGAGAAAAGGCCCATCCACAACGAAAGCGTATCCAGTCCCACGACAACGATGTCATGAGACTGAACACTAAAGTGAGAGGGATGGGCCGTATTTGTTTTTGTTTCGAGCAGATTGAAATTGGAATTCGGGTGTTCGCAACGTCTTAGCGCATCCCTGCCACGTCCTCCCGCATCCAATACTTGACAGCAACTCACTCAAGTCTTACGATACTGTCCAGTGCAACCATAATCACACTGATTACAAAGCACTTATAAGTTTTAGGAGGAGCATCATGGGCAAAATTATCGGAATTGACCTCGGCACCACCAACTCCTGCGTGGCCGTTATGGAGGGCGGAGAGCCCAAGGTCATAGCCAATGAGGAAGGAGGCCGCACTACGCCTTCGGTCGTGGGTTTTACCAAGACCGGCGAGCGGCTGGTGGGACAGGTGGCAAAGCGGCAGGCCATTACCAATCCCGAGAACACCGTTTACTCGATTAAGCGTTTTATGGGGCGTCGCTTCGACGAAGTGAATGAAGAAATGAAGATGGTCCCATACAAGGTCGTCCGTCAGGGCGATCACGTGGCCGTTGTGGCACAGGGGAAGGAATATACTCCGCCGGAAGTTTCCGCGCTGATTTTGCAGAAGCTGAAGAAGGCGGCGGAAGATTATCTCGGCGAAAAAGTAACCGAGGCGGTCATCACTGTGCCTGCGTACTTCAACGACGCGCAGCGCCAGGCGACCAAAGATGCCGGCAAGATCGCCGGGCTCGATGTGAAGCGAATCATCAATGAGCCTACGGCGGCGGCGCTGGCTTACGGTCTCGACAAAGGTAAGGACGAGACCATCGCCGTGTACGACTTCGGCGGCGGTACGTTTGATATTTCGATCCTCGAAGTGGGCGAAGGCGTAATCGAAGTCAAAGCCACCAACGGTGACACGCACCTTGGCGGTGACAACATCGACCAGAAGTTGGTTGATTGGTTGATCGACGAATTCAAGAAAGATGAGGGCCTCGACCTGCGTGGCAAGGGCAACGAGATGGCGCTGCAACGTCTGCGTGACGCAGCGGAACGCGCCAAGATCGAGCTTTCGACCACGATGGAGACCGAAATCAATCTGCCCTTCATCACTGCCGATGCGTCGGGTCCAAAACATTTGGTGAAAAAGCTGACGCGGGCGAAGCTCGAGTCCATGGTCGAAGACATTCTTCAGCGGTCGGTTGGCCCGTCAAAGCAGTGCATGAAGGATGCGGGCGTTGACCCCAGCAAGATCAATGAAGTCGTGCTGGTCGGCGGACAGACGCGTATGCCTCGCATTCAGGCCATTGTGAAAGAGCTGTTCGGCAAGGAAGGTCACAAGGGTGTGAACCCGGATGAAGTCGTGGCAGTCGGCGCGGGCATTCAGGGCGGCGTGCTCGGCGGCGAAGTGAAAGACCTGTTGCTGCTCGACGTGACTCCGCTGACGCTGGCGATTGAAACGCTGGGCGGCGTGGCCACTCCGATGATCCCGCGCAACACGACGATTCCGACCAAAAAGACGGAAACATTCTCGACCGCGGCCGACAGTCAGACGTCGGTTGAGGTCCACGTGCTGCAAGGCGAGCGTCCGATGGCAGCGCAGAACCGTACCCTCGGCAAGTTTCACCTGACTGGTATTCCCCCGGCGCCGCGCGGCGTGCCGCAGATTGAAGTGACGTTCGACATTGACGCAAACGGCATTCTCAATGTGACGGCGAAAGACAACGCCACCGGCAAGGATCAGAAGATCACGATTACGTCGTCTTCCGGTCTGAGCAAAGACGAAGTCGAGCGCATGGCGAAGGACGCCGAGGCGCATGCAGCCGAAGACAAGGCACAGCGTGAATCGATCGACTCGAAGAACCAGCTTGACTCGATGATCTACCAGATCGAGAAGATGCTGAAGGAGCAGGGCGACAAGATCTCCGGCTCCGAGCGCGGCGACGTGGAAAACGCTTTGGCGGATGCGAAGAAAGCAGTCGAGTCGAATGACAAGGCGCAGATGGAAAAAGCGCGCGAGGCGTTGACTCAGGCTTCGCACAAGCTGGCTGAGCAGATGTATAAGTCAGCCCAGTCGCAGGCGGCTCCAGGAGCGGGGCCAACTGCTGGAGCGGGACCCGACACGGGCTCAAACGGCGCTGGCGAGAAGAAAGATGAAGGCGTGATTGACGCCGAGTACGTAGACGTCGATCCCAAGAAGTAAGTGCAATGGCCTTATGTGCTGGCGGGTGACTCGCCTGCCAAATCAGGCCGCGGATTTGCACGGATGAACGCGGATTAGACCGATCCACGAAAATCCGCGCAATCCGCGGCTTGTTTTTCGCTTTTAGAAGTAGGAGGTGTGGAAATGCAATTCCAGGTGAAGGGGCAGGAGTACTTTTTAGAGTACATCGATGAAGAACATAGCTGGTTTGTGTTCACACAATCTGGAGATGGGCTCCAGCGCATTCCGGTGTATGTGGATAGCAAGAAGCAGGATCGAGCAGCAAGAAAATACAAAGGGACACCAAAACTGTCATAATTTGCTGACTAATGGCGGCCAACGAAAAAAAAGACTACTACGGCGCGCTGGGCGTGAAGAAGTCCGCCTCCGCTGATGAGATCCGCAAAGCGTTTCGCAAGCTGGCGCGGAAGTATCATCCCGACGTCAATCCGGGAGACAAGGCAGCGGAAGAAAAGTTCAAGGCCATCTCCGAGGCCAACGACGTTCTGAGCGATTCAAAGAAGCGCAAAATCTATGATCAGCTCGGATTCTATTCGGACAACATTGATCCCGCGGCGGCGGAAGCCTACGCGAACGCAGGAGCCTCCGGCGGAGGATTCTCCGGCGGCTTCCCGGGTGGATTTCAAGGTGGCGGCGGTGCGCAAGGCGTCCCATTCGACTTTGGCGGCTTCGACTTCTCCGACCTCGGAGGAGGACGCACCAGCTCCGGGGGCGGCAGCAGCTTCCGCGACATTTTCTCCGGCATCTTCGGCGGACGGGGCAGCGCGGGCGTAGCCGAGGAAGGCCCGGAGCCTGGCTCCGATCTCGAATATCAGGTCAACGTCCCGTTCTGGACCGCAATCCGCGGCGGCGTTATGCGCTTGAACATTGCGCGGCGCGACAGCTGCGGTAATTGCCACGGCCAGGGAAACATTGAGTCTCCCGGCAAGTGCCCGCAATGCGGAGGCAGCGGCCAAATCACCCAAACCGGTGGACGCATGAAGTTTAATGTGACGTGTCCGCGATGCCATGGGACGGGAAAGAATATCTCGACTTGCCCGGTGTGCCATGGTGATGGGACCGTCGAGCGCACAGAGCCGCTCGAGGTGCGGATTAAAGCCGGCACTCGCGATGGACAACGCATTCGTTTGCAAGCACGAGGAAATGCTGGATCGCACGGCGGTGCAGCTGGCGATCTTTACGTGATCATCCGCACCGGAGAGCACCCGATTTTCCACAGGGAAGCGGATAACATCTATCTGACGGTTCCCGTGACCGCGACCGAGGCGGCACTTGGCGCTAAGGTCGAAGTCCCGACAATTGACGGCCGCGCCGAACTGAAGATTCCACCTGGGACACAATCAGGTCAGAAACTGCGGCTACGGGAAAAAGGTGTGCCTTCAGCCACCAAGGATGGCATGCGCGGGGATGAGATTATTGAGATCAAAATCACGGTACCCATGCCACGCGATGAGAAGACCAAAGAGTTGTTGCGTGAACTGGCGAAGTTGAATCCAGAAGATCCGCGGGAAGAGTTATTTAAGAACGTCTAAGAATTGTATGTATGAAATTGCTGTTTTCATCCTTGCGGTGTTCTTTGGAGTACTCGCCTATCGTGAACAGTCTGGAGTTCTAATTGTCCTAACCCCATTGTGGGCATCGATTGGCGGATGCATCTTTCCTAGATGCATTCCGTAGGAAATAACCCCCGTACTAGGTTGATATCAGTGCCGGCTTGAGCTATGTGTCCAAAAACCAAATTAGTTGACTTAGTCAACTAATTTGCTAAAGTAAGGCATGGGAGTCGCCTTTGTGTCCTTTCCTACACCCGATTCCGTCCGCGCGATCCGTCATTTCAATCGCTTTTACACCCGTCAAATCGGTGTTCTCCAGGAACACCTCTACCGCAGCCAGTTCTCTCTGACCGAAGTTCGCGTTCTGTATGAACTCGCTTATCAGAACAACGTCACAGCAGGAGAGCTTTGCCGCGAGTTGGGGCTGGATCGCGGCTACCTTAGTCGGATGTTGCAGAACTTCGAAGCTCAGGGATTCATTAGCTCGATAACATCACCATCTGACCACCGCAGGATTTTTCTCTCTCTGAGTAGCAAGGGCCGGAAGGTTTTTGCTCCCCTCGACCGCCGATCAAGCGCAGAGATCTCAGCCATGCTGGCGCGACACTCGGCGCCGAAACAAAAAGCTTTGCTGGGCGCGATGCGTCAGATCGAAAGCATTCTCGCAGCCACGCCGCAGTCAGCTGCGTATTCCTTGCGGCCGCACAGGCCCGGAGACTTGGGGTGGATCGTCCATCGTCACGGTGAGCTTTATGCTCAGGAATATCGCTACGACGAACGCTTTGAAGCCATGGTGGCCGAGGTCGCGGCGAAGTTCATTCAGAATTTTAATCCCGAGAGGGAACACTGCTGGATAGGGGAGAAAGACGGCGAGATCGTGGGCTCTGTGTTTCTCGTGCAGGAATCCAAAAGCGTCGCAAAATTGCGTCTGCTGTTCGTCGAGCCGAGTGCGCGCGGTTTGGGGATTGGACGAAGTCTCGTTGCCGAGTGCATCAGCTTTGCCCGTCAGGCTGGCTATAAAAGGATGATGCTTTGGACGCAAAGCGAACTTTCTGCCGCGCGACACCTTTACCAAGCAGCAGGTTTCAAGCTCATCAAGAAAGAGCCTCACCAGAGCTGGGGACGGAAAGACTTGGTGGCAGAAACCTGGGAGCTCAAACTCTAAATCTTCAACCACGGGATCTCAGAGTTACCCCCCGTGTCCTCTGTGGTTCTAAATCAAATGCCTGATTAAGGCTTGTTGGGTACTCCAGCGTTTCTCGGATCGTCCGCCGGATTAACGTAGTTGAACACCACCGGTGATTGGCCGTGGACCTGCACAACTGTCTCACCCTTTGCCATCACGTAATGATGCATGTCGGGATCGAGATACCCAAAGCTTCCGGCCGGCAAATCCGTCATCTTGCTGGCGTCAAATGTGTCGCCCATCCCTAGCTTCAGTGTTCCGGAGATGACAGTGACGTTTTCCCGCTTGGGATGCCAATGAGGAGCAATTTTGTATCCCGCCGGCATCTTGATGCGGATGGTGAAGTCGCCAGAACTTGACGTGGGATCACCTTCCAGCACGGCGAACTGGGCCCCAGGTTGGACCATCGGCGGAGGTGAGCCCCACTGAATTTGTCCCGGACTAAACGCATTTTGCGGATGACCAGCCTGCGCTAGCAACATGGTTGTACACAGCAGAAATGCAAAACAGATTTTCATCATGTGCGAGTCTCCTGTTTCACTGTGTCTACAACTCCGACGCGACTCCTAAATCCTATTACTTTCGTGTTCTCACCACAAATTCTCGAAAAATTTCTCTTGCGTCTGTGGCAATTTTCCGTATGCTTCGATTGCGAACTAACTTTAGCTGGAGCGGCCGGAATCCTTGTCACCGGCCCACCCACGAGGTAGCTGAGAGTGATTCGCCCCGAGGAGGAAGCCGTCGAAATTGACCACAGCTAGCGCCCCTTCACAGTTGCAACCATCTCCCCTTGAATCCCCCACAAAAAAGATATCCGCCAGGCTCACGCTTTGGCCGTTGGTGGCCGCTACTTTTTTTATGGTGTCTGGCGGCACCTATGGCATCGAGGACATCGTCCACGGCGCGGGCTATTGGCAGGCACTCGTCTTTTTGGCGGTCACTCCGCTGCTCTGGAGTCTGCCGACTGCGTTCATGATCGGAGAGCTTTCCAG
>Ga0207689_10001811_pt1 | contig 20174 bp, 20 predicted proteins | sample KBSMisM52_FD_184312 | JGI IMG/M metagenome (GOLD analysis project Ga0207689, IMG submission 184312) | Miscanthus rhizosphere microbial communities from Kellogg Biological Station, Michigan, USA - KBS Miscanthus M5-2 (SPAdes) (version 2) | ecosystem: Host-associated > Plants > Roots >... | reverse complement strand
CATGCTGAAGACGGCGTTCGAGACCGGCCATCCGACCTCGCTGCGCTACCCGCGCGGCAACGGCTTCGGCGTGGAGCGCGACGCGGAGCTGAAGTCGCTCCCCATCGGCAAGGGCGAAGTGCTGCGCGAAGGCGCGGACGCCACGATCTTCGCCATCGGCAACGAAGTCTGGCCGGCCATGGAAGCCGCCGCGATCCTGGAGAAGGGAAACATCAACGTGGCGGTGGTCAACGCCCGCTTCATCAAGCCGCTCGACGACGAGTTGATAGGGAAGTTCTGCGTGCCCAACGCCAAGATCATCACCGTCGAGGAAGGCTCGCTGGCCGGCGGCTTCGGCAGCGCGGTCATGGAGCGCGTTCAGCAGCTTGGCATCGAGAACGTCAACTTCCACAGCATCGGCATCCCCGACGAGTACGTGCACCACGGTTCGCAGGACGTCCTCCGCGCGCAGTACGACCTGCACGGAGCGGGGATCGCCAAGCGGGTGCGGGAGTTCGTGGGGCCTCAGAAACGGATGACGATCGGCGAGCTTGGAGAAATGATTCGCGAAGTCTGGGCGGATGTGCCGGACGAGGAGTTGAAAAAACTGCCCGGTTCCGATCGCATTGACGAAGTCGTTTACGGCGTTCGCAAGCACGCCGCGTCGAAGTAATGCAGACGTACTTCGTTGATGCGTGGTTTTTCATTGCACAGGCAGACCGTTCGGATCAGGATCACCCCGCTGTCATGCGTCTCGAGCGGCTTGTGCGTGGCGCCACGTTTGTCACTCACGACGGCATTCTCGGCGAACTGCTGACATATTTCTCGGGCCACGGCGCGCTGATGCGCGCGCGTGCAGCCGCGGTCGCGCGGCGTGCAATGCGCGACATCTCGGTCATGCCTGCCGATCGGCTCCTTTTTCTCGTGGCGCTCGATCTCTACGAGCGCCGTTCCGACAAGGGGTACTCGCTGGTCGACTGTATGTCGATGGTCTTGATGCGCGCTGAGGAGATCACCCACGTCCTCACCAACGACCACCACTTCCGCCAGGAAGGCTTTACCGTCGTCAACGAATGAAGAAGCAACGTCTCGACGTCGCCCTCGTCGAGCGTGGGCTGTGCGACACGCGGTCGAAGGCGCAGTCGCTGATCATGGCCCGGCGGATTCTGGTCAACGGCCAGCACGTCGACAAGGCCGGAGCGAGCGTTTCGGATGACGAAGAGCTAACGATCGAAGAGCTGGAGCATCCGTGGGTCGGCCGCGGTGGGATGAAACTCGCGCACGCGCTGCGCGAATTCGGCATCAGCGTCGAAGGAAAGATCTGCGCGGACATCGGCGCATCTACCGGAGGCTTCACCGACGTGATGCTGAAGAACGACGCGAAAAAGGTCTACGCCATCGACGTTGGCTACGGGCAGCTCGACGTCTCCCTTCGCAATGATCCGCGCGTCGTCAATCGCGAGAAGGTCAACGCGCGCTACCTCACCGCGGCCGATTTTGACGACGTCATCGAGTTCGTCTCCATCGATGTCTCGTTCATCCCACTGAAACTGATCCTCCCTGCCGTGGCCACGTTTCTTCGCGGCGAGCTGGTGGCGTTGATCAAGCCGCAGTTCGAAGTGGGGAAGGGCGATGTCGGAAAAGGGGGCATCGTCCGCGACGAAACGAAGCGCGCGGCGGCCGTCGACGCGGTGGTTTCCTCGGCGCGCGAGCTCGGGTTCGAGGTCAGCGGCGTGATCGAGAGTCCGATCAAAGGTGCTGAGGGAAATATCGAATATTTGATGTACGCGGGGAATTGGCGCGATCGGGCCATCTAATGAGGGGCAGTCGGATTTCGGAGGTGAGCCGTGCTTCGTCTGGGTCGTCACGGCTTGGCAAAGGGATCCGGCTGCTGCTTTTTATGCGCGAAGCTGAAGGTACTCGCGCAGCCCTTCTTCCCACGATTCCGGCGCCACGCCGGTGAGGCGCTCGTAACGCTCGGTTGACAGCACCGAGTAGGCAGGCCGTTTCGCGGGCCGCGGAAACTCCTCGCTCGAGACGGGGAGCACCGTCACCTCATCGCCGGCGATGGCGCGCGCGAAGTCGAACCACGTGCACTCCGGCGTGTCGGCGTAGTGGACGATGCCGCGCGCATCGCCGTCCTCGTGCGCCACGCGGGCGACGCGAATGATGGCTTCGGCAAGATGCGGCGTGTACGTCGGCCGGCCGCGCTGATCGTGAACCACGCGCAGCGGATTCGTCCCCTTGCGCACCTGGTTGCGGATCGCTTCGACGAAATTCGGACCGTGGATCCCGAACAGCCACGCGGTGCGCAGGATGACGTGCTTCTGCGCGCCCCTCGCGGCATGCTCTCCGATCAGCTTCGAGCGGCCGTACGCAGACAGCGGCGCGGTCGGATCGTTGACCTCGTACGGCGTCCGTTTCGCGCCATCGAAGACAAAGTCGGTCGAGAGCTGCACGAGCAGCGCGTCGACCTCATTCGCGGCATCGGCCAGGAATTCGACCGCGGAGCCGTTGATGGCCGTCGCCAGATGCTCATTGGCCTCCGCATCGTCGACCTTCGTGTAGGCCGCGCAGTTGACGATCACTTCCGGCTTCGCGCGGCGAACAACGTCACGAACCGCGAATGCGTCGGTGATGTCGAGATCCGCTTTCGTCACGGCCACGACGTGCTCGTCGCGCATCTCCAGGGCCGCGCAAAGGTCGCGGCCCACCATTCCGCCGGCTCCGGTGACGAGCCATCGCAACGTCACGCGTACTTTCCGCCGTCGGTCTTCAGCTGCACCTTGATCTGGCGCGGCTCGCGCGGAACGATCAGGCCGAGGGCGAAGAAGGCGTAGAGGATGCGGGCGTTGTCGGATGCGGCCAGCGGCGGCGTATTCACCAGCTCGTACAGAACCTTGCGACTGTCAACGGCATCGAGCAGCCGCTGTTCATCCTGATCGAGCACCAACCCCTCGGCATGGCCAGTTGCGCGAGTGAAAAGCGTCGTCTTCGTACCGAGGCGGGCGACTAGCGCGCGGGCCTCGGCAACGTGGCGGACGCCGCGCAGAATCGCCATCGGGACAGGGATGTCGACTTTGATGAACTCCTGCTTCTTGTCGCGGCCGGCGCTGAAGCTGACCGTTCCCGAGTCCCAGCCGAAGACCGGCCAGATGATCTCCTCGATCTGCTCGTGAACGGCGACGAAAAGATCCCGGGATGAAAGGATCTTCATCTCCACGAGCGTGGTGCCATGACGATTGCCGGTCTCGCGGGAGCGCCAAAGACTGTCCTCGTACTGCTGCCGGGTGATGCGGCCCTCGCGGAAAAGTTTGTCGCCTAGCGACTCGCCGAGCTGGTTGGTGGTGGCGAAAACGATCTGGCCGTGATCGAGGTAAATCCGCTTGACCTCTTCGCCGCGTTTGCAATCGACGCGTCCCGGCGCGCGATATCGATGGATCTTCACCAGCACCTCGGCAAGAGGCGTCTGGGCGATCTCCGTTTGATATAGCGGTGCTGCGGGTTCCGGCGTCAGTGGCACAAGAAGAACCTCGGAGCGCGGATTTTACGCGTTCTTCTTCTCTTCCAGCGTTGCCGGCTTCTTTTCTTCGCGCCCCTTCAGGCCGTCGCGGAAGTTGGAGATACCCTCACCGAGGCCCTTGCCGAGCTGCGGGAGTTTCCCGGCGCCGAAGATGACGATGACGATGATGAGGATGAGGAAGAGCTCAGGAAATCCCAGACCGAACATTTAGTAGCCTCCGAAGTGGTTGCCGCGGCGGCCCCTGATTCCCGCGTTGACGAACCGGCAAAGTGTATTACGAATCGCTGTCCGGGCGGCATAACAAGCCTCGTGGTCTCATGGATTTCGCCTCGCAAGACGGCTGTTACCATGCGCCCGAATGATCGACCTTACCGGACTCAATCCTCAGCAGCGCGAAGCGGTGACGCACGGCGAAGGGCCGCTGCTCGTCCTGGCCGGCGCCGGGTCCGGAAAGACGCGCGTGATCACGTATCGCATCGCCTGGCTGATCGGCGAGCTCGGTGTGCATCCGACAAACATCCTGGCGGTAACGTTTACAAACAAAGCCGCCAGCGAGATGGTCAGCCGCGTCGGGCACCTCGTTCCCGGCAGCGGCGCACGGGCGCACGGAAGTCTGTGGATCGGCACCTTCCATTCGACCTCACTCCGGATGCTGCGCCGCTACGCCGACCGCCTCGGGTACACGAAGTCGTTCGCGGTCTACGACACCTCCGACCAGCTCACGCTCGTTCGCCGCTGCATGCGCGAGCTGCAGATGAACGACGAAGCCTTCCCGCCGCGCTCGATCCTGACGCGCATCTCGAACGCCAAGAACGAGCTGATCGGACCGGCTGAGTACGAGAAAGAGAATCTCGACTTCTTCGGGTCGCGCGTCTCCGAGGTCTACCGGATGTATCAGCGCCGGCTCAAAGAGTACGACGCCATGGACTTCGATGACCTCATCGGCAACTACGTGGCCCTCATCGAAAAAAACGAGGACATCGCCGAAGAGATCCACACCCGCTTCCAGCACCTGCTGATCGACGAATACCAGGACACCAACCGCGCGCAGTACATGCTCATCAAAGCGCTGGCCGGCAAGCGGCAGAACATCGTCGCCGTCGGTGATGAGGATCAGTCGATCTATCGCTTCCGGGGCGCGGACATCAACAACATCCTCAACTTCGAGCGCGACTTTCCCGGCGCGCGGATCATCAAGCTCGAGCAGAACTACCGCTCGACCGGCAACATCCTAGATGCCGCGACCGGCGTTGTGGCCAACAATATCGCCCGCAAGGGAAAGACGCTCTTCACCGACTCCGGCAGCGGCGAGCCGGTGCGCGTGGTCACCTGCACCAACGAGCGCGAAGAGGCCACGTTCGTGATCGAGAAAATCAACGGCATGCGCGCCCGCTACAAGCTGTCGGACTACGCCATTCTCTTCCGCACCAACGCCCAGTCGCGGCCGTTTGAAGAGGAGCTGCTGCGCGGCAACATCCCTTACTCCGTCGTCGGCGGGGTGAAGTTCTACGAGCGCGCCGAGATCAAGGACGTGCTCTGCTTTCTCCGGCTGGCCATCCGCCCGCATGACACGCCGTCGATCGAGCGTGTGATCAATGTCCCGTCCCGAGGAATCGGCGACACCACCACGAAAGCGCTGAACGATCAGGCCACGGCGCAGAACGTCACGCTCTGGACGATCATCGAAGGCGATCTCTCCTTTCTCCCGCCACGCGCGTCGAAGGCAGTGAAAGAGTTTCGCGAGATCGTTCACGACCTGCAGCGCGCGTCGAACAATCCGCTGCCGGAGCTGTACGACTACCTTCTATTGCGCACCGGCTACCGGCGGATGCTGCAGGAGTCGCGCGACGTGCAGGATGAATCGCGCCTGCAGAACATCGACGAAATGATGAACTCCGCCCGCGAGTATTCGGAGCAGAACCCGGGCGCGACGCTGGGCGACTATCTCGACTCGCTGACGCTGATGTCGGATCTCGACAAGTACGAATCGCAGAAGGGCGTGACGCTGATGACGCTTCACGCCGCCAAGGGGCTGGAGTTCAAGGTCGTCTTTCTCACCGGCATGGAGGAGGGCATCCTCCCGCACTCGCAGTCGAAGGATTCGAACGAGGATCTCGAGGAAGAGCGCCGGCTTTGCTATGTCGGCATGACCCGCGCCCGCGAGCAGCTGTGGTGCGTGCACTGCCAGGAGCGGCGGCTGTTCGGACAGTTTCGCGAGCAGAGCCCGTCGCCATTCATCACCGAGATTCCGGAGAACGTGCGCGAGGAAGTACGCATGGCCCGCGCGCGCTACGTGCCCGAGACGCCGTCATGGCGCGAGCGGCCGGTCGGCGCGTATGACCGATACTCCGGTGAGCCGCGCCGACAGCCGTCGTACACGCGTCCGTCTTCGCCGCCTCCGCGTGCGGCCACGCCGCAACCTCCGCCACAGCCGCGCAAGAACGACTCCGTCAACGGCGTGCTGTCGTTTTTCAAAGAATCGCCGGTGCAACTCGATCCGGCCGCGTTGCGTCCGGCCACGCAGCCGAGCGCCCCCGCCGCGCTCAAACGCGGACAGCGCGTCCGCCACGAACAGTTCGGCGACGGCACCATCCTGACGATGGAAGGCTCCGGCCCCGAGGCCAAGCTGACCGTCTACTTCGACCGCGGCATCGGCTCGAAAAAGTTCATCGCCAAGTACGCGAAGCTGATGCGGATCTGATCACGCGGAGGCGCGGAGACGCGGAGGAAAGAGATAATCCGCCGGTGCTTCCGCTCGAAGGACTCCTCGTCGCTGACTTTTCCCGCGTTCTGGCCGGTCCGCTGGCCACGCAACTCCTCGGCGATTGGGGTGCTCGCGTAATCAAGATCGAGGAGCCGGAGCGAGGGGATGAGACCCGGCGATGGGGACCGCCGTTCGTCGGCGATGTCAGCGCCTACTTTCTCTCGATCAATCGCAACAAAGAGTCGGTCACGCTCGATCTGAAGTCGGAGGAGGGTGCCGCGGTTGCGAGGCAGCTCATCGAACGGGCGGATGTCGTCGTCGACAACTTCCTGCCGGTGCAGAAAGAGTCGCTGCGTTTTGCGCCGCGTGCGATCAATCCGCGCGTCATTCACTGCACCATCGCCGGCTTCGACAGCGATACCGGCGACGCCGACACGCCCGGCTACGACCTCCTGGCACAAGCCGGCTCGGGATTGATGTCGATCACCGGCGAGGCGGACGGCGAGCCGATGAAAATCGGCGTCGCCCTTGCGGACGTGCTTACGGCACATTACGCCTTCGGCGCGATCTGCGCTGCGCTTCGCGGGCGCGAGCGAACCGGCGAGGGAGCGTCGCTCGAGATCTCGCTTTTCAGCGCCACGATCGCCTCGCTGGTCAACGTCGCCCAGAACGTGCTCGTCACCGGAAAGGAGGCCACGCGATTCGGCAATGCACATCCGTCGATCGTGCCGTATCAGGTGTTTCACGCCAGCGACCGGCCGTTCGCCATCGGTGCCGGCACCGACCGGCATTTCGCGCAGCTTTGCGAGCGCGTGCTGCGGCGGCCGGAGCTGGCGCAGGACAAGCGTTTCGCCACCAACGTGCAGCGGGTGAAGCATCGAAAGACGCTCGTGGCGATTCTCGAGAAAGAGTTTCGCAATCGCACCGCGGCGCAATGGGTATCGCGCTGCAAACGAGCCTCGATTCCGGCGTCGCTCGTGCGCGGCGTGCGCGAAGCGCTTCGCAGTCCGGCCGCGCGCGCGCTCGTCGAGACCGTGGAGCACGCGGGAATCGGATCGTACGAAGCGGTGCGCAATCCGGTGCGTATCGATGGTCAGCGAATCGCCATCGGCTCCGCGCCGCCGGAGCTTGGAGAGCACACCGACGCCGTTTTGCGGGAGCTCAGCGCTTCGCGTACGAAAAAATCAGGAGCACGAAACACCCCACCATCACCACGGCCAGCACGGCGATGATGGCCACGGTGGCGCGAAAGTCGCGGCCCTCTTTCGCCGAGGGCGCAAAGGCGCGGAATGCGAAGTACAGCCCGAGGGCACCGATGCTGATGATCGTCCCGCCGACCAGCACTACGCGCAGCAGGATGTTGCGAAACTCAGGATCGACGTCGATCAAGCCAGTGTCACCGTGCGCACGCTCAGCTCCGACACGAGACGGATCATGCGCCGCCCTTCCTCGTCCGCTTTCTCATAGGCGAGGCAGAGCACTTCGAGGTCCGCTTCGTATTCGTACGCGGCAACGGTGAAGCCGTCGGCCGGCTGCGCGGGGTCGGTCGTTGCGACGCGGCGCCACTTCCCATCCGGTCGCAGCCGGTAGCTCACCAGCCCTCGCACGCGGGCGCGGCGCGCGCCACCGACTTCTGCCAGCGGCAGGACGTCGCTGTCATGCCCGGTACCGCTCGCGTTGGCCTTCTGCGACGCCAGCAGGTTTCCGACGAACGTGGCCATCAGGTCGTGCAGGCGGGCCTCGGAATCACCGATCGGCTCGGCAAAACGAACGCCCGTATGCGAGAGCGCGTTCGTGTTCGAGCGGCGCACCACCTGCGTTCGCGCCACTTCGCAATCGAACTCGATATCCTCGGTGTGCCAACGAAATTGCAACCGCAACCGTGCGTTCGGCGTCGTAACACCGTAGTGTTCTACAAAGGCACCGGCCACGCCGAGGTCGAGAATCAACGCATTCTGGCCATCGAGCGTACCCAGAATCGGGCGGGCCAGGCGGAGGCGCTGAAAGATTCTGCGATCGTGTTTGAACATGGGGAAAGCGAAGGCAAGCATATTGCTGCATTTCGAGTTTGCGTCCAAGGAGGATCGTGGCACATCGAATCCCTGAGCGGCGAAGCATCTGGCGCGTAGGTCCTGACAGCACCTGGACCACGGTCGTGCCGGTTGTCTTCATCATCGTGTCGCTGCTGAGTCTCGCGGTGCTGCCACTCGTCTTCGGCTCGCACACGGCGCAGATGCGCAACGAGATCACGCAGGTCGCCGAGCCTTCGCGTCGCGCGGCGAGCAAGATCCAGGGGGACCTCTCCACGGAGCTCGACGCGGTGATTGCCTTTCAAGTCACCGGCCAGAATCAGTATCGCAACAAGTACAACGCCCTTCTGAACGATCAACGGGATGAATACGTTCGCCTGGGCAGCCTCGGCCCGAAACTCGGCCCCGAGGTGAAAAAACAACTGGCAAGCCTGAACAAGGAGACCAGCGAATGGCACGCCGATGTCGCCACCAGCGAATTCTTCGCACGGCAGATGCCGGCCGAGGTCTTTCAGGTACGGTTGTTCGAAAAACATCCCTCGTATGACGAGGCAATGGTGGCCGCCGCGAAACTGGAGGTCTCGATCCAGGAAGCAATCGATGATCGGCGAACGAAGATCCGGGACGCGGAAAGACTGAGCGCATCGCTGGAGATCATCCTCACGCTTCTCGCGTTGACCTCCGCACTGCTCGTTGCCGGACTGGGACGGCAGATGCGGCTTCTCGCGCGCGAGGCGATGGCGCAACGTCACGACGCCGAGCACGATGCGGCGGACGCGCAACGCGCGCGCGCCGCGGCCGAGCGCGAGGAGCGACGGGCGGCCTTTCTGGCGACGGCGGGACAGGAGCTGGCGGCATCGCTCGATTACGAGCACGCCATCGCCACGCTGGCGCGGCTGATCGTGCCGAACATCGCCGAGATCTGCGTGATCGACCTCGCCGAATCGGATGGCAGCCTTCGCCGCGCCGCGGTCGCGCACCGCGATGCGGAGCGCGAACGTGCCATGGTCGTCCGCGTGGGAGAGGTCATTCGCGATGTCCCCGAGCCGCTGCCGTCGGTGCTTCAGCAGCGGGAGACACGGATCATTGGCAACGTGTCATCGCTGGTGGAGTATGCCGGCGTTCTGCCTGATGAACGGCGCTCGCTGCTGGCGGTGCCGATGGTAAGCCGCGGTCAGACCCTCGGCGTTATCGTCGCCGCCGCCACGGAGTCGAAACCCTTCACGCAGGAGGATGCGTCGCTCCTGGCCGAGCTCTCCCGCCACGGCTCTCTGGCCATCGACAACGCCCGGCTCTACCACGAGTCGCAGCAGGCCGTGCAGGCGCGCGAGGAGGTGCTGGCCATCGTCTCGCACGATCTCCGCAGCCCGCTGAACGCGGTGATGCTGGCGGCCTCGCTGCTGCAGACGTCAGATCGGATCGCTCGCGAGGATCGCGAGGAGCTCGAGATCATCGACATCTCGGCGAAGCGGATGCAGCGTCTTATCGAAGACCTGCTCGACGTCACCCGTCTCGAGGGAGGCAAGCGACTGCCGATCGAGAGGGCGCCGGTGGACGTCAGGAAGCTGTTCGAAGAGACCTACGAAATGTTCAAGTCGCAGGCGGCCACGAGCGAGATCACGTTGCAGTTCGACGCTGATGACGTCACGCCGGTTTACGCGGACGGACATCGCATCATGCAGGTGCTGTCGAATCTCATCGGCAACGCCATGAAGTTCACGCCGCGCGGCGGCATGATCACCTTCCGCGCGGAGTCGCGCGGCTCGAACGTGATGATCACCGTTGCCGACAGCGGTCCCGGCATCCCCAGGGAGAACCTCGGCGATATTTTCAATCCCTACTGGCAGGCCAAGCGCACGGCCCGCCTCGGCGCGGGCCTCGGGCTGCCGATTGCCAAGGGAATCGTCGAGTCGCACGGCGGACAGATCTGGGTGCAGAGCGAGCCGGGCAAGGGGACGAAGTTTTCGTTCACGCTTCCGGTCGTGGTCGATGCTCCGGCGCCGGCCGCTACCGCGCGATGAGCGACGCCTGCATCCGGGCCGCGGCGGCGTAGCGCTGCTGCACGCGCTGCCGGTACTGGCGGCTGCGGGCGGTGACTCGGTGAACGTAGTCGATGGTTTCGGGATAGTCCGGAATCCCGCCGCCGAGGCGCTCGACCACACCTTCACCGGCGTTGTAGGCCGCGAGGGCGGCCCGCTCATCGCCGAAGCGATTGACCAGGTAGTGCAGGTAGCGTGTTCCGGCGGCGATGTTCGCGTGCGGATCGAACGGATCGTCGCAACCCATGAGACGCGCCGTCTCCGGGACGATCTGCATCAGGCCGCGGGCCTCTTTGTTCGAGACCAGGCGCGGGCGAAAGTCGGATTCGGATTCGACGACCGCGGCGATCAGTTCCGGCGATAACTCGTTCTTGATCGCTTCGCGATAGATGATCGCGCCGTAGGGAACCTGCGTCCGGAAGAACTCTTCCTTGGCCACATCCAGCGTGAAGGCAACCGGCGCTTTCTCGGGATGCAGGAACGTCTCGCGGACTTTCCGCGTCGTAAAGATCGGGAAGGGACGGCTGCCGCTGCTCATGTCGATGGCTTTTTGTGCGAACGCGGGCAGCGAGAGGTTCATCGCGTCCATGCCGATGGCGCCGAAGACGAGAGGCACGGTGACGACCAGCGCCACACCGCGCCGTTTCGCGCCGCGCAATGCCCGGCGCCAGAGCGCGCGCTCGCGGCGCGCGTGGCTCTGGCAGGAGCAGATTTCGCGGAAGTCGCGGTCTTTCAGCCTCATGGATGAGCCCAAGGGCAAAAGCCGGACCAGTTCTTTACTTGTAGTGTTCAAGTGATTCATTCCCTGTGAGATAGACTTTCGCTATGCCTTTCGATGAGATCGATCGGAGACGTTTTCTTCTTCTCGCTGCCGCGCCGTTGCTCGTGGCGCAAAAGGCCGTGAGCTCACCCGCCCGTGAATCGTTGCTGCAGATGAATGGGTATGCGGTGAATGCGGAAACGCCGCTCGCGCTGCTGACCGATTACGTGACGCCGAACGAGCTGTTTTTCGTCCGCAGTCACTGGATCCCGCGCACGCCCGACCCGAAGAAGTGGAGGCTGACGATCGATGGCGAAGTCGACCGTACGGGGCGTATGACACTTTCCGAGCTGAAAAAACTCCCGAACGTCGAAACGACGTGCGTTCTCCAGTGTGCCGGAAACGGCAGAGCCCTTTATTCTCCGACACTTCCAGGCGTGCAGTGGCGCTACGGCGCGGTCGGCAATGCGCGCTGGACCGGCGTTCGCGTGCGCGATGTTCTGGAGCACGCGGGAGTGAAACTGTCGGCGAAACATCTGCACGTGTTCGGCAGCGACGATCCTCCCGGCAAAGTCCCGCCCTTTCATCGCAGCGTGGAGATGGAGAAGGTGATCGCCGACGGCATCCTGGCCTTCGCCATGAACGGTGAGCCGCTTCCGGTCGCCCACGGCGCGCCGCTTCGTCTCATCGTCCCCGGCTGGGCGGGCGATCACTGGATGAAATGGCTGGTCCGCCTTTCACCGCAGGCGGAGCCGCAGAAGGGCTTCTACATGGAGACGGCTTATCGCTATCCGCTGACGCCAGGAGCGCCCGGCGTGGCCTTCAAACCGGAGGAGATGGCGCCGGTGACGGAGCTGTTCGTCAAGTCGAACATCACTACCTTCCCGGCGAAAGCGAAGGCGGGACGCGCGTACGACATCCGTGGCTTCGCCTTCTCCGGCGCTCCGGACATCGCCAAAGTCGAGATCAGCGACGACGACGGCGCCACCTGGCAGGAGGCGTCGCTCGATCGCCGTCACCATCCGTACGCGTGGCGTTTGTGGTCGTATCGCTGGACGCCGTCAGGCGCGGGCGCCGTACGGCTCTGCGCGCGCGCGACCGACAGTCGCGGAAGCATCCAGCCGCGCGAGGCCACCTGGAACCAGAGCGGGTACCTTCACAACTCCTGGCATTTCGTCGACGTCGAGGTGACGTCGTGAAGCGAATCGCCGTCATCGCGCTGGCGCTCGTCGCCGCGTTCGCATCCGCGGCAACGAAGAAGACCGTCTCCTACGATCACAACCTGCCGGTGCTGGGGACGAAGTTTCATTCGATGCCTGCCGGCAAGGGCAAGCGGATCGTCGAGGCGAGCTGCTTTCCCTGTCACTCCGCCGACATGCTCGTCCAGCAGCGGCTGACCGAAAAGCAGTGGACGGCGGAAGTCGACAAGATGATCCGCTGGGGCGCGATCATGAAGGAGAGCGACAAGCCGGCGGCGGTCGCGTATCTGTCGACGAATTTCGGTCCGGCCAACAAATTCACGCCGATTCGAACGCGTCCCGCCGGCTACTGACGCTACACCGCCACCGCGACCTGCGGCTGCTGCCCGCGAAACAGCGCCTCGGTCTCCACGTTGAGCAGCACCCATAACGTGTAGATGCCGAGGATCGTGCCGAGCGGGAAGCTGAGGATGTGAAGCACGCCGACGATGATAGCCACCACGCGCGCCCACGGCCGCATCTTCAGCAGGCCGAGGCCGGCCAGCATCCCCGGCAGCGAAAGGACGATCAGAAAGAAGGCGATGGCCGTGCCGACCGCGCTGGTGATGAACATCGCTTCGTGATCGCCCGAGAGCATGCCGCCGAACATGACGATGCTGCCGATTCCGAGCCCGACCAGAACGATGATTGCGCTGTAGACGATGAAGCACCAGGCGAGTATGCGGATGTGGTCTCTCATAGTGATGATTTGTACGCAGCGACTGCCCGAGAGTTGCGGGCGGCGGAACATGCTAGGCTTTCGGCCGGTTTCTCAATCGAGTCAAAAGGAGGCTTGCCACTCATGCGTCATGTCGTAGCCGCAACAGCAGTGGTCGCCTTTCTCGCAACGGGTCTGGCCAGCGCGCAGATGAAATCGGCCGTGCCGCCGGGGATGCAGCCGTCGACGCCGACCGTCACACAGGCGACGCCGATCCCGGTAGCGCAGGCGCCGCTCGAGGAAGCGCGCCGGATCACCCGCGAGGAAGCGATCAAGCTCGTCAAAGAGAAGAAGGCCGTTTACGTCGATGTCCGGGCGAAGGATCAGTACGACCTCGGACACATCAAGGGAGCGATCAGCATCCCGCTCGGCGACATCCTCACCCGCATCCGGGAGATCCCGCCGAAGAAGTTCATCATTACCTACTGTGCTTGACAGAGTGAGCACACAAGCGCCCGTGCGGTGCTGGACCTCAATGCTCACGGAATCAAGAACACCGCCGCTCTCCTCGGCGGCTGGAACGGCTGGACCGAAGCAAAGCTGCCAACCGAATCAAGCGTGAAGAAGTAACCCCTGTAGGGCCCGGGCAACCGGGCCCTACGCGTTACTGAATCCCTTTGAAAAAGCGGTGCAGGCGCGGCCGGAACCAATGCGCGCGGTCGAGCGAGAACGCCACCGCCATCGCTTTCCCGACGATGCGCCGGCGCTCGATCACGCCGATGTAGCGGCTGTCGTTGCTGTTATCGCGGTTGTCGCCCATCACGAAGTAGCGGCCGGTCGGCACGACCATCGGCCCGTACGAGCGCATGGCCGGAATCTGCGGCGTGAACAGAACCTCGTGGGTCTTCCCGTTCAACGTCTCTTCGAGGATCATCGACGTCCCCTGCTCTTCGTCTTCGCGCTGGCCAGCCGGTTTCAACGCCGCGGGCTTGCCGTTGACGAAGAGCTGGTTGTCGCGCAATTCGATCTTGTCGCCGGGCAGCCCGATGACCCGCTTGACCAGCCGCACGCCGTCCGCCGGGGAAAAGAGCACCACGATGTCGCCGCGCTTCGGATCGCTCCACTTCGTGATCTCGATCAGGGTGAAGGGGACCTTGAGGTCGTAGGCCAGCTTGTTGACGACGACGCGATCGCCCTCTTCGATGGTCGGTTTCATCGACCCGGTCGGTACATCGTTCCAGTCGGCCAGGGCCGACCGGAGCGAGCTGATGACCAGCAACATCAGGATGAAGACGCGTGCTTCGTAGAAAACCTTTTTTTTGTCCATGGATGCGTACGCACTTTTTTCTCTAGGCAGTCTGATGCATTCGGTAGCAGCGAAGCAGTTTGGGAGGCCTTTCAACGCCTCGTTTGGTCCGTCGTAGTACGAACTGAAGTCAATCCCCGGAGGACTTGAACGTCATGAAAAAGTTTGTCATTGCATTGATGATTACGGCAACGGCGGCGATCTCTTTCGCCCAGACCGATGGCCCCCGTCAGTTTCACCCTCGTGCGCGGCGTGCGCGTCATTTCGCCTCGCAGCTCAATCTCACCGACGCCCAGAAGCAGCAGCTGAAGGATATCCGCTCCGCGGACCGCGAGCAGAATAAGCAGCTCTACGCCGATTTCCGCGCCAAGTTGCAGGAGTTCCGCGCCCTGAGGCGGGCTGATGACCCGGCCGCGAGCGACGTCAAGGCGCAGCTGGAAGCGATGCGGCCTCAGATCCAGGCGGCGCGCAAAGCCAGCCGCGAGGCCATGCTCAACGTCTTTACCCCCGAGCAGCGCGCCCAGTTCAAGGAGGCCCGTCAGGAGCACGGTTTCGGCCGCGGACAGGCCCGCATGATGCGCGGGGCCGTCGCACCTGGCCTCAATCTCACCGACGAGCAGAAGGCGCAGCTCAAGCAGCTCCGCGAGACCGATCATCAGAACAATGCGCAGCTCTACGCCGACGCCAAGGCGAAGCGGCACGAGCTCCGCTCGTTGGCGCGGGCCAATGATCCGCGCGCCGGCGAGGTGAAGGCGCAGCTGGAAGCGCTTCGCCCGCAGCTCGAAGCAGCACGCAAGCAGCAGCACGAGGCATTTCTCAACATTCTCACGCCCGAGCAGCGCACGCAGCTCGAGCAGTGGAAGGCAGAGCGGCCGTCACGACGGCCCTCGAGCCGGTAGTCGTTCATTCCCTTCCCTCGCTGAAAGGCGCCGCTGATTCAGGCTCAGCGGCGCCTTTCTCTTTGGCCGGGCCCGCACGGCGGGCGGCGTTGGTTGCCCAAGGCTCGGCCGCCATCGTCGTCCTCATCACATGCCGCGTAAGGCGTGAACTAAACTGCTGGGCCGATGTCGCACCGCACGTCCGTTCATGACCTGAAGAGCCTCGTGCTCTCCTTTCACTCCCTGATTGCGGTCGAAACCGTTGAAGAAGATCGGGTGCGGTCGCTGCTGATCGAGGTGGCCAACGATCTCAAGCTGCCGTTTTACGAATGGTCGCTGACGAGCGGTTTCAACCGGCTGCGCGGCGCCACAATCACCGGTACGCAGGACGCGCTGGCGGCGCTGCACCACATCGGCGAGATCGAGAACACCGACGCCATCTACCTGCTGAAGGACATGGCCCGGCATCTGGAGATTCCGAACATCGGCCGCGCCCTGCGCGAGCTGGCCCAGAAGCTGATGTCAACACGATCGGCGATCGTCCTCACCGGCGATCCGCTCGAATTGCCAAAGGATTTCGAAGCGCTGGCCGTCCGCTTCACGCTGGAGATGCCTGACGTCACCGAGCTGCGCGACGTGGTCCGCAACGTGGTCGATTCCATCAGCGCGCGGCAGCGGGTACAGATCGATCTCTCGCGCGACGATGCCCTCCGCCTCGTGCAGGCGCTGCAAGGGCTGACCATCAATCAGGCCCGTCAGGTGGTGGCGCAGGCGATCGTCGAAGACGGCAGGCTGTCGGCAAACGACATCCGCACCGTGGTTCGTTGCAAGGGCGAGATGATCGAGCGCGGCGGGATCCTCGAGTTTTTTCCAGTAGAAGAGAACACGTTCGAGATCGGCGGCTTCGCCCGGCTGAAAGCCTGGCTGGAGAGTGCGCGCGTCGGTTTCTCCCCCGAGGCGCGCGCGCTCAATCTCAACGCCCCGAAGGGCGTGCTCTTCGTTGGCGTGCAGGGATGTGGCAAATCGCTGGCCGCGAAGTTCGTGGCCCGCGAGTGGTGCCTGCCGCTGCTGAAGCTCGACGCCGGGCGGCTGTACGACAAGTACGTCGGCGAGTCGGAGAAGAACTTCCGCAAAGCGACCACGCTGGCCGAGGCCATGGCGCCGGTGATTCTCTGGATCGACGAGATCGAGAAAACCTTCGCCCAGGGCGGCAGCGGCGAATCGGACGGCGGCCTCTCCCAGCGCCTCTTCGGCTCGTTCCTGACCTGGCTGCAGGAAAAGAAGGACGAGGTCTTCGTCGTCGGCGCCGCCAACGATCTGATGAACGTCCCGCCCGAGCTCCTGCGCAAAGGCCGCTTCGACGAGATCTTCTTCGTCGACCTCCCCGCGCACGACGAGCGGATGGCCATCTTCGCCATCCACCTCCGTCTCCGTAAACAAAACCCCGACGCCTTCGACCTCGGCGCCCTCGCCGACGCCACCGAAGGATTCAGCGGCGCCGAGATCGAGCAGGCGGTGATCTCCGCGCTCTATCGCTCGCTGCAGAAGAAACAGCCGGTTACGGCGGACTCGATCATCGAAGCGGCGCGCAGCACGACGCCGCTGTCGGTTTCACGCGCCGAGGATGTGGCGAGAGTGCAGGAGGTTGGAAAGAGGTTCACGCCGGTGCGGTGACTAAGAATGCTTTAACCACAGAGCCTCAGAGGGTTTTCTCTGTGTCCCTCTGTGCCTCTGTGGTGGTCACCCTCTCTGCCCCCGACGATTCACGATCGACATGAACTCGTCCCGTGTCTTCTCATCGTTCCGGAACTCGCCGCGCAGCACGTTGGTCTCCATGAACGACGACTCCTGTTCCACGCCGCGCATGACCATGCACATGTGAATGCCGCCCATCCAGACGGCGATGCCGCGCGGCTCCAGGATCTGCTCGATCGTGTCGGCCACGTCGTGCGCCAGGTGTTCCTGCGACTGCAGCCGGCGCATGTGTACCTCCACGATGCGCGGGATCTTCGACGCGCCGATGATCATCCGCTCCGGGATATAGCCGACGATGAAGTGTCCGAAGAACGGCAGGATGTGATGCGCGCAGAGCGTCTTGTACGTCCCGCCGATCACTACCAGGTTCTGGCACTGCTTGTCCGCCTCCGAACACGCCTTGCGGAAAAGCGTCGTCAGTTTTTTTGTGTCCGTATAGTCGTAGCCGCTGGTCATTTGCACCAGCGAGTCGGCCCAGCGGCGCGGCGTGTCGACGATGTTCTCGTCGTCCATGTTCACGTGCAGGAGTGTGAGCACTTCGCGGAGGTGATGCTGCAGGCGTTCGCGATCGACGGACGGGCGCGGCGAACTGAGAAGGCTGCGGTCTTCGACGATCGCTTCGATCTCCGGGGCGATGACCAGATCGGTCGGGGCGGCGGTTTTCATGGCCGGAGAGTGTATCCGTTGACAACTGAATGAGCGTTCATTCATAATGCCCGACGCCTGCCAACCTGGGGCGGCCTCATTCTTGTAATCAGCCCCATCCAAAGGAGTTTCACCATGGCCGAAGTCAAGTCACAAGGCGCCGTCGATGCGATGGACGTTGCCGAGGGTGCGCGCGAGACCGAGTGGGAAAAGCCGTCGTTCGTCGGCGATCTGTTCCTCGGCAAACTGAATCTCGATCTCATCCATCCGTTCCCGGAACAGCCGGCCGCGGATCGCGCCGAGGCGGATGACTTTTTGGCCCGCATGGAACGCTTCCTGGCCGAGAACGTCGACGCCGACAAGATCGACGAGCAGGGCGAGTACGACTACTCGCTGTTCGACGGACTGAATCAGCTCGGCGCCTGGGGAATGAAGATCCCCAAAGAGTACGGCGGCCTCGGGTTCACCGCGACCAACTACAACCGCGCCATCGGCCTGGTGGCCACCTGGTGCGGATCGACCGTGGCCTGGCTCTCCGCGCATCAGTCGATCGGCGTGCCGCAGCCGCTCAAACTCTTCGGCACGGAAGAGCAGAAGAAAAAGTACCTGCCGCGTCTGGCCAAGGGAGCCATCTCCGCGTTCGCGCTGACCGAGCCCGGCGTCGGTTCCGATCCCGCCAAGATGGAGACCACCGCGGTCAAGTCGCCGGACGGCAAGGGCTGGATCCTCAACGGCGAAAAACTCTGGTGTACCAACGGCACGAAGGCCGAGCTGCTCGTGGTGATGTGCAAGACCGCGCCGAAGATCGTCAAGGGCAAGGAGAAGAAGCAGATCACCGCCTTCATCGTCGAGACGAATTCGCCGGGTTTCTCGATCGAGCATCGCTGCCAGTTCATGGGCCTGCGCGGCATCGGCAACGGCCTCTTGAAATTCGACAACGTCTTTGTCCCCAACGAGAACCTCCTCTGGGGCGAAGGCCTCGGTCTGAAGCTCGCGCTGATCACACTGAACACCGGCCGCCTGACCATTCCGGCTGGCTGCGCCGCGGCGGGCCGGAAGATGGTCGATATCGCCAAGGACTGGTCGAACGAGCGCGTGCAGTGGGGCGCGCCGATCGGGAAACATGAAGCGATCGCCTCGAAACTGGCCTGGATGGCCTCGCACACCTTCGCCATGGAAGCGATCGTCTGGCTGACCTCGGGATTAGCAGACCGCGGCAACGTCGATCTCCGTCTCGAAGCGGCCATGGCCAAACTGTTCAACACCGAGGTGGCGTGGACGATCAGCGATCACCTCGTGCAGATTCGCGGCGGACGCGGATACGAAACCGCGCAGTCACTGCAGGCGCGCGGCGAGAAAGGCTACCCGGTCGAGCGGATCATGCGCGACATGCGCATCAACCGCATCTTCGAAGGGACGAGCGAGATTCAGCATCTCTTCATCGCCCGCGAGGCGGTCGATCCGCACATGAAGCGCGGATTCAAGATCCTGCAGCCGGAAACGCCGATGGGCGAGAAGATCAGCGCCGCGGCCAAGGCCGGCGCGCACTACGCGGCCTGGTATCCGTCGCGTTACATCGGCTGGTCGCGCTTCCCGAAGTTCGGCGAATTCGGAAAACTCTCCGGACACATGGGCTACATCGAGCGCGAGTCACGCCATCTGTCGCGCTCGATCTTCCACGCCATGATGCGCTTCCAGGCCAAGCTGGAGCGGAAGCAGATGGTGCTCTTCCGCATCGTCGACATCGGCACCGACCTCTTCGCCATGGCCGCCTCGATCAGCTACGCCACGATGCTGGCCAAGAAAGGTGGCGAGGAAAAGAAGAACGCCATCGATCTCGCCGACGTCTTCTGCCGCGAAGCACGCATGCGCATCGACGCCAACTTCCACAATCTCTTCACCGACCACGACGATGCCGCCTACAAGCTGGTCCAGCATCTGCTGAAGGGCGAGTTCGACTGGTTCAAGGGCCAGGTCGTCGAGCCTCTCATGCCCACCGCGGAGCAGGTGGAAGAGGCGATGGCGAAGCTGGCCTAGCCTCGTCAACTATGACGGCGGAATCGGCGACACGATGATGAATGGATCGGGCGGCAACGGCTCCTTCGGGTAGTTGTTGTTGACCAGATAGCCCCACACCTGCAGAACCAGCCGTTTTCCGGCCGACAGCTCGCGCGTGACCGGCATGTAGAGCGTGCTGTCGAGCATCGACGGATCGATCATCGCCAGGAGCTGATTGATCTTCTTTTCCACGTCCCCGAGATTTCCCAGCGGCATGAACTGATCCATCACCGGATAGAGCATGTCGTAGAGGTAGAGGATCCTGCCGTAGACGAAGTCCCACGCCTGCATGCGGTCGTACTGCGGCTGCCCGGTGTACGGCCCGGTGGCGTTCCAGCAATCGGCGAACTGCGAATAGAGGCCGTTGTCGAACGGCAGCACCTGGATGGAGACGTTGGGGGAGCTTCCGCGCTCGAGCAGGAGGTCAAGTTGCTCCGCCATGACCGCAGGCCCGCCGACGTTGCGGCGGAGTACCGACTCGTCAAGGATCACGCGATACTGCGGCGAGTGGTCCTGGTCGAGCAAGGCCTGTCGCAGCATCCGTGTGCCAAGGAACTCCTCGACCTGTGCTTGAGGTAGTCCGTATCCCGGTGTCGCCTTG
>Ga0207689_10001809_pt1 | contig 20177 bp, 20 predicted proteins | sample KBSMisM52_FD_184312 | JGI IMG/M metagenome (GOLD analysis project Ga0207689, IMG submission 184312) | Miscanthus rhizosphere microbial communities from Kellogg Biological Station, Michigan, USA - KBS Miscanthus M5-2 (SPAdes) (version 2) | ecosystem: Host-associated > Plants > Roots >... | reverse complement strand
CGTCAAGGAAGTGAAAGTGAAGCTCGGCGACAAGGTGAGCGAGGGCTCGCCGATCGTCGTGCTCGAAGCCGCCGCGGGAACGGCGGCCGGAGCAGCCAAGCCCGCCACCCCCGCTTCACCGCCCGCATCCGTTCCACCGGTTGCGAAGCCTGCACCTGCCGCGGCATCCGCCGCGAAGCCCGCATCTGCGCCCGCGCCGATTCCAGGGGCAGCGACCTACACGGGCAAGGCGGACATCGAATGCCGGATGCTGGTGCTCGGTTCCGGACCGGGTGGCTACAGCGCGGCGTTCCGCGCTGCGGATCTCGGGATGAAGACGGTGCTGGTCGAGCGCTACGGCGCGCTCGGCGGTGTGTGCCTCAATGTGGGCTGCATACCGTCGAAGGCGCTCTTGCACATCGCAGCGGTAATGGACGAGACGAAGACGCTCGCGGAGCATGGGATCGCGTTCGGAGCACCGAAGATCGATCTCGAGGGGCTTCGCGGCTGGAAGAACAAAGTCGTGGGCAAGCTGACCGGCGGGCTCACGGGCATGGCGAAGGCGCGCAAGGTCGAAGTCGTTCGCGGCCTCGGCAAATTCCTCGATCCGCACCACGTCGAAGTCGAGCTCACCGAAGGAACGGGACAGGCGACAACCGGCAAGAAAACCGTGGTCCGCTTCGAGCAGGCGATCATCGCCGCGGGGTCGCAATCGGTGCGCCTGCCGTTCATTCCGGACGATCCACGCATCTTCGATTCGACGGGCGCGCTCGAACTCCAGTCGGTGCCGAAGCGGATGCTCGTGATCGGCGGCGGCATCATCGGTCTCGAAATGGGAACGGTCTACTCGTCCCTCGGCACGAGGCTCGACGTCGTCGAAATGCTCGATGGCCTGATGCCCGGCGCGGATCGCGACCTCGTCCGGGTCTGGGAGAAGTTCAACAAGCCGCGCTTCGACCGGGTAATGGTGGGAACCAGGACCACTGCGGTGGCGGCGAAGCCCGACGCGCTGTGGGTGACGTTCGAGGGCGCGAATGCGCCGAAGGAGTCGCAGCCGTACGACGCCGTCCTGATGAGCGTGGGGCGCAGCCCGAACGGCGGAAAGATCGGCGCCGACAAGGCCGGAGTTGCGGTTTCGGATCGCGGGTTCATCACGGTCGACAACCAGATGCGCACGAACGTGCCGCACATTTTCGCGATCGGGGATCTCGTGGGTCAGCCGATGCTCGCGCACAAGGCGACGCACGAAGGCCACGTCGCCGCGGAAGCGGCGGCCGGCGAGAAATCCTACTTCGACGCGCGCGTGATCCCGTCGGTCGCCTACACCGATCCGGAGATCGCGTGGGCGGGCGTCACGGAGGACGAGGCGAAGACGAAGGGGATCAAGGTCGTCAAGGCTCTCTTCCCGTGGGCGGCCTCCGGACGCGCGATCGCCAACGGCCGCGATGAAGGGTTCACGAAGCTCCTGTTCGACGAAGCGACGCATCGGATCGTCGGCGGCGGCATCGTCGGCACGCATGCGGGCGATCTCATCAGCGAGATCGCGCTTGCGATCGAGATGGGGGCGGATGCAGTCGACATCGGCCGGACGATCCATCCGCATCCCACGCTCTCCGAATCGGTCGGGCTTGCCGCAGAGGCCTTCGAGGGCGTGTGCACGGATCTACCCCCGCCGCGCAAGAAATAACCCGCCGCCCCAAAACCGCAATGACCCAGGATGAACAAAAGCTGGCGGTCGCCCGCGAGGCGATCAAGTACGTCGTCGACGACGCGATGATCGGTGTCGGCTCGGGATCGACCGCCAATCTCTTCATCGACGAGCTCGCGAAAATAAAGCACCGGATCAAGGGAACCGTCGCGAGCTCGGTCAAGACCGCGGAGCGGCTCAGGGGCCACGGGATCTACGTCGACGATCTCAACAATGTCTCCGACATCCCCGTGTACATCGACGGCGCCGACGAGGTGACGCAGCACGGCGCGATGATCAAGGGCGGCGGCGGCGCGCTGACGCGCGAGAAGATCGTCGCCGCGGTCGCGCGCAAGTTCGTCTGCATCGCCGACGCGTCGAAGCTCGTTGGCGTGCTCGGCAAGTTCCCGCTGCCGGTCGAAGTGATTCCGATGGCGAGGAGCTACGTCGCACGGCAGCTCGTGCTGCTCGGCGGCCAGCCGGCATGGCGAATGGGATTCACCACCGACAACGGCAACGTCATTCTCGACGTGCACAACCTGTCGATCGCCAATCCCGTCGAGATGGAAGCGAAGATCCGCGCGATCGTCGGCGTGGTGACCGTCGGCCTCTTCGCGTCGCGCGGAGCCGACGTGATCCTGCTCGGCGCCGACACCGGCGTGCGCACGATCGAGCCCCTCCGCTAGCCCGGTCGCGGTTCGCGGCTCCCGCGCGATCGCGCTACAATCGCGCGATGAGCAATCTCGCCGTCCCTGGTCTCGGCACGTTCGCCGACGTCGGCGCCTACATGCAAGGCGTCGGCGAAGCGGCGCGCGCCGCCGCGCGCGATGTCGCGCGGGCGGACACGCGCGCCAGGAATGCGGCACTGATGGCAATGGCTTCCGCCCTCCGCGACGATGCCGCTCAATTGATCGCGGCGAATGCCGAAGATGTCGCCGCAGCAAGCGCCGCCGGGCAGGACCCTGCTTTCGTCGATCGCCTCACGCTCGATGCGGACACGATCGATGGGATGGCGGCTGGGCTCGAGGCCATCGCCGCGCTCCCCGATCCCGTCGGCGAGATCACCGATCTCAAGTATCGGCCTTCGGGCATTCAGGTCGGGTGGATGCGCGTGCCGCTGGGCGTCGTCGGCATCATCTACGAATCGCGGCCGAACGTGACGGCGGATGCGGCCGGACTGTGTCTCAAGGCCGGCAACGCGACCATCCTTCGCGGCGGCTCCGAGGCAATCCGCAGCAATCAGGCCATTGCAAAATCCGTGCATCGCGGCCTTCGCGCCGCGGGGCTGCCCGAGAACGCCGTGCAGATCGTCGCGACGACAGACCGCGCGGCGGTCGGCCACCTCATCGCCGACGACAAGCATGTCGACGTCATCGTGCCCCGAGGGGGCAAGAGCCTGATCGAGCGAATCGCGCGCGAGGCGAAGGTGCCGGTCATCAAGCATCTCGACGGCGTGTGCCACGTCTACATCGACGCCGACGCCGATCTCGCCATGGCGATAGCTGTCGCCGACAACGCGAAAACGCAGCGCTACTCGACGTGCAACACGATGGAGACGCTGCTCGTCCACGCCGGCATCGCCGCGCGCGCGTTGCCGCCGCTCGCGGCCGTCTATGCGAAAAAGGGCGTCGAGCTCCGTGGCTGCGAGCGCTCGCGCGCAATCGTCCCGTCGATGCTGCCGGCGGCCGAGGCCGACTGGTACGCCGAATACCTGGCGCCGATCCTGGCGGTCCGCGTCGTCGACTCGCTCGACGAAGCGATCGCGCACATCGGCAAGTACGGCTCGCAGCACACCGACGCCATCGTCACGGAGCACCACGGAAACGCGATGCGCTTCCTGCGGGAAGTGGACTCGAGCTCGGTGATGATCAATGCGTCGACGCGGCTCGCCGATGGCTTCGAATACGGCTTGGGCGCCGAAATCGGCATTTCCACCAACAAGCTGCATGCGCGGGGGCCAGTCGGACTCGAGGGTCTGACGAGCCGCAAGTGGGTCGTGCTGGGGTCGGGCCAGCTGCGCACCTGAGTCGACGATGAAAGCAACGTGGCACGGAGCGCTTCTCACGCAGAGCGACGCAACGTGCCTCAGGCGGGGCGCGGGTGCGGAGCGCGGCGGCGCCATGCATACCAGATAACGGCCGCAGCGATCGTCCCGAGCACCGGCAGCACCGCCCGGTTCATCGCTTCCCATCCGGCGGTGGATACCATCGCGCCCGAAGCGAGCGACGACACGCCCATCGTCGCGAATACGATGAAGTCGTTGGCGCCCTGCACGCGCGCCTTTTCCCCAGGTGCATGGGCCTCGGTGAGCAGCGTCGTGCCGCCGGTGTACATGAAGTTCCAGCCGACGCCGAGGAGCCCGAGCGCCAGCAGGAAGTGCGCGACGGTGACGCCGTTCAGGGCGACGGCGACGCAAAGCGCGACAAGTACGATTCCCGCCAATATCACGTTGAGCACGCCGAAGCGGCGGATCAGCGATCCCGTGAAAAAACCGGGCGCGAACATTCCGACGACGTGCCACTCGATCACGATCGCCACCGCGCCGAACGGGTGCTTGCAGAAGTCCATCGCAATCGGCGTCGCGGTCATCAGCAAGTTCATGAGGCCGTAGCCGACTGCGCCCGCGAGCACGGCGACGATGAACACCGGCTGGCGCACGATGACCGACAGCGGACGCCCCTTACCCGAGCGCTCCTCCAGCGTCGGCGGTGGAACGTGGACGAGCGACTGCACGACGAGCGCGAGCAGCGCGTAGCCGGCGAGCACGACGAATCCGCCGAGGAATGGCGTCGCGAAGAGATCGACCGCACGACGGGCGGATTCGGGCCCGAGAAATCCCCCGACGACCCCGCCGGCCAGCACCAGCGAGATCGCCTTCGCCTTGTCGGCCGGGGCGGCGACCTCCGCCGCGGCGAAGCGATACTGGAGTCCGATGGCGTTGTAGACGCCGATCACCGCGGTGGCCAGGCAGTAGAGGACGAAACTGCCGCGGCTGATCGCGAGCGCCGCAAGCGCGCAGCCGGCCACGTTGACAAGCGCGCCGATCATGAAACCCTTGCGCCGGCCGATGCGCGCCATCAAGAGCGAAGCCGGCATCGTCGTGACCGCCGACCCCAGCACATAGAGCGTCACCCCGAGCGTGGCCAACTGTTTGGTGTCGGTCAGCGCATAGCCCACGAGCCCGTTCATCGTGATGAGCCCGGAACCATTGGTGAGCAGGAGCGCCTGACAACAGGCGAGGAGAAAGATATCGCGGTACGATGTGCGCATTGCCGGGACTATAACAAACCACATGCCGCCGATCGCCCGCGAAATCCTCGAGTTCTGGTTCGGCGCGCTGCCGCACGCGCCGCGCGCCGAATGGTTCCGCAAGGACGCCGCTTTCGACGCGACGATCGCCGACCGTTTCGGAGGCGCGATAGGGTCGGCGATCGGCGGCGGCTTTCGCGAGTGGTGCTCCGACACGCGCGGTGCGCTCGCCCGGATCCTCCTCCTCGACCAGTTCACGCGCAACGCCTATCGCGGCAAGGCGCGCGCATTCGCGGGTGATGCCGAAGCGCTCGCCACCGCAATCGGCATCGTCGACGAGGGTCGCGATCGTGAGCTCGATCGTTATGAGCGCGCCTTTGTCTACCTGCCGTTCGAGCATTCGGAAGACAGAGCGGTTCAGGATCGATCGATTGCCCTTTTCACCGAGCTCGCGCGGGAGACGGGGGACCGGACGTCGCTGGACTGGGCCGAAAAGCACGCCGTCATCGTGCGCCGCTTCGGCCGCTATCCGCACCGCAATGCGGTCCTCGGCCGTGCATCGACGCCGGAAGAGATCGCTTTCCTGCAGGAACCGGGGTCGAGCTTTTAGCGGCCTGATGCAAGGCGGCGACGTGAACGGCAAATCGGTCCTGGGTGTATTCGGCGGCACGTTCGACCCCGTCCACTGCGGCCATCTCGAGCTCGCGCGCGAGCTCCGCTCGAGACTCGGCTTGGCCGCGATCCGATTCGTTCCCGCCGGCGACCCGCCGCACCGCGCGCCCCCCGTCGCGACGGCCGCGCATCGGCTCGCGATGGTCGAGCTTGCCGTGGCGCCGCATGCGGGCCTCGAGGTTGACGCGAGAGAGCTCGAGCGCGCGGGCCGGAGCTACACGGTGTCAACGCTCGAAGAGTTGCGCGACGAGGATCCCGCGCGGACGTTGGCGCTCATCACGGGTGCCGACGCATTTCTCGGCCTGCCGACGTGGCATCGCTGGCGCGACATCTTCGAGCTTGCACACGTTGTCGTCGTCGGCCGCCCAGGTGTGGCCATCGAAGCCGACATGCCGCCGGAGCTTGCGGGCGAATGGTCGCGACGTCGGTCCCGCGACGCGGCGGTGCTGACGGCAAAGCCTGCGGGCGGAATTGTCCTGCAGGAAGTCACCGCGCATCCGATCTCCGCGTCCGCGATACGGGAATCCCTCGGTCAGCGCGCCGGCGGCATCGATGCGGTGCGCGGATTGCTTCCCGCCGCCGTTTTAGCCTATATTGAACGCAATCACCTCTACAATTCCGATCAGGATGCGACTTAACAAGATCCAGAAGACTGCTGTTTCCGCACTCGATGACATCAAGGCGCGCGACGTCACGATTCTCGACGTCCGCAAGCTCACGAGCCTGTTCGACACCATGATCATCGCCACGGCCGAGTCGCATCGACAGGTCAAGGCGCTCGCCCGCCATGTCCGCGACAAGCTGACGGCGATCGGCGCGACCATCGTCGGCGTCGAAGGCGAGGAATCCGGCGACTGGGTGCTCGTGGATGCCGGGGACATCGTCGTCCACATCATGCAGCCCGCCGTGCGCGCGCATTACAACCTGGAGGAACTCTGGGCTCCGCCCGCGGCGAAGCGCCGCGCCAAGGTTGCCGACCGCGCGGCCGCGTGAACACGAAGCGGGGTCGCCTATCTGCCCCGCTTTTCCGCAATGAAGCTCCGAGTCGTCGCCCTCGGCCAGAGGATGCCGGCGTGGGTCGACGCCGGGTGGGACGAATACGCGCGCCGCATGCCGCAGGAGTTCACGGTGGAGCTGGTCGCACTGAAGGCGGAACCGCGCGACCGCGGCAAGACCGTGGCGCAGATCCTCACGGCGGAGGCCAAGCGGATTGCCGACACCTGCAAGAGCGCGTACGTCGTCGCGCTCGACGAGCGCGGCGACCCGTGGACCACCCGCGCTCTCGCCGACCGGCTCGCGCGCTGGCGCGACGACGCGCGCGATGTCGCATTCGTCATCGGCAGCGCCGACGGGCTTGCGGAATCGGTCAAGCGCGACGCTTCCGCCACCGTCGCGCTTTCCGCGCTAACATTGCCGCACGGGCTCGTCCGCGTCATCGTGGCCGAGCAGTTGTATCGAGCCGCCAGCCTCCTCTCGCATCACCCGTATCATCGCGAGTGAGCGCCGGCGCCACGGCCACGTTGGAGGAGGATCCCGCTCATCATGACCGCTCCCGCCGTCTATCTTGCCTCGAAGAGCCCGCGCAGGGAGGAGCTCCTGCGCCAGCTCGGCATCGAATTCACTTCGCTGCGCCTGCGCGAGTCCTCGGACCGCGAGCGCGACATCGTCGAAGGCGCGCGCGACGCCGAGCCACCGCTTCACTACGTCGAGCGCATTGCCCGCACCAAGGCGACCATCGGATGGCAACGGATGCTGCAACGCAGCCTGCCGCCGCGCCCCGTGCTCGGGGCGGACACCGAAGTCGTCCTGAACGACGTGATCTTCGGCAAGCCGAAGGACGACGCCGACGCCGTGCGCATGCTGACGGCGTTGTCCGGCCGCAAGCACCAGGTGTTGACGGCCATCGCGCTGTGCTGGGAAGAGAGCACGGTTGCCGAGATCTCCACGTCGGCCGTGACCTTTCGCGCCATTTCTCGCGACGAGATCGACCGCTACGTCGCCAGCGGCGAGCCATTCGACAAGGCCGGCGCATACGCAATCCAGGGACGTGCGGCAACTTTCGTCCAGCGAATCGAAGGCAGCCATTCCGGCATCATGGGACTGCCGCTCTACGAGACCGCGACCGCGCTCGCCGGCATCGGATTCCCCGTGCTATAACCAGATCTCCCGATGTCGCATGAAATACTCATCAACGTAACCCCCCAGGAAACACGTGTCGCGATGCTCGAACAGGGCGTCGTGCAGGAGTTTCACATCGAGCGCGCCAGCGCGCGGGGTCTCGTCGGCAACATCTGCCTCGGTCGCGTCGCGCGGGTCCTGCCGGGGATGCAGAGCGCTTTCGTCGAGATCGGCCTCGAGCGCGCGGCGTTCCTTCACATCGCCGACATCTGGGAGCACCGGCAGAACGGGCACGGCGGCACCGACACGCGTCCGATCGAGAAGATCCTGCACGAGGGACAGTCGATCCTCGTGCAAGTGATCAAGGACCCGATCGGCACGAAGGGTGCCCGGCTGTCCACGCAAGTGAGCCTCGCCGGCCGGCTGCTCGTCTACCTGCCGCAGGATTCGCACATCGGCATCTCGCAGCGCATCGAGGACGAGGCCGAGCGCGAGAGCCTGCGCGGAAAGCTCCAGCTGCTGCTGCCGGACGGGCACGTCGGCGGATTCATCATCCGCACGATGGCCGAGACGGCGACCGAGCGCGAGATGCAAAGCGACATCGAGTACCTGACCAAGCTATGGGGCGACCTGAACGCGCGCGCCCGCGACGTTCCCGCGCCCGCGCTTCTCTACCAGGACTTGAACCTCGCGCAGCGCGTGTTGCGCGACATGTCCACCGAGGAGACCTCCCGCATCGTCGTCGACTCCCGCGAGACGTTCGTGAAGATGCTCGAGTTCGCGCGCGAGTACACGCCCGCGCTTTCCGAGAGGATCGCCCATCACCCCGGCGAGCGGCCGCTGTTCGATCTGCATCGGGTCGAGGACGAGATCGAGAAGGCGCTGGCGCGCCGCGTGGACTTGAAGTCCGGCGGCTACCTCATCGTCGACCAGACCGAAGCCATGACGACGATCGACGTCAACACCGGGGGTTTCGTCGGCGGCCGGAGCTTCGACGACACGATCTTCAAGACCAACCTCGAAGCGGCGCAGGTCATCGCGCGGCAGCTGCGCCTGCGCAACCTCGGCGGCATCATCATCATCGACTTCATCGACATGGAGAACGCCGACCATCGCAGCGCCGTGCTGGTCGAGCTCAATCGCGCGCTCGACCGCGACCGGACGCGGCTCACCGTCAACGGGTTCACCCAGCTCGGCCTGGTGGAGATGACGAGAAAGCGCACGCGCGAATCGCTCGCGCACGTGCTGTGCGAGACCTGCCCGACCTGCCACGGACGCGGCGAGCTCAAGACGGCGCAGACGATCTGCTATGAAATACTGCGCGAGATCCTGCGCGAGGCGAAGCAGTTCAACGCGCGCGAGTTCCGCATCCTGGCCGCGCAGCCGGTGATCGATCTCTTCCTCGACGAGGAGTCGCAGTCGCTCGCCCAGCTAGGCGATTTCATCGGCAAGCCGATCTCCTTGCAGGTGGAGTCGATCTACACGCAGGAACAGTACGACATCGTGCTGATCTAGCGCCGGCGATCCCGTGCGCCGGCGACCGTCGCTCGACCCGGCACGAACCCTGGACGACTGATGCTGGGCAACCTCTGGTCGCGCACGAAGGCGCTCTTTTCCCGCCTTTTCCGGCGCAAGCCGCCCGAACCGGGCCGATTCGAAACCGGCAGCCGCGCTTCGTGGCGCGGGACCGTGACGACGGCGCCGTGGATCTGGCCCTCCCGCGATTACACCGTCTACATTCCGCGAGGCCATGCGCGTTGGCGTCGCGTTCCGCTCGTCGTTCTCATCCATGGCTGCCGGCAGACGGCGGACGAGATCGCGCACGGGACGCGCATTGCCGCGCTCGCCGACGACATGGGCTGCATCGTGCTCCTGCCGCACCAGAATCCGCGCGCGAACGCGTGGGGATGCTGGAACTGGTTCGAGCGGGCGACGACCGCGGGGCGCGGCGAAGCCGCCATCGTGCTGGCGCAGGTGCGCGCCGTGCGGCGGAAGTACCGGATCAATCGGCGGCGCGTCTATGTCGCCGGTCTTTCCTCGGGCGCCGCGCTCGCCGCCGTGCTCGGCGTGAGGAAACCCGCGGCGATCGCCGGCGTGTTCGCGCATTCGGGCCTCGCCTGCGGCGCGGCATCGTCACCGCTCGCGGCGCTCGGCGTGCTCAAAACCGGCGCCGATACCGATGTCGCGCTGATCGCACGCGAGGCACGCGAAGGCGCTGACCCGAAATCCCTTCCCGTGCCGCTTCTGGTCGTTCAAGGCAGGGCGGACAATGTCGTGGCCCCGGTCAATGCCGCGCAGCTCGTTCGCCAGTACCTTGCGCTCAACGGCCATCCCATGGCCAACGCGGGCGGGAACGGCGAGCTTCCTCCAGCCGATCGTTGCGAGGTCGCCACGGCCGACACTCGCACCGTGACCACGAGCGAATGGAGTGTCGCCGGCCGTCTCGTGGCCCGGCACGTCCTGATCGACGGGCTCGGCCACGCGTGGGGCGGCGGCGACGACAAGTTCGCCTACAACGATCCGCACGCGCCGGATGCGACGGCGCTGCTCGGCGCATTCATCCGCCAGTCGATGCAGTAAGATCGGGACTCGCGGTTCCTCCGCGCACGACCCGAGTCCCGAAGAGGCGAGCATGCCGACCACTGGAATGAACCACTTCACCGTACTCACGGACGATGTTCCCGCCACCGTCACCTTCTACAACGAGCTCCTCGGTCTCACCGACGGTCCCCGGCCGCCGCTCGGGTTTCCCGGCGCATGGCTGTATGCGGGCGAGCAGGCGGTGCTGCACGTCGTCGGCGGCCGGCCGCGAAGCGAGCTCAAGGCGGGCGTGATCGATCACATGGCGTTCTCCGCGACCGGTCTCCCCGCCACCGTCGCGAAGCTCGAGGCGAAGGGCGTGAAGTACCAGTGCCGCCAACAGACGGGTACGGGCATCTGGCAGGTTTTCGTGCACGATCCCAACGGCGCGCGGGTCGAGCTCGACTTCGCACCCGAGGAGCAAGCTCCGCGATGACGCGGCCGCGAGCGCCGGAGGCGACGCTCGACCACCTCGTCGTCGCCGCGGCCACGCTCGCCGACGGCATCGAATACTTCGCCGAGATCGCCGGGGTCACGGCGCAGCCGGGCGGCAAGCACGTCGCGATGGGAACGCACAACGCGCTCGTACGGCTTTCCGAGCGGACGTTCCTCGAGATCATCGCCATCGATCCCGAAGGGACGAAGCCCTCGCGACCGCGCTGGTTCGACCTCGACAACATCGCGCTGCAGGCGGAGCTGACCGAGCGGCCACGCCTCATCCATTGGGTCGCGCGCACCTCGGGAATCGAACGTGCCGCCGCGGCTTGCCCGATACCCCTGGGCGACGTGCACCCGATGGCGCGAGGCGCGTATCGCTGGCGAATCACGATCCCCGACGACGGCAAGCTGCCGGCGAAAGGCGTGGTCCCGACGCTGATCGAATGGGACGTCCCGCAGCATCCGGCGGAATCGCTGCCGAAATCCAACGTGTCGATTGCCGGCATGGCGGCGTCGCATCCGGAGCCGGCGCTGATTCGCGCGGCGCTCGCCTCGCTCGGCCAGGATTCGGCCCTGCCGGTGACCTACGATCGCGACGTGCGCCTCGCCGCGATGCTGCGCACGCCTCGCGGCATCGTGACGCTCTGAGCGCGCCGCTCGAGAGCTTGCGCGCCCTACTTCGGCAGGTAGTCGGCGCGCTGCGGCGTGAAGGTATCGAGCAGCACGCCGCGCTTCAGGCAACGGCACCCGTGCATCACGCCCGAGCGCTTGTACATCGTGTCGCCCGCACGGACCACCTTCGTCTCGTCGCCGATCGTGAATTCGAACTCGCCGGACAGCACGTACGTCAGCTGCTCATGGGGATGCGAGTGCAGCGGGCCCACGGCGCCTTCCTCGAACGCGACTTCGACCTGCATCAGCCCGCCGTCGTGGGCCAGCACCTTCCGCGTCACGCCTCCGCCGAGATCCTCGGCGCGCTGATTGTTTCCGTATACGAACATCGGTCGTGCTCCTTTGCCGGGCGGGGCGGCGGATTGCCGGCCGCCAGTGAACTTCAGGCCAGCGCGCCGCGCGCCGCCACGGGCCATACGCATTCGACGCGCGAGCCGCGAACCCCGACGATCCAGTCGTAGAGGTTGACGGTCGGATCGCAGTGGCCGGGAACAAGCCACAGACGATCGCCGATCCGCAACGGCGACGCTTCGGCGGCGACGGCAATGACGCCATGCTCGTCGGTCGCCTTCACGTAAGTCAAGCCCCGCGCGCCATAGACCTGCGGAAGACCGGAGTCGAGCGAGAACGACTTCAACCCGGCGTCGACGACGGCCCGGTCGCCGGATGGCGCGCTCATCACCGTCGCGACGACGAACAGGCTTTGCTCGAAGTGGTGCTGATCGGGCGCGAGCGCGTTCTTCTGGTAGTCGACGTCCATGAACGCATACGATCCGGGTTGCAGCTCCGTGTAGACGCCGCTGTCGCGCTCGTGCTGCCACGTGCCCGTGCCCGCCCCCGTGACAGTTGGGCACGCGAGGCCCGCGGCCTCGATCGCCGACTTCGCTTCGCGGACCAGGGCGACTGCGCTCGCAATCGCCGCGCGCCGCGCTTCCGGCTCCCGGAGGTGCTGCGCTCCGCCGTGATAGGCATGGATTCCGCCGAAGGAGAGGCCTGGAGTACGCGCGACGGCGAGCGCAATGGCCGCAGCGGGCGCCCCAGGCGCGACGCCGCAGCGGTTCGCGCCGACGTTGACTTCGACGAGCACCGAGATGGTGGCGCCGGCCGCACGCGCCGCGGCGCCGATTTCGCGGACCACGTCCGCGTCGTCGGCGAGCACTGCGACCTTGGCGATCTTCGCCATCGCCGCAAGCCGCGCGAGCTTCGCTGCGCCGACGATCTCGTTGGTGACGAGCACGTCGCGCACGCCGGCCGCGACGAAGGCCTCGGCCTCGGCCACCTTCTGGCAGCAGATACCGACGGCGCCGCGCTCGAGCTGGGCGAAAGCGATGTCCGGGCACTTGTGCGCCTTGCCGTGGGGGCGCAACGCCACCGCGGCGCCGCGCACTGCGTTCGCCATCAGGTCGAGATTGCGCTCGAACACGTCGAGATCGACGACGAGCGCCGGTGTGTCGATGTCGCCGGCGGCGTCGCCGGGGCGTGCTGGCGCGGTCTGCATTACGAGTCGTCTACTTCGCGGCCGACGGCGGTGGCGCGGCTTCGGCCGCTGCGAGCTGGCCGTAGACGACATGCGCGATCTTGAGCAGCTGCCCGCGGTCGACGTTGCCCGAGAGTGCGTAGCCGCAGGCGTCGTCGATCCAGTAGAACACGCCGACGCCATTCTCGTGGGCATACCGGAATGCAGTCTCGCCGGTGCCGGGCGGATGCTTGCGAACCTGCAGCGACATGCGCTGCTTGTCGGCATTCTCGTACATGAAGAGCGCAGTCGGCTTCTCGTTGCCGGCGACGAGCCGGCCGCCGACCAGTGCATAGCCCACGCTGCTCAAGTCCGGCGCATGGACCTGGAACCCGAGGCGCTTGGTGAGCCAGTTGACGAGCCGCTTTTCCTCGGCGGCCCAGATCTCCACCGGCCGATTGATGTCCGAGGCGTACAGCGCGTGCGCGAACGCCGCCTGCCGCGCGAAGCTCGTCGGCGTGCCTTCGTGCTCGATCAACGCATCGCGCGCGAACCAACCCAGACCAATCCCCACGATGAGCGTCGCGGCAGCGATCGCCGCCTGCAGCAGCGAGCCGGAGCGCTGCGCGCGCGGGTGCGGCGGGACTGCCGCTGCGAGGAGACGCTCGGGTATCGGCTCCGCCAGCACGAGGTCGAACGCGTCGCGCAGCGCCGCGTTTTGCGCGCGCATCGCAGCGACCTGCGCGGCAAGCTCCGGATCGTTCGCGAGCGCCTCGTCGATGCCCGCCGCCCGCGCGGCCGATAGCCGCCCGTCGACGTACGCATGGACGTCGGCTTCGGAGGTCTCGACACGCTTCATTCGGCGGTGATGCCCTTCATTTGACCACGCGCAGCCCGGACGGCGGCTCGGCGACCAGCTGCCGCAGGTTGTTGCGGGCGCGAGAGAGACGCGACATCACCGTGCCGACGGGAATCGACAGGATGCCGGCGATTTCCTCGTAGCGAAGCTCTTCGACGGCGGCAAGCAGCAGGACCTCGCGCTGATCGGCGGAGAGCCGGCCCATCTGCTGCATGAGCTCCAGCACCTCGACCCGATCGATCTGGTTCGCGCGCACGGGAAGCTGCCAGGCAGGGTTGGTCGGGTCCGCGTCTATCGACACGTTGGCGCTTTCGCGACGCACGAGGGCGAGCTGGTTCACGTAGACGTTGTGCATGATGGTGAATAACCACGCGCGCAAATCGCTCCCCGTCCGCCACATGCGCCGCTTCTCCCATCCTCGCGCGAGCGTGTCCTGCACGAGATCGTCGGCGCGCGACGCCTCGCCTGTGAGGACCCGCGCGTAGCGGCGCAGGCGAGGAATCGCGGCAACCAGGTCCGGTTGCGGCAAGCCCGGATCGTCGTTGGAAGTGGGTGGCGTCACGTGACGTGCGGCGGATCGAAAACGACAGGAACACGCGATGTCAATTTTACTCCACGCGACGCGTCGGCCCTCCTCCCGGTGCCGGCGACAATGATGCCAACAGGCGGCGGCGGAGTCATATTCCGATACGCGTCCGCGCCGTCACACCAGGAACATCGTTGCGAGCCCGAGAAAGATGAAAAATCCGCCCGAATCGGTCACGGCGGTGATGAGCACCGACGAGCCGACCGCCGGATCGCGTCCCAGCTTCATCATCGTCATGGGGATCAGCACGCCCATGAGCGCGGCGAGAATGAGATTGAGCGTCATCGCGAGCACCATGACGAGGCCGAGAGGCACGTCTTTGTACAGTACCATCGCGACCAGCCCCATCACGCCGCCCCAGATCACGCCGTTGACGATGCTCACCGTGATCTCCTTGCGGATCAGCTGGCGCGCGTTGTCGACCGTGACCTGGCCGAGCGCGGCGGCACGCACGATCATGGTGATCGTCTGGTTGCCGGAGTTGCCGCCGATCCCGGCCACGATGGGCATCAGCGCGGCGAGCGCCACCAGCTTCTCGATCGACCCTTCGAACACGCCGATCACCCGCGAGGCGATGAAGGCGGTGACGAGATTGATCGCGAGCCACGCCCAGCGATTCTTGAACGACGCCCAGACCGAGGCGAAGACGTCCTCTTCCTCGCGCAAGCCGGCCTGGGCGAGAAGGTCCTCTTCGCCGCGCTGCCGGACGAAGTCGAGCACGACGTCGACGGTGACGCGCCCCACGAGGCGGTCGTTGGTATCCACCACGGGCGCCGACACGAGGTCGTAGCGCTCGAACGCCGAGGAAGCAACCGTCGCTTTCTCGTGCTGCCCGAGCTGGACCAGGGGCTTCTTCATGATCGATTCCACGATCGTGTCCGGATCGGAAACGATCAGCGTGCTGATCGGAAGCGCGCCCAGCAGTCGCTCGTCGCGATCGACGACGAACACCTGGTCGGTCTGCGAAGGCAGCTCGTCGAAGCGCCGCAGATACCGCAGCACGACTTCGAGCGTCACGTCCGGCCGCACGGTGATGTCCTCGAAGTCCATCAGCGCGCCGACCATGTCGTCCTCGAAGGACATCGCGGCGCGCAGTTGCTCGCGCTCCTCGATCGGCAGGCTCTGGAATACGTCGTCCATCACCTCCTGCGGGAGGTCGGGCGCGAGGTCGGCGATCTCGTCCGCTTCGAGCGTCTCGGTCGCGGCGACCAGCTCTTCCGTGTCCATCGACGAGATGAGCGACTCGCGAACGGCGTCGGACACCTCGAGCAGGATGTCGCCGTCGCGCGAGGCGCGCACCCGGTCCCAGACGTAGAGACGCTCGTCGAGCGGAAGCGCTTCCAGGATGTAGGCGATGTCGGCCGGATGCAGCCGGTCGAGCTCGACTTGCAGCGCGGCAGCGCTCTTCTTGTAGACCGCGCTGTTGGCAAGCTCCACGGGCTCGATGTCGCTTTCCCCCGGCGACCCCTCGAGCTGTTCGCGGACCAGGCCTTCGACCAGTCGATGCTGACGCAAGAGGCCCGTCACGCGGGCGAGCACGTCCTGCACGCCCTTCGGCGCGTCGGGTCGGGTCGCGACCGGGGTTTCGACGGGTTCGGCCATCTGCGTTTTCTGGCGACGTAACGACAGGGGTCGGGAAAGTCGATCGGCACGGCACCGACGACCTCGCTCCGACCCCGCACTCCGCCAATTCTACGCGGTGAGAAGCTCGCGCGAACCTGCGGCGGTCACCGTACCGCAGTCTGGAAGATCACGGCGTTGCGCGCCTAGGGCACCGCTGCACCCGGCATGCGCGCGAGAATCGTCGCGACGCGGCCCTCGATGTAGCTGGAATTCGGCCGGCGCTCGAACAATCGCGGGCTCGGGGTCATCGCCGCGAGTCGCGCTGCCTGCTCGGCGGTGAGCTGCGCCGCGGCCACGCCGAAATAGCGCCGGGCCGCCGCCTCCGCGCCGAATACGCCGCTGCCCCACTCGATCACGTTGAGGTAGAGCTCGAATATCCTCTGCTTGGAGAGCATCGCCTCCAGCATGACGGTGACCACCGCCTCCTCCGCCTTGCGCCAGTAGCTGCGCTCGGGCGACAGGAACAGGTTCTTCGCGAGCTGCTGCGTGATGGTCGAGCCGCCTCCGACGACACGGCCCGATTTCCTGTTCTTCTCGAACGCGTTGCGGATGCCTTCCCAATCGAATCCGCCGTGCTCGGCGAACCGCGCGTCCTCGGCTGCGATCATCGCGCGCTTCAGCTGAGGCGAAATCCGCGCATAAGGCACCCAGCGATATTGCAGCGTGGCCTTGTCGTTCCTGGCGTGGAGCTCGTCCATCCGTTGCGCCATGAACGCGGTCTCGGCCGGCGGCTGATAGCGATACCAGGCGATGTGCCCCGCGATCCAGCAGAGCCACAGGACGACGGCGGCGGCGAGTGTCGCCACGACATAGAGAATCGCGCGTCCGATGGAATGTCGCGATCCGGCACTCATGCGGTGGTTGAGGACCCGAGCGAAGGCCCCAGCACGTATCTCACTCGGACCGCAGCTCGTCGCCCTTCGTGAACATCCAGGTGCGGGTGATGTGCAGGACGTCGGTGTCGCGCTTGATGTCCGGCGGGAATGCGGCGAAGGGCGCCGACATCTCCACGATCTTCACCGCGGCCGCGTCGAGTATCGACTGTCCCGACGAGCGGTTGATCTCGACGTTCTCGACGCTGCCGTCGCTGCGGATCGAAACGGTGAGCAGCAGGTTTCCGTAGAGCTTGAACTGGCGCGCAGCTTCGGGATAGTTGAGGTTGCCGATCCGTTCGATCTTCGCCCGCCAGTCTTCGACGTAGCGCGCGAGCCGGTACTCTTCGGCGCGAGCGCCGACGAAGCGGCGCTTCGGCCGCTGCTGGTAGTTCTCGATGTCCTTCGCTATCCGCGCCTCGATCCGCATCGATTCCAGCGTGCGCTGCATGAGCTCGGTCGCCGACGGTGGCGCGACCGGTTCGGGCGCCTCGACCGGTTTCGGCATGGCATACGTCGTGGGCGGCGTGCCCTTGATGCGCGTCATCAGTTCCCGCGCCTCCTGCTCCAGCACGTCGAGCCGCTGCGACGCGACGGCGATGTCGCCGGTGGCGCTCGCCTGGGGCACGACGGGCAACGGCGTCTTCGCCCGCCGCGGAAGCTCGGTGTTGCCGCCACCGTCGAGATTCGCCTGTGCCAGGACATCCGCCACGGCGGGCTTCACCTTGGATTTCGCGTTCACCAATGCGACTTCGAGCGGCGGCATGCGGTCCTTGAGGCGAGCGGGATCGAACACCCGGAACTGGATCGCGAGCAGCACGGCGTGAACGAGGATCGACGCGCCCAGCGCGTAGAAGATGAACTGATCGGCGCTGGGCATCACGAGTCCGCTCGGCAGCGAGCGAATCTCCGCGACGAGGGCGGAAAGCGTCGCCTCGAAGGAACTATGAGACGGCTTCGCAGCTTTCCTGGCGGAGGACGAGGCGCGAGCCGGAGTCGTCGCTTTTCGAACGGAGGAGGAAGTGCGAACCGGCGTCGCCGCCTTCCTGACGGGGGGCGGTCCGGAGGGAGCGCTGCGCGCGGCGGATCGGCTCGACAATGGTGAAGGCGCGGTAAATTTGCAGTCTAGCGCAGTGGCGCGCATTTGGGGCCGTCCGCGCCCTCCGCCTGTCGGAGCATTGTTGCGCGGACGTCTACGAAGGCTCCGCTTGGGGCGACGCCACGGCGAGGTGTGCTTGCGCACCGGAGGGAACCGATCCCTCGATGCCCGCGAACCGGCATTCGAGCGTGGCCGCCACGAGGTCGATGCGGCCGATTGCGATCCGCACGCGCGTCTCGGCCGCGAGCGCCGGAAGATCCGGAAGCCGCACGACGAGCGGCAGCCGATCGAAGCGGACGAGCGTATCCCGAATCACCGTCCCCGTCGTTTCGCCGACGCGCTCCTGCAGGAGCCAGCGCAGGCACCAGTAGTGCTCCATCCGGTCCTGGAATTCGGCGTAGCTCGCGTAGGTCGCCTCGAAATCCGTGAGCGCGGCGTAGAGCTCGGCGTCGTTTTCGGCATAGGGCGGCTTGCGCCCTTCGATCGCCGCCTGAAGCTGCCGCTGGTTGACGAGGTCGCTGTAGCGCCGCAAAGGGGAACTCGACCACAGGTAGTGCGCGACGCCGAGACCCTGGTGCTCTCCCGGACGCGTGCTCATCTTGACCTTGCCGTTCATTTGCGTGCGGTAGAGTCCCGCCATGTTCGCGTCGGCGAGCAGCTTGCCCCACTGGCTGTTGACGAAGATCATGAGCTCGGCGACGAGCTTGTCGAGCGGGCTGCCTCGTGGACGCGGGACGATGCGCACATGGCCCTGCTCGCCGCCTTCCTGGACGCGGTCCCAGTCGACATGAAAGCTGTAGTCGACACGCGCGAAATCCGCCTTGCCGCGCCCGTCCGACAGCCATTGCGCGAACCTCCAGAGCACGCGAAGCTCGGCCGTCCAAGGCGGATCGGACGGCGCGGGAAGATCGTTGGCGAACGCGGAGTCGATGGCGTCGAGACGGAGATTGGCGGCGACGGGCACGCGGTTGATGCGCGTCGCTTGCCGGATGAGCGCGCCGTCGCTCGTCACTTCCGCATACAGCGACAATGCCGGCGGGCTGCGGCCCTCGGCCAGCGTGAACGTGTCGACGATCGCATCCGGGAGCATCGTGAGCTTGCGACCGGGCATGTAGACCGTCGAGAGTCGCCCCCGGGCCGACGCGTCGAGCGGCGAGCCGCGCGGAATGCCGAGCGCAGGCGCGGCGATGTGAATGCCGATTTCGTAGTGGCCATTGGGCATCTCGCGCACCGAAAATGCGTCGTCGACTTCCGTGGTCGCCGCATCGTCGATCGAGAAGGCGCGGACTTCGGCGACAGGCAACTCGGGGAGCGGCGGCGGCCCGTCGTATGCGCCGAACGAAGCGCCCTGCGGGAACGCCTGCGCGAGAAACGCGTTGTAGTGGTAGTCGTGCGTGGACGGAATGGCGCCGCACGCGGCCAGCAGCGCCACCGGATTCATCTGCCGCGCGTCGCTCGCGGCTGCGAGCGCTTTCCACTCGAGCGAGTTCTTGTCCGGCTTGTAGAGAAGCATCGAAAGCTTCTCACGCATCGCTTCCGGCAACCGGCTCGCGCCGAGTTCCTCGCCCCACGCGCTCATCCGCTCGGCCTCGTGCTTCTTGCGCTCGACGGACGCGAGCGCGGCCGCAAGCGCGGCGGGCGGCGCCTTCCGGTAGCGACCCTTGCCCCGCTTGTAGAAGTACATCGGCGCCGCAGCCAGCGTCATGGCCACGGCAGCGGCCTCCACCGGTCCCGGCGCGTGCCCGTAGTACTCGCGCGCAAGGTCGGCAAAGCTGAAGTCGTCGTCACCTGACACCTCCCACAGGAAGTTGGGGTCGAGCTCGCGCGACTGCGCCTGCGCCTGCGCGACGAGCAGCGTCGGCGACGGCTCGGCATAGCGCAACAGCACCGCCGCCGCCTTGATCTTGAGGCGCTTGCCGGTTGCAGCCTCGACCTGAAGCGACGAATCGTTGTCCGTCAGGACTGTCCCGGCCTTGAGCTGGCCGTCGTCCTCGAAAAAGACGTGCATGGGCGAGTCAGGGAAGAAGCAACGAACCGAGCTCGGAGGCCGCGTCCTGCAGCGGCTCTCCGAAGCGCGCGGCCATGTCGCTCGCAGTCACGAGCCGCCCCTGAAGGATTACGTTGATTCCGGCGACGTAATGACCGCCGATGTCTCGCACCGGCACGGCCAATGTGCAGAGGCGGGCCTCCATTTGCTGGCTTGCAAACGCAAATCCCGATTCGCGGACTTCGCGCAAAACCGCACGGGGAGCATCCGGCGGAAATGCTTCCGCTTCCGTCTTCCCTT
>Ga0207689_10001806_pt1 | contig 20192 bp, 23 predicted proteins | sample KBSMisM52_FD_184312 | JGI IMG/M metagenome (GOLD analysis project Ga0207689, IMG submission 184312) | Miscanthus rhizosphere microbial communities from Kellogg Biological Station, Michigan, USA - KBS Miscanthus M5-2 (SPAdes) (version 2) | ecosystem: Host-associated > Plants > Roots >... | reverse complement strand
AATCTCCCAATGATAATTTTCCGGCGTATACAGAGATATACTTTTTAGGAGTGACAGAGGCAATTGTATTCGCATCGTCATCTATCCATTGCTTTTCTGAACCAAGAGGAATAACATGACGCAGGTAAGCTCTTGCGAGATATATAACTGGTTTAGTACTGCCGACTCTGAATGTCTCCCCATTAGGAAATCCGGCAATCCCCGTGGCGCCACTCATGCCTTCACCGCCAGCCATTTCAGGATTAACAAATAACTCTGTATTCTTAAATAATTTAACGCCTGCAAAAAGCGTAGTTGTTAATGATGTGGAAGGTTTTTCCTTTTGTTGAAGGCTTTTCGGCCCGCTGTACGGGGCTTTAATCGTTTGATGATTTTGGGTAACGGTAGTCAGTTGAAAATGTAACGTGTACCATTTACTGCTGTCCTGTTGACCTTTTACCAATTGCATAACAAACACCAGGCAAAAGGACGCGGATAATTTTTTAATCACAAGATTATTTTAGTAAAAAAATTACGCATTAATAGTAGTGACGAGGCACTGTAATTAAAAATGCGTTCGGTACATATGTATGATTTCGGGCGGAAACCTGTTTTTGTAAAATACAGTGCCGCGAAACTATAAAAAATAATCTATTTGGTAAACTTGATAGAATATTATTTGGCAGTAGAAGTATTTTGATCCACATAGGCTGATATCCAGCCTACCTGGCCGTTCTTTACGAGATAGAATTGCTTGGTTTCATATACTGAAGAAAACTGGCGCATCATTTTAAGCAACAATCCTGTGCCGGCCATCAATGATTTTTGATCAAATACCTGCAATACTCTTTTTATTTCTTTTGAAACTGCCTGTTTTTGCGGATCAGAATTGTTAAATCGCTTACTCAGAAGATCCGGCATAAATGAATTGAAGGCTGTATATAGTCTTTCATTGAAATCTCTTACCTCGTCAAATGTAACGGGTACAATTGAACGGTCGTAGAATTCGGGATGCAGTAAAGTGGCAACCGACCAGGCAATACCGCCGCTGAACGCTATATTATCGCTTAATTGATAAGCCCCGCTGGAATTAACTGCAAAAATTATTTCGGAGTTTTCGGCAATAGACAATACTCTCTGTAATTGTTTACTATAGTTAGCGAGTGTTTTATCTGCTTCATCCATTCTTTTTTCCGTTGCGTTGGCTACACTTTTGGTGCCCCATGTTAACTGGAAGAGTTTGAAATCATTGGTATTTCCGTTTGGAAAAAATCCTCCTTTTGTATTACCACTTCCTATATCAACCAGGAAAGTAGTATAACGTTTACTATCCGGTACGATACCCAGGTGAGAGAGACGTGCTTCCTGCTTCGGATCAATTACATCCACTTTTCTTTTCTCATCATTTATTTTTTCCCTGAATGAATTTATCAGCTTAGTGATAAAATCATTTTTCTCTTCCTTCTCAGCCTGTATTTTGACACCACTGCTGATCACTGTATAAATATTACCGGAAGGAATAGCATATTTTTCCTGCGCTGTTTCATACAGGTTCAATAAACCATTCAGCGTAGCTTCTGATGAAGAAGCTGTGAAAGAAATAAAATCTGTATTTACCGAGGTATCTTTTATAATTGTGAATGCACTATTTGTTTTGGCGTTCTTTGCTATGTCAACAATACTCAGCTTAACACCTTTTGAACCAACCTCAATTCCGGCATATTGCGATGAAGTATAACTTAATTTAACACTGGTTTGCGCTTGCAATGAATAATTACATAAACAAGCAATCACAAACACAACGAACAAGCTTCTGCGGATCTTATACAGCATAAAAAAGGTTTAGGCGGATAAAAGTAAACTCCTTTTCGCTGTTATATTTTCAGTGAATTATTATGTGAAAAAAATGTGTTTAAATGAAGAGATGTAATCGTAATATTACGATTCTCTGGCAGCATCTGAAATTATCCTACACGAGAGAATTTATTCTTTTATAAAGAACAAGACAATGATTCTTTTCTTATCAGCATTTACCTAATAAAAAATATAATAAAAGAAATAACCCGATTGTGCCTAAGCATCCGCCGCCCCATTTCCATGCGGCATATCCTGCTATTAATGATCTTAACCAATTTTGCATACTTATTGTTTTTAATAATAGTGATTGCTCTTTTTATGAACCAGTACTTTGGCTGATCTTATGGAAGAACCTGTCAACGTTATGCTGATCACCTGCAAAATGTCTTCCTTCCACAATTTTATTATTTTTTATTTTCCATGTTACGCACCAGTGATGATCTAAATTATTTCCATCCGTTCTGTTTGTCCATATATGCTGGTATTCCACCACATACTTTTCATTTGCTTCCATAAATAATCGTTCTGCCTTTACTCCTGAGTTACTCATTAGCCGTCCCATTGTGTCAAAAAAAGCAATCACTTCATCGAACCCATTTCTAACTCCACTGAAATTATGATGCCCGGGAAATATCCATTGCACATTTTCCGCTACAATATTGTGTAACGCATCCATATCGCGTTTGCCATATGCTTCAAAGAAACTATTGACGATAGTAATATTGGGGTGCATGAATGTTTTGTTTACTTATAAAAATTAAGCGTAAGCTGAAAAACTTACGCTGTTTTTTTTCAATATTTTAAACAACAAGCATGACTAAAAATTAAATCAATGTGGCCCGATTGCGAAAAACAGGCCAATTTGAATAACACTGTTCTTACCGTCAGGTTGAAAATCTGATGTTGTCAGTTTATCACCAACTTTAGTAAGACCAAGATTATAACGGGCATCGAGGCCAAGTCCGATTTTGCTTCTGAATCCTAAGCCAAATACCCAGGACCAATCCAGGCTCTTGTACAGGTCTTTTACAGATTCGTCATCTGTCTTTGCAGTTAACAGAAGCCCTGCCTGCGGACCAGTTTCGAGGTATAAACCACCACTTGTTCTCAATTGAACCAGTACAGGAATATTAAGATAGTTTGCCTTAAATTCTTTATGTGGGTTAGTGGCATCTTCGATCTTTGTTCCCTGGGTTGAGAATAATACTTCTGGCTGTATGGCGAAAGTTTTCCCCGCAGCGAAACTCACGAATCCCCCCAGGTGAAATCCAACCAATGTATTGTTTTCATAATTGCCACTCTGGAAATTGCTGATGTTTACTCCCGCCTTAGGGCCAAACTGAAATGTTTGAGCTGAAACAAAGCTGCCAATCAATAAAATAACAGGTACTATGATAACCTTTTTCATAATGTAGAATTTAGTTGTAAGATCAATTACAAAAAGCATACCCGGTACTTCGTATAAGACGAGCACGGGAAAATAAGCTACGAATGTAAGCTATAAAAGGAGAGGAGAGGAAGCCCGGTTACAGATGTATAATCTTCTTTGAGCGGATTGCTTTTAGCCTTGAAAGATTTTTTTTCACCTGCTCTTTACTCTGTTTGATATTCTCGACGGATACATCAGGCATAGGCGCTTCAGAAGTAACGGTATCACATGAAGTTGCCAATCGCTCAGCTTTGTCGAGATTTTCTTTCACGATAGTATAAACTTTTACAAGACTATCTAATTTTATATTGATAATCGCTGAACCTACCCGGTCATTAATTTTTTCCCAGTTCAATTGATCGTAAGATGCTTTCAGTTTATCCTCTAATTTTTCCCAATTCACCTTTTCCAATTCATGATCATACTTTTCTTTCACTTCATCTTTTTCCACCTGGGTCAGCGCATCAGCGATACTTTTTTCTATCTCCTTCCATTGAGCGTCTTCTACTATTTTCTTAGTTGCCTCTACAGTTTGTTCAACATGCTCTATTTCCAACTTGTTCAGTTTGGGAGCAGTGGCTGTGATATTTGCGGCAAATGTGGGTGTACCAGCATCTGTTGATGGTATCGTTTCTTCTTCATCATCAGGAGACATATCTTCTTCTGGCCCTGGTTCACCGTTCTTTTCAGCCTTCGCTGCAGATGCGTGATTAACTATACCCGGAGTTTGAATCTCTTTTTCCGGCGCTTTTTTCTCTTGTGCAGGAGGGTTGTCTATTCCGTTAACAGGTTTTTCATCATCGTTGCTGAAGAGGAAAAACGGGGTCGCCAATTGTTCAAGGGCAACTGTTCCGTTGTCATTTCGGGCTCCTGGTTTGCCAACAACAATCAGGGCGTTCAACATAATGATACAAAGTAATCCTGCAAATAATCCAGCCAGCTTATTGAATGTAAATACCGGCGCCGAATCAATTTTCAATATCCGTTCAATGCGGTTTAATAAATCATTTTTACCTGAAGTGGCGGCTATAGCCATATTCTGCGCAATGATATTATTTTTCTCCAATGTCAGCAGGGCCTTAGCATAATTATGCGGATCATACTGAAACTGCATCACTATTTCATCACAACTCCTTTCTCTTTCCTGCTCTACTGTTTTTACAAATGCCTTTATAAATGGATTAAAATAAAGAATGGCCTGGATAAAGTTGATAATAAGATTAACCAGGTAATCGTATCGTTTTATATGGGCCAATTCATGTAATAATACCGCTTCCATTTGTTGTGAAGTCAGGTTATTCATCGCAGCAAGCGGAACCAGTATGACAGGCTTAAGATAACCAATAGTCACCGGCGAGGTAACAAGATCAGACACCCAGATGTGTACGGGTTTATTAATGCCGATTTGTTCAGCTACTCTGCGCACAAACATTCTCCATTCAACATTCATCTTGGCCAGGTTATATTTCCTTAAAACCTGAACGTACCTGTAATTTTTAATAAACCGAACGGCCGGAATAACTAACAATACAATATAGACTACAGAAGCAAATGGGAGAACTGCTGTATCCAGTAAATTGTTCAGGTTATCGTTCATACCGGCAGACAAGCCGTTTAATGTAACAAGGGCATTGTTATTATCCCTGCTTACATACAATGAAATAAAAGTAAAGATGAACCATGCAAAGCCGGAAATGATCATAGTTACCGCAACAGCGCTTCTATGTGCCGGGCGCACATTTCTGGGTATACTGAGGGCAACATTATAAATGATCCATAAAAAGGCCATCTGCCAGATGCTGTTTAAAACAGCCCAGCCCAAAGCCTGTAAAAATGCGGAGTGGCTAAAAGCAGTCATGGTAAAAATTGTTCTTCAGTTATTGATTTTTGAGTCCGTCCAGTAAGAGCTGTATTTTTTCCAGCTCTTCGCGGCTCGCCTTATGTTCGCCATCGCCCAATGCCTGTATCACTAACTGTGTGGGAGAACCGCCAAACAAGGTATCAATCATTTTGCTCAGCATATGTTTCTGCGTTCTTTCTTTATTCACTGCTGCCTGGTATATATGCGTACGCATAGAATCGTCTCGTTTTACCAAACCTTTCTCATGCATTATCTGCATTAGTTTTAGTGTGGTCGTATAACCGGCATCTTTTGTTTTGGTTAATTCTTCATGCACTTCCCGAACCGTAGCAAACCCTTTGGTCCATAGGATCTGAAGTATTTCCAGTTCGCTTTCTGTTGGTTTAATATATTTTGTTGTAGCCATAAGGTCTCAATTTGAAACCGAATATACGATTATTTTCGTATAACAATAATACACCGGCTTTTTTTATTTTTTTTAACACCTGTTAATAATGAGACGCACCACTTCATTAAAAGTTACAGTAGTTATTTACCCGGCCAAAATGAAAGTGTATCAAAACCGTACACTTTTATATGAATGGTACTGATTAATATTAAAGCAAGAGAAAGCGTTTGATTCATTTTCCGAAACGATGCCCGATCAGCAATTTAAAAATACCGTGATTGGATCCAGGGGTCAGGCCAAATAAATAACCACTATTGAATTCCCATACAGGAGAAAAATAAAGATCGATCATTGGGCCGATAAGATGTTCCTGTTCTGGCCCGGGTGAAATCTCTTTAAAAGTCCCGATGTCTCCATAATATTCGAAACCAATACCCACTTTTTGTTTTATCGTATACACCGATTTGAATTGGGGCGTAATACCGACATGTTTGTCATCGCCGGTTATCGCAAAATCGAGATTAGGATTAAAGGAAACATAAAGTGGCCCGAAATTTTTATCAATTATCGGCCTTATTTCACCTTCCCATATGTATGCATCCTTCGATTGCTGTCTGAAAAAACCGAATTCTGCAGATAAACTAAGGCCAACCGGCAATTTCCATTTCGCCGATGCTGTATAACGGGGGCGGATATGTGTTCCCTGGTACTGATAACGATGATCGGGTGATTCCGCTGTAAAAAAGTATACACCTAATTCGAAGTTATGGCCGAATCCATGTGTTATTTCAACGGTTTCATTCAGGAAATGGGCAGACGACGGGGGAGTAAGCTTGTCAGGTCCGTGAAAGGTGTAGTTACTATGCAGTTCAACAAATGTTATATTCTTTTGAGTGATCGGTGAAGCATATACCTGTATTTCATCATCAGCCTGCGCCAGCAAGTGCATTTGAAAAAAACAAAAAACGATAGCTGCGTAAAATTTATTCATTGAATTCAAGCGGCGTAAATTTCAGTAGTATAAAATTATTATTTCCCTACTTTCATACCATGAAAAAATTATTGATCTCGCTTCCTGCCTGTCTTTTTATTTTCCAGATATCAATAATTGCACAATCGGGTAAACCAATTCCGAAAGGTAGCCTTTTTATTATCGGGGGCGGGGACAGGCCACCGTCATTGATAAAATCATTATTGACGACGGCGGGGTTAAATCAGGATGATTATATTGTTGTTCTACCCATGTCAAGCGAGGAACCTGATACATCCTATTATTATTTCAAAGAGGATATAGCTCCGGCCTGTTCAAATAAAATTGTCAATTTTAATTTCACGAAAGAAAATGTAACCAACAGGCAATGGCTGGATTCTTTAGTACACGCCAAATTAATTTTTATAACCGGCGGCGATCAGGAGCGGTTTATGAATGTTGTATTGCATACACCGGTATATGAAGCTATTCATACCGCCTATGATAACGGATCTACAATAGCCGGCACCAGCGCCGGCGCAGCAGTGATGAGTAAACAAATGATAACCGGAAAAGAATTCAGTGATACCACGTACCGGGCTACTTTCCGCAGGCTGCATGATAAGAACATTGAAATAAAAGAGGGGTTGGGTCTGCTCGATAATGCAATTATTGATCAGCATTTTATCGTTCGCAGCCGGTACAACAGGTTGTTATCAGCGCTGGCGAAGTATCCGACACTTCCTTGTATCGGTATCGACGAAGTGACGGCAATAGTTGTACATGGTCACAGGGTAAAAGTAACCGGGGAAAGCCAGGTGTTTGTCTTTAAAGACCCGAGAGGATTAAAAATTACCTCCGATGAACTGATCAAGCTTACCGATATGCAAGTGAGTATTTATACAAAAGGAGATGAGTTTTTATTAAAATAACAAAACAGTTCTCACAAGTCATTAAATTCGCTTTCAAAATTTCCCATACATGCAACGCAGAAAGTTTCTACAATCTTCCATTATTGCCGCTTCAGCAATAGGCTCTGGAATCGATACAAAAGACAATGATCAGAAAGGAGCAAAAGAACTATATGAGTGGCGTGAGTACGATATGCGTTTCGGATCTGATCAATCCCAGTTAGAAAATTATTTCAGGAATGCATTGATCCCTGCCTGTAATAAATATGGTATTAAGACAGTTGGGGTGTTTAAAGAAATGAGTAAATCGGAGCCGGCTAAAATCTACCTGCTCATTCCGTATACCGGTATGGAAAACTATCTTTCTGTGAATGCAAAAGTGAAAGCAGATGATGATTATATAAAGAATAGCCAGGCATATAATTCGATAGCGCCGGAAAAACCGGTATATAGCCGTTTTAGTTCGTGGTTTATGACAGCTTTTGATGGAATGCCGAAATTGATAGTTCCGGATAGCGGCCCCCGCATCTTCGAATTGAGAACGTACGAGGGCTATAGCGAGGATGCAGTCCGGAGGAAAATAAAAATGTTTAACGAAGGAGAGTTCCCGATTTTTTACCGCACTAAACTTATTCCTGTTTTCTTCGGTGAGGTAATCAGCGGTAAGAATCTTCCTTGTCTCACGTATATGATTACTTTTAAGAACCTGGAAGAAAGAGACAAAAACTGGGCTGCATTTTTAGCTGATCCCGACTGGAAAAAACTTTCTGCTGATCCACAATATGCAAATACGGTTTCAAATATTATAAAAATATTTCTTGAACCAACGGTTTATTCACAGGTGTGATTCCTTAGTGATTCAATGTAAACTATTGAATGCTTTCTTTCAGGGAAGCGATCACTTTTTTTATTGCCTCAAGGTCTTCAGGGTTTTTAAAATTTCCTTTTTCATCCAGTTTTGACCGGATAAAAGAAAGCAGCAATGTTCTTTCCGCTGTTATATTCGCTGATAAAGCCGTAAAAATCTGCAGCAAAGCTGCCTGTGCTTTTTCGCCGGATAATGACGCTGTAATAAGTGCCAATGGTTTATTTACAAACTCGCCGGATGAAACTGTCCAGTCAAGGGCATTTTTTAGAGACCCGGGCACACCGAAAGCGTATTCAGGTGTGCAGATTATCACGGCGTCTGCAGCCTTCAGTTCGTTACGTAGTTTTTCAACTTCAGCATGAGCGGGTTGAATATCCATTGCAGGATTGAAATGGGGCAAATGACCGACACCGTTATAAATAGTGAGATCAATTTCATTTCCGGCTACGTTGCCAACAAGTTTTAAAATGGCGTAATTCGCCGACCCTTCACTAAGGCTTCCTGGAATTCCCAGGATCTTTTTTCTCTCCATTTCTTTTACATATTTGAAGCAAGTAACGACAAAATTTATTTAGCTTTAGAAAAACGCCTGACTTAGTTTTAAAACGATTGTATGCATAAAATCATTTTTATTTTATTCACAGTATTTCTTTTGGCCTGCGGTAAAAATAAAACCATAGGCTCTGTTGAACGAACAGATCCTGGCTTCAATGCGATTATGGATGAAAACGCAAAAGCAGAAATTATAGCGGAAGGCTACGATTGGAGCGAAGGTCCTGTATGGGTAGAAAGTGAAAAGATGCTTTTGTTTTCTGATGTTCCGCAAAACAAAGTGTATAAATGGACGGAAGAAAAAGGCGTTGAATTATACCTTACACCTTCAGGTTATACAGGCTCTCCGGCAAGGGGTGGAGAGATGGGCTCAAACGGATTAACCCTTAGCAAGGAAAACAAACTTGTACTGTGCCAGCATGGTAACCGGCAAATCGCATGGATGGATGCGGATTGGAAAGCACCGAAACCTGTTTTTAAACCAATTGCTGATAACTACCAGTCAAAAAAGTTCAACAGCCCGAATGATTTGGTATACCGGGGCAACGGTGACCTGTATTTTACCGATCCCCCTTACGGCCTTGAAAAAAATATGGACGATCCGTTAAAGGAAATTCCTTTCCAGGGAGTATATTGTATAAAGCCAGGTGGTGAAATAAAATTGATGACTGATACAATTACAAGGCCCAATGGGATTGTTTTTACACCTGATCAGAAAACGTTGATCGTTGCCAATTCTGATTCAATCAAGCCTTGCTGGTATGCGTATGATATTGCAGATAATGACTCACTGGTTAACCCGCGTATATTTTACAATGCCAGCGAAGAAATAAAAAAAGAGAAAGGAAACCCGGATGGATTAAAGATCGATAAGAATGGAAATGTATTTGCTTCAGGTCCCGGTGGTTTATGGGTATTTGATAAAAATGCGAAACTGCTTGGAAAATTAAAGTTTTCTATGCCTGTGTCCAATTGCGCATTATCACCGGATGAAAAGATACTGTACATAACTGCTGATATGTATGTACTTCGTGTTAAAATGAGAAAATGATAATACTAAAAAAAAGAAACAAGCGTTACGAAAAATACGGATAACCTTATTATAAATTTATTTCCACATTGCCGGCTTATTAATATAAATAATTTATTTTTCCTCTTTATGCATTTACGAACCGATGAAAATGGCCCGTAAAACCCGAATCGAATAATGACGAGACATAGCCTACTGTTACTGACGCTGTTAATACAATTTTCCATTAGTAAAGCCCAGGATTATCATGCTATACAGGGTTCTGTGTATGCAGGTAGCCTGGGAGTACACAATAATCCTGCATCTATTGTTATGTGCCCGTACAAATGGGATGTAACATTAATAGGAGGACAATTGAAAAGTGCCACGAATCTTTTTACTATTTACAATTACTCGCTGCTATCCAATCCCTCTAATTCACGGTATTATTTTACAGGAGGTGATTATAAACGGGTTTCAGATCTTGCATTCAACCTTAACCTTTTAAATGTACGTTTCGCAATCGGCAGAAAATCTGCTGTCGCTTTAGGCCTGAACCTGAAGAGCTATTCGAATGGATCCTCTTCTTCTTATAATTTTTATGATACTTTAAAAAGTACCGGTGACTTCTTTAAAATAAATAACCCCGGTCATCTTTATTCAGCGAAAATCAACAGCAGCTCATGGGCGGAAATATATGCAAGTTATGCCCGCACTATTATTGATAATAATGCTATTCGTGTGAATGCAGGTGTTACAGTTAAAGTCAATAAAGGGTTGTCCGGAGCTTCCGCAAAACTTGAAAATGCCGGCTACATCCAGACCGGCGATAATCGTTATAGTGTAACGGATGCCTACCTGGAATATGTGTATTCCTCCAATTATGATTATTGGCAAAAGAATGGCAGCACCACTGATAATATCCGTAACTTTTTGAAGTATACAAATGGCGGCGTCTCTTTTGATGCCGGTATTGAATATATCATCAAACCGCAAGAGCTGACTGATTCTTATGATGAAGACAATTATTATGATTATGACTGGAAAGTTGGTGTTTCTTTGCTTGATGCAGGGTTCAACCAATACCACTCCGGCAATAAAAGTGCGGCAGCACGCGGAGTAAAAGCAAATATTACCAATGTAAACCTCGACGATAAGTTTGATTCAACGATTACAACTCTGCAGGCGTTTAATGATAGCCTGTCAACTATTGCCGGCAATTTCAGTGGGTTGAATTTTCCTTTTAAGGTCATCAATCCGATGAGGCTTGTTATCAATATCGATCGGTTTGTAGCAAAAAATATTTATGTAAATGGCGAATTGTCAATTAACGTTCCTTCTTCATGGGTGAAGAACTGGCGGTCTGTAAAAGAAATGAATTTAATTACCGTAACCCCAAGATGGGAGACCCGCCGTTTTGGAGTTTATCTGCCAATTCAGTATACAAATAATAATCATTTTTGGATCGGTGGCGCATTTAAAGCAGGACCATTGCTGATCGGTATTCATAACTGGGCCAACATTTTTACAAGGAATTCGACGCAGAATGGGGGAGGGTATATTGCTCTTATTATACGCAACCCTCAAAGTATTTCCCAAAAGCATGATAAGCGTTTGGATTGTCCTGCATTTTAATTCAAATGAAATGGATTTGTTCCGGAATTACTTTTTGTATTCTTCAAGATGTTCGGCTATCCGGGTGTAATCAACAAGTAATTCGGTACCGGCAGGGATATCAATTATTGCTTCAAATTCTTCTCCATCATTGATTGAAGCGATATTAGGGGCAGAAGAGTGATTTAAGTAGTTAACAATGTCCATTACTTTAAAACCATAGTCAGGTACGTAATAATATTCTTCATCGTAAAGACAATAAGTTTCTATTAATGAGCGGGAATGATCGGGCAATGTTTCTACATCAGCGATAGGCAGCTTTACCCATTCGCCCACACCCCTTGAAAAAATGGTGCGGCAACCTTTAGGAATATCAATAATAGCGAATACCCCTATACCATGCACAGCAGATGGCTTTAGTGCCACATATGTTTCATGCGACAATTCCTGAAGCAGTTGTTCTTTGGTCATGATTTATTTGCAGTGGAAAATATCAGCTGCCGCGCTGTGAACCGGTGTTAGACTGTTTGCTTACAAACCCGGTCGACTTCGGTTTCTGAATAAATTTAGAACCCGGGCTATTGCCGGCCGCATTATTTTTTTTGTTCCCTTTCTTTTTGTCCTTGTTGTTTTGCTGATTCAGTAGTGACATAGTGATAGACTTTTTGCTGCTGTAAAGATAGCAGCAATTTTCTATTTCCCCATGTCGTGTCTGTAACTTATTTCTCCCTTGTAAAACGCATCATGGCAACGTCATCCATTAATAAAGTGAGAGTATACCCGGCAGTTACATCGTAGCTATTGACCTTTTTAAGTGTTTGCAGAAAAACTGTTTCTCCTTCGCCGGGACAAGCCATTTTTGTCATTGCCATTGCTTCGGGAAAATGTATCTTATGACCCGATGCTGTTACCTCTCCGGAAAAATTATTACAACTTGTATTGCCGCTTACTTTCTTTTTCTCCAGGTCAAATGTAATTCTTGGTTTTTTATCCGGGTAAAGGCCGTCAAATACAATGCGCGGTCCCGTTATATAATTTAATTGCCAGGTACCCTCTAATGCTGAAAGGCTGTTTTGTGAAGATGATTTTTTTCCGGTACTGCAGGATAAGAACAAACATGGGCATACGATAATGAATAAGATTTTTCTCATAATGGCATTTTAGTGTTTGGTTTGTGATTGCAATTCTAAAGTTAGAATCATTCGGCCACAAATCTGCACATCGCTTGTCAAACTTTGTTTTTCCGGTAAAGACGATAGAATGAGAATGCCACCAGGATGGATAACGAGCCTGTCATCCACCACAGCCATTTAAATCCAAATTGCTGCGCTATCTGTGCACCACCCATTGGACCAAGTGTTTGTGCAGCGGACCACGCCATAGTATATAAGGCGGCATATTGACCCTGGTTTCCATGCTGTGTTCTGCCGATCCAATAACTATTCATAAAAGGCATAGACAATATTTCTCCAAACGTGATCAGGATGATCATGATTATTGCCAATCCTGCGCCGGCAAATGGAAGATTTAATGTTAAATACGAAACGCCTGCAAGGGCAACCCCAATGGTAATAAAAAAAACATTCTTGCCCTTTCTTTCTAAATTATACACGACAGCCATTTCCACAAGTGTAATAATCAGGCCATTTAATGCCATTAATGAACCGATGAATGGTTCTGAAAAATGCCATTCTCTTTTAAAGTACACAGGCATATTTGTAAATAGTTGTAAGAAACAACAGCCAAATATTGTAACCAGTAATATAAAGACGAGATAAGTTTTGTCTTTATAAGCCGAACGTTTAATAACCGTTTTATCAACAGGCGCAGCTTTTTTAATTTGTTTTGATGGTTTTAAAAAACTCCACATCAACAATGCTGCGGCAACGTTTGTTATACCGTCTACCCAAAATAAAAGCTGGTAACTGTGTTTTGCAAGAATGCCGCCTAATGCACTTCCAGTTGCCCAACCGAGATTAACAGCTAACCGGTTTAAAGAGTAGGACCTTGTCCTGTTTTCATCCCGGCTATAAGCAGCAATGGCGGTTGAATTGGCAGGACGGAATGCCTCATTCACAAAGCTGAGTAAAAAAGTGAAGGTACAAATGAGAGGAAAAGTTTTCATTAAGCCCAGAACAACGAATAAAATACCGCCGCCGGTGAGTGTTATCATTTGTATTGGATAGAAACCAATTTTATCAGTCAGCCTTCCTCCGAAATAAGCGCCAAAAAAAGCACCGGCGCCAAACAAACCAAAAACAAAACCGGCCTGGCCGATACTGTATCCCATTTCAGGGCTGGTGAGATACAATGTCATAAAAGGTATAACCATCGTACCGCTGCGGTTGATCAGCATGATAACAGAAAGCAGCCAGGTAGAACGGGATAATCCCGAGTATGCGTTACGGTATGTTCTTGCGGTATAGCCAATCATCCAGGTAGGCAAAGTTATTATACATCACTTAAACAATCTGTTGAACTTGCCTGCCTGTGTATAATTGGTTTAATAAAATCTTACTCTATTACAAATACCGGTTCTTCTTTCATCGGGCGCGATGTTTTTTGTGCATTCTTATTTTTTATGTAGCGATCCAAAAAATAAATCATCACGACAGTTACCAGCATAGTGACGATAACTACAAGGCCAAGAATATTATAATGCAGAAGAGCTCCGCTTTTTGATTGAACAACAATTACGCCGGCTACTGCTGAGGCAAAGCCGCCGGAAATTTGCTGTACAGAGGCATTGATACTCATAAATGCACCACGGTCCTGTGGCTCAGGTATAGCCGTCATTAGTGCCGATGAAGAAATCATTCTTGAAGAGATACCGGCGAAAAGTAAAACGTTCAGAAAAATGATTCCCCATAAAGGAGTTACACCGAGATTTGTATAAATAGCAACCATGACAATACTGATGACAGAACCAATTACAAATACCTGGAACTTGCCGATTTTATCACTCAGCTTTCCTGCCAATGGCCCGATAAGGATAGAAAAGGCGCCTGTTACACCATATAAAACCGGCAACTGTTTCATTGTTAAACCAAGGTTATGAATACCAAAAGCGCTGCCGAATGGCATCAGCATAAATCCACCGGTTGCCAGCAATGTTGTGGCAAGAAATGCACGCAGATAATGCGATTCAGAAATTGTTTTTAGTAAATGCTGAAAAGGATTTCTTTCTGATTTTATCAGCAAATGTGCCGTTACAGGTTTCATGTAAATAACAATTATGATTCCCATCAAAATACCAAAGCCTGCAATCATCCAGAATGGCGCGTGCCATCCAAAATGATTGGCAAGTACCAGGCCGATTGGTAAACCCAGGATCTGGCTTGCCGCGAAAGCCATTTGTACAAACCCCATCACACGTCCGCGAACTTCCATTTTAAACAGATCGCTGATGATTGCAAAACTTACTGATCCTATTACGCCACCGAATATACCCGTTACAATCCTGGCTATTAATAAGAAGTGAAAATCGGGAGCAATGGCACAGAGTATTGTTCCGGTTAAAAATCCCGTATAAAAGAATAGAAGTAACCGTTTACGGTCAAACTTATCTGCGAAACCTGCAGATAACAATCCCGACGCGCCTGCACTGAACGCATAGGCAGATACAACCAATCCAAATTGTGACGGGCTAACGCTGAGTTTTTCCATTAGCAGAGCACCCAATGGCGATAATACCATGAAATCGAGAATGATCGTGAATTGCAGAATAGCCAGAATGGCTATCATAAATACCTGGTACGGCGTAAATACTTTTTCCTTTTTTTGTTGCTTCACACGTTCCATAAACTTTGGTTTTGAAATTTGTTTTAATCCGGAAGTTCTTCACAGAGATAGCCTTCCTGTTGTATACTATTTATTATCATTTCAAGGTTATCGGTCCTGGCTTCTATGCGCAACACTTTATCTATATCGTGCCGGTCTATATTCCATTTCAAAACGTCATCTATTCCATTCAGTACGGGCTCAATTTTCTTCAGATCTTTTTTGAAACGTATATTGGTTTTGAAAATCAAAATTGGCATCGTAGATTGGTTTTGTACAGTTTATTCAGGTGAAAAGGTATTTTTTCCCGGTAAATAAACTTTTATGCCGGAGAATAAAAGTTTATTTAAAGATCGATCAGGGTTTCAATGCTTTCAATACCAGTTCCAGCGTTTCCATCATGATCTTTTCGGAGAAAGTAAACTTATTGCCGCCTACACTACCACCTGAAATATGAAATTTTACGAGATTATACAAAGGCGCAAATGCAATTGACCAGTATACTTCCACGGGAACTTTGACGAGTTCTTTATTTTTAATGGCATTTGCAACAAATTGGCTCATCACTTTTTTGAAATCATCGCCCACCAGTTTGAAACTTTTCCCCCAGAGTGCCGAGTGGCGCAACTGTTCCAGGAAACCCATCTTTTCCGGGTTCTTCATACAATACCTGGCCCTGTTTATCCATTGTACTTTCAGACCTTCCCGGAAAGACATTGCCGGATCAAAATTTTTCAGCGTCTCTTCAGTCATTCTCTTTGTTTCTTCCAGCCACAATTGCATGATCAGGTCTTCCTTGTCTTTGTAATAGATATAAAAAGTAGCCGGAGAAACCCCGGCAGCTTTTGCCAATTTTTGCATGCTAAATCCATCAAGACCTTTTTGCACGATCATTTCAAGCGCTTTTTCCCGGATAGATTGCTGTTTATTTTCGTCCCGCGTTCTCATTGCAGGGACAAATATAAATGAATGTTCATTCATTTATAAATTTATTTTAGCACGTTGCTGAACCGACGATGAACAGGAGTTTTACCTGAGTGGTTCACAGAATTTTAAGGTAAATAGTATCTTCGGTAGTATGACTTTAGCGCAACCAAGACAAAGAATATTGTCTATCGATATTCTGCGGGGAGCTATTATGCTTATTATGGCTATCGATCATGTACGTGAGTATTTTCATATTCATGCAGTGGATGATGACCCCACCAATCTTTTAACCACAACCCCTTTTCTTTTTTTTACAAGATGGATAACACATTTCTGTGCGCCGGGGTTTTTATTCTTATCCGGTGTATCCGCTTTTATCGCCGGCAGTAAAAAGAGTGGAAAGGAACAGGCTGTTTTTTTAATGAAGCGCGGATTGTGGCTGGTAATTGCAGAGATTGTAATTGTGACATTGGGAATCACCTATAATCCGCTATATAATGTAATTGTACTGCAGGTGATATGGGCAATTGGCATCAGCATGATTTTGCTTGGCCTGCTTTTATTATTGCAGGCATCTGTCAGCGTTATATTTATCATTGGCTGCCTTTTATTTTTTGGGCACAATATCCTGGATTATGTAACACTACCAAAAGAAGGGGTGGGAAGTATAATATTAAGTATGCTGATTGCCTCGCCACGGGTTTTAATACCACTCGGACCGAATCGTTTTATTTTTGATGTGTACACAATACTACCGTGGACGTCGGCTATGTTTATCGGCTATGCAACAGGAACATTATTTTTATCAACTTTCAATGCTGCCAGGAGAAGAAAAACACTTTTAATTGCAGGCATTGCGTTAACAGCCTTATTTATCATTCTCCGGTTCATTAATAGGTATGGCGACCCTGCACCATGGTCAGAGCAAAGGACAACAGCACTCACTTTAGTTTCTTTTTTTAATACATCAAAATACCCGGCATCGTTACAATACCTCTCAATGACGATCGGGCCCTGCCTGATCTTATTATCATTGTTGGAAAATATTCAGAACCGGTTCAGTAAAATATTAATTGTTTATGGCAGGGTACCTTTCTTCTACTATGTGCTTCATTTTTACCTGGTACACCTCATTTGTGTTATTTTCTTTTTTGCTTCCGGGTATGGTGTAAAAGATATTGTAGACACGCAGGTTCCCTTTTTATTCAGGCCGCTTCATTTCGGATTTGATTTGTGGGTGGTATACCTGGTGTGGCTTTTCGTTATCATTGTTTTGTATAAGCCCTGCAAATGGTTTTATAACTACAAAGCCACGCACAAACAGTGGTGGCTTAAGTACGTCTGACTTTATTCAGGAACGAATTTATTCTTTCTGTTTATTGTTCCAAAATACAGGAACGTCTTTATCATTATGAACGGTTTGTTTTGTATGTATCCGGAAAAGAGATACAAGAAACGGGAAATAAAATTCCGTGGCACGGTATTTTAACCTTCCTTTTACAGAATGGATTTGTTACCTTTTTAAATGTTTTGCGTCTAAATAAGTGAGAGCCTTAATTCTCAGGATATGAAACAGAATTCTACACAACAGGAAATACTTCTATTGACCGGTACTAATTTTTCAAACAGGCAATGGAGTACAAAAGATGATACATCATCTAAGAAATTAACAGAGGAAGAAAAACTGGAAGAAGCATGCTGGAACGGACTGCTTCCCGAGATACTCCCTGAAATATTTGCTGAAACCAAAGCTCAAAAAAAGAAACTGTACCTGTGGCAGGTGAAAGAAGGCGCTTCTTTTCTTGAGTTGGAACTGGGCGAATACCCGGAAGAAAAGGATAGTTTTTTTTCAATTGATCCCTATTCATTTCTTGCATTCAGGTGTTCGAACTAGATCGAAGGAAATAAAAGGCAAATTTAGTTGAGTAATAAATTTTATTTCAATAGTGTAAATGATCATTATCTCACTTTGCAACTCTATATTATGCACTGATTAATCCCCTCCGCCGCCCGTTCGTCGATTTCATATTTATTTTTACTTATTTTCAGGTATAAATCTTCATAACATTACTTTATGCCTGTTTCCCGCCGGTCATTTACGAAAACAGCAGCAACTATTGCTGCATCATTTAGTTTAAATTCATTAATTGCCGCTCCTGTTAACAGAGATGGGGTAAAAGCAAAAATAGTTTGTGTAGGGGGCCACCCTGATGATCCTGAAAGTGGATGCGGGGGAACATTAGCGAAACTCCGGAATGCGGGACATGAAGTAACTATAATTTATCTTACCCGTGGTGAAGCAGGAATTCCCGGCGTTTCTCATGCAGACGCCGCCGCTACAAGGTCCCGGGAAGCTGAAGCTGCCTGTAGAGTTTTAAATGCAAAACCTGTATTTGCCGGCCAGGTAGACGGAGATGGAATGGTAAATAACGAATGGGTAAAAAAATTACACGATCTGATCGTAACAGAAAAACCCAATATTGTTTTTACCCATTGGCCGGTAGATTCCCATAAAGATCACCAGGCGGCAAGCCTTCTCACAATACAAAGCTGGATGCGTTCGGGTAAATCCTTTGATCTTTATTTTTTTGAAGTTTGTGCAGGATCGCAAACAACAGGGTTCAGGCCGGATACCTATATAGATATTACTTCTTCAATGGAACAAAAAAGAAAGGCAGTTTATTGCCATACCAGCCAGGACCCAGACGGAATTTATAATGCCCCCGATTGTAATCATGGATTTATGGAAAAATTTCGCGGGCAGGAAATAAATACAAAAGCAGCGGAAGCATTCGTAAGAATGCAGGGCACTCATGATTTGGTTTATTTGTCAAAATAAAATTTCAAGTCTTTCATTTTCAAAAATGATTTTCAATATCTTAAATTGTATCTTGACGCTTTATCAGGCTATCATTGCATGAGTGAAACCGCATCATCAAAGAACAAGCTGGGTTTCTGGACGAGTACTTCATTAGTAACCGGGAATATGATTGGCGGTGGCATATTTTTAATGCCATCCGCACTGGCTGCTTACGGCGGTATCAGTATAATCGGGTGGATTTTTTCTGCACTCGGTGCATTTTTTATGGCACGTATTTTCAGCAACCTCAGCAAATTATTGCCAAGCATTAATGGTGGGCCTTATGCATATACACGGCGTGGCTTTGGCGATTTTATGGGATTTCTTGTTGCATGGGGTTATTGGATTTCCATATGGTGTTCCAACGCGGCCATTACAGTATCATTGGTAAGTGCATTAAGTACGTTCTTCCCCGAATTAAATGGTAACCCTGTTCTGTCGTCATTAACAGGGTTATGCGCGATATGGCTATTGACCTGGGTAAATACAAAAGGAGTTGTTGCCTCCGGAAAGATGCAACTAATAACAACTATCCTGAAAATCATTCCTCTTTTCGCTGTATCAGCTACCGGTACTTTTTTTATAAGCAAAAGTCATTTCGTTCCATTTAATATAAGTGGCGAATCCGCTTTTTCAGCAATTACCGCCACTGCAGCTATGACCTTATTTGCTTATCTCGGTCTTGAATGTGCAACGATTCCTGCAGGTAATGTAGAAAACCCGGAAAAAACGATTCCAAGAGCCACCATTGCGGGCACGTTGATCGCCACATTTATTTACATCCTCGGCACCGTTAGTGTCATTGGCATAATACCTGCAGGTGAGTTACAAAAATCAGTAACACCATTTGCAGATGCTGCGGCTGCATTATGGGGCGATAATGCCAGGTATTGGATAAGCGCTGGTGTTGTAATCGCGGGTTTCGGTGCGTTGAACGGCTGGATTTTGATACAGGGACAAATTCCATATGCTATTGCAAAAGATAAATTGTTCCCGGCCGTATTCCGCAAAGAAAACAAAAAAGGAGTGCCGGCATCCGGCATATTAATTTCAAGCGTGCTGGTTTCATTGCTTATGATGATGAACTACACAAGCGGGTTGGTAAGCCAATTTAAAGCGCTGATTTTATTGTCTACTTTATGTTCACTGGTGCCCTATCTTTTTTCAATGGCTGCATACCTCATTGT
>Ga0207689_10001804_pt1 | contig 20215 bp, 18 predicted proteins | sample KBSMisM52_FD_184312 | JGI IMG/M metagenome (GOLD analysis project Ga0207689, IMG submission 184312) | Miscanthus rhizosphere microbial communities from Kellogg Biological Station, Michigan, USA - KBS Miscanthus M5-2 (SPAdes) (version 2) | ecosystem: Host-associated > Plants > Roots >... | reverse complement strand
TAGATCCATCTACCCGCAGTCAACCCTCCTCCCTTTTCGAGTTTTCGGAACCCACCGCTTCAAGTCAGGAGTGAAATCAAATGGTAAGACGGATAGGAAATTTCCTTTTAAGCACACTCGCGCTGGTGGCTTTTAGTGCCAATGCTCAGGCGCAGTCTAACCTTACTGCGAAGTCAGGTGCTCCTCCGACGGTTCCAACGGCCGCCGTGGAAACAGATCGGAGTAGAGACGGCCTGGTTGGGCCTGTGCGGCGAGTACGGACTGAGGTTGTCAAGCTTTCCAATGAGACAGGAAAAACGGCGGAAGGTAAGCGCGCTGTTCTGGAAGTTGTCTCCTACGACCTCAAGGGCACCAAAGTCGAGAATCAATACTTTCCTATTGCCGGGGCGAATCTAACCGGCAAAGAGGTTTACAAGTATGACGATAAGGGAAACATCAGCGAGATGACGCTGCTAAACACCGATGGATCCTTGTTGAGCAAAGAGGTCTACAAATACGAATTTGATTTTGCCGGCAATTGGAACAAGATGACCACCTCGGTGGCGGTGATTGAAGGTGGCAAGATGTCTTTCGAGCCCACTGAGGTCACGTATCGTTCGATCATGTATTACCTGGACGAGAATATGATGAAGATGGCTCAGCCGGCTTCACAACCAGCAACTACGTCGGCTGTTCAGCCGAACACGTTGGCTTCAGCCCCTGCCAGCAATACAGCCAGCGCTAATTTGGAAAACAAGACAGCCGTGGTTGTGCCTAAGCCTTCAGCCACAGCCAACAACTCAAACTCAACTCACAAAACTTCTCCTTCGTTGCCTGGCGCCTCGCCGACCGCGACGGACAAGCTGAGCGGCCTGGGATCGGTGGAATTGTCCGCTGCGAAAACAGATTCGAATGTTGAGACTGCGATGGTAAATATCGACTCCGATCCACCGCCGCCGGCTCCAAGGCCAATACTTAAACCAGTTTCTGGCGGAGTGCTTAACGGCATAGCATTGAGTTTGCCGTCGCCGATTTATCCGGAAACTGCTCGACGACTAAGGACAGCTGGCGTCGTCACAGTGGAGGTAGTGGTCGACGAAACTGGAAAGGTAATCTCCGCAGTCGCCACCAACGGACCTTCACTTTTGAGAGACGTTGCCGTGCAAGCTGCGCTGCGAGCAAGATTCTCACCGACGAAGCTTTCAGGGCAGCCGGTTAAAGTTTCCGGGCTGATCAATTACAAATTCGCCCTCGCCTTATAAATTCTCGAACCGCAGGACGCCAGCCCCTTAACTGACGTCCTGCGTTTTAGAAATGTTTGCGACGTATCGATTCATAAAATAGGAGCTAACTCCATGGCATTAACCGGACACCTGAGTGACCTTTCCCTTTCCGAATTAATTGAGTTTTTCTGCAATCAGCGCAAGACCGGACAGCTCAAGGTCCTCTATCCACAAGGTCATGGATATTTTTATCTGCAGAGCGGCTCGGTGATTGATGCGCGGATCGGCGTGCTGCGAGGAATCGATGCCGTCTACTACGCACTGACTCTTCCCAATGCGAAATTTGAGTTTGGCGGCGAGTCTGAGCCCCCCGAACGTACCATTAATCAGCCGTGGACGCAGGTCGTTCTCGAAGGGCTGCGGCGTTTGGATGAGGGAATCATCCCAGCAAACGCTTATCCGCCTGACTACCATGAAGAAGGCGAAGCAGCGGCGGAGATCTCAACGGCGGTGCCATCTGACCTTGAAAGTTTGCGTGTTCCTTCGTTCCTTTCTTTCATGAACACGGAATCAATAGGTAAGCGAAAATTTGCGATCGCAGGTGCTGTGGCGTTCGCAGTAGTGGCGAGCGTGGCTGCGATTGGAGTTCCGGCTGGTTGGTACGGTCGGGCTAAAGCCTCGGCAGTAGTCATTCAGCCAAATACCGTCGCCGTCACGGAGGCGCCTACTCCGGAGCTCGTCGTCCCCGCCGAGAGTGCACAGCCAAGCGATCACTCGGAAGACGCCGCACTCGCAGCTCGGCGACAACACGAGAAGGAAAAGGATAAAGCGAGGGTACGAGAAGAGAGGGCTGCGGCAGCGCTCACATCCGCCAATCCATCAGCCTCAACCAGTGTTGCGCCCGAGACCGCGAAGTCTGGAGCAAAGAAGATTACCGTAACCGTTACCTACGATGAGTCAGGGCGAGTTACGCAGGCGTCGGGTGGAGATGCGAGTGCAGTGAGAATTGCACGTCAAAAACGCTTCCCCGCTGGAAAAGCCGGCTCAGCGACAATCACCATCCCGATAAACTGAAAACATCAGGGCTTAAGGGCTAAGGGGGAAGGGGTAAAGCCATCGTGCTTCTAACCCCTTCCCCCTTTGCCTTTCCGATCCGGGCTCAAACCAACCGCATTATTTCGTCATCTGCTAACACCGAAGAGGATTGTTTAGCCCGATCGTAAATTCGGCTCACGCGATCATCCTCCGCTTCGATTCCCCGCTTCTCAAGCCAATAGATAACGTTTGACTTGCCACTCATTGGTCCGATTTCTACTACCTGCTCAAGGCCAAACTGTCCCGCCGGCACACCGGAGTAGACCAGGTCCGCAAGTTCTCGATCACCTTTCCGGTAACTCTTGATCACTGCCGCCGCATGAACGCCGGTTGCCGTACGAAAAGCGTCGCGGCCGAAAACCGGATAGTTGTATGGAATGTCCCAACCGCAAGCCTGTGACGCGACCTCACAATACTCGCCCAACCGAGTCAGGTCATTCTCAATCCAGCCCATGAGTTTCAGATTCACCAACAATTGATCCATCGGCGTGTTACCAACCCGCTCGCCAATTCCCAATGCCGAGCCGTGGACTTGATCGGCTCCGCCCTGGATCGCAGCTATCGAATTGATTACACCGAGACCCCGGTCCTGATGGCCGTGCCAGTCCAGGCGAATGTTGCCACCCTGTTCCTCGATGATGTCCTTGACGAAACGAACCACCGAGCGTGCGCCGTCCGGCGTTGAATGACCGACGGTATCGCAGACGCAGACTGCCTTAGCTCCACAACGAATGGCCGTCGTGTAAAGTGCGCGAATTGTGTCCGGATGGGCGCGCGTCGTGTCCTCAGTGACATACATAACCGGCACGCCTTCGCCAACTGCAAATGACACGGCGTCTTCCGTCAATTTCAAAAGCTTGTCGAGGGTCCAGTCCTCGGCAAAGAAACGGATGGCGGAGGAACCAATGAAAGTGCAAGCTTCAATTGGAATACCAACCCGCTGGGAGATTTCGATGATTGGCAAAATATCGTTTCGATGAGTACGGGCAGCGCAATTCGGCCGAATCTTCAATTTCTTCTCAGCGATCTCGCGAGCCATCAACTCTACGCCGGCGGCATGGGTGCCGCCGGCGCCGGGTAAACCGATGTCCGCTGTATCGATGCCCAAGGCGTCCATGAGATGAAGCAGTTCGATTTTTCGTTCGATCGGCGGTTCGCTGACCGAGGGCGATTGCAGACCATCACGAAGCGTCTCGTCATCGAAGCCTATGTGACGATTCGGCAGAGTTAATTCAGGGTCGATGGTGTTCCAGTCGTAAACCAATTCAGCAAGGGACACTCGAGAAACCTCCGGACGCCGTTTTATTGAGAATCAAGAATCTGGAGTCGAAGCCTGATTTTGATGTTTTCCAGACTATAAACCTTACGCTTATGTTCTGAACCGGGGAAGAATTTGATTACAACAACCCGTCATTGTTAATGTCAAGCGAGCCGTTTGAGGTTTGGCTTTTGACGCGAAGCGTCGCTCTGTTATAGCCTCTCACGCGTTTCATCGGAAGTCGTTGCGCTCCACTCAGATAACTTTGATTCATAAAGCTCAGGCTCAAGTAAAGACCATCGCGCTGGGCTCGGATCGCGCGGCGAAAATCTTGGCCGTTCGCGCCAGTATCGCGCGGGTGGCGACGATCGATTCGTCCTGGGCCGAAGCGACCGTGCTCGCCCGGCCGGTCGAAACAAACGCACCCGCAATGCCGCTGAATGATTGGGAGTTGATGCAAGGTGCGCGGGAAAGGGCGCTGGCCGTGCGCGATCAACTTCGTGGGCAACGGCGCGAGGCCGACATTTATGTGGGGCTTGAAGGCGGGTTTCATTCAATCTCCATTGAAGGCGAATGGCACACGTTCCTGCGCGGCTGGGCATATGCCACTGACGGCACGAATGGGACGTTTGGCGCTACGCCCTCGATTAGCGTTCCCGCAAATCTGGCTAAGAAAGTAATTGAAGGACGTCGCGAGTTGGGGTTGGTAATTGATGAGGTTGCCGGCATAAAAGACGTACGCAGTCGCCAGGGGGCCTGGGGCATACTGTCGCGCGAGCTGGTTACTCGTGCGATGAGTTTTGAAGTGGCCTTGATTGCCGCCTTCGCACCTTTTTACAACAAAGCAATGTACACTGATCTTTAGGTTCAACTCTTTGAGCGTTCTTCTGGCAGGAAGCGCCACAGTTTGAACACTGACTATTACTTACATGGAAGAACTTATTGCACAGGTTAATGACGGCGATCCGACGCACCATTCGCGTCCTAACGTTGGTTGGATCGAGGTAATAGCCGGCTCGATGTTTTCGGGAAAGTCCGAAGAGTTAATTCGCCGCCTACGACGAGCCAAGATTGCACGTCAGAAGGTGCAGGTCTTTAAGCCGGAAATAGACTCGCGCTTTTCGCAGGACCATATCGTTTCACATTCTGAGATGCGACATGAGTCCGCCAATATTCGCAGCGCCGAGGAAGTGCTTGCAAAAGTTCAAGCGGACACCGAGGTGGTTGGAATTGATGAGGGGCAGTTTTTTGACAACGACCTGATAGACGTTGCCACGAAGTTGGCAGGCCGTGGCGTGCGCGTGATAATCGCCGGTCTCGATCAGGACTATACAGGCAAACCTTGGGAGCCGATGCCGCAGCTCCTGGCTGTTGCCGAATACATTACGAAGACTCACGCCATCTGCATGAAGTGTGGCCAGCCTGCGAACTATTCGCAACGCACCTTTGAATCAGAAGAGCGCGTCGCTGTCGGCGCCACTGGGATGTACGAAGCTCGCTGTCGCCAGTGTTTCGTGCCACATGCCGACGCACCCACGGTGCATCCAGAGTGAATTTGGGATGAAGCTGTGACCTGCTGAAGTTAGTTTAGGACGCGGAATATATAACTCGCAACATCCTCATACACACTGTCAGATCGCTTTCCAGCAAGCTTCACGGAATAATCGTCACGTTTGATTAAACTGGCAGACAAGGCCACTGTAATTGATGCCTTTGCGTTTGCGGTAGCGGGTTTCAGACCATCGATCGTTGCTAAGATGGTCTGGTCGCTCCGCAATACTTCAGCGCGGTAGGTCGCGTATTCCGCTTTGGGCAGCTCCAGCCGAAGTTCAATGGTGTCTGTTCCAGCAGGAATGGAAATCTTCTTGATCTCGCCGCCATCGATGCTCCGGTTGAGACCGGGAGTCAGCACGACAGCAAGCACCTGTCCCGGTTCATGTGAGCCTGTGGATCTTAATTGCTTCACGGCCACCCACGATACGACGCCGATGACCAGCACAAATGCCGCGGCCAGAGAGTAGGTCAGGATTGGGTTTTCTGGCAGGAACGAGAAAAACGATCGCTTACCTGCACCAGAATCAGCAGCAGAAAATGTTTTACTGAGAGAGGGTTCGGCAATGACGACAGCCTGCGCCTCTGCCTCATTAGTGTTGTTTAGATACCTTTTCAGCGCGCGCGCAAAACGAACCTTCTGCTTGCGCTCAGGCGCCACGGCGAAGTGTGCCTCAAAGCTTTGACGCTCAGTCGCCGACTGTTCTCCGCTGAGATACTGATCGATTAACTCATCTTCCACCATCAACAACTCGTCGTAGAAGACGTCGTCGGTCAACAATCGCTCCTCTAACGCAGCGATTTCTTCCGGCGGCAAACTGCCCAGAAGATATTGGCGTAGAGATTCCTGCTCTTTGTGATCTAATTGCAACGGTTCACGCCCCCACGAAAACCACTTCTGTATACAATGTCAATACGGGGCATCCTATTTCATCTCGCAACACCCTCAACACAATTCTGGACGCACTCGTAAAGGGACACTCGAATACGGTGAGCCCGTATTCTTAAGGCGTTTAGCGCAATTCCCAGTTGGTCGGCCAATTTTTTCCGGCGATCTATTTTTGTTCGTTTCTCCTCCTGGTAGTAGTCCAACACCAGGCCCCGGTGTTCGGGTCGTAGCTTCTCAATACACCTCTCCAGGCAGGCATACTCCCTTTCGATCTCATCCTTGTCGTCAGGGGCAGGAGGGATCGGCACCGGCTTTCGTCTTATGTATTCCAGGTGCACCTTGTTGGCCACTCCATAAAAGTAACGCGCGGGGTCGCCTTCATAGGTGGCTAGTATGTCAGGAAGTTTCTTGCTCACTCGATTAATGGTTTCGTCGGCAAGGTCTTCCGGCTCAAGACAGCCACGGCAGGTGAAAATCTTTATAAGACGCAGGCGAATGTCCTCATACTTCTTCCCTGCCTCCTCACGCCCGGGATCGAGCCAGTTAAGCAGGGCGTCAAAAGATTCTTGAGTTAAGGTCCAGTCTTTGTTCATGGGACGGAGGAATCAACCTGAGTTTTGCGACGAGATCCGACTTTCGCCCAGCGCGGCATTGTATCTAAAGAATTGTTCTTCGTCTTTGTTTTAAGGCGAAAAATACTGCAAAGATTAACAGGGCTGACACTCCCGCCCCCAAAGTCAGCGAAGTGAAGCGCCACCCTTTCACACCCGCGACTTGATGATATTGACCCTGAACTATGAAGCCGGACCAGTAGTATGGCGACTTCCAACGCTTCTGTTGCGACAGAGTCACCTGAGCCTTTCGCAGCGCTGCTGCGGGCGGGAGTCCGTCTTTCAACATAAAACCGTAGAAGTAACGCATCAGTTCGGCGGTAGCCTCATCATCAACTTTCCAGAGACTGGCGACTACGCTCGAAGCGCCGGCATACATGAAACCACGTGTAAGCCCGATCAATCCTTCGCCTCTCACGTCTTTGCCCAGACCGGTGTTACAAGCACTAAGCACAACCAGCTCCACCGGCAACTTCAGATTATAGATATCGTGAAGTCGCAAGAATCCGTCTTGCGGCTTGCCTGTTTCATCAAACAGCGAGAGCACCACTCCCGACAGCTCCGGATGCTCATCGTTTAGAAAACCGTGGGTGGCGAAATGTACAATGCGGTAACTTCCAAGATCAGGTCGCAGGGCCAGAGCTCGGTTTGCTTCAAATCCCGTTGCGGTAAGGCCGGACCACCATGGCGTTACCGACATAATCGCCTCGGCTTCTGTCCGCGAAGCCTGCAAGCGCGGAATTCGATTTTCGGCTCCCGAAAAACTCAGATCCCTCAATGCGCGGCCCAATTCTGTTTCCTGGTTTTTCTCCGAGCCCGCATCGCGACCAAGGCTGGCGGCAGAAGCGATCCGCGGATCGTCTGCCTCGAACACGGGGTCCGCCAGGACGGCTACGCTATGAAACGCTGGCTTGCGAGCAGGTGTCTCACTACGGAGTAGTGCCAGCGCCGAAACCGAAGGCTCGTTGACGATTTCATGAGTGACCACCAATGGTGTTGAGTTTGCTTCCAGCACTTGAAAGGGAATGTACTGCAACGCCCCATCGGCGACTATCAAGAGGCGTTTCGTGCCCAGCTTCTCCCCTACCGGCGTCAGCAGGACCTTGCTTAGCCCGGCGATTTGGGCTGGAAGTTGTTCGTTGGCTTTAGCCACCCGCGCCTGTCGTTCTGCGAAAGATTCGGCTGGAATAGGTTGGTTTGCCGTCAGCAAGGAATAAACACGTCGCGCCAGCTCTTCGATTTCTGCTCGGGCAGGCAGTTCATAGGTCGAAACCTCAGTTCGCGTTACGACCCAAAGATAGCTTTTCTCTCGAGCCAGCATGTACTCGAGCAAAACGGAGTCGTCGTCCAACACCTGCTCCTGAATGTCCTTTAGGCTAATTGGTTGAGGTTCGGTCAGTGCCGCGTACCGCGGATTCTTCGCTCGGATCTGAGACTTGACCTCTTCATACTGGGTAGTAATTTGGTCGATTTCCTGGGCCACAGCTTGCGCCACCTCAGGTTTCTTACTGGCGACCAATTGCAGATGTTGCTCGGCTTTGGCGTTGAGTTCTCTACCGAGCCTGCGTTCCTGTTCGGCAAGCGAAGGGTCAACGCCTTGCTTGATATCCGAGCGTGCTTCTTTCAGTAATTCAAGAAATGATCGCGCACGGGCTCTTTCACTTACGTTAAAGGCTGCGGCCGCTAATCCAGCATCTGGATTTTCCTGATGAAGTTTCATTAAGACTGCGACGTAGAGTTCGTAATACTCGTGCGTGGAGGCAAAGTATGATGCGCGCGAATCCTGGCTGGCGACTTTGACCCTGAGCGATTCAATGATTTTTATCGCGCTTTCAATTTGGCGCCGCGCTTCGTTCAGGTCGCCGCTCGCAAACAACGTAGAGGCGATGTTGAATAACGCCAGAGCCTCTCCGTTAGGTTCCTTGACCGAACGACTGAGAACGAGTGCCTTACGAAAACAACTGAGTGCCTCAACATTTTGTCTTGAACTCAAGTAGAGATTTCCGAGGTGGTCCAGGATCGAAGCTTGACCCATGCGATCCTCTATCACGCCATAAATCTTCAGCGCCTGCCGGTAATAGTCCTGGGCTTTTTGTTTCTCGCCCATTCGCTCGAACACCATGCCAATCGAATTGAGCGCGGTCGACTTGGTTTGCGAATAACTTACTGAGCGATCAAGCGCCATCTGAAAGTAGTCAAGCGCCCGGACATTATCGTCCAGTCCCTGGTAGGCTCTGCCCACACAGGTAATGGTAAAGTTCTCGTATTCTCGATTGCCGAGGTCGTGAAAGAGTTGTAAGGCCCTGAGGTAACAGTCGAGTGACTTTCGATACTCACCCAGATTCCTGTGAACGTAACCCAGTCCGTTTAGCGTAACCCCTTCGCCATTGCGATCACCGATGCGCTGGAAAATTTGGAGGGCCTGGTTGTGGGAATCAAGCGCGCTTTGCTTATTGCCCAAATAGGAATAGACGCCGCCAATCGCCGTCAGCGCCAGTGCCTCATTTCGCTGGTTGCCTCCTAATCGTGCCTGTTCGAGCGCACCCTGATAGTTACGAAGGGCCTCATCCATTTCGCGCCGGTCAAACGCGGTATACCCGAGGTTGAGAAGATTGCGACCTTTCCCTTGCGAATCCGTATCCGGCCACAAAGCCAGCGACGCCGTGAAACTTTCAGCCGCTTTTTGTAAGTCGCCGGAAAGATAATAGATCTCGCCCTGGTTGTTGAGGGCCCTGGCTTGCTCGCGCTGATCGTTTATCTCTCGACTTAACTTGTAGGCCAGCTTGGAATAACTCAACGCCTTTGCCTGGTCTCCCAGATAAATATGGACCGAGGTGATACTGTTGAGGCACTCGGATCGTTTTCGCGGCGTGCCGGCGAGAGAAAGTGCCTCGCCATAATTGAGCAACGCGTTGCGATACTCTGAAAGATTTACGTTTATGTCGCCGACGGTAAGTAGAGCTCGAGTCGCTCCTTCGCTATCGTTGGCCGCGCGCCAGCGGGAAGCAGCTGCAGTGAACTTGGCAATCGCATCGCGCATGCCGGCCTCAGTCCACAGCTCGTAAGAAGTCCTGCCTTCCCTTTCCAAGGCTTCGGCAACCCCCGATTCATTTCCATCAACGGGAACGAGCACTTTGGCGGCAGGCTGGTCGCGGCTCTGAGTACGTTTTTTAGCAACGAAGGAGGGGCTAGTCGCTGGAGACTGGGGATGTCCTTCTCTAGCCAGGATCGCTCTGCTAGCGGGTTCTAATGCCGTCAGGGCTATGACGGCCACACTCATCCAGCAGGCGCGGGAATTCCGCCCAGTTTTGTAGGACGTTACTAAGAACGACAGGAATGGATTGGCAGGCGACAGTTTGAACACCGGAAAACCTGGATCTATTTTGGGACTAGTCAGCTACCGGAGATTGATGTTCTCCGCGAATTTTCGCGGCGATTTCAAAAATTTTCGCGGCGAAAAGTTGGGAACCTGGCAAAACGAACAAACACGTTCGGTTCCACGCGCGGGAACCGAACAGTGTTTGCCTTGGAGGTTGCTGATTGCTGTTGAGTAGCCTTAATTCTCCGTCCCATCAGAGCAGCAAGCTACATGCGAGGCTGGCCCGGGCCTGGCCCTTCGCGGAACCGTTCCTCAAGGTTGTGTAATCGTGTATCCAACGACATCGTGATTTGCATGAGATCTTTTTCGAGTCGTTTTAGCTTGGCGGTGAGAAAGTTGAGCTCATCTATTAGTCGGCCCTCAAAAACCATGCGCCGCACCGGCTCGAAAGGTCCTCCTGAAATGTCACCCAGCCTGCCTGAGATATCACCCAGTCTGCCTGAAATATCGCCTAACCTTCCCTCTATATCATCATCACTCATGGGGGATGCTCCTTCTTTTATCGATTTAGACTTACTCGTAAACTAAAACTATAAATCCGATCTTGGGCGGTCCGTGGTTCCGGGAATTATTGCCCGTATGACACCGGTCCTCTTGAGCAGGTCAAAAAATTCTACCGAATTGAGGAGTCGATCCCGGTATTCTTCATAGACCTTCTGTGGCGCCTGCACCAGAACGCAGCGGTTCTTGTCACCAGATTTAGGTTCAAGCGATTGAGCAAATAAGCACAACGCACTGACATGATGCGACGGGATCTCCAGTAGTCGGACAACCGGATCGGCGGCGGCCACCTCGTCGTCCTTTTCATGTTCATCAATGATGTCAATCGCGTGATCGACGGCCGAGACTAACGCTGAAACGTTGTATTGAGTTAAGCCGACATACTCATCACCCTCACCGGCACGAGAGCGTGCGTAAGCAACTAGTTTTCCGTTTTGACGCACCTGATGATGTAAGGACTTCGTTGGTTCCGACCAATCAGAGATTTCGCCGGAGAACCCAGGAGTGGCGAGCGCTTCAATCGTTCCCGGCTTGAGTCTCCAAACCGCGAAGGTCTCACAAAGCGTTACTTGCATGTCAGCCTTTATCTCAGGTTCGCCAATTGGTTCCGAGTTGATATTCAAATGCGAACCGTCGACCACCTCGGTCAAGGAAAGATGTTCTACGAAAACGTCTTTTAGCTCACCCGCGACTTTATTCAAAAGATCAGGGGGAACGCCATCTGTATGAGCCATGCTCCTTAAATCCTCCTTAGGCCGACCCAGGTTCTGACCCATTTGCCCTCGCTAAAACCGAACTGCAACGAGCCGACGGTATGCCAACCACCATAGGGATTGTTTTCAAGCGGATCGATTATGAAAAGCCAATTACCCTGGACCGCTATTACGAGCACAGCGTGTGAGCCGCCGCCGTCCCAATCGACCACAACTTCAACCGGTCGTCCTGCAGCCAGCTCGTTCCGCAGCGTTGCGACCGTCACCGGTCCAAACTCAGGATCCGCTGCCACACCTGTAGTGTCATGGCTAATTTCCCAGAAGTCGAAAATCAATCCAATCTCCGGGACCGAACAACCGCTCGCGATACACTCGATCCCATTTGTTTGACAGCAAAAATTCAGTTCATCTTTACCTCTTTTGACAAAGCTCACCACCTGGCATTGGTTAGTGACCGTGGCGTTGTTACTGTAGTTAATGACCATCTCAGCACAAGCTGCATAACACCAGGCCGCAGCCTCTTGCTCTCTCCGTACAATATTTAAGGCGTATAGCTTTACGGCACTTGCAAACGCTTCACCAAAGGTAGAGTCGGCCTGTGAAACTGGGAAGGTGATTGGAATTCCGTTGGTGATTCGTATTGGCATGAGAGTCAGGATCTCCTGCGTTAAGCTTTAAAGTGGCAGGACAGGTACAAACGCGAAAGTCAGGTTTTAAGCGAGCGAGTGTGGAAGGCCGACTTTCGCAGGTATTAACCACCGAGTCACCGTCAACTTACGGTAGGCCTGGGTCTGAACCGATCGGTGGCACGGATTCTATAGAGTTGAGACCGAAGCGGTCAACCATCATTTCCCAACCCCATTTTTTCAACCCTGCCCGAAGAATTGTTATTCACGCGCCAGCGACCAACAGTCAAGCTACTTGAAAAGAAGGCCGGCTTGCGGGTTGTCGCGTCCTTAAATCTTTGTCCACTAACTAATGTCGCGCAGCAGACAAACATTTCAAGTTGGGTCAGCTTAAATACGCTATCGAAAATATCGGTCTACTCTCAACGCGCAAGAAACTCGCTCGCGTTCGTTCTACTAACCGATTAGGTTCCCGCTTCACCGCGAAGGAAGGGCATCCCGGCATATCGGCGGTAAGTGAACCTCAGCCTTAAGAGCGGCTCCCCAGGGATTGCCAAAGTTTCAAGGGTTCCACCTATGAATCGGGCTCCCCTTGACGTTTTTTCACTCAGCTTCGGGCAGGTGTGCATGTCGCAGTTTCAGGTCAGAGGCCGGCAAATTGGTCAACCTTGGAAACAAGCGATGTTCGGGACTGCGCCGCCCAGGCAATTCTTTAGGAGACAACTACAATGAAGAAACAAGCGTTTGTTCTGACACTCGGAGTAGTAATGGTCGCGGTGATGGTTTCGTTGGGAGTGCTAATGACGGTCCGGGGCCAATGGCATGCGTCGGCAAAAGGCGCTGGAACAGGACAGGGAAGTGTGGCCGCCGACTATAAGCTTTCGGGACCCTACACGCACAAGAACCTCTCAATCTTTTTAGTGCACGGAAAAAGTGTGATTAAGGGGAAGTCGTTTCTAACCTTGCAGGAGGCGCTGGTGCAGAAGAAGGTGGTGGTTTACGAGACACGCAGCGTTAACGAGCTTTCGATACAAAACTTTTCAGACGAAGATGTTTTCGTGCAGTCCGGCGACATCGTGAAGGGGGGACAACAAGATCGCATGATTGGAGTTGACCTGATCGTCCCGCCGCGTTCAGGCAAGTTGCCGATTTCAGCGTTTTGCGTTGAGCACGGCAGATGGAGTGGCCGCGGGAACGAACGCGTTACGGTGTTCAGCAGTTCAGCAGACGCAGCTGCTACGAAAGAAATTAGACTGGCGGCGAAACGATCAACTTCTCAGGGCGAGGTTTGGCAAAGTGTAGCGCAGGCCCAGGACAAACTCAGTCGCAATGTTGGTGCACGCGTCAACTCCCCAGTGTCGGAATCCAGCCTCCAGCTGGCAGTTGAAAACAACAAGGTTCAGGACACTGCAGAAAGTTACATCACGGCACTTTCCGGCATTGCCAATCGCAGCGACGATGTCATCGGTTATGTGTTCGCGATCAATGGCAAGGTGAATAGTGCGGACATCTACGGCTCAAACGTGCTCTTCAAAAAGCTCTGGCCCAAACTGCTCAAGGCAAATGCCATCGAGGCCATTGCAGAATTGCAGCCGGGCAAGTTCCAGCCCGCGTCGGCCGATAGTGTGCAGGGATTTCTTTCTGACTCGGAAAAGGCAAAAGGCTCGGATAAGGACGTCAATGCGCGCGTGAACCTGATGACTCGCGAAGACAGTGAGAATATTTTCTTTGAGACTCGCGATAAGAAGGAGAACGGCGCCTGGATTCACCGAAACTACATAAAAAAGAATTAGGGGGAATAGGGAAAACGGGGAAGGGGGAAAGGGTAACTGGAGCCAATTCCCCTTACCCTTTTCCCCCTTTCCCCTTTTTCCCCAAGGCTTTTAGTGGACCAGCTTCGTCGAATACAGCACTCCATACATTTCATCCTGGTGCTGCTTGAAGCCAGTGCCGTTGCTCGACACCATCACGTTTACAAATTGTAGTTGTCCGTTGTATTTCCGGTAAGCCAGCCATTGCAGGCGCCTGAAATCGTCTGGCTTCTCAGGATCAATTTCGCGAAACTCGACGCCCTTGAGGCCGTCAATCTCGAGCCACTTCACTTCATCGACCTCACCATTCTTTGCGCGTGTCTTGGCGCCATCGTAGTAAGCCTTGATGCTGATATCCGCCGGGAAGCTTTCATCCATCGGGGAGATGCTCACGATCAAGTTGGCCGCTTCCGAGCCGCCCGGTGAACGCCACGTAAACGACTTCGCTTCGTTCTCTGTCTCAGTCCATTTGGGAGGGACCGTCCAGGACATTCCCTGCCGATCCCATTTTACTGTTTGGCCGCCCGCCAGGGCTGCAGTTTGAGCTCCAGTTGGCGTTGCTTTCTCGGCCTGGATATCGCTGTCGCCCTTGCCCGACCCGCCGGAATTGCTTGACGGTTTTAGTTTATTGGTCAGATTGCAAAGCGAGAGCGCAAATCCGAGGACAAGCAAAACGGGAAGATGTTTCATGGTTTACTCACAAGCAGAAGACTGAAAGAGCATAGCGCTTCTATTCCAAAAACCGGGTTAAGTCAAATGCCTAATACCGAAGCTAGTGGGTCAGTTTCAAGGAAAATGTCCGACAAACTTCAGTTTGTCGTAACACCACGACAAGCTAAAGCTTATCGGACATCAAACTGACGCGGTACTACTTGACTCTTTGTCTTACAAACTTCACCCGCGCGTGTTATCCTACGACTTCCCTCCAAACAACCCCCTTTTATTTAACGAGCCACGGCTCTAATTCTTCGGAGAAACTTATGAATACCGCTGCCCGCAAGACTGTTCGCACTGCTCGACTTAGCTCGAGATTTTCAACTTTTGGCTTAACTTCTCTTTCGCTTATCTGTCTGCTTTGTCTGGCTCTAAGCGCTTGCCAACGCTCTGAAACAAGCACAAACACCAATCTGGCAATCAATAGCAACAGTTCGCCGGCAATCGCTCTGGCCAGTCCCACGGCTTCGCCAACGCCGACCAGCGCTGCGCGCGAGCCGGAGAAATATCGCGCCGTCCTGGTCTTCAGCGCCGAAACCGAGGGTGGACAAAAGACGGTTGGCATTCCCACGCTGTCGGTAGAAGTTGCCCGCAACGCAGCTGATCGCCGCGTATCTTTTAAGCTGCCTGATGGTTCCGATTTGATTTACCTCGAACAAGGGGAAAAGCACATCGTGATCGCGCCTGCCCGCAAGCAGTATGCGGAGCTCACTCCGGAAGCGACCGGCTTCCAATTGCAAAAGCTAATGACGCCGGGCCAAATCGTTTCTTATCTTGAGCGGCTGAAGGGCGTGGAGCGTGTCGGCGACGAGACATTGAATGGCCGCCCAGCAGACAAGTATCGTTATGCGACCACGACCAACACTTCAACGTCCGCCGGCGAAGTTAAGAGCGAAGCCTTTTTCTATGTCGACAAAGAGACCGGCCTGCCGCTCAGGGCACAGCTGGAATCCGAAGCGAGCGGAAATGTACAAGGCGTAAAAGGCGCGAGGGTTGTTGCCGAGATGCGCGACATCAGCACGACTATCGATGACTCGTTGTTTCAGGTGCCGGCTGACTTTAGTAAAGTTCCACCCGAGCAGGTACGGCAACAAATCGACTCGTTTACCAGAACCGTGATGGCGCTTGGCAAAATCGTGTTGAGTAATATGAACGCGCCTGCACCTTCGCCTACCGCCTCGCCGGCGCTGTAACCACTCCAGGAGAACACGGATGAAATACTTATTGCTGCTCGTTCTCGGTCTCGTCATCGGCGCCGCTGCCGCCATCTACTTTCTTGGCGTGCCGAGTGCGAAAGCTATTCCGGGTGCGCGCGTCCAGGCGCCACCCCCGGGCGGCGATCCGCCGGCAACTGTGACGGTTTCGCTGAGCGACAGTTTCCTAAACGAAATGTTGGGAACGATCTTTCGCGATCTGGGAGCACCTTCCTTCAAGCTGGCTGAACTAGTTGACCCCGCGCAGAGCACACCTAATGTTCAGGTGGCGTTCCAGGGGGGCTGCGCAAACACCCTGACTCTTGCTACGGAAGGCAACAACGTGAAGACAGCCGTGAGCTTTGCAGACGGCAAAATTTCCGCGCCGCTGGTTTTCAGTGGCAGCTACAATCTGCTGGGAAACTGCACGGAGTTTAAGGGCTGGGCACAAACGACGATCCAGCTTTCATTCGATCAGCCAAATCAAACGCTGTACGGACAGCTAAATGTTGATGGGGTCAATCTTGAAGGCGTGAATCCGTTTGCCAATAACTTCGTGACTGTATTTGTTCGCAGTGCGATCGACAGCAAAGTTAATCCGATTCAGTTCCTGCGGCCGCAGCAACTGCAATTGCTAATTCCGGTGCAGGCGAGCAATGGTTCGGTGAAGGCCCAGGTGAAAGATGTGCGCTCGGAAGTGCAGGATGGCGCACTGCGTTTGCACATCACGTATGAGTTCAGCGGCGCCAAAGGGCAACAGCCACCGCAGGGGTAGTACGTTCCCTTTAGAGCGGACCGGTTATACCCCTGCAAGCGATTTGCTGGGACCGCGGGCGACCCGCCCGCAAACGCGCCGTAGGCGCGCAGTCCTTCATAAGATCTCCAATCATTATCGCGCTTCGCGCTCATTGGCGGGCGGGACGCCCGCGCTCCCAGCAAATCGCTTGACCGCTTCGTCAGCCTTCCGCCAAAGCGCGCTGCCGCTCAAAGTGATCCACTATCTCCTGCGCGGTCTTCTTCCCCACAAAGGGCGTCAACTCAGACACAGCCGCGGCCGCAATGCGATGTATCGAACCAAAGTGTCTCAACAAACGTCCTTTGCGCTTTTCGCCGACGCCAGGAATCGCAGAGAGTTCAGAAGTGAAGTCGCGCAACTCGCGGCGCTTGCGATGGTAGGTCAATGCATAGCGGTGCGTCTCATCGCGGATCATTTGCAGTAGACGAAGAATCAGTGAATGCGGATCGAGGTAGATGGGTTCGTGCTCGCGTCCCTTCACGAGCAGGTAAGAAACCTGATTGTGTTTAAGGGGAGGCTTCACCACGCCGACCATCGGCACAGCTTCCAGATCAAGTTCACGCATCGCGTCGCCGGCAGCGCCCAGTTGAGCCTTGCCGCCGTCAATCATGATCAAATCCGGCAAGGGTTTTCCCTCGTCCAGCAACCGTCGATACCGACGCACCACCGCTTCGCGCATTGAGGCGACATCATTCGCACCCTCCACTGTCTTGATGCGAAACTTGCGATACTCCGAACGGTTCATCTTGCCGTTGTCGCAGACCACCATACCGGCGACATTCTCCGCGCCCTGAATGTGCGAAATATCAAACGACTCGATCCTGGCGGGAAAGCGTGGCAGCTCCAGCGTCTCCTGTAATTCTTCCAGCACGAGTTTCATGTCCGGCTGCAAGATCCGGAAGCGTTGCTCGAAGGCCAGCTTTGCATTCTTCTCACCGAGGTCGATCATGTCGCGTTTTTCACCACGCTGGCTGTGATGAATACGCACGCGCCGGCCTTTGCGCGCCGTCAATGCTTTCTCCAGCAGTTCCCGGTCCTCGAAATCTACCGGGACATGAATCTCCCTGGGCACATAGTCAGTAGCGTAATACTGCGCCAACACTTCGCCCAGAAACGAAGCCGGATCGAAATCGTCCTCAGATAAATCTTCCCAGAAGAATTCACGACGGCCGACTATGTTTCCCTCGCGCATGGTGAAAAGTTGCAGGGCAAGTCGCGGTCCCTCGCGGTAGTAAGCGAAGATGTCCACGTCGCGATCGGCAACAGTTGCCATCTTCTGCTGTTCCGAAAGTTTGACTACAGTCCTTCGGAGATCGCGATACTTGGCCGCCATCTCGTAACGCAACTCTCCCGATGCCTGATCCATGCGCTTCTCGAGCGTGTCGGCAAGTTCTGTGTTTCGTCCTTCTAAAAGTAAGCGCACATCGCGGACTGCTTCCTGATACTGTTCGGGCGTGCACAGCCCTTTGACGCAAGGTCCGAGACAACGCTTGATGTGATATTCGAGACAAGGACGCGGCGCCTTGCCGTTGATTTCGATGTCACAGGTCCGCAGCTGAAAGGTTCTGTTGATGACGTCGATGGTCCGCCGTGCCATGCTGGCAGGCAGAAATGGTCCGAAGTAAAGCGCGCCGTCTTTTTGAATGCGCCGGGTGATGACGGCTTTGGGAAAGGGTTCGTTGATCGTTAATTTGAGGTGGGGATACGACTTGTCGTCTTTTAGATTGACGTTGTAACGAGGCTTATGTTTTTTGGTTAGCGTTGCTTCGAGGATCAACGCTTCGACTTCGTTGTCAGTAACAATGACCTCGACGTCGGCAATTTGCCTGACCAGCGCATCGGTCTTGCGATCAAAGGGTCGTGCCTCGCGAAAATATGATTGCACCCGGCTGCGCAGGCGCTTGGCCTTGCCGATATAGATTATTTTGCCGGCGCTATCCTTGTAGAGATATACGCCGGCAGAAACTGGAATTTCCTTGAGCTTTTCGGCTAATGTCACTGTTTTCAGATGTGGCTACTACTTAACTGTTCGTCTCATTCTAGCGCACGAATGAAACGAAGACCACGAGGCACATTTCGAGAAGCCTAAGTCGGAAAATTAGAGTACAAGTTAGGGAAGCTCAGGGTCAGGAAGGCGGGCTTGCCCCCGCTCAAGATCAAATAACCAAGAACCAAGAGCGGGGGCAAGCCCCCTTCCTAACCCTGAGATTTGGGCCTCGATGACTCTATGCAGTTCCCAAGCCTGAGATTTTAGTCTTACTCTATGGAGTTTCCTTTTCAATTGCCTGTGGACAAGCAGTTTGACGCCGTCGGCTTTGGCCTCAATGCTGTAGACCATCTGATCGTCGTTCCCGAGTATCCGGCCTTCGACACCAAGATCCGTCTACTGGAACACAAGCAAACCACCGGAGGGCAAACGGCCACAACTATGGTCGCGTTGCAGCGACTGGGTTTGAACACAGCGTATGCGGGCCGGTTCGGTTCGGATGCTGAAGGGCAGTTTGGTTTTGAGTCTTTGAAATCAGAAGGCGTAAACAGCGAGTTTGCGGAAGTAATCATCGGAGCTCAAAACCAGGTCGCCTTCATCATTGTTGATGGACGCAGCGGCGAGCGCACAATCATCTGGGACCGAGACGAGCGCTTGTCTTACCGCGTCGAGGAAGCGCCGATCGCTTTAGCTTCGCGCGGTCGGATCCTGCATCTGGACGCGCACGATCCGCCTGCTGGTGCCCGCATGGCGCGCGCGGCGCGCGCAGCGGGCACGATTGTGACCGCGGACGTCGACAATATTTATGAGGGATTGCCTGAACTCTTACCGCTGATCGATGTCCTGATAAGTTCCCGAGAGTTTCCTCATCGACTAACCGGCATTACTGACCAGCGCGCGTCGTTGGTGGAATTGAAAGCTCGCTACGGATGTGGAATTGTAGGCATGACAAGAGGGCGAGAAGGCGCGACCATATATTGCGAGGGACAGTTTATCGACTCGCCGGCGTTCGCAGTCCCCGGCGGTTGCCGTGATACCACCGGCTCCGGCGACGCCTTTCACGGCGGATTTCTGTTCGGACTGTTGAGCGGCGAAGAAGTTGAGACCAGCCTGCAGTTTGCGAACGCAGTAGCGGCCTTGAAGTGTCGGGATCTGGGGGCACGCACCGCGTTGCCAGATCGCAGGGAATTGACTGAATTGCTGGATACGGTCCAAAGGCAGGGACAGGATTAACAAGATTTACAGGATTACAAGATACGGTAGAGGGTCAGCTTCAACGAAAATGTCCGACAAACTTCAGTTTGTCGCAGCACCACGACAAGCTAAAGCTTGTCGGACATCAAACTTGTCAGATTAAGGAGACTTATTGTGGACAAGCTACTTCTGCCAGTGCTCTTGGGCACGAATCGAAAAGATCGAAACAGCGCACATCCGGCCAGATGGTTGATTGGTGAGATGCAAAAGCGGCCGGAAATTGAAACGAGGTTGTTTGATGTCGCTGAGTTCGCGTTGCCGCAGAATGATTATGGCCAGGGGCTTAAAGATCTGTTCCCGGAATGGCGCGACACGATCATTAAGGCAGATGGACTCGTCATTGTCGCGCCGGAATACAACCACGGCTATCCCGGAATACTCAAAGCTGTTCTCGATTTGTTGCTGCCGGAATACATACACAAGGCAGTCGCGTTTGTTGGCGTTTCGGCCGGACCATGGGGAGGCACGCGTGTGATCGAGGCAATGGTGCCGATGGTCCGTGAGCTGGGTCTGGCTGTTACCTTTTCAGATCTCAACTTTCCCAAAGTACAAAACACCTTCGACTCTGATGGAAAACTTCTTGATCCGGCCTTTGGGAAACGCGCGCAGGATTTCCTTGATGAACTTGTCTGGAT
>Ga0207689_10001800_pt1 | contig 20229 bp, 19 predicted proteins | sample KBSMisM52_FD_184312 | JGI IMG/M metagenome (GOLD analysis project Ga0207689, IMG submission 184312) | Miscanthus rhizosphere microbial communities from Kellogg Biological Station, Michigan, USA - KBS Miscanthus M5-2 (SPAdes) (version 2) | ecosystem: Host-associated > Plants > Roots >... | reverse complement strand
CGGCGATTGAGCGCAGACCGGAGACGGCGAACCCGCGCCCGATGATGATCACCACCATCCAGGCGCGGGCCAGCCCGAGCTCGACCAGCGAGATGAAGGCGGCGGACATCAGCAGCTTGTCGGCGATCGGGTCGAGCAGCGCGCCGAGCGTCGTGATCTCGCCGCTCCGCCGCGCGAGCCAGCCGTCGAAGAAATCAGTCGCCGTGGCCACGAGGAAGATCGCCAGGGCCACGATCTCCCGGCCTTCGAACTTCGTCAGGAGAACGACGACGAGCAGGGGGACGAGGAAGATCGAGATGGCCGCGCCCTCGGCGAGGTCGCCGCCCAGGATTCCCGTGAAGAACGCCATCGAGGGGAGAACCTGGGTGGTGTCGTAAGGCCCTCCGCGCGTGAGGATGTAGATCACGGTCATGTCCGTGAAAGTGAAGATGGCGCCGAAGAGGACGGCCACGTTCATGATCGGCAGCATCATCGGAATCTGGATCTGGAACAGCCGCCGGAAGAAGCCGGCTCCATCGACAGCCGCCGCCTCCGGAATGTCCCTCGGGATCGCGGTCCAGCCCGCGAGGATGATCACGGTGGCGAACGGAAGCATGTGCCAGGTATGGACGAGGATGACCGAGATCATGGCGAGCTTCGGCTCGCCCAGCCACATCGGCGCCGAAAAAGGTTTGACCAGGTGGAACCGAACGAGCACCCAGTTGATCACGCTGTAGAGGGAGTCGAGGATCCATTTCCAACCGATCGAACCGATCGAGACGGGCGCGACCCAGGGGAGCAGGATCAGGAACCGCAGGAGTCGCCGACCCCGGAAGGCATCCTTCAGCACGAGCGCGAGCACGTTCGCGCCGATCAGGACGAGCACCTGAGAAGAAATCGTGAAGAGAAACGAGTTGCGCAGGGCTCGAAGAAAAGTGGGATTCCGCAGGACCGAGGCGAAGTTCTTCAGCCCGACGAAGTGATAGCCGAGACTGCCGACCTTGACGTCTCCGACGCTGTACAGGAAAGCGAGAACGAAAGGGACGCCGACGAGGGCGATGACGTACACGACCGCCGGCAGGAACATCGCCGGCCCCAGCCATCGCTGACGGCCGGAGGTCATTGCAGATGCACCGGAGCGGTACGCATTCCGCTCCCGGGATCGAAGAACTTCAAGTTCCGCTCGGCGACGGCGAAGTCGTAGACGACGTCCGGTGCGAAGCGGACCGCGTGGGTTGCGGCAATGCGGGACACGACCTTGCGTCCGTCGAAGGGTCCCCCCTCCAAGACGCCGTAGAGGATGCGCTCGGCGCCCAGGTATTCCTCGTGGCCGACGCGGAATCGCAGCGGCAGGTCGCGTTCCTGGGGGGGAAGAAACCCGGCGGGGAGGAAGTGCTCCGGCCGGAATCCCGCAGTGACTGTCCCCGTTTCGACGAGATTCATCGGAGGGGATCCCAGAAAGGTTGCGACGAAGGTGTCGGCGGGCTCGTCGTAAACCTCGGCGGGCGTGCCGATCTGCCGGACCGAGCCGTGATTCATCACGGCAACCCGGTCACCCATCGCCATCGCCTCCACCTGATCGTGCGTGACGTAGAGGGTGGTCGTTCCGATCCGCTTCTGAAACTGCTCGAGCTCCTCGCGCGCGGACGCACGAAGCTTCGCGTCCAGATTCGATAAAGGCTCGTCGAGGAGAAAGAGCGACGGCTCCCGTACGATGGCCCGGGCGAGAGCCACGCGCTGGCGTTCGCCCCCGGAAAGCTCCCGCGGCCGCCGGTTCAGGAGCCGGCCGATGCCGAGGAGCCCGGCGGCCCATTCCGCCTTCTTCCTCCGCTCTTCTTTGGGAACGCGAACCGCCTTCAAAGGAAAAACGATGTTGCCGAAGACCGTCAGGTGCGGATAAAGCGCGTAGCTCTGGAAGACCATGGCGATCCGCCGCTGCCTCGGAGTCCAGTCGTTCACGAGTTTTTCCCCGATCCAGATCTCGCCGGAGGTCGGCTCCTCCAGCCCCGCGATCATCCGCAGGAGAGTCGTCTTTCCGGAGCCGGAAGGGCCGAGAAGAACGAGAAACTCGCCCTCCCGGCTCTCCAGGCTCACGTCGACGACCGCTCCGACCTGTCCCTTTCGGAAAAGTTTGGTGAGCCCTCGCGTCCGGACGACGGCCACCTCAGGCTCCGCACGCCGGCGCTACTTCCACTTGTCGAAGATTCTCCGGACCTCCTTGTCCGCGGCGCGAGCGGCGTCCTCCGGGCTCATCTCGTCTCGCGCTGCCTTTGCGAACATGGTCGGGATCACGAAGGTGTTGAAAACCTCGTCGATCGCGGCCGTCGCGTAGCCGGGATAACCGACGTTCGTCGCCCAGTCGAGCACGTTGCCCAGCACCTTGTACTTGTCCGGAGGCTTCGCCTTCGGATCGTTGGAGATCTGCTGTTTCAGATCCGGAACCGTCTGGGGGAAACACGGGAAGTTGTAGAACTCGCTCGCCTTGAACGCCGCTCCGAAGTTGTCGATGTAGTCGGCGAGGAATTGCTTCGCACCCTCCTTGTTCTCGGCGAAGTCCCACACGACGTAGCAGTCCATCACGTGCTCGGCGGCGATCCGGCGGACCGGTCCCTTGAGGGCCGGTCCCACCCAGATCTTCTGGGACATATCGGGGTTGTCCTTTTCCGCGGTCCGCGTGACGGAAATCGCGTTGCACACGAAGGAGAGCTTGCCGGCCAGGATTCCGCGGTTGTTCGCGGACGGATCCCACGTGAACACCTCGGGCGTCATGGTCTCCTTGTAGAGGGCTCGAACGTACTTGAGGGCCTCCAACGTCTGTTTGGAGTAGAGCGTGACGTTGCCGTTCGCGTCCTGCTCCGCGCCCCCGAAAGACCACAGGACGGCGCGCATGGCCATGTTGCTGTCGAGCTCCTGGGAGAGGCCGACGCCGACCGGGTTGCCGACACTGTCCTTGATCTTCTTGCCGCCGACTCGAAGGTCCTCCCAGGTGTCCGGCCCGTTGGGAAAGCCGACCTGTTCCCAGAGATCCTTGCGGTAGTTGCCCGGGTCGGGAACGTAGGAGTCCGAAAAGGCGAAGTACTTCTTGGTCTTCGGATTGAAGGTCGATCGCTCGGCGAGCGAAATCATTTTCCCGTGTTTCTTCTGGACCTCTTCGTAGATTTCCCGATGGTCGATCACCAGCTTCTCGTAGGCCGCGGGCGGAGAGAGAAACATGAAGAGGTCGTGCCCCTTCCGGGCAGCCGCCTCCGCGGCTGCCCGGGCGTTGACCTCGCCGATCGCAACGTGGTCGACGATGACCTCGGTGTCGTGTTTCGAACCCCACTCCTTCGTGTAGACCCCGTCGAACCACTTGTCGTAGCCGGGGACGAAGTGGCTCCACTGGATGATCTTGAGAGTCTTCCCCGCAGCCGACGCCCGGCTCGGGAAAAGAAATGCCGGCCCCACCCCGGCCGCGAGGGCTCCGGCGCCGGTGAGTTTTGCGAAATCCCGTCTCGTCAGACCGCGATGGCGTTTCTTCGACATGGTTACCTCCGCTGTTCGACTCGCTAGCTTTCCGTCACGCCGGTGGCGGGCTTCGCCGCCAGGTACTCATGGCCGATATCCCGGTCCTTCGTTTCCCGGATGAAGAGGCCGCCGATCACGAAGCTCATCAACGCGACGATGATCGGATACCAGAGTCCGGCGTAGATGTTTCCTCTCGATGCCACGATCGCGGTCGCCAGAAGCGGCAGCATCCCGCCGAACCATCCGTTACCGATGTGGTACGGCAGCGACATCGAGGTGTACCGGATGCGCGTCGGGAAGAGCTCGACCAGAAATGCCGCAATCGGGCCATAAACCATCGTGACGTAGATCACGAGGATGAACAGGATCAGGATCGTCATCGGCCAGTTGATCGCCGACTTATCGAGCTTGTCGGGGTAGCCCGTCGTCTGTAATGCCGCCTTGTAATCCTCCTCCTTGAAGCCATGCAGCTCGACTGTGCCGATCTTCGTTACGACCGCCTCGCCGGGCACCTCCGGCACGTCCTTGAAGGAAAGGCCGCTCTTGGTCAGAAAGTCCTTGGCCTTGTCGCAGGGCGAGAAAACGGTCTTTGGTGTGGGGAAAATATGCATCCGGCAATCCGAAGCGGCCACGGTGATGGGTGTGGATTTCGCGTACGCCTCCAGCGCCGGGTTGACGTTGTGCGTGAGGGCTTTGAAGAGCGGGAAGTAGGTGACTGCGGCGATCAGGCAGCCTGCCAGGATGATCCACTTGCGACCGATCTTGTCGGAGAGCGCCCCGAAGACGATGAAGAACGGCGTTCCGATGATCAGGGAGATGCCGATCATGATGTACGCGGTCAGATAATCGACCTTCAGGTAAAGGGTCAGGAAGAACAGGGCGTAGAACTGGCCCGTGTACCACACCACTCCCTGACCGGCCGTCGCCCCGAGGAGCGCGAGCAGCACGATCTTGGCGTTGGACCAGTTGGCGAAGCTATCCGTGAGCGGCGCCCGTGAGCCCTTTCCCTGAGCCTTCATCGCTTTGAAGATGGGAGACTCCTGCAGCTTCAACCGGATGTAGACCGAAAAGGCCAGCAGGACGATCGAGAAGAGGAAAGGAATTCGCCAGCCCCAGGCCTTGAAGGTTTCGGGCGTCATCTTGACGCGGAAGAAGCCGATGATGACGAGCGCGAGCAGAAGGCCGAGCGTCGCGGTGGTCTGGATCCAGCTCGTGTCGTAGCCGCGCTTTCCATGAGGGGCATGCTCGGCAACGTAGGTCGCGGCGCCGCCGTATTCTCCTCCGAGCGCGAGTCCCTGGGTGAGGCGCAGGACCACGAGCAGGATGGGCGCGAGGAAGCCGATCCTCGCGTACGTCGGCAGAAGACCGACCGCCGCGGTGGAAGCGCCCATCACGACGATCGTGATCAGGAAGGTGTATTTCCGCCCGACCAGGTCGCCGATGCGCCCGAAGACGAGCGCTCCGAAGGGTCGCACCAGGAAGCCGGCGGCGTACGCGACGAACGAAGAAAGGAGAGCTGCGGTCGCGTTGCCCGGGGGGAAGAACAGGGCGGCGAAGAAAGGCGCCAGGGTCGCGTACAGATAGAAGTCGTACCACTCGAAAACGGTCCCGAGCGAGGAGGCAAAGATGACCCGCTTCTCCTCCTCCTTCTTGACGAGGGGCACGGTTCCGGGGATTGCCGTCGACATGAATCCTCCTTTTTGCCTACGGAATCACGACTCGACCATGCGTGCGCGCGTCAGGAATCCGCGGGTAGCGGCGACCTCCGGCGCCGCGGGCTCGACACGGGAGGACTTCGTTCCGGCAATCTCGAGGGCACGGGCTCCGGCGAGCCGCTGCGCTTCGAGGAGCCGCGAGGGGAGGGATATCGCACCGATCCCGAGCGGTAAGAGATCGCCCGGAGCGGTGACGGTGTCTCCGGAGGAGGAAGGCCAGGCCGGCTCGTCCTCGTCATGGATCAGTGAGCGCGAGTTTTTCAGAGCATTCGGGAAAGTCAAGAGCCAGACGCACGGATCGATGAGATTTCTGGGCGGTCGCGGGTCCCTTTGGAGACGTTTGGCCTCCCGGCTCTCCGGCGCGGCGTCTGTGACGCGACGGCGCCGGCCGGATCGGGGAGGCCCGCCCGCCTCCGGTCAGCTTTCCGCCAGCTCCGACCGATCGTCGGTCTTGACCACGGTGACGGTGCAGTTCGCCAGCGCGACCACCTGGGAGGAGACGCTGCCCAGGTAGCGCCGCAGGGTGGAGCTTCCGCGGGACCCGACGACGACCTGCGCGACGTGGTTGGACTCGGCGAACTCGACGATGGCAGCGCCGGCGTCGGGAGCCTCCAGGACGTGGTACGTGATCCGGTTCGGGGGAAGGCCGAGAGGCCGCGCCCAGTGATTCAGGTCCACGAGACCCTTCACGTGGAGGTTGCGCCCCTCCTCGTCCTCCGTCACATCCATCCCGATACGGGAGGTCTTGAGAACCATGACGCACGCCAGCCGGGCGGCCGGGGCCGCCCGGAGAATGTCCCGCAGGTTCGCCCGCATCGCCTCGTTCAGGGCCTCCGACCTCTGAGCGAGGTCGATCGCAGCGACCACGATCGGCGCCCGGGCCAGCTGTCCGGCCACCGATTGCCTGGGGTCCGGCTCCTCTCCGAGCATGCGGAAATACCGTTTCGTGCTCGCCCAGATGCCCTCCCTTCTCCGCCGCGCGGCCGCCTCCGTCAGAACGACCCGATCCGGGTGCTGCAGCTCGAACGCGAGCTGGGCCGCCGTCTGGTAACGGCGGTTCGGATCGACCTCCAGGCACTTGAGAACGATCTCCTGGAGCCACTCCGGGTAATCCTCACGAAGCGCCCGGGGCGGTGAGGGAGATCGGTAGAGCCGGCGACGGAGTCCCGCGACCGACGTGGGATTCCCGAACGGACGCTCACCGGTCGAGAGGTGGTACAGAACGACGCCGAGCGCGAAGATGTCGCTCCGAGGATCGTTGCGGATGCGTCGGACCTGTTCGGGGGAGATGTACGGGCCCGTCCCGATCGGAATGCGGAACTCCTCGGCCAGGAGGTCGGGCAGCCGATCGTGTCGCGAGACCCCGAAGTCGATGACCACCGCCTCACCGCTTTCCCGGAACATGACGTTGCTCGGCTTGACGTCGAGGTGGATGACGTGCTGGCTGTGGATGTCGTGCAGGGCACCCGCCACCCGGGCGCCGACCGAGGCGACCTCTTCGTCGGGCAGGGGCATCCGGTCCAGTTGGGCGCGGAGCGAGCGGCCGTCGATCCACTCCATGACGATGTACGGCTGCGCCGCGAGACCGCCCGCCGCCACGTAGCGGGGCGTGTGGTTCCCGGACAGCGTCGGCAGAATCATCACTTCCACCTCGAAGGCCACGATCGCCGCCGGGTCCTCCGCTTCCCCGAGCCGCGGGATCTTCATCACGAGGGGCGTCGGGCCGCCGCCCGGAGCCGTCACCCGCCAGATGCTCGCCATGCTCCCGTGGTGAATCCGTTCGTCCAGTCGATATCCGTCGATCACCGTGCCCGGCTGGAATCGGTGACGGGGAGGTGTGGTCAAGCTCCCGTCTCCAGCCGCATCGCGAGACCGGTCGGAAGTCCGGACTCGCGGATTCGGCGTGCGACGCTCGCGTAGTCGTACGGCACGCGGAAAAAGGTGAGGAGGGCGCTCTCGTCATCGAACAGGGCGTAGGAAGCGGCGGGGTTTCCGTCCCGGGGCTGACCGACGGATCCGACGACCGCCAGCCAGCGACGCGTGACCGGCAGCGGGATCCGGACTCCCGACTGGGGCACGAAGGCCGAAGTGCGCCCGTCGTCCGTCATGTGGTAGAGCGCGGGCGTGTGGACGTGGCCGCAGAACGTCCATCGATTCGGCGTGGCCCGCATGCTCCTCCGGGCGTCGAACACTCCGGTGATGTACTCCCAGCGGTCGGGAGCCCACGCATTGGCGTGGACGTACAGTCGGCCGCCCTCCTCGGCGGTCAACGGCAGCCTCGCCAGGAAGTCGATCTGAGCCGCCGGAAGCCGCTTCCGCGTCCAATCGATCGCGGCACGGGCCTCTTCCTGCATCGACGCGCTGGAACGCTGGGTGACCGCCAGGTCGTGGTTCCCGAGGACGGCGATCCCGTTGCCCCCGACGAGATTTGTCAGCACCTCCAGTACCCGTTCCGGGTCGGGACCGTAGCCCACATGGTCCCCGAGGAAAATGAACCTCTCGGCGGCACGGGCGCGCGCGTGCTCGAGGCACGCGGAGAGCGCCTCGAAGTTCGCGTGGACGTCGGAAAGGAGCGCGACGATCACGCGCTCGATCCTGGAATACCCGTCGCCCGCCTTCCGACCTTCTCGACTCCCGCGCCGGTTTCCTCCGGGGCTCGGCCGGGGCGGTAGACGCGAGCTCCCGCGACCGACAGCGGCTCCATTCCGCCTCCTTCGGGGCCTTCTCGGTCGGTCTCCCTGCGGCGATCGTATTTCACGTCCTCGTCGGCCGTCGACTGCAATAAGATCAGGGCACTTTCCAGTGGAGGGACGATGAGCGATCGAGATCCGGCGATCGAAGCTCTCCTCGAGGAGCGTCGCGAGTTTCCACCTCCGGAGGAGTTCGCGAAGCAGGCGAACGTCCGGGACCCCTCGATCTATCGGACGGCCGACCGCGACTTCGAAAAGTTCTGGGAGGACTTCGCGCGGGAGCTCGCCTGGTACAAGGACTGGAAGCAGGTCCTCGAGTGGAAGCCGCCGAAGGCGGAATGGTTCGTCGGCGGGAAGTTGAACGCCTCGGTGAACTGCCTGGACCGGCACGTTTCGGGTCCCCGGAAGAACAAGGCCGCCCTCATCTGGGAAGGGGAGCCGGGCGAGCAGCGGGTGCTCACATACCGCCAGCTCCTTCTCGAGGTCTCGAAGTTCGGCAACGTCTTGAAGTCCCTGGGAGTCGGCAAGGGAGATCGGGTCACGCTCTACATGCCGATGGTGCCCGAGCTGCCGGTCGCGATGCTTGCGTGCGCGCGCATCGGCGCGATCCACTCCGTAGTGTTCGGAGGGTTCTCCGCGGAATCCCTGCGGGACCGGATCAACGACCAGCAGGCGAAGGTCCTCGTCACGGCGGACGGGGGCTGGCGGCGCGGCAACGTCGTTCCTCTGAAGAAGATCTCGGATGAGGCCCTCGAGCAAACCCCGTCGATCGAGGCGGTTATCGTCGTCCGCCGGACCGGCATGTCGATCGGTTTCGACCATGAGCGCGACTACTGGTGGCACGACCTCATGGCCGCGGCCTCGGCCGACTGCCCCCCGGAAAAGATGGACGCCGAGGACCCTCTCTACATCCTCTACACGTCGGGCACCACCGGGAAGCCCAAGGGGATTCTCCACACGACCGGCGGTTACCTCGTCGGCACCTACGCCACGACGAAGTGGATCTTCGACCTGAAGGAAGAGGACGTCTTCTGGTGCACCGCCGACATCGGCTGGGTCACCGGGCACTCCTACGTGGTCTACGGCCCGCTCGCGAACGGTGCGACCTGCTTGATTTACGAGGGCGCTCCGGACACTCCCGCGCGCGACCGCTTCTGGGATCTCATCGAGCGCCACGGCGTCACGATCCTGTACACGGCGCCGACCGCGATCCGCGCTTTCATGAAGTGGGGAACGGAGTGGCCCGAGAAGCACGACCTCTCGTCTCTCCGACTGCTCGGCAGCGTTGGAGAGCCAATCAACCCCGAGGCCTGGATCTGGTATCAGGAGAACATCGGCGGCGGTCGTTGTCCGGTGGTCGACACGTGGTGGCAGACCGAGACCGGGATGATCCTCATCAGTCCGCTTCCGGGACTCACGCGGACGCGGCCAGGTTCCGCGACGTTTCCGTTCCCCGGAATCCGCGCCACGATTCTCGACGCGGCGGGCAGCGAGGTGAAGGTCGGCGGCGGCTACCTCGCGATCACGCGACCGTGGCCCGCGATGCTGAGGACGATCTGGGGCGACGACGACCGCTACGTGTCGACGTACTGGTCGCGGTGGAGCAACGACGTCTACTTTCCAGGAGACGGAGCCAAGCGGGACGAAGATGGATATTACTGGCTGCTCGGACGCGTCGACGACGTGATGAACGTCGCCGGTCACCGGATCGGGACGATGGAGGTCGAGTCGGCGCTCGTCGATCACGATTCGGTCGCGGAATCGGCGGTCGTCGGCATCCACGACGATCTCAAGGGGACCGCGATCGCGGCGTTCGTCATCCTGAAGGACAGGGAGGCGAAGGACGCGGGCGGCGCTCTCCAGGACGAGCTCCGCGGACACGTTGCGAAGAAGATCGGATCGATCGCGAAACCCGACAAGCTGTTCTTCGTGGGCGACCTGCCGAAGACCCGATCCGGGAAGATCATGCGGAGGCTGCTGCGCGACATCGCCGAGGGACGCGTGCTCGGCGACACGACGACGCTCGCCGACAGCACCGTGGTCGACTCGTTGAAAGCGCAATACGAAGAGAAAGAGGGCTGAGGAACCGCGTTCTCAGACGCTTTTTGTCGAACTCGTCCGTCCGCGGCGACTCCGAGTGTCAGTGTCCTGAGATGCGGGCAGAGCGGACGGTGACCCCGGGCACACGCTCCGAAAAAGAATTGTTCCGCCGGCGAGCGAGCGGCTAGAATCAGAACAGGTTGAAACAAACCGAGGGCGTTCTGGACGGCCGCACCCTCGGCCGGCTTGATCGCTGGCGGAACGCGCGGGCCCTCTTCATCCGACCCGAGGGTGGCGAGGTCGAACGGGCGGTGGCCCAGGCGTTCGGCCGGCGGTGGGTGCGCGCGCAGGTTTACGGTCGCGCGCGGCGTCTCTTGATGGAAACCGATCCCGCGGCGTTCCTCCAGAGTCTGCACGAACGCCTGGGCTCGCTCGCCGACCGGGTCCGCGTCGCTCCGGACGACCCCGGCCTGACCAAGTGGGATTCGCTCGGCAACCTGGCGCCGCTGCCGCGGGCGCGGACCGAGGTGCGCTCTCTCTGGCTCGCGGACATCCTCCGACACGGCGACTTCTACGCGAAGTTCCAGCCGATCGCGGACCTCTCGACCGGCGACGCGATCGGTTACGAAGGACTCCTCCGGGCGCGCGCCGACTCCGCGAACCATCCTTCCGCCGAAATGTTCCCGGCGGCTCGCGCGCTGCGCGTCGAGCGTCCGTTCGAAACTCTCTCGTGGTCGTGCATCGTCGAGTCGGCGGATCGGCTTCCCGCGGAGAGCCGTCTCTTCGTCAACGTCAATCCGCAGCTCCTCGCTCTGGAGCCGGACGGCCTGTCGGATCTCTGGCGCGCGATCGACGTCTCGACGTTTTCGGCTTCGCGCGTCACGCTCGACCTCGTCGAGGTCGAGAACGTCGAGTCGCTCGCCGGGCTCTCGAGCGCGGTGCAGGCGGCCCGCGAAAGGGGAGCGCAGGTCGCGCTCGACGACGTCACGTCGCCGTATCGCGCCATCCAGTGTTGCGAGGCTTTTCATCCCGAGTGGGTCAAGGTCGACTGGGAGATCACGCGCGGCGTCGCGCGTGACCCGCGGCGCCGCTCGATCCTGAAATCTCTCGGCCGCCTCGCGCGGCACTTCTCCTTCGGCCTGATCGCCGAGGGGGTGGAGAACGGCGACGACCTCGAGGTCTGCGCGGCTTCCGGCGTCGTCGCGGCGCAGGGGTACTTCGTCGGCCGGCCGTCGCCCGAGCCGGCCCCGCCCGAGGCATTGTTCCGCCGGTGGGTCGACGTCCACCGCCAGGTGAGGACACCCGAATCGGAGGGTTCCGCCAACGGCGCGGAAGACGAGCAGCGAGCCTCCTGACGCCGGATTCCCGCCTCCGGCGGGCGGCCCGACCCCGGACTCGACCACCGTCCGCCTCGACGTCTGGCTCCACGTGGCCTGCCTGTTTCCGACGCGTTCCCGCGCCAAAGCGGCCTGCGAGGGGGGCAAGGTCGACGTCAACGGCGCCCGGGCCAAGCCGCATCGCGAAGTCCGGCCGGGGGATCGGGTCGAGATCACGACCGGGAGCGGCCGGCGCCGCCAGCTCGTGGTGCGGGGTGTGGCGCAACGGTCGATCCCGCGAGCCCGGGCGCGCGAGCTCTACGAGGACCGGACTCCACCCCCCTCGCCCGAGGAGATCGAGGTGCGCCGCCTGGAGAGGATGCTGGCGCCCTCGCGGGCGGCGGGACGTCCGGACCGCCGTGAGCAGCGCGAACGGCGCCGGCGGAAGGAATGGCCCGGGGTCTGACCCCGCGGGTAGACTTCCGGCGTGGACTTCGAGCTCCTCTGCCCGTGCTGCGGCGCCCGGTTGAAGGTCGACCCGGAGCTGAAAGCGATCATCGCGCACGAGGCGCCGAAGGTCGCCCGCAAGTTCGAGTCCGTGGACGACGCGGTCGGAGCGTTGAAGACGCACGACGCCGAGCGCGAAAAGAAGTTCGCGGCCTCGATCGAAGCCGAGAAGTCGAAGAAGGACGTCCTGAACCGCAAGTTCGAGGAGCTCTTCGAGAAGGCGAAGTCCGATACGTCGAAACCGATCCGCGACATCGATCTCGACTAGCTCTCCGCTGAGCATTTGCTCTCGATCGCCGTTCTCGGGTCGAGCCGTGCCGCCGAAGACAGCCCGGACTACTCCCACGCCCTCGAGCTCGGCTCCCTGATCGCCAAACGCGGCGGCCGAGTCGTGTGCGGCGGCTACGGCGGCGTGATGGAGGCCGTGAGCCGCGGCGCCGCGGAAGCCGGCGGCCGCGTGCTCGGCGTGTTGACGTCCGGAGGTGAACCGAACCGCTGGGTGACCGACACCGTGCGGGAGGCAGATCTCTCCGGCCGTCTTCGCCGTCTTCGCGACGAGTCCGCCGGCGCGATCTTCCTGCCCCGGGGATTGGGCACGCTGCTCGAGATCGCCTGGATGGCGGAGTCGATCGCCAAGGCGCTCGTCCCGCCCCGTCCTCTCGTGTTTCTCGGAACGTTCTGGCGGCGCGCGGCCGCGCTCGCGGTGGACGGCGCGGCGGGCCCCGGGGCGGAAGAGCTGGGGCGGTCGATCTCCTTCGTCCGGACGCCGGAAGAGGCGGTGGCCGCGGTTTTCACCGGGATCTAGCCCCGGTACGCCATCTCCTTCAGCAGCGCGATCCGCTTCGAGATCGGCGGGTGCGTCGCGAAGAGCCCGGCGATTCCGCCCTCGCCCTCTTTGACCGCACCGCGGGGATCTGCGATGCAGAGGTGGGCGACCCCCTGCTTGATGGACGGCGTCGGGGCGACGGCGGCATCGATCTTCTCGAGGGCCGAGGCGAGCGCCAGCGGGTTGCGGGTCAGCTCCGAGCCCGACGCGTCGGCGAGGTACTCCCGCTCACGGGAGACCGCCATCGCGACGAGCCGCGCGATCAAGGGAGCCAGGAGGAGCGAGAGGATCCAGAGGACGAAGAAGAGGAGCAGGACGATCCCGCCGCCGCTTCCCCGCCCGTTGCGTCGCCGTCCGCCGCCCCAGCCGATACCGCGCCGTCCCCAGTCCGATATCAGGAGCACCGATCCCACCAGCGCCGCCACCACGGTCATGAGCCGCACGTCGTAGTTCTTGACGTGGGCCATCTCGTGCGAGACCACGGCCTGGAGCTCCTCCCGGTTGAGCGCGTCCAGGAGTCCGGCCGTCACCGCGACCGACGACCGTTCCGGCCCGCTGCCGGTGGCGAACGCGTTCGGATCGGGGTCCGGGATGAGGTAGACCGCGGGCTTCGGAATGCCGCCGGCGATCGCCATCTCTTCGATGACGTTGTCGAGCAGCCGCTGGCGCGGATCGGTCGGATCGATCGGAACGGCGTTCGCCGAGTCGAGAACGGCGCGGTCGCCCGCCTTCAGGGCCCAGAGCGACGAGCCTGCGCCGAAGAGAAGCGCGCCGAGCGTGGCGATGGGGAAGCCGGGACCGGCGCCCGACCCGTAGAGGAAGAAGTCGGACCCGATCCCGAGAAACACCAGGAACGCCACGAATCCGGTCAGGATCACCGCGGTGCGGCGCAGGTTGCGCTTCTGCTGTTCGAAGAGATTCGTGCCGGGCACGACGCGGGCCTCCCGCCGCCGGTGTTACTGCGGCCGGATGTTCAGGTCGACCTTCGGGACCTCGCGCTCCGCCGGCTCCGTGATCTGGTAGAGCTCGACCGGCTGGAACTTGAACGCCTGCGCGATGAAGCTGTCCGGGAAGACGTTCTGGGCGGTGTTGAACCGGGTCGCGACGTCGTTGTAGTACTGCCGCGCGAACCCGACCTTGTTTTCGGTCGACGTGAGCTCTTCCATCAGAGTCCGCACGCTCTCGTTCGCCTTGAGAGCCGGGTAGTTCTCCGCGAGCGCGAAGAGGCGTCCCAGCGTCTGGGTGAGGACGTTCTCCTTCTCGGCCGTCTCCGCGACGCCGCGCGCGGCGACGGCGCTGTTGCGGGCCGCGATCACCTTCTCGAGCGTGTCCTGCTCGAACTGCATCTCCCCCTTGACCGCGGCGATCAGGTTCGGGATCAGGTCGTGGCGGCGCTTCAGCTGGACGTCGATCTGCTTCCACGCGTTCGCCACCTGATACTTGAGCGAGATGAGGTTGTTGTAGCGCCAGATCGCCCAGATCGCGGCGAAAACCGCGATCAGGACGAGAAAGAGAAAACAGCCGCCGATTGCTCCCATTCGGTTCTACGCTCCCCGGTTGTAATTACGATTTCCGGCCATCGAAGTTGCGCGGCGTCAGGCGTTCAGGCCCTGCCGCAGCTCGCGCGAGAGTATCTCGACCGCGGACCGCTTACCGGCAGTCATCTTTTCGCGCCACAGGCCCTCCGTCTCGAAGCGGCGGTCTCCGATGGACTCCGACCACGGCCGCAGCGCGGCGTCGAGCTCGCCCGCCGACCAGACGTCCCCACCGCGCTTCCGGATCATCGAGATCACGTAGGGGACGATCCGGATGAAGGCGCGCAGCGCCGGGGCGCTCTTGATCGAGTACTTGCGGCCGTGGAAGGCGGTGGGAAAGGCCCGCGCCGCGGCCTTGAAGTAGTTGAGGAAGAATCGCCGCGAGTTCTCCCGGAACTCCCGGGCGACGCGCCCTCCCGCCGCGTCCATTGCGGCGAACACGTCCCGCAACTCGTCGGCGAGGGAAGCCTGCGTCACGCTGCCGCGTCCGATGCCGAGAACCTTGATCTGCCCGCGCAGCGGCGAGCCGTCGTCCTCGTTCAGCGTGCGGATCACGTCGTGGGCGGCGGCCAGGTTCTCGTCGCGGTAGAGACGCCGTCCCGACAGCGAGATCAGGTGGGAGGGGTTCAGCTTGGTGTGCTTGCTGTTGATGGTCACGAAGAGCTCGACCACCTGGTCGGCCGTGAGGTTGTCGAAGACGACCGCCGGCACCTGGAAGTCCTTGAGGTTGTGCTTCTCCGCCAGCTGGTGGAGGGCCAGGAGGCGATGCTGGCCGTCGAGCGCGCGGAGGATTCCCGACTCCTCCGGCAGCTTCAGGGAGCCGGAGTCCCCCCGGCCGCCGGACGGGGAGAACTCGAGGCGCCGGTCCGAAACCAGGAGGACGCTGCCCGGGATCGCGGGAAGGGTCCCGGAGTCGGCGCATTGGAGGTAGTAGGCGACCAGCTCGTCGATCTTCTTGCGGATGATCGGTCTCTGGTAGGCGTGCTCGGAGGCCGCGATTCTCTTCTCCAGGATCTCCCAGTTCACTCGGGCGGTCACGGTCTGGCGCGCGTGGCCTCTCGTCGTCTGGGCAGCCGGGCCGAAGGAGAGGACCTCGAATCCGACCAGGGACTGCAGGTCCGCCCCGGAGAGCAGCGCCTCGTAGAAATTGACGCCGAACTGGTTCAGCCGGAGAGAGGGAACCGAGAGCATTTCGAATCCTCCTCTGCCGCCCTCCGGCTAAGTCCCGCCGTCGGAACGGCTTGGAACGGCCGCTCCCGTGGCGAGGTTCCGCGCGTCCGTGCCGCGAATTATATGCAAAGCCGTTTTCGGGTCGGGAGAGCCGGCTCAGGACCCCGGCGGTCTCCCCCAGTCGGCGCTCTCCGTGATCTCGCGGTAGACGCGCTCGGCTCCGGCGAGGATTCCGCGCAGCTCGTCGGTCAGGTACTTCTCGAGGTCGGCGATTGCCTCCGGCCCGGCGACCGGAACCGAGCACTCGACCTGCGATCGTCCGAGCGAGGCAAAGAAGGGCGAAGGCCTCCGTGTCCAGTCCGACTCGTTGCGCCGGTGCTTCACCATGAGGAAGGCCGCGAGTCGCCGCTCGTCCCACGGCTCGACCAGTCGCCAGCTGAAATTCGCCCTCGAGCCCTTGTGCTGGATGTCGGGCTTCTCGTCGGCGAGAGCAATCGACATGTTGGCTTTTTGACGATACCATCGCCCCCGATTCGTCAGCCACCGATATGAAGAGTTTGCTCTGCGGCCTCATCGTCGGCCTGCTCGGCTCGGCCTTCGTCCTCGCGGAGGGGCAGGCGGGCAGCGACGTCTACTCGTCCCATCTCATGGTCGACCAGGAGGTCACCGTCAGCGCCCGGATCACCGGGGTGATCGAAAAGATCAACGTGGACCGGGGGACGGCCGTCAAGAAGGGGCAGTCCCTGGCGACCCTCGAGCTCCAGGAGTTCGAGCAGGGCGTGCGCGAGGCGCGGGAGGACATGCAGCTCGCGAAAGTGGAGCTGGAACGCGCCCAGGCCCTCTCCGCCGGCAGCATCATGAGCAAGGCGGAGCTCGACGAGAAGAAGGCCCGCTATGCCGTGGCCTCCGCGGCCTGGGAGAAGGCCCGGGCGATCCGGGACTACGCCTTCATCCGCGCGCCGTTCTCGGGCATCGTCACCGAGAAGTACGCGCGTGTCGGCCAGAAGGTGATCGACAACCAGAACGTCCCGCTTTTCAAGATCACGGCCTTCGAGCCGCTCCTCGCCCGGGTCTACCTGCCAGAGGAGCGCCTCCTCAGTGTCCGGCGGGGCGACCGCGTGGACGTGGTCCCCGAGAAGTTCCCCCGGTCCCGCACGACTGGTGTCGTGCAGTACATCAGCCCGACGGTGGACGCCGCCAGCGGGACCTTCCAGGTCATCGTTCAGGTCAAGCGGGACGTCCCGCCGTCGGTTCTCCGACCGGGGCTGGCCGTGAAGGTTCACTTCAACAACGCCGGTCGATCGTGAGGGTATGAACGAAAAGCCGACCCGCCCCTCGAGGCGGCTCCGCTCGACCCTCGACCGCGTCCTGGTCCACGACATCAAGAACATGGGGTTTCGGCTTCAGCTGCTGCTGTCGAACCTGGAAGAGAACTACGGCAACCCGGAGTTCAAGCGGTCCGTCGAGGAGCTGCTGCGCTCGACCGTGGACCGGATCGACGGGATCGTGGACCGGTTCTCGACCGGCGACCAGCCCGTCCTCATCAAGGTAGCCGTCGACCTGAACGGGATCGTCCGCGAGGTGGCCGAAGGGGAGACGCGCCGGGGCCTGCGCGTGCCGCCCGCGGCTCCGGGCCGGCGCACCCTCTCGCTCGCGCTCGGCCCGATCCCCGAGATCTGGGGAGATCCCTACTACCTGACCGACGCCCTGAAGAGCCTGATCGAGAACGCGCTCGAGGCGGTTCCTCCCGAGGGCCGCGTGCTCGTGCGGACGTATCGGGACGATTCGGCACGCCGCCCCCGCGTGGTCGTCGAGATCATCGATAACGGCACCGGGATGTCGCCGGAGTTCGTCCGGGACCGGCTCTTCAAGCCCTTTCAGACGACCAAGCCGGACGGGGTGGGTCTGGGCCTCACGACCGCGAGCCAGCTGGTCCACCTGCACGACGGAAAGTTCAACGTGATGACGCGGGAGGGCGGGGGAACCGTCGTCCGCGTGAGCTTTCCGGCGGTCGCGTCCTCCGCGGCGTCCCAGCCGGTAGAATCGCCCCCGCCAGCGTCTCCTCCGGAGACCCCGTGACGCCGGCGCCCGCCCCCCTCGGCACCGTCGTCATCGTCGAGGACGACCCGATCCTTCTCGACCAACTCACCTGGTCGCTGAAGGGCCACTTCGAGGTCGCGAGCGCAACCGACGCGGAACGAGGGTGGGCACTCTGCGAGACGGATCCCGACCTCTACCTCTTCGACCTGCGGCTGCCGCCCTCCGGGGAGATCGAGGAGGGGCTCAAGCTCCTGAAGAGCGTTCGCCAGCGGAATCCGGACGCGACAGTCGTCATGATGTCCGGCGAAAAGGATCGTCACGCTGTGCTGAAGTCGATCGAGCTCGGCGCGTTCGATTTCTTCCGCAAGCCGGTCGACGCGGCGGAGCTCCTCGTGATCCTCCGTCGCGCTCTGGAGCGCCGCCGCTTGGTGGCCGAGAACCGCGAGCTGCGCGAGCGGACCCGCGCGGCGTCGGAGACGTTCGACGAGCTCGTCGGCGCGAGCGCTGGAATGCGCAAGCTGTTCCACGAAATCGAGAAGATCGCGCCGTCCGACGCGACCGTCCTCCTCTTCGGGGAGAGTGGAACCGGAAAGGAGCTCGTCGCCCACTCGATCCACACCCGCAGCGGCCGCCGGGGCCGGCCCTTCGTGGCGGTCAATGCGTCCGCCCTGCCGGAGTCCCTGGCGGAGTCGGAGCTCTTCGGCCACGAGAAAGGAGCCTTCACCGGCGCCGTCGGCTCGCGGCCGGGGCGCTTCGAGCTCGCGCACGGCGGAACCCTTTTCTTAGACGAGATCGGAACGCTGACGCTCCCGATCCAGTCGAAGCTCCTCCGCGTGCTGGAGACCCACGAGGTCGAGCGGGTGGGGGGACGGCGGAGCATCCCCGTGAACTTCCGCCTGATCTCCGCCACGAACGAAGAGCTCGAAGAAAAGGTGGGGGCGGGCACATTCCGGGAAGACCTCTTCTACCGGATCAACGCCGTGCCGATCCGGATTCCGCCGCTTCGGGAGAGGTCCGACGACATTCCGCTCCTGGCGGCGCACTTCCTCGCCCGGTTTTCGGCCCGGCACGGCCGGGGACCCCGGAGACTCTCGGAGGGGGTGCTCGGCCGATTCCGGGAGCATCCGTGGAAAGGGAACGTGCGCGAGCTCGAGCACGTCGTTGAGAACCTGATCCTTTTTTCGGAGGGGGAAGAGATCGGCGAGGAGGACTTGCCCCGCGTGCTCCGCGCCTCGGCGACCGCGAAGCCCGCCCCTGCCCCGCACTTCGCGAAGGCCGTGGAAGAGTTCGAGCGAAAGCTCCTCTCCGACGCGATTCGCGACGCCGGGGGAGTCAAGGCCGAGGCCGCCCGGCGCCTCGGCCTGGACGGAAACCAGATCAAGTACCTCTGCCGGAAGTACGGCATGTGACGTCCCGGCGTTGAAAAACTCACCGGGCGCCGAAAAATTCATCCCCGGAACCGCCCCGACGGCACTTCGGCGTAAAGCATCAAACGGCTGAAAAAAAAGAACTTACTTCGTTAATATGACCGGGCTCGGGCTGGCCCCGCCTTTGCGATAAGAGAGGTCAACCGAAAGGAGAAAAAGCGTAATGGCGAAGGAAGTTCGAATTCAGTTGACCGCTGCCCAGAAGGCCAAGATCAAGTCGGCCACGGGCAAGGAGATGGGTGAGATCCGCGTCGCGCGACTCGGCAAGAATCTGGCGGTGTCGCCCGCAACGGGGCTCGCCGCGAAGGACATGAGCATCTCGGCCCACGACATGAGCATCCAGGCTCAGGACCTCAACGCACAGGACATGAGCATCCAGGCTCAGGACCTCAAGGCGGAGGACATGAGCATCCAGGCGCAGGATCTCCAGGCCCAGGATCTCCAGGCTCAGGACCTGTCGGCCCAGGATCTCCAGGCTCAGGATCTCTCGGCTCAGGACCTGTCGGCCCAGGATCTCTCGGCTCAGGACCTGTCGGCTCAGGACCTCTCGGCCCACGACCTCAAGTCCACTTAGCTCCTTCCTCTCTCGACACGAAGGCGCCCTGCGAAAGCGGGGCGCTTTTGTTTTCGGGTATTCGTCCCTCGGCTCGGTCCTTTCGCGTGGATGAAAAATTAACCCCCGGCTCGAAAATTCATCGCATTCTCCGGCCGACGGCGAGAACGCGCACCACCGAAGTCGTTGGGCGAAAAGGGGTTGCCACGTGTCTCCGCGCGAGCCGAGGTGGCCCCGCCCTTGCGATAGGAGAACGCAAAGGCCAAACGCCAAAAGCGAAAGGAGACATCGCATGTCAAAGGACGTCCGAATCGAGTTGACGGAAGCCCAGAAGGCCAAGATCAAGGCGGCCACGGGAAAGACAGTCGCAGAGCTGCACGTCTCCAAAGTCGGGGACAACGTGGCCGTCACCCCCGCGGTCGACCTGAGAGCTCAGGACACCCGGATCCAGGCCGAAGACCTGCGCGCTCAGGACACGAGGATCCAGGCGGAGGACCTCTCGGCGAAGGACACGAGAATCCAGGCGGAGGACCTCTCGGCGAAGGACATGTCCATTCAGCAGCAGGATCTCTCGGCGAAGGACATGTCCATTCAGCAGCAGGATCTTTCGGCGAAGGACATGTCCATTCAGCAGCAGGATCTTTCGGCAAAGGACATGTCGATTCAGCAGCAGGACCTCTCGGGCGGTCCGCTCAAGCAGTAACCCTCCGAGGAGGAGCGACGAGCCCCGCTTCGGCGGGGCTTTTTATTACCAGACGACGGAGCGCAGCCAGCGCCAGATCACGTTCCACGCGCGGACCGCGTAGGCCTCGCGACGCGCGGTGATCTTGAGCCTGGCTTCGGCGCCGGGCAGGAGCGACCCGTCGGCGTTGTCGAACGTGGCGCGCACGACGAACCGATCCGGTACCACCGGCGGAAGGTCGGGAC
>Ga0207689_10001795_pt1 | contig 20263 bp, 10 predicted proteins | sample KBSMisM52_FD_184312 | JGI IMG/M metagenome (GOLD analysis project Ga0207689, IMG submission 184312) | Miscanthus rhizosphere microbial communities from Kellogg Biological Station, Michigan, USA - KBS Miscanthus M5-2 (SPAdes) (version 2) | ecosystem: Host-associated > Plants > Roots >... | reverse complement strand
GCCACCTGACCCGCCGCCTGACCCGCCGCCATGCCCGAAGCCTTCCACACGCATCGTCCACTGCTCTTCGGCATCGCCTACCGCATGCTGGGCCGCGTGTCCGAGGCCGAGGACATCGTGCAGGAGGTCTGGCTGCGCTGGCAAAAGCAGGACGCCGCCGCCATCCAGTCCGCCAAGGCTTGGCTGGTCTCCGCCACCACGCGTCTCTGCATCGACCAGTTGCGCTCGGCTCGGCGTCAGCGCGAGCATTACTACGGCGTGTGGCTGCCGGAGCCCCTGATGCCGACGACCGACACCGACCCGGCGCGGACGGCGGAACTCGCCGACTCCCTGAGCATGGCCTTCATGCTGATGCTCGAGGCGCTCGGCCCGGCGGAGCGTGCGGTGTTCCTGCTTCGCGAGGTCTTTGGCTACGACTACGCCGCGACCGCGGCCATCGTGGACAAGAGCGAGGCGAACTGCCGCCAGATCGTCCGCCGCGCCAAGGAGCACCTGCAGGCGAACGCGAAGCCGCCCGCGCCACCGACCGACCAGGCGCGCCGTTTGGTCGAAGAATTCCTCGTCGCCACCGAGTCGGGCGACTTGGAGCAGGTGCTCTCACTGCTCGCGGAGGAGAGCACGGTTTACAGCGACGGCGGCGGCAAGGTGAAGGCGGCGGGCCGGGCCATCCGCGGCGCCGACCACGTGAGCCGCTTCCTGCTCGGCATCTGGCCGCGTTTCATGGCCGGCGTGAAGCCGGACTTGGTGAACATCAACGGCAGCCCGGGCTTCGTCGTCCGCTCCGGCGGCCAGGTCCACTATGCCCTGTCGTTCGAGATCGTCGCCGACCGGATTCAGGCGATCTACATCGTGTGCAACCCCGACAAACTCCGCCACCTCGCGCCGGCGGGACAGGAGCGGGGAATCAACGAAACTCGGCCCGGCCCCTTGGCTTGAACGCCCGCGCCGCCTTGTCGGGCAGAGCAAAGAGAACCGGCTGGGCCACCGTCCGATAAAACCAGTCAGGCACGTTGCCGCAGACCGTGCACCACACGCCGCTCGTCGGCAAGCGAGGACTGCGCGCCCGGCGGACGGAGGGCGGAGCGAGCAATTACCCGTAGCACCTCGTATCGGGTGATGCGGCCTGTATCCATCGACCCGGCCGTATCGCCTCCGATTCGGTCTTGCCCTCAGATGAAATTGAACTTCAACACCTTCTATGACCATAAAAGCTGTGTGCGGCGTAACGTCACTTCTGGTGTGCGCGATCCTGGGTGTCGCGGGGTGCATGAACGGCTCGCGGTCGGGACAGGGCACCAGCGTGATGCAGTTTCTGTATCCAAAACAGCGCGACCATATCGAGCAGGTCGCCTCGCCGGTCCTCTCCCTCCCGCTGCGGGTGGGCATTGCGTTCGTCCCCGCCGGGTCAGGCAATCAAGGCGGATACTGGGCGGCCGACACCCAGCTGACGGAGGCCAAAAAACAGCAGTTGATGAAACAAGTAGCGGAGCAGTTCCGCAGTTTGCCCTACGTCGCGGCCATCGAGTTGATCCCCTCCACCTACCTGCGGCCCGAGGGCGGTTTCGCGAACCTCGATCAGGTGAAGTCCATGTTCAACGTGGATGTGATCGCGCTGGTGGCTTACGACCAGGTTCAGTTTACCGGCGAGAGCGTGTTCTCGCTAGCCTACTGGACCATCGTCGGATCCTACGTGGTGAAGGGTGAGCGCAACGACACCCAGACGCTGATGGAGACGGTGGTCTTCGATGTCGCGAGCCGGCGGATGTTGTTCCGCGCGCCCGGCACGAGTCAGGTCAAGGCGACCGCCACGCCCATCAACCAGAGCGAGGCGTTGCGCAAGGACAGCGGGACGGGCTTCGACCTCGCGACGGTCGAGATGATCGCCAACCTCAAGACGGAACTGGCGGCCTTTCGCGAGCGGCTGAAGCAGGCGCCGGAGGACATCAAAGTGGTCCACAAGCCCGGCTACACGGGCGCGGGCAGCTTCGGACTGTGGGGCGCCCTGGCGCTGGCGGGCGTGGCGGGCTGGGCCGGACGCCGGCTGCGCTGAGATGCCGCGCCCCGTTTCCTCCTGGCCGTGGCTGGCGGGTGGCGTCGCACTGCTGGCGGGACTGATCACCGCCTGCGACGCGGCATCCGCGTGGGCGGTGCTTGAGCGGGGCGGCACCGGCGGTTGGTGGCGACCCTGGACCACCCACGCCGTGCACGTATCCGGCTCGCACTTACTCGGGAGCGGCCTGGTGTGGCTGGTTGCGGGCGCGGCTGTTGAGCGGATCAGCCGCGGGTCGCTGGCGGTGCTGCTGGTGGCGGGCGCGCCGGGCATTGCTTGGACGGCCCTGGCGGCGGAAGCCGACATGGGGAGCTACGTCGGGCTGTCCGGACTGGCGAGCGGGTGCGTCGTCTGGCTGGCGCTCGAACTCACTCGGGCCGAGAGGCGCGGCCGGCTGCTCGGCGCCGTTCTCCTGGTCGCCGTGGCCGGCCGGATTGCCTGGGATCTTTTGGGCAACGGGCGGGGCTGGGCGATGACAATGGATACATCGGCAGCGGGGACCGTGCGGGTGGCCCGCTATGCCCACCTCGCCGGAGCCCTCTCCGGCGCGTTGTGCTGGGCCGGCTATGTGTGGACGCACCGGAGCATTTCCAAACCACAACCCACACGACCCGAGCCGGCCGAGATGAAAACATCCCAGCAATGAAAACGTTCTTCTCTCGTTGGTTTAGAAAACCGAACCCGGACCTCGTTCCCTATCATGATTTCTCCACGGGAAAGACGACCCTGATTCCGAAGGCGGAACTGGGCCCCGGAGCCGTGCTTATTCAGATCCAAGGCCAACCTCATCCGGTTTACGCGGACAGCGCTCAACTCCAGCAAGGAGCCCATCAACACCCGCCGTTTGAGGGAGCGATGACGGAGGCGATCATGTCACTGGCCAACGACCTTGCCGAGGTCCGCCCCTTGTCGTTCGACGAATGGGAGGACGGCTTCCGCAGAGACCGGAACCCGGATAGAGAAATAGCCGGGTGGATCCACTTGGCGGCGATTCTCAAAACGATGACGGCCACGTTTTCGCTCAGTCTTCCCGAACGCAAAGAATGCTACCGGGTTCTGATCGCCTGCTACACCGGTGAACGGGCAACCGTGCGGGAACGCTCGGACCCTCGACTGCTCTCCGAAGAACAGATCAATCTCGCCATCAAATATTTTTTCGAAGGCGGCTACCGCTAGAGTCCACCCGCTCATCCAGCCCCGATGTTTCCCAATTATTTTGGCCTTGGTTGTGCGGCGCTGGCCTTGGCTGCCTTCAATAAGGTGCATCGTCAGGCCTTGGAGATGTCTCGGGCGGTGCGCTGGCGGTGGTTTTTGCTGACGAGTGCCCTGGCCCTGCCGGCAGGTTACAACGCGCTTTATTATCTGCACTGGTTCCCGGAAGCCGCCTGGTTTTATGAGGTTCGCTCGTGGCCGGGTGTGGAGATATTGGTCATTCCCGTCGGCGCGGCCGGCGGCGTTTGGGCGTCTTTGATCCATCGTCGCCTGCTCGTGCTGCCACTCCTGGCCACAGCGGGGGTTGCGTGGGGGCCGTTTTTGAAACCGGTGTTCAGTCCGGTGGACACCGCCCGCCTTCACAATACCTGGACCCATGAGGTGTGCATTCAGAGCACACTTTCGAGCTGTGGTCCGGCGAGCACGGCCACGACGTTGCGCGCGCTGCGGGTGGATGCAAAGGAGACGGACATCATGCGGGCCGCCCACACCTACACCGGCGGAACCGAGGCATGGTATCTGGCGCGCTACATCCGGTCGCGGGGTTTGCGGGCGCAGTTTGGGATGCATGGCAGCGGCTTCGACCCGGCGATGCCACTGCCCGCCATCGTGGGTGTGCGCTTGGCCAGCCGCGGGCATTTTATCGCCGTGACCGCACGAAATGGCGACGTGTTTGACGTGGGAGATCCGATGGTCGGTCCCGAAAAACTGACCCAAGCCCAATTGGAACGACGTTATGATTTTACCGGGTTTGTTCTGACCGTGTCGCGGTAAAGACGGCCTAGCGCGACGACGCCCCAAATCTTACGGCGGCCGCGATTTTGCGGATTCCCTCCGACCGGCGTTGATCCAAGGATTCCAACCATGAGACCCCTCGGCCTCGTTGCCGCCACGCTGCTCCTCGTCTCGCCTGCCCCGGCTTCGACATCCTCACTCCCCGAACCCGCACCCCATGAGACACTCGCCGACGATCAGCTGATCCGGTCGCTGCAAGACCCCGCACAGCGGAATCGCGCCTACTACGAACTGTGGCGCCGCGCCCATCGCGACAAAGACGGCGGCTTCGAGGCTTTCCTTGAAAGCCATTACGACGTCGAGGTGGTGACTTGCCCCCAGGAGCAAGGCCAACCGCCCATTTACCTCGTGTTGCACGGGTTCATCGCACCCAGCGGTCCGTCCTCAAATTCCGATTACACGATCGCCAGTTTCGATCGGCTTTTCCCGCCCCGTCCCCGGTCAACCCACCGAAGCTCCAGCCACCCGGCGATCGACGCGTTCACGGCCGACGGGAAATGGATCGAGCCGTTCGGCGGTAACAATGTCTTGGACGGCCTCCTCGCCGATATCAACGGCGACGGCCTTCTGGAGCGTGTCGAGACCACGAACTACGGCATAGATGGAGTAAAAAACGTCGAGGTCCTGGAAATCTCCACGGTGAAACCCAAAGCCCAGCCGCTCCTCGCCGTCCTCATCAACTGGGGAGCCGACGAATGGACGTATCGGATCGGCGAACGCGACGACCACGGCCTCGCTTCGATCGAGCTCGGGCCGCGCACCGGCGATGGCCTGATGCCCAAGGCGGTTTTTCGCTGGGACGCCCAGACCGGCGCATTCATCGGCCCCCAAGATAAGCGAGGAGACCATTTTAGCCGTCTCGCTCCCGGCGACATCTTCAAACAACTCGAAGCCGCCAAAGCCGCCCGCCTGAAGTTCCCCGAGGATCCCGACTTCAAGCCGCCCGTCGCAGACACGTCGGCGCGCACACAGACCAAACCGTCGCCGCCGCCGTCCGCCCCCTACCGGCGGGAATCGCTGGCGGAGCTCTCCGACACGGAGCTGTTACGGCGCATGGGGCCGGGCCGCAGGGCTTATGAGTTCGAACGCGCGTCCGTCCTCCGCAACCACGTGCCGCCCAATTTTTGGGCCCAGGACCCCAAACGCGCCGCGCTCGCCTTGGTCGAGGCCCATCGCACCGGTGAACACCGCGCAGGCTTCCAACTTGCCATCGACGACCGCGACGGTGCGCAACCGCCGGGCTCAGGCTCTGTCGCGACCACCTACGCCTCGTCCCGTTGTTACAACGCGGTCGATGAGTTCTATTTTCTGCGCTTCGACCCGGCGGGCTCCTACCTGGCCTACGCCAGTTCGTCGGCCGGCGGCGCGGTTTTCTACAACATGGTCCATGACCGACCCGTCTTCGACCTGCGCCTCTGCCCGCTCTCTTACGAGGAGGCGCACCACCTCGCCGCGACCCTGTGGTGGCTTGATCGCGTGCGCAGCCGCAGCATCGACCCGGAGCTGCTCGGCGGATTCCGCATGACCAGTTCCACCGCGGACGGCTCCGGCGCGCTCACCTTCCGCGACGAAGCAGGCACCGTGCTTTGGGAGCGAACCGGAACCCGGTGGGCGGCCGAACTCTCCGAGCGTTGGAACGACGACTACAACCATGCGGTTTTCGTCAACTTCGCCTGCTACCTCGCCACCCGCGCCCTGCCCGAGCACCTGGGCAATGTCTGGACGGACTCCGCCCCCCGCGACGCACGTCCGGCATTTTCCCGCCACGACGAAGCCTCCCGCCATACCCCGGAAGAACTCCGTCACCTCGCAGACCTGACCACGCGTTTCCTCGCCGATTTCTCGCCGAGCCAAAACCGGACGTCCCACGCCATGGTCGCCACCGCCGCCGATGCCGCCGGCGTATTGGGGTTTGCGGAGGCCAAACCGTCGCTTGAAAAAATCCTCGCGGCCCTGCCGGAACCGAAGCCGATGCGCACATATGACGAAGTCTATCGCGAGGTTGACGCCACGCGTCAGGAGCACCCGGAAAACCCGGAGCAGCGCGCTGCACGGGATCAGAAACTGAAAACTCTCGAAGCCGAGCAAGACGCCATCCTTCGCGAATCCGGCGCCGACAGTCCGCGTCGCCTGCGCGAAGTCGTCTCGTCGTCGCTTCGCAAGCTCGCCACGGCCGACAACCCCGAGGCGCTCTACACCTGGGCACTCGCGCGCGAGCCGGGCAGCCAGTGGGCCCTGCAGCGACTTTCCCGGGCGGACCCCGGCCGCTACGTGCGGGCATTGGAAGCGTGGATGAACCAAGCCGAACCGCGATGGGCCCGTCAGTATTTCGACGAGATCGCCCGCGTAAACCCGGCGCGCGCCACCGAGATCGCCGCCGCGCGGCCGACCGACCGAGCCGACGCGCTCACCGTCTCCTCGTTTTCCATTTTGCATCAGGCAAGCCAACTCACCGATGAGCAGCAGCGCGTCATCGCACTCCTAGCCGTGTTCCAAAACCCCAAAAGCGGCTGGGAACAGCGAGGCAAGGCGATCGCCCTCCTCGTGCCTCCAGACGAACCGATGCGCTACCCCCAAACCGCGATCGACGACGCCTTGTTGCACGCACTAGACCCCGATCAAGCCGACGACGTGGTCAACTTCACGCCGGCCGAGGCGTGCCGTGCGCTCGCCCTGCGCCGACGGACAGAAACGTTCGACCGCATGGAGAAATTTCTCCGGTCATCCCGAGACTCCTACATCTACGGCCGCATCCTCGAAGCCGCGGCGCTGCTCGCCCAAGCCGATCCCGAGCGCCTGAACCCGCGCCTTCTCAAAATCGTGAAGCCGGAACTGGCCGCCACCAACAAACAGATGAATGAGATCCTTTGGACGATCTGGGCGGCGGACCTGCGAAGCCTCGGCCCAAAGCTGGAGCAACTCGGCACCTCGGGCCCCGACGATTACGAAGACGAGAGAGCCTGGACCAGCGGCGGCGAAGTCGCCCCGGTAAAGGGCCGTTTTCACTTGGCGCGCAAAATCGCCGACCTGTGGAATGCGACCGATCCAGTGACGCAAATCCGCCTTCTCACCGCTTTCGCGTTGGAAACGTCCTACAGCCTGACCGAAGAACCCGAGCCCGCCCGCATCCATCGCCTTAAAGCGTCACTACGGCAGGCCACGCTCGTACTGACACCGCCACAACGCGAACGACTCGATGCATTTTTTCAAACCATGATCGCCCTGCCCACCGCCAACGACGACACCCCCTCCCCCGAGGTTCGCCGGAAGCTCGTGCAATTCGTCAAAACAACCATTCTGGCTGAGCCCATAAAGTCGGATCCTGACCGTTGATTCCACCTTCCCGCACCGGTGCCATAAAAACGGGGGAGACAGGCTGGTCGTCACAGAAAGTTTTTCTAAAAAAATCCGCGGCAAAGCGTCATAACAATACCGCTCACCCTCACCGAATCATCCCCATGAAACTGACTCACTGGATTCTTCCTCTTGTTCTTGGCGGCGCTTCCTTTCTCTACGGTGCCGAACCCGCCGAGTTCACCTTTATGCTCCGGGGTTATTGCCATGCGGGAAGCCTCCGGTCCGATCCCAGCGCACCGGGCGGATTTGGCAGTTCCGATAATCTGCCCAAGCCCCTGAAATCCGCCCCTGAGTCGTCCGATCTCTATTTGGAAATCGTGGATGCCCCGGATGTCGTCTTCGCCGCGAAATACATCGGGCTGCATGTCCGGCTCGTAAACGGCGGCAAAAAAACCGCCGTCATCCGCGCGTCCGACAGCCGGATCAGTCTGGTGCAGGAAGCCCAGGATACCGACGGCACGTGGAAGGAAATCGAATACCTGCCGAACAGTGGGTGCGGCAACAGCTACCACAACGTCTATCTGGAGCCGAAAAGCTACTGGGAGTTCACCGCGCCCCGCTATTCCGGACCGCAGAAAACCAAATTGCGTTTCAAACTGACCCTCGCGCCCGACCGTGTCCTTCATTCACCCGCCTACGAAGGCGGCATCCACCCCGAACAGTTCACGACCAAGCAAGGGCACCAGCCGACAAACATCATGGACCCTTACAGCGAATAAAACGGACGCCCTTTGCTCAGCCCCATCGAACCAACGGCATTATCGATCCAGCGGGATCGGGCCCGTTATTCGCCGCTTTTATCTACAATCCAAGCATTTCAGTAGATCGCGCAGACTATCACCGCGTTCTGCTAAAATCGGAGTCGGCAAACTGAACCGACCGGGCGCAGCGAGAATTGTAATTTTTTTGTCCAAACCGACCCCGTTGGTTCGTTGACTCTATGCAGCGATAACCACCCATCCCCATGAGCACTCCTCCCACCGATTATCCCGTTCTCAGTCCCTACCTCAGTGTCACCGATGCCGCGCAGGCCATCGTTTTTTATAAAAAAGCCTTCGGAGCCGTCGAACGCTACCGTCTGGCCGATAGCAAAACCGGCAAGGTCGTTCATGCCGAACTCCTGATCGAGGGCGGCCTGATCATGCTCGCGGAGGAAAATCCGCAATGGGGCAACAAGTCCCCGGCCACACTCGGCGGCACGGCCGTCACCTTTTGCGTGATGGTGAAAAACACCGACGCCGCATTCGACCGCGCCGTCGCGGCGGGAGCCACCGTGCTCATGCCCGTCGCCGATCAATTCTACGGCTTCCGTAGTTGCAGCCTGCGCGATCCCTTCGGCCACCAGTGGATGCTCCAGCACCAGATCGAAAAGGTTTCCCCCGAGGAAATGCAAAAACGCTGGGACGCCATGACCAGTGGCGAAGGCGCGAAGCAGTAGGAGGGCGAGGAGAACCGACCGGATCACGTCGCTGAAATTCTCCGACTCATCCGGTCGGAGTTTTGGCCGCAAAAAGACGCAAAAACTGCCGTTCCTGCCGGCGTTGCCCTCCCGCGCGCCTATAGGCGCCGCTCATGGTGCATGCGCCTTTTGAATTTTTGTGCTTCTTTGCGGCCATCCTCTCGGAGTTTTTTAACCGCCAATGGCCTCCTCGATTGAGCGGAGGGGCGGCTGATGCCGCCGGCAGGGCGCTTCGGCTATCTGTGCGCATCTGCGTAATCTGCGGTCAAACGGCCCGGTGGATTTTCAGGATCATAACCGGCGTTGGGTGGTCGCGGCTTCGTCGCCCGGAAAATGGGTCAAGTGCCGGAGCCCGATCAGCGATCGGGCCTACATGAACCTGCATGAAAAAGCCGCGCCCGGCGAGGGGCGCGGCTTGGATCAAAGGAAAACGCGTTGGGACAACGCGTTCCACCTTCAGGTTAAACGGTCACCGGGATCTTGGTGGCGTCGAACTGGTAAACCGGCTTCGGGGCGTCGGCTCCGGGCGGGTGCGGGATGACCTTCCAGAACTTCGAGACGGCCTTGTCCCAGTTTTCCACCAGGCTCTGCGCGTGGGGGCTGGCGGTGATCTTGAAGTGGGCCTGGATCAGTTTCTTGAGGCTGTCGATTTCCTCCTGCGCGTTGAGGCGCTCGAGGCCGATCATCGCCGGGTTGATGCTGGACTCGAAGGTGTCCTTCGCGTCGTAAACAAACGCCAGGCCACCGGACATGCCCGCACCGAAGTTGGTGCCGGTGGGTCCGAGGATGACGACGAGACCGCCGGTCATGTATTCGCAGCCGTGGTCGCCCACGCCTTCGACGACCGCAGTCGCGCCGGAGTTGCGCACCGCGAAGCGTTCGCCGGCGCGGCCCGCCGCGAAGAGCGTGCCGCCGGTGGCGCCATACAAGCAGGTGTTGCCGAGGATCGACTGGGCCTGCCACTGGAAGGTCTCGGACGGTTTCGGACGGATGATGATCTCGCCGCCGTTGATGCCCTTGCCGACGTAGTCGTTGGCTTCGCCGACGAGGGTGAGGCGCACGCCGTTGACGAGGAACGCGCCGAACGACTGGCCGGCGGAACCGGTGAACGTGAGGTCGATCGTGCCGGCGGGCAGGCCTTCGTTGCCGTGCTGGTAGGCGATCTGGCCGGCGAGCTGGGTGCCGATGTCGCGGTTGACGTTGGTGACCTTGTAGCGGGCCACGAGGCGGGCGGACTCGCCGAGGATGACGTCGCGGGCTTCCTGGAGGATGGCCTCGTCGAGCGAGCCTTCGCCGCCGAAGCGCTCGTTGCGCTCGCGGGTGTGGTAGCGGTCCATCTCGCCCGAAGGATCGGGGTTGTGGAGGAGGCCGGCGAGGTTGACCAACTTGGTCTTCGGGTTGGCGGGATCGTCGATCTGCTCGAGCAGGTCCACGCGGCCGATGATCTCGTTGAGGTTGCGGGCGCCGAGCTTGGCGAGGTAGTGGCGGACGTCCTCGGCGACGGCGTTGAAGAAGTTGATGATGTTCTCGGGCTTGCCGCGGAACTTGGCGCGGAGGTCCTCGCGCTGGGTGGCGACGCCGACCGGGCACGTATTCAGATGGCAAACACGGAACATGGCGCAGCCGCCGGCGATGAGGGCGGCGGTGCCGAAGTTGAACTCCTCGGCGCCGAGCAGGGCGGCGATGACGATGTCGCGACCGGTCTTCATGCCGCCGTCGGTGCGGAGGACGACGCGGCCGCGGAGGCCGTTCATCATCAGAACCTGGTGGGCCTCGGCGACGCCGATTTCCCAGACGGAGCCGGCGTTCTTGATGGAGGCGAGCGGCGAGGCGCCGGTGCCGCCGTCATGGCCGGAGACGAGGACGACGTCGGCGTAGGCCTTGGCCACGCCGGCGGCGACGGTGCCGACGCCGGAGGAGGACACGAGCTTCACGCAGACCTTGGCGCGCGGGTTCACTTCCTTCAGGTCGAAGATCAGCTGGGCCAAGTCTTCGATCGAGTAGATGTCGTGGTGCGGCGGAGGCGAGATGAGGGTGACGCCGGGCACGCTGTAACGGAGACGAGCAATGAGCGGAGTTACCTTGGCGCCGGGGAGCTGGCCGCCTTCGCCCGGCTTCGCGCCCTGGGCCATCTTGATCTCGATTTCCTTGGCGGACGAGAGGTAGGCGGCGGTGACGCCGAAGCGGCCGGAGGCGACCTGCTTGATGGCGGAGTTGGCGTTGTCGCCGTTCTCGCGAACGTTGAAGCGGTCGGGATCTTCGCCGCCTTCGCCGGAGTTGGACTTGCCGCCGATGCGGTTCATCGCGATGGCGAGGGCCTCGTGCATCTCGGGCGAGAGCGCGCCGAGGGACATGCCGGCCGTGGTGAAGCGCTTGCGGATCTCCTCGATGCCCTCGACTTCGTCGATGGCGACGGCCTTGGCGCTGTCGAAGCGGATCTTGAGGAGGTCTTTGATGGAGACGGGCTGGTGATCGTCGGCGTTGGTCTTCCACTCGTTGTAGGACTCGGGAGTGCCGGCGCGGACGAACTTGTTCATCGCGGAGACGACCTTGGGGTTCCAGCCGTGGAACTCGCCCTCGCCCTTCTTGTTGACGCGGTAGTAGCCCTCGTTGCCGAGCTCGGCGGGGGCGGTGTAGGCCTTGGCGTGGCGGCGGAGCGCCTCTTCAGCGATCTGCGCGTAACCGATGCCGCCGATGGGCGACGGGGTGCCGGTGAAGCACTCCTCGATGACCTTGTGGGAGACGCCGAGGGCTTCGAACATCTGCGCGCCGCGGTAGGAGAGCAGCGTGGAAATGCCCATCTTGGCCATGACCTTGAGGAGGCCGGCGTCGATGGCCGTCTTGTAGTTGAGGCGGGCCTGCTCGGCGGTGACGGGCTTGGACGTCTTGCCGGACGCGGCGAGCGTGGCGACGAGGTCGAGCGCGAGGTAGGGGTTGACGGCGTTGACGCCGAAGCCGAGGAGCGTGGCGAGGTGGTGCACGTCGCGGGCTTCGCCGGTCTCGGCGACGAGGTCGCACTTGAGGCGGAGACCGGAGCGCACGAGCTGCTGGTTGACCGCGCCGACGGCGAGGAGCATCGGGATGGCGACCTTGTCGGCGGACGCACCCTTGTCGGAGAGAATGAGGACCTTGGCGTTGTTCTGCTCGACGGCGGCCTGGGCGCGCACGGCGAGTTCCTTCAACGCGGCCTCAAGACCCTCGGGGCCCTTGGCGGCGTCGAAGAGCGCGCTGATGCGCACGACGCGGTTCTTCAGGAAGGAGACGTCGAAGAGCGCGGCGACCTCGTGGTCGAGGAGGACGGGCGAGTCGAGTTCGACGAAACCGGTGGTCTCGGGGAATTCCTCGAACAGGCCGAGGCGTCCGCCGAGGTAACCGGTGAGCGACATGACCGCCTTTTCGCGGATGGAGTCGATCGGGGGATTGGTGACCTGCGCGAACAGCTGCTTGAAGTAGGTGTAGAGCAGGCGCGGGCGGCGGGAGAGGACGGCGAGCGGCGTGTCGTCACCCATCGAGCCGGTGGGCTCGAGGCCTTCGGCGAGCGGCGTGAGGACGAGTTCGGTTTCGTCGTTGTCGCAACCGAAGGCGATCTGGGTCTCGACGGCGGGCGCGACCGGCTCGGCGGCGGCGGGGGCCTTGGCGGACTTGTGCAGGTTGACGAGGTGGGCCTCGCACCACTGCTTGAAGTGCGGGTCGGCGGTGAACTTGGCCTTCACCTCTTCGTCGCGGTAGAACTTATGCTCGACGAGATCGAGCGAGAGCATGCGGCCGGGCCCGAGGCGGCCGGCTTCGACGACCTTGCCGGGGAAGTCGTGCACGAGGCCGGCTTCGGAGGCCAAGATGAAGTAGCCGTCGTCGAAAATCTTGTAGCGGGCGGGGCGGAGACCGTTGCGGTCGAGGGCGGCTCCGATGGTGCGGCCGTCGGTGAAGACCACGGCGGCGGGACCGTCCCACGGCTCCATCATGCAGGCGTGGTAGCGGAAGAACGCGCGCGTCTCGGGGGAGAGCGTCTTGTCCTTCTCCCAGGCGGGCGGCATCATCATCATCGCGGCGTGCAGGGGATTGCGGCCGCCGAGGGTGAGGAGCTGGAGGGCGTTGTCGAAGCTGGCGGAGTCGGACATGCCCGGCTGCACGAGCGGCTTCAGGTCGGGGAAGCGGGCGCCCCACACGCCGTAGGCGGTGGAGTTTTCGCGGGCGCGCATGAGGTTGCGGTTGCCGCGGATGGTATTGATCTCGCCGTTGTGCGCCATCATGCGGAACGGGTGGGCGAGGTGCCACGTGGGGAACGTGTTGGTCGAGTAGCGCTGGTGGAAGACCGCGAACGCCGTGGTGAACTTCGGGGACTTCAGGTCCTCGAAATACTTCTTGAGCTGGAGGGGCGTGAGCAGGCCCTTGTAGATGATCGTGCGCGACGAAAACGAGCACACGTAGAAGCCGGGGATCTTCGCCTCGAGGACCTGCTTCTCGGCGGAGTTTTGCGCGAGGAAGAGTTTACGCTCGAATTCCTCGTCGTTGATCTCGTCCTTGCGGGCCACGAGGGCCTGGACGATGAGGGGCTGGGTTTCGAGAGCCTTGCGACCCAGGCAGGAGGAATCGGTGGGGACATCGCGCCAGCCGAGCCAGACGAGACCTTCGGCCTTCACGGCGGTCTCGACGATCTTCTTGGCGTGGGCCTGGGCGTATTCGTCGCCCTTCGGCAGGAAAATCATGCCGACGCCGAGGTCGGAGTCCTTGAACAGGGGCTTCTTTTTTTCGGCCAGGTAGTCCTTGAACAGCTCGACGGGGAGCTGCGTGAGGATGCCGGCGCCGTCGCCGGTGACCGCGTCGGCGTCGATGGCACCGCGATGGGCGAGCGCTTTGAGGGCCGTGATCGCGCGGTTGAGAACGTCGTAGGAACGTTCTCCAGTCAGCTTCGCAATGAACCCGACGCCACAGGCATCGTGTTCTTGTTCAGGTGTATAGAGCGGTGACGGTATGATCTTGGCCATGGAAAACGAAAGGGAGGGAGGTCGGCGAACCGACCCGGATAGTGCATGAATCGCGCCGCTTATACGGATGATGAGTGCGCAAAATTCCCGTGATTAGTTATTCCGAGGAAACGCTGCGCAAGCGAAATCTAGCCGGGGCGGCCAGTCCAGCAAGCGACCGGCAATAAAAAGCCCCGGCCGGTGAAGGCAGGGGCGGTAGTGCTGACGGATAGGTCCCATGATTCTCAGGGGACCTATAGGACCTATGATCGAACCGGTCTTACGGCAGGGTGGTGGCACCCATCAGGTAGCGGTCGCACTCGCGGGCGGCGGCTCGGCCTTCGTTGATGGCCCACACGACCAGGCTCTGGCCGCGGCGGCAGTCGCCGGCGGCGAACACGCCCGGGAGGTTCGTGGTGTGGACGTTGTGGTCGGCCTTGATGTTGCTGCGCGGATCGGTGTCGAGCGTGAGGGCTTTGATGAGCGCCTGTTCGGGTCCGAGGAAACCCATCGCCAGCAACACGAGTTGGGCGGGGCGGGTCTTTTCGGTGCCGGGCTGCTCCTGGGGCACGAACTGGCCCTTGTCGTTTTTGCCCCACTTGATCTCGACGGTGACGAGCGACTCGACGCGACCGGAGGCGTCGGCGTTGAACTTTTTCACCGTGGTCAGATAAACGCGCGGATCGGCGCCGTAGCGGGCGGCAGCCTCTTCCTGACCGTAGTCCATCTTGTAGGTCTTGGGCCACTCCGGCCAGGGATTGTCGGCGCTGCGCTCCAGCGGAGGTTTCGGGAGAATCTCGATCTGGGTGACGCTCTTGCAACCGTGGCGGAGCGAGGTGCCCACACAGTCGGTGCCGGTGTCGCCGCCGCCGATGACGATCACATCCTTGTCCTTGGCGCTGATCGCGGCGTCGGCGCCGTCGAGCACGGCCTGGGTGTTGGCGGTGAGGAACTCCATCGCGAAGTGGATGCCGCCGTGCGCGCGGCCCTCGATCGGCAGGTCGCGCGGGAGCGTGGCTCCGGTGCAGATGACGATGGAATCAAAGTCCTTGCGGAGCTGCGCGGCGTCGTGGGTGACGCCGACGTTGGCGTTGCACACAAACTTCACGCCCTCCTGCTCCATGAGCTGTATCCGGCGAAGCACGACAGCCTTCTTGTCCAGTTTCATGTTGGGGATGCCATACATGAGGAGGCCACCCGGACGGTCGGCGCGCTCGAAGACGGTGACGGCGTGGCCGGCGGCATTGAGCTGGGCAGCGGCGGAAAGACCAGCGGGACCGGAGCCGATCACGGCGACTTTTTTTCCGGTGCGAACCTTCGGGGCATTGGGGACGACCCAGCCCTCGTCCCAGCCCTTCTCGATGATCGAATACTCGATGTTCTTGATGGTGACGGGCGGCTCGTTGATGCCGAGGACGCAAGAGCCCTCGCACGGAGCGGGGCACACGCGGCCGGTGAACTCCGGGAAGTTGTTCGTCTTGTGCAGGCGCTCGAGCGCCTCCTGCCAGAGTCCGCGGAAAACGAGGTCGTTCCACTCGGGGATCAGGTTGTTGATCGGGCAGCCGGACGCCATGCCGCTGATGAGTTTGCCGGTGTGGCAGAACGGGACGCCGCAATCCATGCAACGCGCGCCCTGGTTGCGGAGATTTTTCTCCTCCATGTGGAGGTGGAATTCGTTCCAGTCGCGCACGCGCTCAAGCGGCGGACGGTCGGCGGGGATTTCGCGGAGGTATTCGAGGAAGCCGGTGGGTTTGCCCATGGTATTAAAAAAGTAGCGAGTAGCGGGTAGTGGGTAGCGAGTAGTAGGAAGCGGGATTGCGGTTTGGGATGCTCGCTAGTCGCTACTCACTACTCGCTACTTTGGTTGAATTAATTTCCGCCGACGCGGCTGGTGTCGCGGGCGTTTTCCTCGAAGGCGGCCATGATGGCTTCCTCGCCGGTGAGGCCCTGGGACTTCGCCTTTTCGATGCAGGCGAGCATGCGCTTGTAATCCTTGGGCATGACCTTGACGAATTTCGGCGCGAGCGCATCCCAGGCAGCGAGCACCTCCTTGGCGCGGGCGCTGCCGGTGTAGTCGGCCTGGCGCTGGACGAGCGCGCGGACCTCGGCGAGTTCTTCGGGCGTTTCGATCTTCTCGAGGGCGACCATCGAGAGGTTCACGTTGCCCTTGAGCAGGTCGGCCGTGTCGAGGACGTAGGCGACGCCGCCGGACATGCCGGCCGCGAAGTTGCGGCCGGTGGGGCCGAGCACGACGACCTTGCCGCCGGTCATGTATTCGAGGCCGTGGTCACCCACGCCCTCGACCACGGTGGTGACGCCGGAGTTGCGCACACCGAATCGCTCGCCGGCGCGGCCGCCGACGTAGAGTTCGCCGCCGGTGGCACCGTAGAGGGCGACGTTGCCGATGATGATGTTTTCGGAGGGCTTGAAACCCGCGTTGGCCGGGGCGCGCACGATGATCTTGCCGCCGGAGAGGCCCTTGCCGACGTAGTCGTTGGCGTCGCCCTCGAGGCGGAAGGTCATGCCCTTCGGCATGAACGCGCCGAACGACTGGCCGGCGGAACCGGTGAAGCGGATGTCGATGGTGTCCTCGGGCAGGCCGGCCGCGCCGTATTTGCGGGTGACCTCGCTGCCGGTGATGGTGCCGACGACGCGGTGCACGTTTTTAACGGGGAGCTCGGCCACGACCTTCTCGCCGCGCTCGATGGCGGGGGAGCAGACGTTGAGGAGCGCCGTGAGGTCGAGGGACTTCTCGAGTCCGTGATCCTGCGACTGCTGGCAGAAGCGGCCGACCTCGGGGCCGGTGTCGGGCGAGTAGAGCAGGCTGGAGAAATCCATGCCCTTGGCCTTCCAGTGGGTGATGGCCTTGCGCGGCTCGAGACGGTCGGTGCGGCCGATCATCTCCTCGACGGTACGGAAGCCGAGCTGCGCCATGATCTCGCGGACCTCCTGCGCGATGAACGTCATGAAGTTCACGACGTGCTCGGGCTTGCCGGTGTATTTCTCGCGGAGGCGCGGGTCCTGCGTGGCGACGCCGGTCGGACATGTATTCAAATGACAAACACGCATCATGATGCAGCCGGTGGCGACGAGCGGGGCGGTGGCGAAACCGAATTCCTCGGCGCCGAGCAACGCGGCCATGATGACATCGCGGCCGGTCTTGAGCTGGCCGTCGGTCTCGACGGCGATGCGCGAGCGGAGGTTGTTCAGGACGAGCGTCTGGTGGGTCTCGGCGAGACCGAGTTCCCACGGCAGGCCGGCGTGCCAGATGGAATTCTGCGGCGAGGCGCCGGTGCCGCCGTCGTGTCCGGAGATGAGGACGACATCGGCGTGGGCCTTGGCGACGCCGGCGGCGATGGTGCCGACGCCGACCTCGGCGACGAGCTTCACGCTGACGCGGGCGCGGCGGTTGGCGTTCTTCAAATCGTGGATCAATTCGGCGAGATCCTCGATGGAGTAGATGTCATGGTGCGGAGGCGGCGAGATGAGGCCGACGCCGGCGGTGGTGTGGCGGGTCTTGGCGACCCACGGATAAACCTTGGTGCCGGGGAGTTGTCCGCCCTCGCCGGGCTTCGCGCCCTGGGCCATCTTGATCTGGATTTCGCGGGCGTTGACCAAGTAGTGGCTGGTGACACCGAAGCGGCCGGAGGCGACCTGCTTGATGGCGGAGTTCTTGGAATCACCGTTGGGCAACGGGATGAAACGCTCGGGATCTTCGCCGCCTTCGCCGGTGTTGGATTTGCCACCGATGCGGTTCATCGCGATGGCGAGCGTCTCGTGCGCCTCCTTGGAGATGGAGCCGTAGGACATCGCGCCGGTCTTGAAGCGGGCGAGGATCTTTTCAACGGACTCGACCTCCTCGAGGGGAATCGCATCAGAGGGTTTGAAGTCGAGCATGCCGCGGAGCGTGCAGAGGTTCTTCGACTGGTCGTTGACGAGCGCGGAGTAGGCTTTGAAGACCTTGTAGTCACCGGTGCGCACAGACTTTTGCAGCGCGTGGATCGATTCGGGGTTGAACAGGTGGTATTCGCCGTCGCTGCGCCACTTCATCTGTCCGCCGGCGGGGAGCGCGTGGTCGTGGAGGTTGCGTTCGCCGAAGGCGTCGCGATGGCGCATGAGCACCTCCTGCGCGATGACGTCGAGGCCGATGCCGCCGACGCGCGAAGGGGTCCAGGTGAAGTAGTGGTCGATCACATCCTGGCGGAGGCCGACGGCCTCGAACACCTGGGCGCCGCGGTAGGACTGGATGGCGGAGATGCCCATCTTCGAGGCAACCTTCACGACACCCTTGGCGGTGGCTTTGACGAGGTTCTTGCAGGCGGTCTTGTGATCGACGCCGGACAGGAGGCCTTCGTGGATGAGTTCGTCGATGGTCTCGAACGCGAGGTAGGGATTGATCGCGCTGCAGCCGTAGCCGATGAGGAGCGCCATGTGGTGAACCTGGCGGGCTTCGCCGGTTTCGAGCACGATGGAGACTTGGGTGCGCAGGCCCTCGCGGATGAGGTAGTGGTGCAGGCCGGCGACGGCGAGGAGCGCGGGGATGGGCGCGTAGTCCTTGTTCACGCCGCGGTCGGAGAGGATGAGGACGTTGACCTCGTTGTCCTCGATGGCGCGGCGGGCGAGGACACAGAGTTCCTCCATGGCCTTGTCGAGACCCTTCTCGCCGCGGGAGACGCGGAAGAGGATGGGGAGCACGTCGACCTTGAGGCCCGGGAGCGCCATGCGGCGGACCTTGGCGAACTCCTCGTTGGTGAGGACGGGCAGGTCGAGCTCGACGCGGCGGCAGGCGGTGGAACCGGGCCGCAGCAGGTTGCCCTCGGAGCCGAGGCGGGTCTCGGCGGAGGTGATGATCTCCTCGCGGATACAGTCGATGGGCGGATTGGTGACCTGCGCGAAGAGCTGCTTGAAATAATCGTAGAGCAGGCGCGGCTTGTTGGAGAGGACGGCGAGGGGCGTGTCGTTGCCCATCGAGCCGACGCCCTCGACGCCGTCGCGCGCCATGGGCGTGAGGATGGCGCGTTCGTCCTCATGCGTGTAGCCGAAGGCGAGCTGGCGCTGCTGAAGCGTGTCGCGGTCGGGCGCGGGCAACTCGGGGGCGGCGGGCAGATCGTCGAGGTGGACGAGGTGCTCGTTGAGCCACTGGCGGTAGGGGAACTCGGCGGCGAGCTGGCGCTTGATCTCCTCGTCGGGAACGATGCGGCCCTGCACGGTGTCCACGAGGAACATGTGGCCGGGCTGGAGGCGGCCCTTTTCGACGATGTCGGCGGCGGGGATGTCGAGCACGCCGGCCTCGGAGGCGAGGACGACGAGACCGTCGGTGGTGACGTAGTAGCGGGCGGGACGAAGACCGTTGCGATCAAGAACGGCGCCGATGACATGGCCGTCGGTGAACGTCATGGCGGCGGGACCGTCCCACGGCTCCATGAGACATGCGTGGTATTGGTAAAACGCCTCGCGGGCGTCGTCCATGGTCTGGTGGTGCGACCACGGCTCGGGGATCATCATCATCACCGCGTGCGGCAGGGAGCGGCCGGCGAGGTGGAGCAGCTCGAGCGTGTTGTCGAACATCGCCGAGTCGGAGCCGTTGGGGTTGATGACGGGGAGGATCTTTTGGATGTCGTCGCCGAAGGCGTCGGAGACGAAATGGGCCTGGCGGGCGTGCATCCAGTTGATGTTGCCGCGGAGGGTGTTGATCTCGCCGTTGTGCGCGACGTAGCGATACGGATGCGCACGGTCCCAGCTCGGGAAGGTGTTGGTCGAGAAACGCGAGTGAACCAGCGCGATGGCGGTGGCCATGAGCGGGTTTTGCAGGTCCGGGAAATACGTCGCGAGCTGCGTGGTGAGCAGCATGCCTTTGTAAACCATCGTGCGGGACGAGAGGCTGGGGAAATAGACGACGTCGGCGCCCAGCAGGCCCTCGGAGCGGACCTCGGCACCGGCGCGCTTGCGCACGACGTAGAGCTTGCGCTCGAAGGCCAGCTCGGTGGTCAGTTCGGCGGGACGGCCGATGAAGAGCTGGCGAATGAACGGCTCGCTGGCCTTGGCGGTCTCGCCGAGGGACGCGTTGTCGGTCGGGACGGTGCGCCAGCCGAGGCATTCGAGCCCCTCGCTCTGGACGACGGCGGCGATCTTCTCCTCGACCTTACGGCGCTGGGTGGCGTTGCGGGGAAGGAAAACGAGGCCGGTGCCGTAATGACCGACGGCGGGGAGCGTGATGCGCGCCTTCTTGGCAACATCGACGCAGAACGCGTGCGGAACCTGGATCAGGATGCCGGCGCCGTCACCGGTGTTGGGCTCGCTGCCGGCAGCGCCACGATGGTCGAGATTTTCGAGGACCTGGATGCCCTTGCGCACGAGGTCGTGGGAGGCGCGCCCCTTGAGGTCGGCGACGAAGCCGACGCCGCACGCGTCGTGCTCGAACCACGG
>Ga0207689_10001793_pt1 | contig 20281 bp, 20 predicted proteins | sample KBSMisM52_FD_184312 | JGI IMG/M metagenome (GOLD analysis project Ga0207689, IMG submission 184312) | Miscanthus rhizosphere microbial communities from Kellogg Biological Station, Michigan, USA - KBS Miscanthus M5-2 (SPAdes) (version 2) | ecosystem: Host-associated > Plants > Roots >... | reverse complement strand
GCGGTGCTCGGCCTGATGGGGCCGCGCTCGCGCGAGCTGCTCTCGCGCGTGAGCGACGCCGACCTCGGCCCGGCCGCGTTCCCTTTCCTGACGTCGCGGGAGATCGCGATCGGCCGGGCGACCGCGCGCGCCTCCCGCGTCACCTACGTGGGCGAGCTCGGCTGGGAGCTCTACGTGCCGGTGGAGCAGGCCGGCCTCGTGTACGATGAGCTGGCGGAGGCGGGAGGGGACCTGGGACTGCGGGACGCCGGCTACTACGCGCTCGACTCCCTCCGGATGGAGAAGGCGTACCGGGCGTGGGGGCGGGAGGTCACGATCGACGACACCCCTTGGGAGGCGGGGCTCGGCTTCGCGGTCCGGCTCGACAAGCCGGTGCCGTTCCTGGGCCGGGACGCGCTGCTCGAGCAGCGGGAGCGGACGCTGACGAAGCGATTGGTCACCTTCGTGCTGGAGGACGAGGCGGCGCTGCCGTGGGGCGACGAGCCGATCCTGCGCGACGGACGCGTGGTCGGGACGGTGACCTCGGCGGGCTTCGGCCACACCCTCGGCCGCGGGGTGGCGATGGGCTATGTCCGGGACCCGGAGGGGGTGGACGAGGCGTATATCGGAGGTGGCCGGTTCGAGCTCGACGTGGGGGGAGACCGCATCCCCGCGCGGGCGGGCCTGGCCCCGCCCTACGATCCCCGCGCCCTGCGCGTGAAGAGCTGAAGCGAAAGGACGGACAGTCATGGACGCCACCCCGCGCGACCCGTTCCTGCTGACCCCCGGCCCGCTGACCACCACGCGCGCCACCAAGGAGGCGATGCTGCGCGACTGGGGCTCGCGTGACGGGGCCTTCATCGCGATGAACGCGCGGGTGCGCCGGCGCCTGACCGAGCTGGTCAATGGGGATGGCAGTCATACGTGTGTCCCGCTGCAGGGTAGCGGGACCTTCGTTGTCGAGGCCATGATCGGCACGCTGGTGCCGCCGGCCGGCAAGCTCCTGGTGCTGGTCAACGGCGCCTACGGGCGGCGCATGGTCCGCATGTGCGAGTACTACCGCCGGGCCTGCGTGGTCCAGGAGACCGCGGAGGACCAGCCCGCCGATCCCGCGGCCCTCGACGCCGCGCTGGCGCGCGACCCCGGGGTGACACACGTGGTGGTGGTGCACTGCGAGACCACCTCCGGCGTGCTGAACCCCGTCGAGGAGATCGCGGCGGTGACCGCGCGCCACCGCCGCCGCCTTCTCATCGACGCGATGAGCGCTTTCGGCGCCATCCCCCTCGACGCCCGGCGGGTGCCCTTCGACGCCCTCGTGGCCTCTTCCAACAAGTGCCTCGAAGGGGTTCCCGGGATCGGCTTTGCGATTATCCGGCGCGAGGCGCTCGAGGAGGCGCGCGGGCAGGCACCGTCGCTGAGCCTCGACCTGCACGATCAGTGGGTCGCGATGGAGAAGAACGGCCAGTGGCGCTTCACCCCGCCCACCCATGTGCTCGCCGCGCTCGACCGCGCGCTCGACCAGCACGCGGCCGAGGGCGGCGTGGCCGGCCGGGGCGGACGCTACCGCCGCAACTGCGCGCTGCTCGTGAACGGCCTGCGGGGCATGGGTTTCGAGACGCTCCTGCCCGACCTGGCGCAGGCTCCGATCATCGTCACGGTCCGCATGCCCGCGGATCCGAAGTTCCACTTCGAGACCTTCTACGATCGGCTCGCCCAGCGCGGCTACGTGATCTACCCGGGCAAGCTCACGGTGGCCGATAGCTTCCGCGTTGGCTGCATCGGCGCGCTCGGAGACGCCGAGATGCGCGGGGCGCTCCAGGCCATCCGCGAAGTCGTCGCCGAGCTGGGCGTCGCCTCTTGCGCGCCGGTGCCGGGCGAGGTGCCGCCGAAGGCGAGCCGAGCGAATAGCAGGGGAGGAGCTTCCGGTTGACCGCTTCCCGCGGCCAGCCCTAGGAGACAGCTTATGCGTTGGACGCGCGGCGATCGCAGCGAGGATATCGAGGACCGGCGCGGTGAGTCGCCCGGGCGCGGGTCGGGCCTGCGGGTGGGGGGCGGTGTCGGGCTGGGCGGGGCGGTGATCCTGCTGGTGCTCAGCCTGGTCTTCGGCCAGAACTTCTTCGCGCTGCTCGACGGTGGCGGCGAGCTCACACCCGCCCCCGGCGGCGGCGCGTCCACCGGGCCGGCGCGCAAGGGCTCCCCGGCCGAGGAGCAGGCCGCGGACTTCATGTCGTTCGTGCTCGACGACGTGCAGAACACGTGGGCCCGTGAGTTCACTCGCCTCGGCCACGAGTACGAGCGGGCCAGGCTCGTGCTCTTCACCGACGCGGTCCGCTCCGGCTGCGGCGCGGCCGACGCGGCGGCCGGGCCCTTCTACTGCCCCGAGGATCGGAAGGTCTACATCGACCTCGGCTTCTACAACGACCTGAAGAACCGGTTCGGGGCCCCGGGCGACTTCGCCCAGGCCTACGTGCTGGCTCACGAGGTCGGCCACCACGTCCAGCACCTGCTGGGCCTCACCGATCAGGTCCGCGGGCAGCAGAGCCGCCCCGATCGCGCCAATGCCCTCTCGGTGCGGCTCGAGCTGCAGGCCGACTGCCTGGCCGGCGTCTGGGCGCACTCGACGAACGAGCGGCGGCTGCTCGAGGAGGGTGACGTCGAGGAAGCCCTGGGTGCCGCCTCGGCGGTGGGCGACGACCGCATCCAGAAGCAAGCCGGCGGCCGCGTCACGCCCGAGACCTGGACCCACGGCTCGGCCCGGCAGCGCGCGGGCTGGTTCCGGCGCGGGCTCGAGTCGGGCCGGATGCAGGACTGCGACACCTTCCGCACCGCCCTGCCGGGTGTCGAGGAGCGGGCCCCGCTGCGTTCTCGCTGACGGAGGCGGTCCGGGACGGTGTGGTAGACTCGCCGCCTGACATGGAGGTCCTCCTCGACGTCCGGGGTCTCCGCACCCAGTTCCACACCAAGGCGGGCGTGGTCCGCGCGGTGGACGGCGTCTCCTGGAACGTCCGCAAGGGCGAGACGGTGGCCCTCGTGGGCGAGTCGGGCTGCGGCAAGTCGGTGAGCGCGCTCTCGGTGATGCGGCTCGTGTCGGCGCCGGCGGGACGCATCGTCGAAGGCGAGATTCTCTTCAAGGGGCGGAACCTCCTCGATCTGCCGGAAGAGGAGATGCGCAAGGTCCGCGGGCGGGAGATCGGCATGATCTTCCAGGAGCCCATGACCTCGCTGAACCCGGTGCTCACCGTCGGACGCCAGCTCACCGAGCCCCTCGAGATCCACCTCGGAATGACGAAGGCGCAGGCGCACGCCCGGGCGATCGAGCTGCTCTCGCTGGTCGGGATCACGGACGGGGCGCGCCGACTCCGCCAGTTTCCGCACCAGTTCAGCGGGGGCATGCGGCAGCGCATCATGATCGCGATGGCGCTGGCCTGCGATCCGGCGCTCATCCTGGCCGATGAGCCCACCACCGCGCTCGACGTGACGATCCAGGCCCAGATCCTGGAGCTCATGAAGAGTCTCTCGAGGAGGCTGGGCGTCGCGATCCTGATGATCACGCACAACCTGGGCGTGGTGGCGCGCTACGCGGACCGGGTGAACGTGATGTACGCGGGCAAGATCGTGGAGCGCGCGAGCGCGCGGGAGCTCTACGCCGACCCGCGCCACCCCTACACGCTGGGCCTGCTCCGCTCGGTGCCGCGGCTGGACGAGCCGCGCCGGGCCAAGCTGCGGCCGATTCCCGGCCAGCCCCCCGATCTCTCGCGCCTGCCCGCGGGCTGCTCGTTCGCGCCCCGCTGCACCTATGTCGTCGACCGCTGCCGCGTGGAGGTCCCGCCGCTCGCCGAGCTCAGCGCCGACCACCTCTCCGCCTGCTGGCTCGCCCGCGACCTGCCCAATCTCGCCCCCGCCGAAGTGATCGGGCGCTAGCCCCACCGCGCGATGAGCCCGAAGGGCGAAGAAGCAAACAAGAAAATCGAAGAAGCAAATAGCACAACCGCAATTCTGGAAGTCAGGAACCTGGTCAAGCACTTCCAGATCGGCGGCGGCTTGTTCGGCGGTCGTGCCGCGACCGTGAAGGCGGTCGATGGCGTGAGCTTCTCGATCCGCCGGGGGGAGACGCTGGGGCTGGTCGGCGAGTCGGGGTGTGGCAAGACCACCACCGGCCGCGCCATCCTCCGGCTGGAGGTACCCACCAGCGGTGAGGTCATCTTCGAGGGCCGGGACATGGCCCGGCTCTCGGACGCCGAGCTCCGGGGTATGCGACGGCGGATGCAGGTCATCTTCCAGGACCCGTTCAGCTCTCTGAACCCACGCATGACGGTGGGGCAGATCATCGCCGAGCCGCTCGCGGTCCACCGCATCGTGCCGGACCGGACCGCCCGGGCCGCGCGGGTTCACGAGCTGCTGCGCCACGCCGGCCTCCTGCCCACCATGGCCCGTCGGTATCCCCACGAGCTCTCGGGCGGGCAGCGCCAGCGTGTCGGCATCGCCCGGGCGCTGGCCATGGAGCCGAGCCTGATCATCTGCGACGAGCCGGTCTCGGCGCTGGACGTCTCGATCCAGGCTCAGATCATCAACCTGCTGGAGGAGCTGCAGTCCGAGTTCGGGCTGACCTACCTGTTCGTGGCCCACGACCTCTCGGTGGTGCGCCATATCTCCGACCGGGTGGCCGTGATGTATCTGGGCAAGATCGTGGAGATCACCGACCGGAAGTCGCTCTACGAGGACCCCCAGCACCCCTATACCAAGGCCCTGCTCTCGGCCGTGCCCATCCCGGACCCGGCGGTGGAGGCCGGGCGCGAGCACGTGGTCCTGGGCGGGGAGGTGCCGAGCCCGCTGAACCCGCCATCCGGGTGCGTTTTCCATCCGCGGTGTCCCATCGCGGTGGACGATTGCCGCCGGGTCGTCCCGGAGCTGCGCGAGGTCAAGCCCGGGCACCAGGCAGCCTGCATCCGGCTCTAGGCCCTGCTTGACAGCGGGAGCCCTGCCCGCTAAAGTAGCGAAAATTTGGCGGAACCAACATCTATCCTCACGGATTGATTCCTCGACAGGTTCGGTTCGGTTGTTCATCTCACGGGGGAGGTGGCTCATGCGTCATCGTCGCAACTGGATTACCTGCTCGATCGTCGCCCTCTCTCTGGCGCTGTCCAGTGGTTGGACCGCGGCCATGGCCCAGGACAAGCCGCGCTCCGGGGGCGAGCTCCTCTTCGTCGTCCCGTCGGAGCCGCCCTCGTATGATGCCCACGCCGAAGAAACCTTCGGGGTGATCCACCCGATCGCGCCGCACTACAGCCTGCTCGTGCGGGTGGATCCCTTCGACAAGACCGGCACGAAGCCGGTGGGCGATCTCGCAGAGTCGTGGACGATTTCCAAGGACGGCCTCGTCTACACCTTCAAGCTGCGCCAGGGCGTGAAGTTCCACGACGGTAGCGAGATGACCTCGAAGGACGTCAAGGCGTCCTACGACAAGATCATCTTCCCGGCCGCCGGCGTGAAGTCGCTTCGCAAGGAATCCTACCGGTCGGTCGAGGTCGTCGAGGCGCCCGACGCGTACACCGTGCGCTTCCGCCTGAAGTATCCCGAGTCCTCGCTGCTGCTGAACCTGGCCTCGCCGTGGAACTGGATCTACAAGGCGGACCTCCTCGCCAAGGACATGCACTGGTACGAGAAGAACGTCATGGGCACCGGGCCCTTCGTCTTCGTCGAGCACGTCAAGGGCTCGCACTGGGTCGGCAAGAAGAACCCGAACTACTGGGACAAGGGCAAGCCGTACCTGGACGGGTTCCGGGCGATGTTCATGAGCTCGTCGGCCTCGCAGGTGGCCGCGATCCGCGGGGAGCGGGCCCACATCCAGTTCCGCGGCTTCAGCCCGGCCGAGCGTGACCAGCTCACCACCGCCCTCGGCAACAAGATCGCGGTGCAGGAGAGCCCCTGGGACTGCCTGAATTTCGTCTCGATGCACCACGAGAAGAAGCCGTTCGACGACAAGCGGGTCCGCCGGGCGCTCTCGCTCGCGCTCGATCGCTACGAGGCCTCGCAGAAACTGTCCAAGATCACCCTCGTCAAGGACGTGAGCGGCGTCCAGGTGCCGGGCACCCCGTACGCGACCCCGCCCGCCGAGCTCGAGAAGCTGGCCGGGTACGGCCACGACATCAACGCCAATCGCGCCGAGGCCAAGCGGCTCCTGCGCGAGGCGGGCGTCCCGGACGGCTTCTCGTTCACCTTCAAGAATCGCGGGATCCCGCATCCGTACGAGCCGATCGGGATCTGGCTGGTGGACCAGTGGCGGCAGATTGGCCTCAACGTCAAAGTCGAGACCATCGAGGCCTCCGCGTACCACAACATGCTCAAGCGCGGCGACTTCGAGGTCGCCATGGACTTCCAGTGCGGCTTCATCGTGGAGCCGGACCTGGATCTGGCGCGGTTCATCAGCGCGTCGGACGCCAACTACGGCAAGCACAAGGACAAGGTGATCGACGAGCTGTACCAGAAGCAGGCCCGGGCCGTCGACCCGGAGGAGCGCAAGAAGCTGGTGCGCCAGCTCGAGAAGCGCCTGCTCGACGAGGAGGCGCACGTCATCTGGACGCTGCAGTGGCACCGGATCATCCCCCACAACGCCAGGGTCAAGGGCTGGACGATCACCCCGAGCCACTATCTCAACAACCAGCTCGACACCGTCTGGCTGTCGGAGTAAGCGAGGCCGAGGCGGGTCCGGGCCGGTTCACCGGCTCGGGCCCGCACCCAGCTCATGTGGAAGTACCTGCTCAAGCGATTCCTCCTCATGTTCCCCACCCTCATCGGGGTGGCGGTGGTCACCTTCTTCCTCATCCGGGTGATCCCGGGTGACGTGGTCGAGCTCCGGCTCGCCGGCGATCGGGGGGCCGCCTCCGACGCCGCGATCAAGATGGAGCGCGAACGGTTCGGGCTCGACCAGCCGCTCTGGAAGCAATTCGGGACGTGGATCGTGGGAGTGGCCCGGCTCGACTTCGGCACCTCGATGTGGACGGGCTCGCCGATCTGGGACGAGATCAAGCTCCGCTTCGCGCTCTCGCTGCAGGTGGCGGTCATGGCCACCATCGTGGCGGTGGTCCTCGCGGTGCCGTTGGGCGTCCTCGCCGCGCTCCGGCAGGACACCTGGGTGGACTACGCGGTCCGCATCTTCTCCATCGCGGGTCTCGCGGTGCCGTCGTTCTGGCTCGGCATCGTGTTCATCCTCACGTTCCTGATCGTGTTCAAGTGGCTGCCGCCCATGGTCTACACCCCGTTCTGGGTGAACCCATGGCAGAACATGCTGCAGCTCATCTGGCCCGCGCTCGCGGTGGGCTACCGCTACTCGGCGGTGGCCACCCGCATGACCCGCTCCGCGATGCTGGAGGTGCTCCGCGAGGACTACGTGCGGACCGCGCGGGCGAAGGGCCTCGCGCAGCGGCTGATCCTGGTCCGCCACGCCCTCAAGAACGCGATGCTGCCGGTGCTGACCGTGATCGCGCTCGAGTTCGCGTTCCTGATCGGCGGGCTCGTGGTTACCGAGCAGGTCTTCAACCTGAACGGGATCGGGCTGCTCTTCGTGCAGGCGGTGGCCCACCGTGACTACACGCTGATCCAGGCCCTCGTGATGCTGGTGGCGGGCATCTTCATCTTCGTGAACTTCGCCATGGACGTCATGTACGCCTGGATCGACCCCCGCATCCGGTTCCGCTAGCCCATGGCCATCACCTCGCCGATAGACCAGACGCCCGCCCTGGAAGCCGCCGAGCTGGGCCGCCGCGCCCGCTGGCTGGCCGCGGTGCGCGACTTCGCCCGCCACCGGACCCTGGGTGCGGTGGGCGCGGCGGTGGTGCTGGTGATGCTGGTGTTCGCGGTGTTCGCGGGAGTCCTCGCGCCCTACGACCCGGTCGCGGTGGACTTCGGGGCGATGCTCGCCGCGCCGAACGGGACGCACTGGCTCGGCACCGACGCCTTCGGCCGCGACGTGCTCTCCCGGCTGATCTACGGCTCGCGCACCGCGCTGCTGGTGGGCTTCGGCGCCGCCCTCATGGGCGCCACCTTCGGGGCCATCCTGGGGGTGGGCAGCGCCTACTTCGGCGGGCTGGTGGACCTCTACCTGCAGCGCCTCATGGACATCTTCCTCTCGTTCCCCCTGATCATCCTGGCGCTGGCCCTGGTGGCGATCCTCGGCAACTCGATCCCGAACGTGATCATGGCCATCACCATTCCCATGATCCCGCGCGCCGCCCTCGTCATCCGGTCCTCCGCGCTGACGATCCGCGAGATGCCCTACGTGGACGCGGCGCGGGCCGCCGGCTTCGGCCACGTCCGGATCATCCTGCGCCACATGCTGCCGAACGTGGTCGCGTCCTACCTGATCATGCTGACCGCGTTTCTGAGCCAGGCCATCCTGGCCGAGTCCTCGCTGTCGTTCCTGGGACTGGGCGTGCAGGAGCCGACGCCCGCGTGGGGGCTGATGCTGCGAGGAGCCGCGGTGGACTTCGCGGAGGCGGCGCCCTGGATGGCGCTGTTCCCGGGCCTGTCCATCAGCCTGGCCGTGTTCGCCTTCAACCTGTTCGGCGATTCCCTTCGCGACGCCCTCGATCCCAAGCTCCGAACCCTCTAGCTCCGAGGTCAAACGGCTTGACACCTGTCACGCAAGTTGGTAGAAATGTGTGGGTTTCCAGGCAGGTATCCAGGGTCACCGGTTAACAGGAGGCCGGAATGGCGTATATCATCGCGGAGCCGTGCGTCAACGTGAAGGACAAGGCCTGCGTCGAGGTCTGCCCGGTGGATTGCATCTACGAGGGCGAGACCATGCTCTACATCCACCCGGATGAGTGCATCGACTGCGGAGCCTGTGAGCCCGTTTGTCCGGTGAAGGCGATCTTCGCGGAAGACGAGACGCCGGCCAACTGGAAGAACTACATCGAGTTGAACAAGCAGTTCTTCAAGGACAACCCGGGCGTCAAGCCGGCGACCAAGGCCTAGCCGGCTCGGCGGTCCGTTCACCTGACGAGGGACCCGCTCGCGGGTCCCTCTTTTTTTGCCCTGACGCGACGGCACGGTCGCGCGCGGGCTGCACACGTCGCGGTGCACGAGCGCGCCCGGAGCCGCTGAATTCGCGCCTTCCGCGCGGCGGAGGCGCGTGGCACACGCCTTGCGGTAGGCCTGCGCATGACAGCCTTGATGCCCGCTCCCGAGACCGCTCCCCGGCCGTCTCCACCCCGCATCCCGAAGGGCCTCTCCGAATCGAGCGCGTCGCCGTCCGCGCCCGCGCGGCCGCTGCCCGGCTTTCACGGCGCGGTCTCCGACTTCAAGCGCCGCCTGATCGAGGCCACGCTCACCCAGGCGGGCGGCAACCGCACGCGCGCCGCCCGGGCACTGGGCCTGCAGCGCACGTATCTGCTGCGCTTGATCCGCGAATTCGAGATCCGCGTGCCGCCCGGGACGATGCCCGCGCGGGGCGTGGAGGCGGGCGGGCCACCGGTGGTGGCCGCCAAGCCGGCGCAAACACGTTGACACCCGGTCACGCCCCGGTTTGAAATGGACGGGTGAGCGACGTGTGGATCGCCGGCGCGGGGATGACCCGGTTCGGCCGGCGCGACGAGAACCTCCAGGACCTCATCGCCGAGGCGGCCCTGGCCGCCATGCACGACGCGGGCATCGAGCGGCCCGACGCGCTCGTGGTCGCCGCGATGAACCCGGAGGAGTTCACCGGGGAAGGCAACTACGGTTCGCTGATCGCCACCCGCCTCGGCCTCTCGTACGTGCCCGCCCTGCGCGTGGAGACCGCGACGTCCTCGGGCGTGGCCGCGGTCTACGCCGCCTTCGCCGCGATTGCGGCGGGCTTCCACCGGTCGGTCCTGGTGGTGGGCGGCGAGAAGATGACCCACCTGGCCACGCCGCGCGTATCCGAGATCATCGGCCGCTCCATCGATCCTCACGAGAAGAGCTACGGCACCACCATGCCCGCGCTCGCCGGGCTCATCACCCGCGCGGTGATGCACCGGCGCGGGCTCTCGCTGCGGGAGATCTCGCAGGTGGCGGTCAAGAACCACGCCCACGGCGTGCGCAACCCCTTCGCCCACTTCCAGGAGGCGGTCACGCTGGAGGCGGTCATGGAGAGCCGGCTGGTGGCGGATCCGCTGCGCCTCTTCCATTGCTGCCCCATCTCCGACGGGGGCGCCGCCATCCTGCTCACCACCGACCGGCGGGCGGTGCGGGTGGCGGGGATCGGGCAGGGGGCGGACACCATCGCGGTCCGCTATCGCACCGACCTGACCTCCTTCCGGGCGACCCAGGCCGCCGCGGAAGCCGCGTATCGCATGGCCGGTTTCGGGGCCGCGCGGGTGGAGGTCGCGGAGATCCACGACGCCTTCGCGCCGTTCGAGCTGATCTCGCTCGAGGACACCGGACTCGTGCCGGCCGGCAAGGCGGGGCGGGCCACGCTCGATGGGGAGACCGCGATCGGCGGGCGGCTGCCCGTGAACACGTCCGGCGGACTCAAGGCGCGGGGCCATCCGCTGGCCGCCACCGGGATCTCGCAGATCGTGGAGCTCTTCTGGCAGCTCACCGGGCGAGCGGACGGCCGCCAGGTGGAGGCACGCGTGGCCCTGGCCCAGTCCATCGGCGGGCTCGCCACCAACAACTGGGTGACCCTGCTGGAGGCGCGACGCTGATGGCCGAGCAGCTTCGTGCCTCCCGCTGCCCGCGCTGCCGCCGCCTCGTGGTGCCGCCGGCGAGCATCTGCCCCGATCATCCGGTGCGGATGGTCGCGGCCCTCCTGCCGCCGCTCGGAGAGGTGGTCTCGTTCACCACGCTCCACTCGCCGCCCGAGGGCTTCCGGGCGCCGCTCCACCTGGCGCTCGTCGAGCTGCAGGGCGGCGCCCGGCTTTTCTGCCACGGCAGCGCCACCGAGGGCGTGAAGATCGGCTCCCACGTGTCGGTGGAAGCGGTAGACTCCGTGTTCTACTTCTCTCACATGGGATTCACCGACCGGGCGCGCCTCTTCTGGCGCCGGGCCGGCGCCGGTGGCGAGCGCGTCGCCGCCATCGGCAAGAGCGTCGTCAAAGGCATGTGGAACAGGAGGCCCCGTGGCGAAGACTAGGCCCCGCGCCCGCAAGACCGCATCCGCCGCCCGAAACAAGTCCGCGGCCCGCCGCACGTCCGGCCGGCCGCCGCTCGCCGGCGTGCGGGTCATCGATCTCACCCGCGTGCTGGCCGGGCCCTTCTGCGCCATGTCGCTGGGCGACATGGGCGCGGAGGTGATCAAGATCGAGGAGCCCGGCAAGGGCGACGATACCCGCGGCTGGCCGCCCTTCGTGAGCGGCGAGGCCACCTACTTCCTCTCGGTCAACCGCAACAAGAAGAGCCTCACCCTGAACATGAAAGCGCCCGAGGGGCAGGAGATCCTGCGCAAGCTGCTGGCCTCGGCCGACGTGGTGCTCGAGAACTTCCGGCCGGGCACCATGGAGCGGCTCGGCTTCGGCTACGAGGTCCTCCGCAACGTCAACCCGAAGCTCGTCTACTGCTCGATCTCCGGCTTCGGCGAGAGCGGGCCCGAGGCGCATCGCCCCGGCTACGACCTGATCGTGCAGGGCGAGTCCGGCGTCATGGACATCACCGGCTTCCCCGACGGTCCGCCGGTGAAGGTGGGCAACTCGATCGGCGACCTGGTGGCGGGCATGGCCGCGGCCCAGGGCATCACGCTGGCCCTGTTGAGCCGCGAGAAGACCGGGCGCGGGCAGAAGGTCGAGATCGGCATGCTCGACGTGATGGCCTCGCTGCTCACTTACCAGGCCGGGCTCTACCTGAACGCGGGCGGGCGCCCCGCCCGGCGCGGCAACGAGCACCCGTCCATCGTGCCTTATGAAGTCTTCAAGGCGCGGGACGTGTACATCACGCTGGGCGTGGCCAACAACTCTCTGTGGGACCGCACGTGCCGGGCGCTGGAGCGCGAGGATCTGATCAAGGATTCGCGCTTCGACACCGAAGCCAACCGGGTGACGAATCGGAAGATCCTGGTTCCCCTCCTCAACGAGATCCTGGGCGCGCGCCCCGCGGACGAGTGGCTCGCCCGACTGGACAAGGCGGGGGTGCCGGCCGGGCGCATCAAGTCGGTGGCCGAGGTGTGCGAGAGCGCGCATCTCAAGGCGCGCGGCATGATGGTCTCGCTGCCCCATCCGAAGGCGGGGCCGATCACCGTGATGGGCGTGCCGGTGCGCCTGCACGACACGCCGGGCGCGGCCACGCTGGCCCCTCCGCTCCTCGGCCAGCACACCGACGCGATCCTGACCGGGCTGCTGCGCATACCCAAGGCGCGGGTCGAGAAGCTGCGCGCCGCCGGCGTCGTGTAACGGCCCCGCGTTCCGATGCCGAGGATCGGACCGCTCGGCCTCGAGGTCGGTCAGCGCGCGCGCCGCACCAAGACCGTGACGTCCGAGGACGTTGAGCTGTACGCGCGGCTCACCGGTGACCGCAACCCACTGCACTTCGACGCGGACTTCGCCGCGCGGACCCGATTCGGCCGCCTGGTTGCGCAGGGCGGCATCGCGGCGGGGATGCTGAACGCGCTGGTCGCGATGGATCTGCCCGGCGCGGGCACCGTGTTCATGAGCCAGTCCCTCAAGTACCTGGCCCCGACCTATCTCGGCGACACGGTGACCGCGGAGGTCGAGGTGCTGTCGCTCAAGCCCGACAAGCCGGTCTGCCAGCTCCGCGCGGTGATCACCAACCAGGACGGCGTGACGCTGCTCGAAGGAAAATGCTGGACCTACACCATGCGCCCGGCCTGATCCGAGCGCGCCTCACCAGAGGCTGCGGATCAGCAGCCAGGCGCCCAGCAGCGCGAGGAAGCCGAGCACCGCGCGGTTGAAGGCGCGCTGATCCAGGCGATCCTGCACGCGCAGGCCCACCGCGAAGCCAGCCAGGCCCACCGCGGTCAGCCCGATCGAGGGCCAGAGGAGGGACCAGGGCAGGAGCCCGTACCAGCTCACCGCGCCGAGCTGGACCAGCTTGTAGAAGACGAACGTGAAAGCCACCGAGGACACGAACTCGTGCTTCGAGAGCCCGATGGCCTGGAAGTAGAGGACGAGCGGGGTCGCGGGCGCATTGGTGATCCCGCCGATCACGCCGGCCACGAAGCCCGCGGGCGCGGACAGCCACGGCTCCCAGTGCGCGGGCACGCGCGGAGCCGATCCGGTCACGTTCAGCGCGACGAAGCACAGCACGACCGCGCCCAGGATGAGCGTGGTGGCGCGCGGAGAGAGGACGACCAGCGCGCGCGTGCCGAGCACCACCCCGAGGGTTCCCGTCGCGAGCAGGACGCTGAAGCGGCGCACCGTGGCGAGCGGGCTGCCCCGCCGGGCGAACTGAATGCCGTCCATCACGATGTTGGGCAGGATCAGGACGACCACCGCGGTCTTGACGTCCACCACCAGGCTGAGCAGGGGAGTGCCGAGGGTGGGGAACCCGAAGCCGATGGCGCCCTTGACGAAGGCCGCTCCCAGCACCACCGCCGCCATCAGGGCCGCGATCACGCTCCCGAGCATAACTTGACACTCCCCGGGCGGGGGCGGGATGATACGGCCCCATGGCTGTAGATCCGAGATCGCGCCAGATCAAGATCTACGACACCACCCTCCGCGACGGCACCCAGGGCGAGGGCGTGGCCTTCTCCATGGAGGACAAGGTGCGCATCGCGCACCGCCTGGATCAGCTCGGCGTCCACTACATCGAGGGCGGCTGGCCCGGGTCGAACCCCAAGGACCTGCGGTTCTTCAAGCGCGTGCAGGACGCGGTGTTCAAGAGCGCGAAGATCAGCGCCTTCGGGGCCACCCGGCGGCCCGGGGTGCGGCCGCAGGAGGACGGGAACCTCCAGGCGCTGGTGGAGGCGGGCCCGCCCGTCGTCACCATCTTCGGCAAGGCGTGGGACTTCCACGTGACCTCGGCGCTCAACACCACGCTCGAGGAAAACGTGGCCATGATCTCGGACTCGGTCGCGTACCTCCTCAAGCACTTCGAGGAGGTCATCTACGACGCCGAGCACTTCTTCGACGGCTACCGGCGCAACCCGGACTACGCGATGCGGACCCTGCTCGCCGCGGAGGCCGCGGGGGCCCACTGCCTCGTGCTCTGCGACACCAACGGCGGGTGCCTGCCCGGCGAAGTCTCCGCGGTGATCAGAGAAGTCCGGCGCGCGGTGAAGGCGGAGACGCCGCTCGGCATCCACGTGCACAACGACACCGAGTGCGCGGTGGCGACCTCGCTGGCCGCGGTGGGCGAGGGCATCGGGCACGTGCAGGGGACGATCAACGGCTACGGCGAGCGCTGCGGCAACGCCAACCTCGTCTCGATCATCCCCAACCTGATGCTGAAGATGGGGCTCGAGTGCATTCCGCCCCAGAACCTGCGCGAGCTGCGCGATGTCTCCCGCCTCGTCTCCGAGCTGGCCAACCGCAAGCCGTGGTCGGCCCAGCCGTACGTGGGGGACTCCGCGTTCGCCCACAAGGGCGGCATTCACGTCTCCGCGGTGCTCAAGCACCCCGAGACCTACGAGCACGTGGACCCGGAAGTAGTCGGTAACCAGCGGCGCGTGCTCGTCTCCGAGCTGGCCGGGCAGTCCAACGTGCTCTGGAAGGCCAAGGAATACGGGATCGACCTGGACAAGAACACCCCGGAGGCCCGGCGCATCCTCGAGATGCTCAAGCGGCTCGAGGACGAAGGGTTCCTGTTCGAGGGCGCGGAGGCCTCGTTCGAGCTCCTGATGGAGCGGGCCCTCGGCAACCATCGACCCTACTTCGAGCTGCAGGGCTATCGCGTGATCGTCGAGGAGGACGCGGGCGACGGCGAGCCGGTGGCCGAGGCGACCGTGCGCCTGCGCGTGAAGGGCATCGAGGAGCACACCGCCGCGTCCGGCAACGGGCCGGTACACGCCCTCGACCACGCCCTCCGCAAGGCCCTCGAGGACTTCTACCCGAACCTGCGCGAGATGGCGCTCCTCGACTACAAGGTGCGCATCCTCGACGAGTCGAAGGCGACCGCGGCCAAGACGCGGGTGCTGATCACGTCGGGCGACGGGAACGAGACGTGGGGGACGGTCGGGGTCGCGGACAACATCATCGAGGCGTCGTGGCAGGCGCTCGTCGACTCCGTGGAGTACAAGCTGCGCCGTGACGAGAAGCAGGGTAGGCGGTAGGGCCGGGGGCGGGCGGCCGGTGGGGGCGGGACGGGGTCTCTGACCACGACGGGCTTACTCGTCTTCCGGTGGTAGCAGTTCCCAATCTGTGACATGAGGCTTCGGTCTTCCCGCGGCAGGAACGGGTCACCCGACCCCATCCCGCCCCCGCCGGCCGCCCGCCCCCGGCCCTACCGCCTTGGAGAATCTTGATCGCAATGTCGAGCGTGATTCCGGCGAAGTTGATCGAGGATACTGCGCGGGAGCTGACTGCTCGGGCGGCGATCGACATTCCTGTCGATTATCGGGAGGGGGTGCGGCTCGCGCGGGACCGGGAGAAGAACCGGCTCGCGCGGTTCGTGCTCGATCAGATGCTGGGCAACTGGGAGATCGCTTCCGCGGATCGGCGGCCGATGTGTGCGGATACGGGGCTGCCCCGGTACTACGTGAGGCTGGGGAACGAGGCGGTGGTGGAGGGGGGCTTGGTGGCGCTGGAGCGGGCGCTGCGCAAGGCGACCGCGGAGGCCACGCAGGCGATCCCGCTGCGGCCGAATCGGGTGCATCCGCTGACGCGCGAGGATCGGAACGACAACGTAGGGCTGCACGCCCCCGAGGTCACCTTCGCGGTTGAGCCGCGCGCGGACTGGATCGACGTGACCACCGTGCACAAGGGCGGGCTCTTCGGCAGCGACTACCGCATGCTGTTCCCGGGCGACGGGGTGGCCGGCATCAAGCGCTTCTTCGTGGACACCCTGATCGAGTCGGGCAAGCGCGGCCTGGCCTGCCAGCCCGCCATCGTGGGCGTGGGCATCGGGGGGGCCAAGGACACTTGCGTGCGGCTCGGGAAGGAAGCGGCGTGCTTGCGCGTGGTCGGCAGCCGCAATCCCGATGCGGCCGCGGCCGCGCTGGAGGAGGAGCTGACCGCGCTTGGCAACTACATCGGCATCGGGGCGATGGGCTTCGCGGGCACCTCGATGGTGGTGGCGACCCACGTGGAGCTGGCGTACACGCATACCGGCGGCATGCCGATCGGCATCCACCAGTTCTGCCTCTCGTCGCGGCGGGCCACCGCGCGCATCCACCCGGACGGGCGCGTCGAGTTCCGGAGCGATCCGGGCTGGTTCACCGACTACTACCGGCGCGTGGGGATCGAATGATGGGCCAGACCGTCGCGCGGCTCGACGACGTGGCCATGGACGAGGTGCATCTCACCACCCCGGTGTCGGCCGAGGCCATCCGCTCGCTCAAGCTGGGCGACGTGGTGTACCTGAGCGGCGCGCTCTACACCGCGCGCGAGGGGGTGTACCGCCAGGTGGTGGACAAGGGCGTGCCGTTCCCGGAGGCGGTGCGCGCCCTGACCAACGTGAACTTCCACTGCTCGCCTGCCGCGGCCACCCGTCCCGACGGGACCCACGTGGTCGAGGCGGTGACCGCCACCGCGAGCTTCCGCTTCGGCAAGTCCATGGGCCCGTGGTTCGAGCGGTCGGGCGCGCGCGTCATCGTGGGCAAGGCCGGGCTCACCGAGCTGGCCTATCGCGAGTGGTTCGTGCCCCACGGCGCGGTGTACCTCACCACGGTGGGCTACGGCATGGGCGCGGCCTACGGGCGCGGGATCACCCGGGTGCGCGAGGTCCACTGGCTGCGCGAGCTGGGCATCGCCCAGGCGCTCTGGGTGCTCGAGGTGGACCGGCTCGGCCCCTTCCTGGTCGAGGGAGACGCCGAGGGCCGGAGCCTCTTCGCCCTCGCCAACCGGGAGATCAACCTCCGCATCGCCGAGGTCTACAAGACCCTCCCCCCGCCCGCCCTCGCCCGCTTCGGCGAGATCCTTGCCCGCACCGACGAGGTCGTCTAGCGGGATTTGGCGGCGGAGTCGCGGGCGGTGGCGGAGAAGATGCCGCGAGTCATGAGCGCGCGGGCTTCCTCGGCGCGGCGCTCGTAGATCTGGGCGCGCGCGGCGTGGGCCTCGCGGTGGTCGGGTTCGGCCGCGACGGCCCAGTCGATCAGGTGGGCGGCGAGCGTCAGCCGGCCTTCGGCGGCGAGGCCCCGTGCCCGCGCGACGAGGCCGTCGATGCCGCCGGCTAGCGTGAGGATCTCTCGGCCCAGCTCGGCTTCGGGGGCGGGCTTGAGATGCGAAGGCACCCCGTCGTACCAGCCGCCGTAGAGCCGCCAGAGGTTGCGCACCACGTAGTCCGGCTCGTCGTACACCGCCTGGAGATACGGGCGCTCGGCCAGGTGGGCCGGCGGCTTCACCGCGCCCAGCACTTCCTCGAGCGTGGCCCCCGCGTTCATGAGCGCGAGCGTCTGGGTGACCAGCGCTTCGAGCCACTCCGCGGTGTCGGTGAGCGCCCGCCGCGCACGCTCGGCCCCGACGATGGGCATGCCGTGGCCGGGGATGAGCAGCTCCGGGCCCCGCGCCGCCATCTCGCGCAGGGCCGCCGCCCACTCGGCCGCGTAGCGCTGGGCCTTCTGGGGATTGCCCGCATTCGGCGCGACCCAGATGAAGAGATCGCCGGTCCATAGAATTCGCCGCTCGGGCCACCACACCCAGGTGGCGTCGTCCGTCTCGCCCCGCGCGTGCTGGAGCTCGAGCGTCACCCCGTCGGTCTCGAAGCGCAGCGCCTGGTCGTAGACGGTATCGGGGTAGTCGTACTCGGTGGGCCACGAGGCGGCGATGGAGAACTGGCGCGCGTTGATGAGGCCGTTGTACCCGATGGTGGCGCGGTAGCGGTCGAAGCGGGCGGCCACGCTCCGGTGGCCGACGATCTGGGGCCGCGGCCAGGCCTTGTCGGCCGCCTCGGCGAGGAAGGGGGGCAGCCCGAAGGCGTGGTCCGCGTGGCCGTGGGTGTAGATGGCCGCGTGCACCGGGCCGGGGTCGATCGCGCGCACCGCCGCGAAGGTCCGGTCGCGGCCCGCATAGTTGGCGGTGTCCACCAGCACGAGGCCGCGGCCCGCGCGCACCACCGTCACGTTCGCGAAGGCGTGCACGAAGTAGACACCGGAGGCGATCTCCTCGGTCACGCCCGTCGCCTTCCAGAACTCGCGCGGCTCGACGCCGCCCGACCAGCACTGCTCGGCCCGCTCCAGGATCTGGCCCATCAGCGGGCCTTGCGCCAGGTCTCTATCTGCCCGCGGTGCTCCAGGTAGTGATGCCGGCTGTTGAGGTCCACGATCTTGTGGGCGGTCTTGCCGGCGACGTATCGCTCGTCGGGCACGGTGGCGGCCGCCCGCATGAAGGCGGCGTGCGAGGCGTCGAGCTCGGCCAGGATGTCGGCGGTGGCCGCGCCCTTCTTGGCATCGGCGAAGCGGCCGTTCCAGACGTCCACGTCCTCGTAGGAGACGCCCTCGGCGATCGGGCGCTCCCCCCGGGCGAGCCGCTCGAGGGCCGGGGCCAGCTCGCGGTGCCAGCCGGAGATGTGGGCCACGATGTCGCGCGCGCTCCAGGTCCCGAGCCAGACCTGGCGCATGTGGGCCTCGTCGAGCCCCGCGATCGCGCGCTTGAACAGGGTGAACTCGGTCTCGGCCTCGCTCAGCAGCGTGGTCTTCTCGGACATGGCGGCGCTCTCCGTCGAAGTTGGCTATCCGAGGGATCGGGGCGGGATGCGCTTGTAGAAGAGCAGCTCGCGGACTCCCTGGGGCAGGTTGTCGATGTGGCCGCTCGGCTGAAAGCCGAGCGCGCGGTGCATCTGGATGGACACCGCGTTGGTCTCCTCGGTCGAGGAGTAGAGCCGCGGGGTGGGGGACACCGCCTCCACCGACTTGAAGAACTCGCGGGCGATGCCCTTGCGGCGAAAGTCGTCCCGCACCACCACCAGGCTGACGAACGTGCACTGAAACCAGTCGATCCGGTAGGCGAGGAAGCCGACGACCTCGCCGTCGGCCTCGGCGACGATCAGGTGGTGCCGCTCGAGGTGGGAGCGGATGAACGCGCCGGCGCGCTCCTCTCCGATGACGGCGGCGGCGAGGGTTCGGCAGCCGACCTCGTCGGCCACGCGGGGCAGTCGAATCTCGATCATGAACCGACCGAGAGCATGGACAGCGGTCGGCGACTCAGTACGTGCCGGGGCGGATCCGCTTGAACAGCTCCTTGAGCTTGTCGGCGGTGAAGCCGGGGCTCTGGCACGCAGAGATGATCTCGCGCTCGTCGGCCTCGACCTTGGCGATCGCCTCCGGGATCTTCGGCGCGATGTCGGGCGGGATCGTGCACACGCCGTGCTGATCCCCGTGGATCAGGTCGCCCGGCTTGATCAGGACGCCGCCCACCTTGATCGGGATCCCGAAGTCCACCATGTGCACGTTGGCGTGGGAGACCGAGACGTGGGCCGCGCAGAACTGGAAGCCGAGCGCGCGCACCTCATCGAGATCGCGCACCGAGCCGTCGGTGACCACACCCACGCACCCGAGCGCGCGATGGATGTTGGCCTGCACCTCGCCCCACTGGGCACCCTGGCCGCGCGGGTCGTCCAGGTCGTGGACCACGATCACGCGGGGGGCCGGGATGGTCAGGACGAAATCCCACCAGCCGTAGGTGCTGGCCCGGTGGCCCTCGATCGGTCCCTGCTCGGCCCGGATCACGCACGGGACCGCGTAGCCCACCATCGGGCCCATCTCGGGAAAGAGCGCGCGAATGTCCGAGGAGAGGTTGCCCTGCTCCCGGGGGCGGACCTTGAAGGTCTCGATGGCATTGGCGACGCTGGGGCTGGTGATCTTCTTGAGCGCTTCGACCTCTTGCGTGGTGAGCGGCACGGGTGGCCTCCGTATGCGAGCGTAAGGGGTTGGTGGCTGGGTCGGGTCAGATAGTGCGCTTTCGGCGCTCCGTGAGCAACTGCTCGAGCTGCGGAATGATCTGCTGCACGCCCTTCATGTTCGGGTTGACCCGGAGCGCCCGGCGGAAGTAGGTGAGGGCGCGCTCGGGCTGGTCGAGCTGCAGGTAGATCTGCCCGTAGCCGGCCAAGGCCCCGAAATGGACCGGATTGCGCTTCATCACCTCGTCGCAGTCCTTGAGCGACTGCTCATGCTCGCCCATGAGGAAGTAGACGGTGGCCCGCTTGTTCCAGGCCTCCGCGAAGTCGGGCTTCCGCTGGATCACCTTGGTGAAGGTCTCCACCGCGGCCGGGCCGTCGCCGCGATTCATCTGCTCGATGC
>Ga0207689_10001784_pt1 | contig 20340 bp, 23 predicted proteins | sample KBSMisM52_FD_184312 | JGI IMG/M metagenome (GOLD analysis project Ga0207689, IMG submission 184312) | Miscanthus rhizosphere microbial communities from Kellogg Biological Station, Michigan, USA - KBS Miscanthus M5-2 (SPAdes) (version 2) | ecosystem: Host-associated > Plants > Roots >... | reverse complement strand
TTCATCCTGATTCGATAAGTGGCGTAATAGAGAAGTACGATTTAAAAAATATACACATGGCAGTAATCGGTAGTCATTCTGCACTAGAAATAATGGATGGTGCAAAGGACGAAGGATTGAAAACGGTTTGCATTTGTCAGAAAGGAAGGGAATTACCATATATACGATTTAAACGGTTAGCGGACCAAATAATATTAGTTGATAAATTTTCTGACGTGCTTTTCAAAGAAAATCAAGATAAACTCAGGGAATTGAATAGCATTATAATACCACATAGGGCATTCACCGCATATCTAGGATATGACTCGATTGAAAATGACTTGATGTTGCCAATACTTGGAAATAGATTATTGTTTCGCGCAGAAGAGAGGAGTCATGGTAAGAATCAGTACTTGTTATTGAAACAAGCTCAAATAGCTCATCCTAAGATTTATCAAAACTACAGTGAAATTGACAAACTAGCCATTGTAAAAATTCAAGAATATAAGCGAAAGTTGGAAAGAGCCTTTTTCATAGTAAGTTCATCGCAAGACTATTTGGAAAAATCTCAAAAGAAAATTAGAGAAAATATTATCACTAGCGAAGATCTCGAAAATTCTGTAATAGAAGAGTTTGTTCTTGGAACCTATTTTAATTTTAATTTTTTCTCGTCTCCCTTGACTCCAGAAACCGAATTCTTAGGCATTGAGAGAAGGCTCCAGACCAATCTTAATGATCTAAATGCAATACCCGCGAAGCAACAGCTAGAATTTGATGCAGAAGTAAAACATATTGAAATTGGCCATACTCCTGCAAGCATAAGGGAATCTATGCTAGAAAAGGTCTTTGAACTTGGTGATAAATTTACAACCACTGTAAGAACGGAATATCCTCCGGGAATTATCGGACCATTTTCATTACAGAGTATTGTCACGCCAGAACTAGAGATAGTCGTATATGATGTGTCTCTCAGAGTTCCTGGAAATCCAATCATGGCTACTACATCACCTTATACAAAATATTCTCATGGATTCACATTTGGGATTGGTCGCCGGATAGCTATGGAAGTTAAGCAAGCGTTGATCTCCAACACACTCTCAAGATTAGTAACTTAATTTAGCAAATTACTGCTCGATCGTCTCTTCAAACAGATTTTTTCTTACTTTTATTGGCACATCAAAAAATGCTGCTAATGCTATAGAGTCCGAGGCACGATAATTTCTTAATGTAATCACCTCTTTACGAGTTTTAAAATAAAGATTAGACCTTAAAACAGGACCGTTTCTGTATATTCTTACCTCCATCAGTAGTAGATCCTGAAGGGATGAAATATCTTCAATTAGGTTATAAATTGTAGGTATAGTACTCTTATCTCCCTCTTTAAATCTCAGAATATGCCTTGCGACTTCTCCTGAAAATGCACGTATTGGAAATTCCCTCCCATCATCTGATTTCAAAGTCAATAGTCCTTCCAGACCAAGTTTATCGACGAAACCAACAAAGCTTATCGACGCAGTAATAAAACCATCACTTGCAATAGTTTCGTCCATGGCATTTTTTATACGGCGGTAAATTTAGGCTTTATCTAAATCCTCGTCTTTTTTATAAATTAACTTAATATAGATTAGATTCCCTTTGATAACTTAATTTACATTTGGTTGTTTGTCATGCTCAAAATCTACCGGCTGCTGCACAATAGGGGCCTACGGGTTGTCACCATCGGAATATTTTCAATAATTTTTGCTATTTCAATATACTCATTTTTAAGTTCTAATCAATCCTCGGTGGACGTCTCAAGACTGTACAATTTGGCTATTGCCGATATTTTCTTAATCTTAGTTTCCTTAAGCGCCATTGGTTATGGACTGTATTTGGCATTTCATTCTGAGTCTACAAATTCCGGTTCCAACAAAGATTATCTTGCATACATTTCTAGGATTTTGACAGATAAGACTTGTTGGAGAATTTTTATTATTTCATCTATCGTTTACGGTATTTTCTTTGGTTTCCTATCCCAAATTCTAATTTATCATGAAAATGTTGAAGGAGATATTGTTCCATCTATTTCCATCACACTTTGTTGCAACTATCCTGGCTATGTTCCGATGATAACAATATTGTTGAGTGATACATTTTCGATACTGATAATCCCCCTGAATCTGATACTCGCAATATCGATATCTTCAATGGTAGGCTTTAATTTTGCACTGAATATATATTTTTTAAGGATGTTTAGATATCAATCACAAAAAAAATTTTCAGCCGTTTCAACTTTTGGAATATTCACTGGATTATTTGTTGGCTGCCCTACTTGTGCTGGTAGTTTATTTTCATTGATACTGGGGTTTGGGACAAGTGCAGCTATTTCTGGATTAGCGCCTTTTCAAAGTTTATTTATGGCAATAAGCATTCCGATTTTGTTAGGGATTCCGTTCTTATTAATACGTAAGATAGTAAACAATGAGAAATGTGATATCATTGGTAACAAATAACAAATAGAATTCTCTAGTAAATAGAATTTTTCTTGTCAACATTGGAAAAGAATAATTAGCAATAATTATTCAAATATTGTAAGAGTATTGGATTGTTCCCTTAAAATTTTTTCAAACTTAATAATATCTATTTCATTGAACGGTCTCATTTTGGGTAATTGTGGCGGTTCTTTTATCTTCTCTAATATGCCTCTCGAAATTAATTCGGCCTTTAATTTTTCACGAAGCTCTGGATGACATAACTTACTATGAAAAATACTACCCCATCCTTGTGAGAACATCTCTTTAATATGCAGGTCGCCTTTTTCTTCATGAAAGTGTGGGTTGCGTGTTTCAATTTGCATGACTTCTACGCCTTTCTCCATGGTATCCTTGTGTTCAGGAGGCGTTATCCCACCAAATTGTTCCAATAAATTAACTATTTCATAAGGTTCTATCGAAAAACCTGATGAGTAAGTTAATAGCTCTGCTAGTTGAATAGACATACAATGTTCTCCAGAATTTCCTGTTCTAATAACTTCTGTTTCAAATCCGGTGTAATAAGATATCATCAAATTTAGGAATTGGTTTGTCATTTCAGAAACCCTTCCAAGCTTGGAAAAACGTACACCGGATTCTGAAATTTTTGGCTTGTATATCCAAGATACACGAACCATAGTATATGGTGTGGTTGATAGCGCAATACCCGAAGAAAATATTTTTGTATATTCGTTGACCGCACCTGGGACGTAGTTGTCCGAATCAACAAATCCAACATATTTTTTACCCATCATTTTTGAAAGAAGCATACCAATGTACATTCCCTCTCCTTTTCCACTACGTATCTTATTTTCAGAGTCAAAAAGATCAGTATAACCTACTTCCTGTAACGCTTTTACAAGGCCCACATCTTTCTGATGTATGATAACTGATTTTTTTTCCGCGAATCTATTGAACTGCTCAATAGCCTGTTTTTCTAGTTTGTACCTATCAATTGGTTCCCTGGGACTATTAGAAACTATTATTGTTAAGCAGTCATGGGGGATGCCGCTTAATACTCCTTCTAAGAGCTTTAAACGTTCTCCTTTTATAGGAATGACAATAGACATTTCGGATTCAATTTTAGATATTATTTCATCATCGATAGAGCGAATTACTTCCGACTCGGTCTTCGGATGCTTGTTCTTGTGTCCAGAATCCAGTTCGTATACACGTTGCACTCCATGTAGACTTACTGATCCAAATCTTTCTGTGAATCTCGGGACATCAAGCTTCATATCTTTAATTCAGTTATGCCATATTTATTGCAATTCTATATAAATCAATAATTCATCTGCAAAAGTCATTAGAACTGACTTGACCAGATAATCATCAAACGGGAAAGAGTGATTGAAAAATACGAGGTAAAATTGATCATGTATAAAGATTGCCTAAATAGTCACCGTCATTTTAGAATTGAGCCCTGTAAGAATCCTAATCTTGATTAAAATCATTAGTCATAGTAATGGTATTAGAAAATCTCCAAATTGCTTCTCCAGTGTTCAAAGATAATTGTCTAATGGCAAACTAATAAGGTTCCCTATTACAGAACATTTGAAAACAACATGATTAATATCAGTAAAATCCATGGAAATCACTAAATTAAAAAATATGCTATATCTCAATTTAGTAAAGATCAAGCAATTTCGTCACACACAAAAACTAGCTAATTTGCTATGAATTATAGTAACTTGCCATTTGAATTATTAAATCTATGTTTCAACATACAAGGTATCATTTTCCACCACAACTTTATGACTTTGGAGTGGCTTTAATTTTTGTGGAAAGGAGATTAATGCTCCAGTCTTTACATCCCATTTTGCTCCATGCCATGGGCACGTTAATTCACTATTATTTAATTCGCCTTCGTGAAGTTCTGCTCCTGCATGGGTACAAATATTATCAATTGCGTAATAATTTCCATCTAATTTTGTTACCACTATTTCTTTTCCACCAGCTGTTATGTGCTCTAACTTTCCTTCTTGGATATCTGCGGTTTTTCCAACAACTACTTTTGCCATAATAACATGCATTATTATGTATTATTTTAACCTAATATCGAAAACGCGAAATTAATCAGATATCTTAATATACAATATTTTAACTTTAAAGTTAACCAAGAATGAGGCCAGATGACTAACATTGAATATTCTAGTGAACTTGAATCAATCACGAATAAGAATCTGGTATGGATAGATATTCAAAAGCCCACTAGAAAAAAACTAAAAATGCTAGAAGGCAAATTCCCTTTCCACGAACTTAATATCGAGGACTGTCTTTCGAAAATACAAATCCCAAAAATAGATAAGTATCAAGATCAACTTTTTGTAATTTTACATTTCCCGACTGTGGATAAAGATAAAAGTATTCCACGTTCAACTCAGCTTGCAATTTTTGCAGGACCTAACTATCTCATTACCGTACAGCAAGGCGAACTAAAACCAATAACCGAAATGTTCAACCTTTGCAAAGAAAATGAAAGGCAGAAGGAAACATTCATGGGTTCTTCATCAGGGTATCTATTACACAGCCTTATAGATCTTATGGTAGACGATCTATTGCATGTACTAATGAAGCTCGAAGGAAACCTGGATGACATTGAAGATCTGGTGTTTGATGAAAAAATCGCCGTGGCAAAAGATATTTCTCTGTTACGAAGAGAGATAACTACTCTCCGAAGAGTAGTTGTTCCCTTGAGAAGAGTTATTCTGGAGTTGAGCAAAGAGATGCAAAGATTTTCGGAGGAGGATTTGACAGATTATTATGATGACGTTAAGGATCATACCGAAAAGGTTCTTGAAGTTCTTGAGGAATCAAAAGAAACGATAGAAATTTTCAAAGATACAGATTTCATGTTGAGCACTGAAAAATCAAACAAAATTCTAGCAACTCTTACTATCTTATTTACACTTTCCATACCTGCAACAGTAATTGGGGCATACTATGGTATGAACGTTAATCTTCCAGGTGGTATTCTTACGGGTAGTCCAGTTTTTCTTGGTCCCTATACTTCATTCATAATTTTACTCATAATAGCTATAATCCCTTCATTGGTAATGGCCTGGTATTTCAAAAGATTGGGTTGGGTTGGCAGGTAATAAAATATAGATCAATGATTACTTGAACAATTACTGTGCAGCTTGAATGCCATCATTTCTTATCTTCATCTTGAATTAACGAACCCAGATCTATGCTGAAAAATGTGCGTAGTATTCCTAAATACGAGTCGACAGGAGGTGGAATCTCATCTTCACATGATACTTTCATATTCCAAGCGTTAATCCAGATTATCATGGAATATAGGATATTGAGAAATCGTTTATACCGAGGTGGAACAACCTCTAAACTTTCTATATATTTATCTGCCAACATCCATGCAGCAGTAAAATCGAGACAATTTTGGCCATAAATCGCCTTGATCTGTTCTTCTATACTTTTTGCGAATTTGAATGGAGTTCGAGACACAAAAAATGGGAAATCAATTTTGTCCGGAATAATCATATGCGGTGGAGACCAAATCGAAATTATTCTGCTACCTTTTTGTAATTCTGTAGAAAATTTTTGCATCATTTTCTCAATTACAATATCATCATGAAACCAAAAAAGGAACACATTACCATCAGAGATATCGACTCTCCTAATGTCGTCGACTAAGATTTTAACGTTTCCTAAACCTTGAGTTTTCTTAATCAGTTCGATAACCGATTTTTTTCTCTTTTCAATACCTATTGCCTTTTTCACTTTGTACTGAGTGGCAGCAATATAGACCACATTGCTATTTCCACAACCAAGATCGTAAAAAATATCATTCTTCTTTAGTCGCGCAAGTCTTAGTATTCTTTTAATAACATTATCAGGTAAGCTTACACTGTTTCCTGTAATAACAGAGTTTGGAAGAGTTGATACAAATTCATCAATGTTCATTATTTATCGCTATATTCATGATTTGAATATTGGAGTATTATATAAAAATGGAACTGAGAAAAAAATTCTAAAATGGGCCTTATGATATCCCTAACAAAGTTAATAATAGACTCTAGGATTTCGATATTTGTGAACTGCCTTTCCTGCGGTCATGTATATGTGGCTCATGAATTAGAAAAAAACAAAGACGAACTGAACTCCTTATTTGAAGTAGGAAAGTGTTTGATAGTGGGATGTAATTGTGCCAGCTACGTTGACAAAATAGAAAAAATTGACGAAGAATTATTATGAATTTATTTTATATGAATTTAAACACGCTTGATTGTTTATACCTCCATCAAGTCCCAAGATTTAGTAAACCGGAATTAATAGAAAATAGTTGGTAGATATGAGAAAAAGCCAATTTTTGAACCTTATATTGCCATTTGTATCAATGGGTTTGATTTATGCGACTATGCTTATTGGTGTCTATATCTCTTCTCTAAATAAGGGAATTGAGTGTCCAGATTGGCCCCTCTGTCCTAATGGATTCGCATATCCTCCGGATAAATTTTTCTATGAGCATTTCCATAGGCTTGTGGCCATTATTGCTTTTATTTTTACAGCTATTACTCTAATTTTTGTTAGAAAAAGCAATTGGAAATTAAATAGACTAGTAGTTGCGATTCTTACTTCATTACTTACTGTACAAATAATCATGGGATATTTTGTAGTGTCGACCAAATTGAATCCCTATGTAGTTGCGATTCATCTTTCTATTGGTGTAACAATATTTTCACTTGCCTTTCTCCTACTAAGAGAATCTTATCTTGAAATCAAAAATTAAAGATCTTGAATTAAGAACTATATTGTATTATCATTATAATAAAATCTTCATCTTTAAGATAAATATTATCAACTTCAATTTCAATATCAAATAGTGATCGTGAGCATTGGTGATAAATTCTGTTTTCCTCATTGGAAGAACATTACTTGACAAAGAGAATTTCTATTCATTTATTGATTCCAGATTACTCTACCTATTGAATCAGCATGGCGCTAGAATTGATATCCGTAATTATTGCGCAATCAAGAATGATATCATAAGGAATCGGAAATTGCAATCTAGTAATATTGAGGAATTAATTATACAAATAAGTAAGGCGTTGATGCCTGTAGGATACGAGAAAATTATTCTAAAATTTATTCTACCTTCAATAGAATTTGCACAAATACATTTTATATATCCTTTTGACGACGCAAAAAGGACATTAGAAATACTGTCAAAAAATTTTAGGTTACTTTTAATTGATAACCAAGATAATAAAATATTAAAAACTTTGAATTCCCATAATCTGGGCAAGTACTTTGATGGTTGTATTTTACCTAGTATGGATAGGGATCCCAACAAGAAAAATTTAAAATTGATTCTAAACATGTTAGAAATTACTCCAAAAGAAGTCATACTAATTGGAGATAGATTAGATTCTTATGTACAGATTGCAAATAAGTTGGAAATTATTTCCATTCTGTTACCTACATATCCATTCAATACACGAGTTCATAGAAATCAAAATGACGTACCTACACTTACTTTGAATGAATTGTCTGAACTTCCGGACACAATTTCAGCAATGGAACAAAAATAGAATCTTAAAAGGCTCTACCCTCTCCACCATCAATACCTGATCGGATGTTCCCAAAAACTTTGCTCATTTCAATTTCGTCTAATCTATGACTCGAATGAAACATGGAATGAATTGAACCACCTCCATCACCGGGTTTTCTTGGTACAATGTGCACATGTAAATGTGGTATCTCCTGACCTGCATCTTTACCGTTATGAATAGCTATCAAAGTACTATTAACACCTGTTCCGTTTTCAATATGAGCTGATAATTTATGTACCAATCTAAACAATGGTGAAACCTGATCAAACTCTATATCTTGTAATTTTTCATAGTGTCTTTTAGGAATTACAAGCGTGTGTCCTGAAGTCAATGGAAACGCATCAAGAAATGCTATTGCATTTTCATTTTCGTCTATTATTTTAGCATCAATTTTTTTATGAGCAATCTTACAGAAAATACAGCTGTCCTCTATTGTCGAACCCATTCAAAGTAATTAGCATATCAAATAATAAAATTTTTCCAATTCTTAAATTGCTTTGAATTAAGCTATTTGTGTCGAAAAATTAAAAAGAGAAGTAATGTGTTTGGCTGCGACATATCTATTTATATTATTACTAATGGTAACCATTGGTTTTTCTTTGTCATTTATGAATCCAATTATCTGTGGTTCAAAATTATGTTTTTTCAAATCCTCCAGAATTAATGGCGCAAGTTCTTCGCTCGAAATTATCAGATGACATCCATTGGTAGATGCCGTTGAATTTGAGACAAGGAATTCATCAGTGGCAAACCTTGCTAGTTCCTCATGTATTATTGGAAGTTCGTTTATCCTGATGTGAGCGTTTGAAATCCTGGCCAAATTGAGCAGAGCCAAAATTCCATCTGAACCAACCGGATATACACCCACTATATTGGCATTTGTGTCAAATTCCTTTCCAAAGTCGGCACAATATTTTGAAATTATTTTACCCAATGAAAAACGCGGTTGAGTCAAAGATTTTATGATTTCATCCTTAATGTTTTTGTCAATTGATTGATGTTTGCCTAAGATTGAGTTCATCTCACCAATCTGATTTATTGTATAAATGCTGAGAGGAGTTAAAGATCCAAATTTATTTGTCAGGATCAATACCATGCCTGGTTCAATCATGTCGTATCTTACTGGCAATTCTTTGGTCGAGTTAGCATATGCTGTTGCACCGAAGAAAAGTTTTCCTAATTTAAGCGAACTGTAATCATCAAGTAACAAATCATACTTTGCCGCAAACATGTCAATATTTGATCTTATTTTGTCGAGCAAATTTTCATTAGGCGCGTCATAAATTGGAATAATCTTAAAACCTGACGTACAGCCAAGTAGAAGAAGATTTTCAATTGCTGATGCTAAGGCGATTGAAGTATTCACGATTGAATCAGGTTCTTCATCTGGATCAATTAGTTTCCCAGATGAGATATTAATCGCAGTATATCCTAACTTGTTACCCCTATGCGTGTCAATGTAGTCAACCAAGGCAAATTGTGAATCGTACTGGGACGTAGTTGATACTACAAGTTTTTTTAAAGGATGTTTTGGAGGCTTCTTGCCAAAAAAATCATCCAAGAGGTGCGAAAGACTTTGCTGATCTTCTGCTATCTCATTGTGAATCCTCATTAATGAAACTAGTTTCTTATTTTTCAGATCGTCCGTAATCGATTCATTCACTTTGTATATTCTTCGTGTAATGTCCGGACTTTTTCCGCTATAATGAAACGAATCATACCATGAAAGGTCGGCCCATGAATTGTGCTTAATCTTCTCAAATGATTTATCCAATGTCAAATTGTCAACTTCGTTGGAACAATTTGATATCCACCCTATTGGATCAAAACCCAAATTCTGAAATTTGAATATACTTTGCCAAAAATCATGAGCCAAAAACTAGAACCTCCACAAATCACTCATATACAACACTAATAATGAATCTTCCTAATGGATAAAAGCACCTCGAGTATATTTGCGTTAGATAGCTTTATTATGTTAAACCGACAAAAAGAATAATAATTATAAGCCTAAATTTCTCAAATTAGAGATAGTGCAGATAAACAAGTATGATGGGGAGGCCTCGAATACTTTGGTAAATGAAAATGAAATAAACAAAATTGCAAAGGAAATGGAATCAAAAACCGCTGAGGAGATCCTACAATGGGGATTTAAGGAATACGGGTCCAGAATGGTACTTGCATCAAGCTTTGGTGCGGAGGATGTTGTATTAATTGATATGATGTGTAGTATTAATAGGAATTTAACTAGAGTCTTTACTCTTGATACAGGCAGACTCAATCAAGAAACTTATGATCTTATTGATAAAATAAGATTAAAGTACGCGATAAAAGTTGATGCTTATTTCCCAAAATCAAGTGATGTTGAGGAAATGGTCGCAAATAAAGGAATGAATCTAATGTATGAGAGCGTAGAAAATAGAAAACAATGTTGCAATATTAGAAAAATTGAACCTTTAAAAAGAGCACTTAAAAAATTTGATTGTTGGATAACTGGGCTGCGTCGAGAACAATCGTCAACCCGAAACAGCATATCAAAGATTGAAATTGATGCATTGAACAACAATATTGTCAAGTTAAATCCACTGGCAGATTGGACGAGTGAAGAAATTTGGAAGTATATTCAAAAATACAAAATTCCTTACAATAAACTGCACGATAAAGGATATCCTAGTATAGGTTGTGAACCTTGCACAAGAGCAGTGATGCAGGGAGAGGACCCTAGGGCTGGAAGATGGTGGTGGGAAAATGACACTCACAAAGAATGTGGTTTGCATTGGAAAGAAGGTAAATAATTATTTTTGGCAAGTAGTCTAATTTTACCACATGGTGGTAAACTAATAAACAAATATGTTCAAAAATCTGAAGACTTAACTATATTTGAAGTATCATCCGATATTAGAAATGATGCAGAAAACATTGCGACCGGGGTTTTTAGTCCGCTTACCGGCTTTGTTGGCCAGGAAAATTTCCAGAATGTACTTAAAGAAGGACGATTGAGTAATGGTGTTCCCTGGACGATACCTATTGTACTTGATATGGAAAAACAAATTGCAAAGCAAATGCAGGATTTGGGAGATGTTATCCTTTCATCAGAGGGACAAGAATTTTGTTTACTCCACGTACACGAAATTTACGAATATAATAAACAAGACATGGCACAGGGGGTATACGGAACCACAGACACAGAACATCCGGGGGTAAGCCGACTCTTTAAGATGAAAGAATTCCTGGTAGGTGGAGAAGTTGAAGTTTTTCAAATGAAAGAGGGCGACGAAATCCAAAAGTTTAGAATGCATCCTTCGGATACTCGTTCCGAAATTTCTAATCGGGGTTGGAAAAGCGTCGTCGGTTTTCAAACTAGAAATGTGCCTCACGTTGCCCATGAAACACTACAAAAGGCAGCTTTGAACATTTATGATGGGTTATTCCTTAATCCGTTAATAGGCAAGAAGAAGATAGGTGATTTTACAGACGATTTGATAATTCGTGCGTACGAATCGTTGATAAATAATTACTTTCCAAAAAAAAGGGTGTTATTTTCCACAATCCATACATCAATGCGATATGCCGGTCCGCGAGAAGCAATACATCATGCAATAATGAGAAAAAATTTCGGCTGTACTCATTTCATTGTAGGGCGCGACCATGCTGGCGTTGGTAATTATTATCCGCCATTTGCCGCCCAGGAAATATTCCAAAAGTATCCTGATTTGGGAATAATTCCAGTCATCTTTCCCGCATTTTATTTTTGCAAAAAATGTATGTCCTTTGCGAATGAAAAGACATGTCCGCACGGAAAAGAATCAAAAGAAGAATTAAGTGGAACGATGATGAGGAAAATGGTAAATACTGGAAAAATCCCAGAAAAACATTTAATGAGGCCAGAGATAGCAGATCTAATTCTTAAGTCGGAAAAACCATTTGTAGTTGAGTGAAATTGACAGGACAATTGAAAATTCCTATTATTGCGTTCGTTTTGTTCTTATTTTTGCCAATCATATCAATAAGTGGACAGAGCAGCATTCATGATGTAATTAAGACGAAGAATTCTGAAAGATTCGAAGTGAACTATGATGTGTCTAATACAGATAGGAGACATCCATTAGTATACAATTTTTCAAAACCTATACCAACTAATTGGCAGTTAACTATTCAAAATAATTTGACCTACTCAAATTCTGAGGGCGCAAAGACTGTGATAAAGATTCAAGAACCTGCTCCAAGTGAAAAGTTCATAGAACTAGGCATGTTTGGCGATAAGACTGGAAAATTTTGGGCAGCTATTAACACCAATGAATCTGGCTATATACGGGTATATGAGCGAGAAAAAGACGGATGGTCTAGGGATCAGCCTATTTTTGTAGCCCATGCAAACAATCAGGGCCTGACGATTACCAATGGTAAGAGAATCATCATCGATAAACTTTCGGTAAATGATTTTGTTGTTGGATCGGTTTCTATTTATGGTAAAGATCAATCAACTGATCCAGACAATTCAATTAGTGGAACAATTTCATTCGACGTCTTATTCGGCAATCCTGCAGAATCTCCATTGTATTATCTGCCATTAATAACGATGATTGTAATTGGCTCGATAGTACTCGTATTGCTTATTAGAAAAAAAAGAGACTAAGTATTTTCTGCATAATATTTGCACATTTTTGTTAACTGACAAACACCGCATTTGGGTTTAATTGGCAAACATATATTCTGTCCGAACGTTACAAATGTTTCATTAACCCGAATCCAATATTTTTTTTCTATTTTATTTTGTAATATATTTTCCGTTTCCTCAGGATTTTTTGTGTTTACAATTCCAATTCTGTTTGAAATTCTATGAACGTGAATGTCTACCGGAATGGCAGGCTTTTTGAAACCATAAACCAGCACACAATTCGCAGTTTTTCTTCCTACTCCAGGAAGCGTAAGAAGTTCATCTAGATTAGATGGAACCTTGCCATTATATTTTTTAATAATTAATTGTGATACTTCCTTTAGTCTAGAAGCCTTAACATTGTAAAAGCCAATTTTCTGGATCAGCTTCTTTATGTCATTTATATTTGCTCTAGAAAGATCTTCAGGATTTTTGAATCGAGAAAATAGCGTCCTGATTACGGTGGTAGTTACTTCATCCCTAGTTCGTGCGGACAATATAGTTCCAATTAATATCTTAAACGGGTCACCGTCTTCCTGAATTTGCAGATTCTTCAGAGCAGTAGGTCTTACTAGATTATTATCTCTAAGGGTGCTCTGAATTAAAGCAAAAAGCTTGGAGATATTTAGCACCATATTCGTTACTCCTTGTTATATTCTCTATATGGATAACGTTGCAAAAAAGTTTTTGGAAGGTATTTCTATTCTTTCTTTTGTTTTACTCTTGCTCGGCCAGTTTTTCTTGGTGAGATATTTCCTACTTTTCTGCCAGGAGGGGTTGTCCTTCCGACTGATGATTGGCGACCTACGTGTTGATGTCTTCCACCACCATGTGGGTGATAAACCGCAGCTTGTGCAATTCCTCTTACTTTGGGATAAAGCTTGCCATGTGCAATCATGTATTTAGCTTTGTTTCCAGCTTTGAGGAATGGCTTTTCCATTCGACCTGCACCAGAAACAATTCCTATCATAGCTTTGCATTTTGGATTTAATGTAGCGAATTTTCCAGATGGTAATTTTACCGACACGCCTTGAGCAGTGTGGGAAAATACGATGGCAGATGATCCGGCGGATTTCACAAGTTTTCCACCATCTCCTATGTTCCTTTCTAGATTACAAATCAGCGTACCATCAGGAATAGATTCAAGGGCTAAAATATTATTTGGTTTAAAGTCAACATTGTTTCCGATTTGAATTTTTTCTCCAACTTCCATGCCATCGGGAGCAGGCAAGTAACTGATCTCTTTATCAAATTTGATTTTAGCCAATGGTGCGTCTCTACCTCTTTCATGAACAATATCAACTATCGAGCCAACTCTCTGCTCTGTCAATTGTAAATTTGGATACTTGGCAGGAACAATTTTCCCTCTTTTTATGGCCTGAAATTGTTTGCCTCCTTTACCTCTTCTACGTACTAAAGTTCTTTTACCCAAAACGGTCCAATCGAATTAATCATTATCATCATGATTTTAACGTTTGGGTAAGAGTAACTCCAAACGTCTGATTGTAATTCAAATCTAATTTTTCTGTGGTAAGAAAATATGAAAAGACTAGGACTTTTTCAACAGGTCTATTGGACGATAACTGACAATCTTCAGATAATTGAACAGCTAAAAATTTTCAGGTGCATTCCTCGACAAAGGTATAAAGATAGGTACGGTAGTACTTGATATCGTGAGTCAAAACACTCTCTCGCTAAAGGTTCTCGAAGCATATACGCGAGACGTAGGTCGTGGAGTGGCTAGAATCGATTATGATTCAATGGACTCGTTGACTGCATCTACTGGAGATGTTATAGAGATCCGAGGCAAAAGAAGGACTGTTGCAAAATGTTTACCGCTTTACCCTTCAGACGAGGGCAAAGGCATTGTTAGAGTAGATGGCCTTGTGCGAAATAATGCAGGTGTAGCTATTGGTGATACGGTAATTGTGAGAAAGATAAAGGCCGTACCAGCAGAAAAAGTAATTGTTGCCCCCTTAGAGGCCATACCACCTATTGACGAGCGTTACCTTGCTGACGCACTTGAAAGTGTTCCACTAATAAAAGGAGATAATGTTATGGTTCCCTATTTTGGAGGAAGACTTACTTTCCAGGTAATAGGAGTCACCCCAGCATCAGACGCTGTATTAGTAACTCAAAAGACGATATTCCATATAGCTGAGAAAGGTGAAACCCTAAGAGGTGTTCCTCAGGTAACTTACGAAGACATTGGTGGCCTAAAAGAAGAGATTCAGAAAGTAAGAGAAATGATAGAGTTACCATTACGACATCCTGAAATCTTTGAAAAATTAGGTATCGAAGCACCAAAGGGTGTATTGTTGTATGGACCGCCGGGAACGGGAAAAACGCTTCTTGCAAAGGCAGTTGCAAACGAAAGCAATGCTCATTTCATAAGTATCTCAGGACCAGAAATTATGAGTAAATTTTATGGTGAATCTGAAGCTCGATTAAGAGAGATTTTTAAAGAAGCCAAAGAAAAGGCACCTTCTATTATATTTATAGACGAAATAGATTCAATCGCTCCCAAAAGAGAAGAAGTTACTGGTGAAGTCGAGAGGAGAGTTGTATCTCAATTATTGTCACTTATGGACGGACTTGAAGCAAGAGGTAAAGTAATAGTAATTGCTGCTACAAATCGTCCGAATGCCATAGACCCAGCATTGAGGCGTCCAGGCAGATTTGATAGAGAAATTGAAATCAAAGTACCTGATAAGCGTGGAAGATTGGAAATATTACAAATTCATACAAGAAACATGCCTTTAGATACCGATGTAGAACAAGATAGAATTGCTGCAGTAACGCATGGATTTGTAGGTGCGGACCTGGAATATCTTTGTAAAGAAGCAGCAATGAAGTGTTTGAGAAGATTACTTCCTGAATTAAATTTGGAAGATGAGAAACTATCTCCCGAAGTCTTAAATAAACTCATAGTTACTAGAGCCGATTTTGATAATGCTGTAAAGGAAGTGACTCCTTCTGCAATGAGAGAGGTTTATCTCGAATCCCCCGATGTTCCTTGGTCTGCTATTGGTGGATTGGAGGATATAAAACGCGAATTGCAGGAGGCTGTAGAATGGCCATTACGATTCCCAGAACTATATACAAAACTCGGACATGCAATGCCAAAAGGCTTGTTGTTACACGGATTGTCAGGAACAGGTAAGACCCTCTTGGCAAAAGCCGTTGCTACGGAGTCTGAGGCTAACTTCATTAGCGTAAGGGGCCCTGAATTGCTAAGCAAGTGGGTAGGAGAATCAGAGCGGGGGATTAGAGAGATTTTCAGAAGAGCAAGACAAGCAGCTCCTTGTGTAGTATTTTTTGATGAGATCGATTCTATCGCACCAGTCAGAGGAATGGGTGGAGATAGTATGGTTACGGAAAGAGTAGTTTCACAATTGCTTACTGAACTAGACGGGATTCAATCACTTTCAGGTGTCGTGGTGTTAGCTGCAACAAATAGAGCGGATATTATTGATACTGCTTTGTTACGACCTGGTAGATTTGATAAGATATTGTTGGTGCCTTTGCCAGACAAATCCGCAAGACAAAAAATATTGGAGATTCACAGTAAGGATAAACCACTTGGAACAGATGTTAACCTTGCTCGTATAGCCGAAATGACAGATGGGTTCAGCGGTGCAGATACTAGCTCTGTTATTAATACAGCCGTATCGTTAGTTCTGCACGAATATCTCGCAAAATATCCAACACCTGAAGAGGCGGCTAGACATGCATCAGAAGCCCACGTAATGATGAGGCATATTGAAGAGGGTGTAAAAAAGATTAAGGCTCAGAGAGAAGGCAAACCTGGAGAGAAAGTTTCAGTCCAGTACTATAGATAGTGTCAGATAGTATCAAACATTGTTAGATTGCAGCACATAATGCAGTATGAAAAGAATACCTATCATCTATTCCCGACCGTTTAGTTTTTCTCTGATCACTTCATATGCCTTGGCAGCGTCATTCATCCCTAGAATTAAAACAATTTCATTTTGTGTGAAAAAAGCATTGTAAAGTGGAATACGGTTGTTGTGCAGTAATGATAGAACAAGTGACAATACTTCATATGTGTTTTCTTTATCTGACTGAACAGTGATTGTTATTTTGGAAAGACCATCCTTTATTTCTCCAGCAGCTAATTTGTGGGATGATTTGAACATAGTTCTAATTTCGTCAATATCTTCAGCAAATAATCTAATTTGCTTGTTAGTCCTGAACATATTGTAACCGCTCCCAAGCTCAAATATCTCATCTAAAACTTGGTAGACGTCTTCCGTTTCGTGAAAATCAATATCAATAATACTACCAGTCAAGCTCATTCTCACTCCTTCAAAAATTGGATGGTACTCATAATCAATTCCGTCAAGAGAATCTGCAAATCGCTTAATGGCTACTACCAAAGTATTTACATTAACTTCAGATTTTGTCAGCTTTTCAACATCTGGTTTTATCTTTTGGGCCAACGCTGTATAATTTGCTATGCCTGTGCTTAATGCTTGAAAAAATAACGTATTTGAACCTATGATTTCTCTAACTGCATGAGGAACCGAATAAGTTTGAGAATACACACAATCAATTTAACAAATAAAAGTAATAAACCTTTCTTGTTTATGTAAATTGCGAGTATTATGTATGAAAAGTTACAAATTGTTAGATTTCTAGCTACACATTAACGGAACATTCTTTCATGCAGTTAAATTCACCCAAATTGTTCTAATAGATTTGACAATGTTTCTTTTTAAGTAAATAATGGTGGCATTCACAATGACCAAGCGCAGATTCATTATAGATAACGGAAATGAAAAGATTCAGGAATTTGGATACCTCCACAAAAATGTTGCAGTGAAGTACCTGATGAAGAGGCGAAGATCATTATTAATGACAAAAAATCTCGAAAAAGTAGAGAGTCTTTTTTCTCAACTTCCTAGAAAAATTAGCATTATTGGAAAACAAATAACTCACAATTATGAAGTAAATTGGGAAAGACAGGGAATAACTGAATTTGAAGGATCAAGATTCGTCTTTTCTCTAAAACCACTGGAAAAATAGCAGATAATCAGATTTGTATCATGATTGTTTTTTCCCTATTTCTATTAATATCATGTATCCGACTCGTAGAAATCAAAATGCGCCAACAAATCTTTGACTTAGTTTCCTTAAGAACAAAGAAATAATTGGTTGCATTTTTTATATACATCAATTCATATTCATAACTAAATCTGAATTTTCAGAAGAGCATTTATAATACACATCAAATCAAAGAATCATAATTATATTCTGAAATCAGTGAAGATACTTGAAATATCCATTAAGAAATATTGTATTAGAAAAGATAAAAGAGGTAGGCAATTTGTCAGATAGTGATCTGTTCAGTAACTTAGAAAAGGATGGAGTACAGATTACCATTGCTGATTTGAACAAGACGTTACTGGATTTAGAGATATATGGATTAGTGAGAGTTAGTTGGCTAACTAAAGATAAAAGAAGGATAGAATTAGTTACATGAATGATTGTTTTTCTTAGATTGATTAATTAAATCTATTCTGTAATTATCAGAACCTGAATTGAAACCAGTTTTATGCGACTCTCACATCCATCTTACAGATCCTGTATATGATAATTTTTTACCATCAATTCTCGCAACCATAAAGGGATTGGGTCTAAAAGCGTGCTCAGTAACAGTGAATAATTCAACTTCGTTAAAAGCGTTAACACTCTTTAAAGAACAAGGTATTAATGATTTTATTTATAATTTTGTTGGCATTCATCCGCAATATGCTACAGAGAATTTATCAAAATTTGAGGAAATTGTTGCCTACAATGTCAAGAATATTGATGGTATTGGAGAAATCGGATTGGACCCAGCTTATTACAATCAAGCAGGTAATACTAAAGCGTTACAATACCAGGTATTCAACAAAATGTTGAAAATTGCAGAAACCTATGGTAAGCCAGTTTCAATTCATTCTAGAAATTCGCTTGATGAAATTCTTAGTTTACTACCTACGTATAATCTGAAAAAAGTATGCCTTCACTGGTTTGATGGATCTTTACAACAATTAGAAAAGTCTCTTGAAATGGGACTGTATCTCTCTTATGGGCCATCGCTAGTATACTCTAAAAGAAAGCAAAAACTGCTAGAGTTAACAAATAAAGAAAGATTATTAATTGAAACCGACGGTCCTGTTAGATATCCTTCTTGCTTTACTAATGTATTGACCCTTCCCACTTCATGTCTTGTAAGTATAGTAAGAAGTATGGCAGAACTTCTTTTGGAGTCTCCCCAGAATGTAATGGATATAATAGAAAAAAATTCTACTTTATTCTTTGACTAAAACGAAGATATGGTTTCTGTAATAAGGAAGGTATAAAATAGCCTTAACGATTAGTGTGTGATATTGAATAGAGTTAAGAAACTTTCAACGGAGCTCTTAAACCGATATCCAGATAAATTCAACATTGACTTTCAACAGAATAAGAAAACAATTGATGAGATCGCAAAAGTCAGATCTAAAGAACTGAGAAATCAAATAGCTGGATATATTGCTTCATATATCAATAGGCAAACAAAAGAACAAAACAAGAAAATTGAAGAAGCTGTCGAGGAGACATAAAAAAACTAGGTCACTATTGGTAGATTGATTACCTTAAAGCTGCTAGGCTCCATTAAGAAATATTGTGGCAAGGAGAACATAATAATTAATCAAAAAGAAACTACAATTTCAAATATATTTTCCATACTTCGTGAACTCATGAATAATTCCAAGAATCTCGATAAGGAAAATCTGTTAATTTTGATCAATGGTGCAGATTTGTCAATTTCTGGAAATCATCAAAAAATAAAATCTGGAGATATTGTAACAATTGCGAACTTAATTCATGGTGGATAGCTCTTTTTATTTAATACAGTTATGTTGACATGGCAGAAAAGGTAGCTACAATAGGTAACGTTCCAATATATAAAATTGATTCAATATACTTAGTGATATTGTGTACCAAGACTCTAAATATACCAAATGTAGGAACAGCTATTAAAAAGTTTAGGGAAATGTATCCCAAGGTAATGATTCAAGGAATTAATCCCAATTGCATATTTGGAAAAGAGCATATATTCGAGGTAATGAAGATTGTTTTAGAAGCAAACAGAAGAGAGATGAAAATTGCTAAAAGATTGGAAATAGATCTTTTATTGAGACTAATTTGCAGTAATCAGGTTGCAAAGGCAATTGATATTGGTGGCATAAAAAATAATAGGTCAGGATGTTTCATATTATTTTCAGGTACCAAATATCAAATTATCAAGTCTGTACGATATTTACGAAAAACACTAGATAATCATAATGGTTCACTGTTGAATGCTTCAAGAGAAAAAATGGTTAACATTTGTAGTGCGATGCAGTTCGCAAACATGAATTTTAGTACAAAGGAATTTCTGAAAATATTGACTGAAAAGGCGGCTCTTGTTTCACAATAGGTTGTAATTTTATACAATCTTTGTCAGTTAATCCGATTTATCAAATAAACTAAGATGAATCCAAATTAAATCATCTTTTTACTTGATTGAAATCTTCTCTTTGACAGAGCTAAAAATTTGGTCATGCCTCAGAATTGAGATACCAGC
>Ga0207689_10001779_pt1 | contig 20355 bp, 13 predicted proteins | sample KBSMisM52_FD_184312 | JGI IMG/M metagenome (GOLD analysis project Ga0207689, IMG submission 184312) | Miscanthus rhizosphere microbial communities from Kellogg Biological Station, Michigan, USA - KBS Miscanthus M5-2 (SPAdes) (version 2) | ecosystem: Host-associated > Plants > Roots >... | reverse complement strand
TAGCCATGAAAACCAAGCGAGGATCTTTGCTGCGCGAGCCCTACGGAGTAGTCGGAATTATCTCTCCCTGGAACTACCCCTTTTCAATCCCTGCAACTGAATCTCTGACCGCATTAGTAGCTGGCAACAGTGTTGTGCTGAAGCCTTCAGAGTTCACTACCCTGGTTGCTTTTGAGCTTGCTTCGTTGTTGCACCGAGCCGGAGTTCCGCCAGCGGTATTTCAGGTGATTCCAGGCGATGGAGGCACAGGAAAATCCTTCATCGACGCAGCACTCGACAAACTCATCTTCACCGGCAGTGTGCCCACCGGTAAGCGTGTGGCCGAAGCTGCGGCCACAAGGTTGCTGCCTGTTGTCCTTGAACTAGGCGGCAAGGATCCCATGCTGGTTCTCGACGACGCCGATATTGACGTCGCTTCCAGCGGTGCAGTTTGGGGGGCTTTCGTGAATGCCGGACAGGCCTGTTTGTCGGTCGAACGGTGCTATGTGCATCGCAGTCTCTATGCTGCATTTTTAGAGGCCTGTGTCTGTAAGACGCAGCAACTCAAAGTCGGAAATGGCATGGAGCGGGATACCGACGTCGGTCCTCTGATCCATGAGAACCAGTTGCGACTCGTGGAATCGCATGTGGAAGACGCACACCATCAAGGAGCGAAAATACTTCTTGGAGGCAAGCGCCTGATCAGCCTTGGACCTCACTTTTACGCACCCACCGTGCTCGCTGATGTCACGCATGAAATGCTGGTCATGCGCGAAGAGACCTTCGGCCCGGTACTGCCGATTATGCCGTTTGACAGCCAAGACGAGGCCGTTCAACTCGCCAATGACTGCCAATTCGGCCTTGCGGCGAGCATTTGGACGCGAGATGGCAAACGAGGCCAAGCACTGGCCCGGCGGATCCGGGCAGGGACAGTTATGGTCAATGATGCCGTCTCCTGCTTCGGCATCAGCGAAGCCCCCCATGGCGGGGTAAAAGCCAGCGGCCTCGGACATACGCATGGGCGTTTTGGTCTGGATGAAATGGTACGCACCAAGTATGTGGATTCCGATCGCGTGCCCAATATGAAGAAACTGTGGTGGTATGGATATGACGAGAAATTCTCCCGACAGATGGAGAGCTTCCTCGACATGCAGTTTTCTCGTGGCCTGATGAAAAGAATGAGAGGAGGTTTGCGTTCCACCGGTGCCCTGTTCAGAAAAAAGCGGTGATGGACACTAGGCTACGAATTCTTCTGCGGGCGGCGCAGGTACACCAGACGGAAGCCGATCGCTCACCTCGGCCAAAGCAGCTAACTTATCGGAGAGTTCACGGGTTAACGATCCGGGCTGGTAGCGCCAAAGGAAATTGCCATTGATCGTGCTTGGCATGTTCATGCGCGCTTCGCTTCCTAATCCCAAAACATCCTGCAAGGGAACGACCGACAAACTCGCCACCGAATTTTGTGCCAGACGGATCAAGCCCCAGTTGACGCCATCTTTGCAATCTCCAGCCGCGGCCAGGACGGCGCGCCGTGCGTAGTCGCTCAGATATGAATTCCACCAGCCTACCGTCGTGTCATTGTCGTGAGTTCCGGTGTAAATCACGCACGACTGCGAGAGGCGCTGTGGCAGGTAAATGTGCGCGCCAGGATCTCCGAAGCCAAATTGCAGGACCGCCATACCAGGGATGTTGTGCCGATCACGCAACGCAGTCACGTCCGGGGTGATCACGCCGAGGTCCTCCGCCAAAAACGGCAATCCGCCGAGTTGCTCGCGCAGTACGTTGAAAAATTCATCTCTAGGACCATCCACCCAGCGGCCGTGAATCGCTGTGGGCTCGTGTGCGGGGATTTCCCAAAATTGGGCAAAACCACGGAAATGATCTAAACGGATGTAATCGCAGGTCTGCGTGGCCCAGCGCAGGCGTTTAGTCCACCAGTCATAACCCTGCGCACGGATTGCGTCCCAGTTGTAGAGGGGATTACCCCAGCGCTGGCCGGTGGCACTGTATGCATCGGGCGGAACGCCGGAAACTACCTCGGGCTCCAGATCTTCACGCAGACGGTATAGTTCGCGGCGGGACCAGACATCGGCGCTGTCATAGTCGACGAATATTGCGATATCGCCAACCACCCGAATGGATCGCTCGGCGCAATAAAATCGCAGAGAGTGCCACTGCTCGTAAAAGAAAAACTGAATTACCCGCCGAATGGCAAGTTCGGTGGCCAATTGGCCACGGATTTCGTCCATAGCCCTAGCTTCGCGTCGCGCTAGGGGCTGAGGCCAGCGGTTCCAAGTCTTGTGATCGAATCGGCTTCTGAGCCCGTCGAACAGCACAAAGTCTTCCAGCCACCATTTGTTCTGCTCACAAAAATTGTCGAATTTGTATCGCGCATGTCCGGATGCCCGCGCGAGAAAGTTGTTGGCTGCTTTACCCAGCAGAGGCAGTTTTTGTTGTAGAACCTGCTCGGCGTCGATCTTATCGGACGGTCCAGACAATCCCGCCAGTCGCGAGTGATCAAGCCAGCCTCTTTCGACCAGCCGCTCGAGGCTTATCAGCAGAGAATTGCCGGCAAACGCCGATGTGGAAGAGTACGGAGAAGCTCCCTTGGCAGGAGGCCCGAGCGGCAATACCTGCCACAATCCCTGGCGCGCTGCGGCCAGAAAATCGAGGAATTCATACGCCGCCGGCCCAAAGTCTCCTATTCCCCCGCGTGAAGGTAAGGAGGTGGGGTGAAGAAGAATGCCAGTGGCGCGAGGGAAAGACATCTTAACCTGTAGCTGAAGGCGGGACCGCCAGGAGCGAGCAGCTTATTCCCCCTCATCTCGTGATGATGCGGACCCGGTAAGTTTCTTTATTTCATCCTGATTAATCCGGATCTTCCCCGATTTCGTCATTTGATCGCGCAGGTTGGAGACGAAGATGGTAAACAATTCGTCCTGCTTAGTTGAGCGCAGGGTGTCGCGGATTTCATCCTGCTTGGCCGCGTAGGTGTCGGCGGCCGGCTCCTGCAGATCAGTCACTACAAGAACGATGCCGTTGCCACCACCCTGGAGAGGGCTGCTGATTTCGCCCGGCTTCATGGTGAATGCAACCGAGGCCGAGCCCCCCATCGGGCCGACATCCGGCACCTGAGCGTCGCGAGCAACGAATTCGCTGGTTTTTATTGTGGCGCCAGCCTCCTTGGCGGCATTTTTCAGATTGTGAGACGCCTTGGCACGATCGGAGAGCTCCTGCGTCTTCTGAGCAAGCAATGTCGATGCCCGCTCGTTCTTGAACTCAGTCTCGACACGGCTCCGGATTTCATCGAACGTGGGAGTGGCCGCCGGCTTGATCTCCACCAACTGATAGACAGTGGTCCCTTGAGTGATCTGGACCTGATCAGGTGGGGACTTTTCTGTTGCGCCAAACACCGCCTGGGTGAATTGCGGTGAATTGCCGATCCCGGGCAATGCGTCTGTGCTGCTAAAAAAGTCCGTAGTTATGACTTGGAGGCCTTTGGCCGCGGCAGCCTTATCGAGCCCATCCTTGCGCGCGTCGGCGAGCAGGGCCCTTCCCTGATCGTCGAGAAGTTTTGAAACCTTCTGCTGTTTCACGACTGGCTCGATTTGGGCCTTCACTTCATCGAGCGATTTCATATGCGCGTCTTGTTTGTCGTCGACGTGAATGATGTGGAAACCGAAAACGCTCTGCACCAGGTCACTGGTCCCACCCTTCGGCAGGGAGAAAGCTTCCTTATCAAAAGGAGCGACAGTGACGCCGCGATTGATCCATCCAAGCGATCCACCTTTTTCCGCGCTGCCTTTGTCACCCGAGTACTTTTTGGCCAAGTCTTCAAACTTAGCGCCGGCCTTTAGCTGTTTGAGTACGTCCTGAGCCTTGGTGCGGGCTTCTTCGAGAACTTTGGGATCGACTTTGCCATCGCTTCCCTGTGGTGCGGAAATCAGAATGTGCCGCACGTTGACCTGCTCGGGAATGCGGTACTCGTCACGATGCTGGTTGTAATAAGCCTGCAGTTCATCATGTGTGACCGGAGTCTGGGCTTCCAGCTTGGTCTGATCAATCAGCGCATAACGAACCTTGCGCTTTTCCGGAATCGCGTTGGTGTAGCGTCCCTTTTGCGCATCAAAGTACGCCTTGAGTTCGGTCTCGCTGGGGTGAATGCCCGTCAGAATCTGGTCGCGGGTCAGGACCGCATAATCGAACTTCACTTTAAGATTGCGTTGCTCAAATTCGCGGCGGACGTCCAAATCAGCGACCGCAACACTTCCGGCCACCAAGTTGCGCAATTTCGCTAGCACGATTTCGTCCTTCACTCCGGCTTCAAAGCGCTGCGGAGTCAGGCCCGCATTGGTGAGCATGTTTTCGTACTGCTCAGTCCCTACGAATTTCCCGCCCGGATAGAAATAAACGGCATAACGTCCGTGTCGAATTTCATCCCTTACTTCGTCGTCGCCAGCGCGGAGTCCAAGGCGATGGGCTTCGACCAGCATGGCTTTTTGGTTGATCAACTGATCGACCGCACGCTGGGAAAAAAATTGACGGAACAGCGCGGCTTGGGACTGAGCTTGCGGCCCCTGCTGGCGGATCATGTTCTCCAGGGTCCGATTTACATCGTCGGTGGTAATTTGCTCGCTATCAACCTGGGCGATGACTCCCTGTCCGAGCCCGCCTATGCCGAAGCTCGAAGCTAGTCCGCCGGGGACAAAGGCAACAACCATGGATGCGCAAATCAGCAGCAATAATCCGCCCAAGACAATCTTCTTGACCGGGCCGGGGGTTTGTAGGAAACGAATCATGTACGGGTGACTCCAGAGGACTTGGTTTGAACTGTTGATTATAAACTAGGCGCGCCGATGGGCTGGGCGCGCCGGATGAAGTTATCCAACCCCGCTATTTTTGCGGCCCATAATCGACCCGGTAGGCCTGCGGCTCGTTCCCGGAAACCTGGCGGGTGTTGTATTTCAGGAAATACTCTAGATACATGTCATTGGATGGGAATGATTTACCGTGAGGATAGGGATAGGTCCCCATGGCGCGGAAAGGCAGTGGCTCGACCGTATCGCCGTGGGCTGCATAGAAATCCATGTCCTTTTCATAGCCGTTGGCGACAAAGAAGTAGTCACGTTTCCAACCGGCGGGTAACGCAGGCACGCGGGAGGGATCGAACTCCAGGGCGACTTGCTCGCCGGAGCCGAAGATAGCCATACGGTCGTCAAAGCTGGTGAGCAGCGGTAACACGTCGCCGTATCGCGTATAGGTTCCGGCCTGGCGCGCGTAGGGGCCCGTGCGGCTTACCTGCTCGTAGACATACTTCACCACTCCCGGCGGCTGCGATTCGATTTGCCGCGGATAGCCGTGGAAATCGAGATTGGCCGTGCGCAGCGGAACCTGGGTGAGGCGAGTGGTCTCGGGCTGCGGTGTGCGATTAATCAAAATGCTGTTCCAGTAGATTTGCAGGTTGGTCCAAATGCGTATGCGCTCTGTCCCCGCTGGCAACTTGCCGGTGAGGTCAGCAGTCATCGTGCGCGGTCCGCCTGCCGGGAAGCCCATGTCATCAATCACCCGAGTCCATTTTCCATTGCTGCGGAGGGCTTCGACGTAGGGAGCAATGGCCTTGATCCCTGCCTGATCGGCTGCGTACATCCCGGTGGCAGTGAAGTATTCGATCTCACCATCGAGGAGCAGCCAAAGCGGTCCTCCACGGTACGGCTTGCCCAAGTCCAGTTCGATGCTGTGCAGTTCGGTAAATCCTTTGAACGGGGCTAACTTGAAATCGCCCACGTAGCGATGCGCGAGCAGATCGGGGAGCAAATCGTGACCATGTTCGTCATGCACAGCGGCCGGGGGTTGCGCATTGCGGCTGGCAACTACCTTGAATGTCGGATAGGGCGGATTGCTGGCAAAATATTCATTGGGGAAGACGTCGAAGTCAGAGGGATGATCCACGGCCAACAAGCCGACTTTGTCGAGATAGACGACCTCCTCCATCGGTTCCATCAGGCGGAAGCTGAGCTTGCCGTCTTTCTCGCGCACGGTATCGCGGTTGAGCTTAATGTATTCCGTGGGGCGCGCCATGTTGCGCTCTCCGGGTGCGACCCAGTGCCCGATAACACCGGCGCCGATCATGTCGGCGACCAACTCATAGTGATCGCCATCCCAGACAAACAACGTAGGGCAGGAACTGCCGCGGCGATCCATCTCCGTATAGCTTTGCGTTTTGTTGGCAGCGACTTCAATTTCGTCTTGCAGGACACCAGTCGGCCACAACATGCGGACGACATCGGCTTGTTTCGCTTGTCCGAGACCGACGTTGAGTTGTAGAGAGTTCTGGCCGAGATAACCGGATGATCCGCCAATTTCAAATTTCTGCCGGTTGGCGCCGGAGAAGATTTCTACTTTAGTGCCGATGGCGCTCTTGTTATCCGCGAGGCCCTGTAGATCGAGTTTGAGCCAGTTGTTTTTGTTGCCGCCTTCGTTGCGCAGGAGAATCGCGGGAGCGTGATTCTGCGTGATCAGAACATCGGTCGCTCCGTCGCCATCGTAGTCGCCGGTGATAACGGCGCGGGGATCCTTGAGCTGAATCTTGTCCAGGCCGACATCGGCCGTGATGTCTTTAAAGCCATCGGGACCGAGATTGCGGAACAAACGAACTTCACCCTTGCCATCTTTGGTTTCACCAACAGCAACCAGATCCACCCAACCGTCATTGTCATAATCGAAACCGGCGACACCGAAAGCGCGCACCCAATCGAGCTTTGGCAGCTGGACTGGTTCAAAGCCTTTGCTTCTCTTGTTCTCCCACAGAGTGAGCCCCGGAGCACCCATGTGGGTAAAGGCTATATCCATCCATCCATCGTGATTGAAGTCGAGCACGGTGATACCAACCGTAGGCGCGGGCATCAGCCCAGACCAGAGGTTGCGGGCGGGAAATTTTCCTTCGCGTGGATTCTCGAAGATGGTCGGGCCCTGATCTGTTACTACCAGATCCACGGCACGATCGTTGTTGTAGTCAGTCCCCAAAGCTCCTACACCGATCGACCGCTGGTGGCGATCTAGTCCGATCGAATCGGTGGTATCGGTGAAAGTGCCGTCACCGTTATTGCGATACATGCGGCTTCCGGTTGGCAGTGCCGCCTGAGATGCCGAAGCGTCAACGCTCAATTTGGTGTATTCAAACCGAGTGAGGTATAGATCTATATCTCCATCGTGGTCGTAGTCGACGAAAGTCAATCCGACATTGAAAAGATCACCAGTCGTTAAGTGCGCGGCTTCACTGACATCTTTGAAGGTCCCATTTTTTTCGTTATGCATGAGCGCAACTGGCTTGTCTGTAAAACTGACCACCAGATCGACAGCGCCATCGTTGTCATAGTCCCCTGCGGTACATGCAATGCCGTGTGCGGCGGGATCAAAGCCTGCTTTCTTGGTCACGTCCTCAAACTTCCCGCCGCCCAGATTGTGATAAAGCACCAAGCCACCCTGACTACCATTGTTCGCCAAGAAAAGGTCGGGCTTGCCGTCACCGTCGTAGTCAATAAAACAAGCGCCCGCGCCGAGGAACGCGGGCACTTCCTTGCTAGTCACCGGGCCGGCGTTGCCCATGAGACCAGCATCACTGGTCGAGTCGACAAACTTCACTGGAATCGCAGCAGGTGCTTTTTCCACGACACCCAGCGACTCCTCCACGCGTGAGTATTTACCTTGTTCTCCATATGCAAGCGTAATCGCAGCCCCCAGTTTGTTCTGGGTGATGTATTGAAAACGCTTCAAGTGCTCGCGCGCGCTGGCCACATCGCCGGATTGCTGATAGGCGCGGGAAAGTCCAAACTCGGCGGAGGCGTGGAATTGGTTTAGCTTGATCGCATGTTGGAGAGCTTCGATCGCCTGCGGAAATTGCTTGAGCTGCGAGTACGACGTGCCGAGAAAATACCAGGTGTCGGCATCGTTGGGATCAATGTCAGTAACTTTGCGAAATGCATCTGCCGCGGCTTGTGAGTCACTGCTGTTTTTGTACAGCAAGCCGAGGTTGTACCAGACGTGCGGGTCTTTGGGATCAGCTTTCGCTGCGTCTTCGAGAATTTTTTTGGCTTCGTCTATCTTGCCGGTGTTTACCAGAGCAATGCCTCGATTAATGGCGGCAATTGAAAACTGCGGATCGAGCGCGGTCGCTTCTGTAAAGGATTTGAGCCCCTTCTCAAAAAGCTGCTGATTCATGTAGGCCTCACCCACGTTATTAAGGCGGGCGGCTTCTGCGGATTTGTCGTTGGGAGCGGCTGCGAAGATGCTTAACCCCAAGATGATGCCCAGGGAAATCAGCAGGATGCGACGGAGCATATAGAGAAGTAAAACATATAGAGCTGCCTTCTGCTAGAGTCGGCGGCATTGTCGTTAGGACGCTAGTGGTGGTCGACGCCTGACACCACATTGTGTTTCCAGAACCTCTGCCACCGACAACACCAATTCTTCCTCCCATGGCCGCGCAGAAATCTGTACCCCGATTGGCAGTCCCTGTTTCGAACTTCCTACCGGCACAGCCACCGCCGGAGTTCCCAGCAGATTGAACCATTCCGTGTAGCTCCAGGCATCCAGATACTCGACAGTTTTGCCGTCGATCTGCCAACTACATTCACCGTGACGAAACGCGGGGACAGACGCCACCGGACACAGCAGAATGGGGTACTCGCGCATCTGTTCGAAAATTTTGTTGCGGACTAAGTCTCGTTCAATCCACGCATCGAGCAGTGATTCACCGGTGTGCAAGGGTTCGGTAGCCACTCGCTCCAAAAATCGTTTCAAGGTCGGACTCAGTTCTGCTTCGCGTCCTTGAACCATCGGGCGCAGCAACATGCCACCGACGATGCCAAAAAATTTCCACCAGGTTTGTCGCGCCTGTTCGAGGCCTTGGGGGCGGAATGGTTCGACGGTCAATCCTGCTCGCTTCAAGGCTTCGGCAGCAGTATGGACAGCAGCGCGCGTTTCGGGAGTCACAGGCGTTCGGCCATCGTCTTCGAAATAACCGATGCGCAGTTTTTTCAGATCATCATTTTTGGGCCAACGGACTGGTACCGGAGCGGAAGACGTGTCACCAATATCTGGTCCTTGCATGATCTCAAACAGAATCTTCAAATCTTCAACCGTGCGCGCCATCGGGCCAACTACGCCAATCAACGCAAAGGGCCCCACAGAATTTGGTACGTGACCTGAGGCTGGAATGCGGCCGGGAGTGGGTTTGAGTCCGCAGATGCCGCTGAAATGTGCGGGCACGCGAATGGAACCACCGCCGTCGCTGCCTACGCCTGCAGCAGAACAACCGGCAGCAATCGCGGCGGATTCTCCGCCACTCGAGCCGCCCGGTGTTCTCGTCAAATCCCAAGGACTGTTTGTGCGGCCATAGAGCGCATTGTCGGTCTCCCAGGCCATCAGAAACTCGGGCGTGTTGGTGGCGCCTAGCACGATGGCGCCTGCATTCCGCAGACGCGTGACCAGAGGCGCATCCTGCCTGGCGATCTCACCAGCACGCAATTTGCTCCCCGCTTCGCAGCGCAACCCGGCAACTGCAATGGAACTTTTAATGCTGATCGGGACTCCGTGCAGCAGACCGAGCTGTTTGCCCTGCTTCACTGCCGACTCAGCTTCCCGTGCCTGCTTGCACGCGCCCTCGGCATCGACCTGCACAAAAGCATTCAATTTGGGATTGAGGCGCTCGATCTGGGCTAGATGCGCCTCGATTACTTCAATGGAGGAAAGTTTTCGGCTGCGAATGTGCTCAGCCATTTGTGCCGCTGACAAAAAATTGATCTCAGACATGGGGTGACGCGCCGTTGAGTAGAATAACGAAAAAGGAGTACTCCATGGCACCGAATCACGCCCCGCGCTTTCTAAAGATCGTCGAAGATGCGAAAACACGCGTCCGCGAAACTTCAGTAGATGAGATCAAAGCGAGGCTGGATCGAGGCGAGAAATTCCAGCTGGTCGACGTGCGTGAAGAAAGCGAGTACGCAAAAGACCATCTGCCCGGAGCCATACATATGGGAAAAGGCGTGATTGAGCGGGATGTCGAAACCAAGGTGCCGAACTTGAATGCTGTTTTGGTTTTGTACTGTGGCGGAGGATTTCGATCAGCTCTCGCTGCGGACAATTTACAAAAAATGGGTTACACCAATGTGCTTTCCATGGATGGAGGTATTCGCGACTGGCGGAACAAGGGATATCCGCTCACCAAGGATTAGAAAGCCACTTCAGTTTCTCGAGCGCGACTATAAGTAAGGTGACGGGACTGGCTTTTGCGGTTCGTTCCCCATGCGAATGGCTGGATCCAGCGCGGGATTGTCCTCGGTGCGCTGGGCGTGCTGCATCCAGAAAATGACGCATCTGCCATCGTTATTCAGCCTCGAGGTGTTCCGGGTTGTCACCTGATCATCACTGCGGATTTTTTCAGCAGCGTTCCGGAGTCTCAGTGCTCTTGCATGGCTTGATCGAGCGCCTGCTTTTCCGCAGGGGTTAATGAGCGCGATTGCCCTTTCGCCAGATTGCCGAGCGGCAGCGGACCGATTGCGACCCGGATTATCCTCATCACTTCGATGTCATGTGCTTCGAGCATTCGGCGGATGTGGCGGTTCTTGCCTTCATCAAGCGTGATTTCGAGCCAGCAATTCTTTTGTCCACTGCGAATGACTCTCAAGCCCTTCACTTGCAAGAAATCGCCATCCTCTGTCTTCACACCCTTCCGTAACGAGTCGATGAACGATTGATCCGCAATCACGCCAATCTGCACATGGTAGGTTTTGTTCAGATGCGTTTCTGGCGCGAGAAGTCTCGCCGCCCATGGGGAGTCATTGGTGAACAAGAGCAGTCCCTCGCTGGCCTTATCCAGCCGTCCGACAGGTGAGAGATGTGGCAGATTTTTGGGGATGAAGTCATAGACCGTTTCACGTCCTTTTTCATCGCAAGCGGTTGTCACCACACCACGGGACTTGTTCATGGCGAAATAGAGCTTGCTTTCCGCCTGAATCCGCTGGCCGTCGATCTGAATCCGATCTTTTTCTAAATTCACCGGTGATTCCGGATTGCGGCGAATGGCGCCGTTGACCTCGACACGCCCGGCACGTATCAGCTCAAAAGCTTTGGAGCGCGAACAATAACCGAGCTTGGAGAGCACTCGCGCCAAACCAACTTGCCGGAAATTTTTCGTCGCTGCCACCTGTTCCATCGTAATGGAGATCGAAGCCCGTCACTCTTATCACCGATTCAGCTGTTTTCCATCCGAAAAATCTATCCCTTATGGTTATTTTTCTATTGCCTTATAAACAAAAACGTATAATATTTCGCTTCCTTCTCCACATTAGTCGTACGGAAATGAGGCGATAGGTTCATGGGAAAAGTATCGATTCTTTGGCTCGTAGCCTTGGTTGTTTTGCTTTCTTTCCACTGCGTCGCCCAGAGCTCGGATTCTCCGGAGGCGCGGCTAACCAAGCTTGAGCAGCAGGCAGCCGATGCGAAAAGCTCGGCCGACAATGCCTGGATGCTGACCAGTTCGGCGCTGGTTTTGATGATGACCGGCCCAGGACTCGCGCTGTTTTACGGCGGGCTGGTGCGCAAAAAGAACGTACTCGCCACCATGATGCAAAGTTTCATCCTGATGGCGATCGTGACGGTGATATGGGCGATCTGCGGCTACAGCCTTTGTTTCGGAGAGGGGAATAGTTTTATCGGAGGCTTGAATCATCTTTTTCTGCACGGAGTCTCCCTTGCTCCGAATGCGGCTTATTCAACGACGATTCCTGAACAGACCTTCATGGTCTATCAACTGATGTTCGCCATCATTACTCCGGCGTTGATCACGGGAGCTTTCGCTGAACGCATGAAGTTCAGTGCCATGGTGGTGTTCATGGTGCTGTGGACCTTCTTGATTTATGACCCGATGGCGCACATGGTTTGGGGCAAGGGAGGTCTACTGAACGCGGCGCTGGGTGGCCGGTTCCCTACGCTTGATTTTGCCGGGGGGACCGTAGTTCACATCACCTCGGGCGTGTCCGCGTTGGTATGTGCCTTGTATATGGGCAAGCGCCTTGGATATCCGCAAACCACGATGTTTCCCCACAGCGTAGTTTTGAGTTTTGTCGGAGCTTCTCTGCTCTGGGTGGGATGGTTTGGTTTTAACGCCGGCAGCGCATTGGGATCTGGCGGTCTGGCTACCAGCGCATTTGTGGCCACACACTTTGCTGCAGCGGCTGCGGTCCTAGGCTGGTGTGGCGCCGAGTGGATCCATAACGGCAGGCCCAGCGTCCTGGGAGCTATTTCCGGCTCCGTGGCCGGGCTGGTTGCAATCACACCGGCTTCGGGTTTTGTCACCCCTTCCTCTGCATTGATCATCGGATTGGTGGCCGGCGGATGCTGCTTCCTGATGGTGGCAAAAGTGAAAGCCCGCTTTGGCTATGATGATTCGCTCGATGCATTCGGTGTTCACGGCGCGGGTGGAACCCTTGGCGCGTTGCTGACCGGAATCTTTGCCTCGAACGCGATCAATCCAATCGGCTCCGGATTACTGGAGGGAAATTCCAAGCAGTTTTGGAACCAGGTGATTGGAGTCGGGATCTCGTGGACGATCGCAATTGTCGGCACGCTCATCATTCTTTTCCTTGTGGACAAGACCATTGGCCTGCGGGTTTCCGAAGATCACGAAATCCAGGGGCTTGATCTCTCGCAACATGGCGAGGAAGGCTACTACTGGGAAGTTCCGGCTTAAATTTCACGCTGACAGCGAGCGAAAGGATCGAAACGAAGCGATGACCAAGATCGAAGCGATTATTCAACCCTCCAAGCTGGAAGCCGTGAAAAACGCCCTGCACGATGTTGGCGTCGAGGGCATGACTGTGCTGGAAGCCCGCGGACATGGACGCCAGAAAGGCCATACAGAGGTCTACCGTGGCCGCGAGTACACGGTGGATTTGATCCCCAAGATCAAGTTGGAAATGGTGCTGCCCGACGAGATGGCGGAAAAGGCAGTGCAGGCCATTGTCAATACCGCGCGCTCGGGAAAAATTGGCGACGGCAAGATTTTTCTGACCCGCGTGGATGATGCCATTCGCATACGCAATGACGAACGCGGCGATCGAGCCCTGTAATCCAAGCTAACTCCTTTGCCTGCAGTCGCGATTTTGAAAATAACCGGCACTGATACTGCTCATAAATAGTTTTGATTTCCGCCTACTGCTCTGGGACGATAGAGTGACATGGGCATATCGGCCCCGGCATGAGTTCCGTATCATCCCCAATCAACGAACTGAGAGACCTTTACCTCGAGGGGTCGAACCGCATCCAGCAGGAGTTTGTCCGGGCTGGCGATGGAAAAGCGGCAGTTGCCGAGCGTACAGCGCTGGTGGAAAACCTGGCGTTACGGCTCTGGAAAGAATGGATTTCACCTGAACAAAGCGGGCCTGCCGGGTTCGCATTGGTGGCAACCGGTGGCTTTGGGCGAGGCTGGCTGTTTCCCCATTCCGATATTGATCTGCTGTTCCTCCATGCCGAGCGGGACGGCGAAAGCAGATTTCGCGACAAGGTAAGAAATTTTTCGCAGGCCCTTTGGGACCTGCGGATGAAACTGAGTCCGACTACCCGGACCTTGTCAGAGTGCGACCGCTTCGATAGCAACAATGTCGAGTTCACCATTTCTCTGCTCGACTGCCGTTATCTCGCCGGCGACCATGAATTATTTCAGAAGCTCCGCGACAAGCTGATCCCGAAGCTGGTGATGCGCGAGGCGCAGTCTCTGGTACAGAGCCTGGCTGACGTAACGCGCTCTCGGCACAACAAGTATGGCAACACTGTTTTTCACCTCGAGCCCAATATCAAGGAAGCTCCCGGCGGAATTCGCGACTACAACGTTGCCTGCTGGCTGGCGCTGATCTCTGCCATGGACAAATTGCGCGACTGGCCGGATCCGCAATCTCTATTGGCAGCCAATGTGCGCAAGCAGTTCGAGCCAGCTTTGGACTTTTTGTTTTCCGTCCGATGTTTCCTGCATTTTCGTCATGGCCGTGATGACAATATTCTAGTTTGGGACGCGCAAGACGAAGCTGGAGCACGGCAGATTGGCACGCCGGATGCGGGGCCTCTGAAGGCAGCGGACTGGATGCGGGTTTATTTCAGCCACGCTCGCGCCGTGTTCCGGGTGGCCACCCAGCTGTTGGAGGAAATTCCCGCTGCGCGGTCGTCGCTCTATCGTCAGTTTCAGAATTGGCGTTCGAGACTCTCCAACGCGGACTATTCCGTGGTCGATGGACTGATCTTTATGCAGCAGCCTGCCTCGCTTCAGGACCCGGGAAAGCTGTTGCTGACGTTCCAGTTCATGGCGCATCACGGGCTGCGGCTTAGCACGACAACTGAGCATCGCATTGAGAATGTCCTGCCTTCGCTGGCTGCAACTCCTCCGAAAGGTGCAGAACTGTGGATGTATTTACGCGAAATCCTGTTGGAACCCCATGCAGCGGATGCGCTGCGCGAGATGCATTCGCTGCATCTGTTGACGCTGTTGCTGCCGGAGATGAAGCTGATCGATTCGCTGGTGGTGCGCGACTTCTATCACCGCTTCACCGTGGATGAGCATACGTTCCTCACGATTGAATGCCTGCACAAGGCAAGCCAGTCCCCGTCCGAATGGGACAAGCGTTATGGGGACATTCTCAGTGAGTTGGAACAGCCGGAGCTGCTCTATTTGTCATTGCTACTGCACGATCTTGGCAAAGGAACGCCGGCAGAAAATCATGTCACCGCCAGCCTTGAGATTGCTGAGCCGGTTTTAGAGCGCCTCGATTTGAGCCCTGAAGAACGAGACATTGTGCGCTTTCTCATCGGAAGCCATCTGGATGTGTCGGCGACTCTGCGCCGCGATATTTTTGATCCGGAAACCATTGCTGCATTCGCAGAAAAAATGGGCACGCACGAGCGGCTGAAGATGCTCTGTCTGCTCACCTATGCCGATATCAAGGCGGTGAATCCAGAAGCGCTCACCCCGTGGAAAGCGGAGACGGTCTGGCAGCTCTACATCGGTACATCGAATTATTTAAGCCACAGTGTTGACCAGCGCCTGCATCTCGATGCCAATGATGAAAGCTTGGCGCAACTTCACGCACTCGCCCCTGCTTCGGGGAAGAAACTCAAGAACTATTTGGAAGGACTACCTCGGCGCTATTTGCGTGCCTATTCTCCAGAGGAAATTTTCCGCCACTATGAGATGGCGGGGCACTTGGGGCAGGATTCGGTCCAGCTCGATTTGCGGCGCGGGCGGCACTGGTATGAACTCACCTTGGTGACCACGGATCGTCCATTTCTGTTTGCCAATGTTGCCGGAGCTCTGGCTGCCTGGGGGATGAATATCGTCAAGGCAAATGCGTTCTCCAACCAAGCGGGCGTGGTCGTCGACACCTTCTTTTTTACTGACACCTTCCGCACTTTGGAGCTGAATCTGCCAGAGTGGGAGCGGTTCAAAATCAACATTTCCGATGTCCTGCATGGACAGGCTGATTTGGAACGTATGCTGCGCGACCGCATGCGGTCTTACAAGAGTTCCATTGCCAAGGTCAAAGTCGATACACGGGTTGAATTCGATAACGACTGTTCATCCACCAGCACTCTGATTCAAGTGATCGCACAGGACCGGCCGGGACTTTTGCACCGGATTAGTTCGCGGTTCTCGCATCACAAATGCAATATTGAGATTGCGTTAATTGACACCGAAGGTCAGATGGCGATCGACGTTTTCTACCTGACTTCGGAGGGATCGAAATTGGCGGAAGAACACGAACAACAGTTGAAGTCTGACTTGATGGATGAATTGACTGCTGCTTAGGACGCACTCAGACGCTAAAACACCACTCTTATTTGAATCTTGGCACCAGTGGAACTGGGGCCCTTCTCTTTTTCTGCCCTCAGCTAGTCGAGATCGACAAGTTTTAACTGCAGTTCGCCGTCGGCGGATGAAACCAGGGAGATAGAACCGCAGTCCTTCACCGTCCAGTCAGCTCCAGCGTTTGCGAGTTCGCTTCCAGTGGCAATGGGACCCAAACCGACAACCCGAGCACCGGCAGCTTTGCCGGCGCGAACACCAGCGGGCGCATCTTCTACTACTACACAGTCACTCGCCGGGTATCCGAGCAAGGCCGCGCCTTTCAAATACGGTTCCGGATGGGGCTTGCCGTTCTGGATGTCAGTCGACGTAATGAATTTGGGGGGGAGTGGCAATCCAGCTGCGCCAATGCGCACCTCGGCCAGCGCTCGCGTGCAGGAGGTGACGATGGTCCACTGCGCTGCAGGCAGGGATTGCAGCAGTGCCAATGCACCCGGAGCGGCCACCACACCTTCGAGGTCTTCAATTTCGCATCGTTCCACAATGCGGTTTTCCGCCTCGTGATCGGCCTCAGGTAGGAGTTCGCGGATGGTGGTCAGGCTTGGCCGCCCATGTGCCCGACGTACCACGTCTTCGGGGTCAAATCCACGCTGCCGGGCCCAATTTGCCCAGACTCGCTCCACTGCAGGGGTTGAATCCACCAAGACTCCATCTAAATCGAAAAGCAGTGCGCGGCAGGAAATTTGGGTCACGTATTAACATAGCAAACTAAGCGTACAATGCGCCTATAGTAGGATTGCTATTTGAAATGGAAGCGTTTACAGTGTTTCAGTTTGCCTATTGGTTAAACGCTTAGGTGGGCTATTTTACTTAGGAAATCTACTCCGCCGAGGGACATAAAACCGTGACACTTGCGCCGATTGACTGGCTCATCATGTTGCTTTATTTTGCCTTCGTTTTAGGGATTGGTTTCGCCCTGAAGCGTCATGTGAAGACCAGTTCGGACTTCTTTCTGGCGGGACGATCATTGCCAGCCTGGATTTGCGGCCTGGCTTTTATTTCAGCGAATTTGGGCGCCCAGGAAGTCATCGGCATGGCGGCTTCGGGGGCAAAGTATGGAATTGCCACCAGCCACTTCTACTGGGTGGGTGCGATCCCGGCAATGGTGTTTGTCGGGCTGTTCATGATGCCGTTTTATTACGGCTCACGGGCGCGCTCGGTGCCGGAGTATTTGCGTCTGCGCTTTGATGAAAAGACCCGCGGGTTCAATGCGATTTCTTTTGCGGTCATGACGGTGTTTTCGTCGGGCATCTCCATGTATGCCATGGCCAAGCTGATCCAGATCATGCACCTGTTTGACAGCACCCTGGTCAAACTGAATCTACCGGTTTCCTGGAGCTTCCACGTCAGCATTTTTGCTTCGGCCGTGATCGTGTTGGTCTACATCTTCCTCGGCGGACTTACCAGCGCGATTTACAACGAGGTTCTTCAGTTCTTCCTGATCGTGGCGGGATTTTTTCCGCTGGTGATGTTGGGACTGAAAAACGTCGGCGGCTGGAGCGGGTTAAAGCAGCAACTGCCTGCCGCGTATGCGCATTCATGGCAAGGATTGGGCAGCGCCCACACCAATCCACTGGGCGTGGAGTGGTTTGCTTTGGTGATGGGATTGGGGTTCGTACTCTCGTTCGGTTACTGGTGCACTGACTTTTTGGTGGTACAGCGGGCGATGGCTGCAGACTCGATGATCGCGGCACGACGGACTCCTCTTATCGCGGCGTTGCCCAAGATGGTGTTCCCGGTGCTTGTGATTCTGCCTGGACTCATTGCGATCGCACTGCCGACGCCGGGCGCGCAAAGCGTAAACGCAAATAGCTCGGCGCCAATCCTGGCAAGTGCCCCGGGCAAGGGCCTGATTCCTGCCAAAGTAGATGAGACCACCGGCGCAGTTAAACTCGACGCCGATGGCAAGCCCGTCCTCGACTACGACTTGGCCATCCCCAACATGTTGATCCACTACTTCCCTACCGGGATTTTGGGCCTCGGCCTTACCGCGCTGCTGGCAAGTTTCATGTCCGGCATGGCGGGCAATGTGACCGCCTTTAACACAGTCTGGACCTACGATATCTACCAGTCCTACATCAACAAAAAAGCCAGCGACGAACACTATTTGTGGATGGGAAGGATGGCTACCGTGTTCGGTATTCTGATTTCCATCGCTGCGGCATATGCTGCCACCCGCTTCAACAACATCATGGACTTCCTCCAACTGGTGTTTGCGTTTGTGAACGCGCCATTGTTTGCGACATTTTTGCTAGGCATGTTCTGGAAACGCACGACCGGGCATGGAGCGTTCTTTGGGCTCCTTCTGGGCACGACTGGGGCCGCCATCCATCATGGGCTGACTCTACCTGTGGGCGCGGTTCCGGGAATTAAAGGTGGATGGCTCGGCAGCATCCACACCTATCCGAGCGAGATGGCGCAAAACTTCTGGACCGCGATTTGGGCATGGTCGGCCTGTTTCGTGATCACAATTCTGATCAGTCTTGTTACCAAGCCGCGGGAAGAAACCGAACTGAAAGGCCTGGTGTACTCGCTCACCGAACGTCCGAGCGAGGGGCATCTGCCCTTTTACCAGCGGCCACTCACGTTGGGTCTGGTGGTTCTGGCGCTGGTGTTGTTGTTAAATTTCATCTTCTGGTAGGGAGGAATCTTGGGACTCGATATCCGGTTACCCATTGGCGCATTCTTTGCCCTCATCGGGCTGGTGCTATCAGGCTACGGCTTGCTGGGAGACAGGACGATTTATCAGCAATCGCTCGGCCTGAACGTGAACCTGGAGTGGGGCATCGTGTTATTAATCTTCGGGTTGATCATGGCTTTTATGGGACGCAAAACTGCCAAGCAATAATCTGATTCTGTTCCTTTGATACGGGCCCAATGAGTACTCAAATCACCCTCATAGAAAAGTTTATACGGCGTTATAAAACTGCGCCCAGGCTTTTCCGTGCGCCGGGCAGAGTCAATCTCATTGGAGAGCACACCGATTACAACGATGGATTTGTATTTCCAGCAGCCATTGACTTTTACACACAGGTGGCCGCTGCACCCCGGACTGACCGCAAACTGGCGGTCTGTTCAGAAAACTATGACGAAGAAGTAGAGCTTGATTTAGAAAGTTCTGATCCCGAGCCAAGGAAGCATTGGAGCGATTACGTTTTTGGCGTGGCGCTGATGCTGTTGGGTGCGGGCCATGCAATTTCAGGCGCGGACCTGCTGATTGAAAGCAATGTGCCGTTAGGTGCGGGATTGAGTTCCTCGGCGGCTGTGGAAGTAGCCGTGGCATCCGCTTTGCTCGGAATTTCAGGACTGGTAATCGACCGACTGCAACTTGCCCTGCTTTGCCAGCGTGCCGAAAACGAGTTCGTGGGCGCGCGCTGCGGCATCATGGACCAGTTCATCAGCAGTCACGCTAAAGCCGACACGGCCCTGTTGCTGGACTGCCGATCGTTGGAATATCAGGCTTTTCCCATCGATTCCGGCATCACCTTGGTTGCCTGCAACACCATGGTGAAACACGATCTGGCCAGCGGCGCCTATAACGAGCGCCGTGCAGAGTGTGAAGAGGGCGTAAAGCGCTTGAACAAATTTTTGCCCCAAATCCGCGCGCTGCGTGATGTGACCCACGAGGAACTGGATCGTTATGCCGGCGAATTACCGGATATTGTTTTAAAGCGATGCCGCCACGTGGTCACGGAAAACGAACGCGTCACCAAAGCTGCCATTTGCCTGCGGAATCATGATCCGCTCGGATTCGGCCGCCTGATGGCGGAATCCCATCGCAGCCTCCGCGATGACTATGAAGTTAGTTGCGCCGAACTGGATTTAATGGTTGGAATCGCCGGCCGCGCCGAAGGTGTTTTGGGATCACGGATGACCGGCGGAGGATTTGGCGGTTGCACCATCAATCTGGTGCGCTCGGAACATGTCCCTCAATTTCGCGATTTGATTTCGACCGAATACAAAAACAAAACCGGCCGCACTCCGGAAATCTATGTTTCCCGTCCGGCCGCTGGCGCGGAAGAAATCTCTACATCGAACGTCGCCCTGGAAGCATAGATGGCCAAGCTCGATCTGCAGCAGCAACCTCACCGCCGGTTTAATCCTTTAACCCGGGAATGGATCTTGGTTTCCCCCCACAGGACGCAACGCCCCTGGCAGGGACAGACCGAGGCGACAGGTTTCACGCCAGAAGTCCAATATGATCCGCAGTGCTACATGTGCCCGGGAAATTTGCGGGCTAGCGGAGAGCGCACCCCGAAATACCAACACGTTTTTGTCTTTGACAACGACTATCCGGCCCTGCTGGCCGATACGCCGCAGCTCGATTTCAACCATGGTGAGTTGCTGGTGGCACGCGGTGAGCCGGGCATTTGTCGGGTGATGTGCTTTTCTGCGCGTCATGACTTGACGATCGCGCGTATGGAGACGCAGGAAATTCAACTGGTTGTTGATGCCTGGACTGAGGAGTA
>Ga0207689_10001777_pt1 | contig 20357 bp, 18 predicted proteins | sample KBSMisM52_FD_184312 | JGI IMG/M metagenome (GOLD analysis project Ga0207689, IMG submission 184312) | Miscanthus rhizosphere microbial communities from Kellogg Biological Station, Michigan, USA - KBS Miscanthus M5-2 (SPAdes) (version 2) | ecosystem: Host-associated > Plants > Roots >... | reverse complement strand
ATGACCTTGCGGAAATATCCCACTGCCTCTTCCGAGCGGTTCATGCGTGCGAGTACCATCGCAAGTACGCTCCATGCCTGCGGTTGACCTTCGCGGATTTTTAAAGATTGCCGTACCGTTTTTTCTGCTTCTGGAAACCGCGCTTCACTTGCCAGAACCAGACCGAGATTCAAAAACGCCTGCGCGTAACTGGGGTCATTTTCCGTGGCCTGCCGGAAGAGATGCTCGGCCTCCTGGTTTTTCCCTTGCTGCGCGTAAAGCACGCCCAAATTGCTTTGCGCCTCGGCGTATCCGGGATCGAGAGAGATCGCAGTTTTCAATTCATGTTCCGCCTCGGCCAGCCGACCAGCCTGAAGATTCAGGAATCCCAACTGGTTGTGTGAACGTGCCAGCTTGGGATCGAGGCTGATGGACTTTTGCAAGGCCTCGCGTTCTTCAGCAACTTTACCAAGACCGTCCAGCGCAATCGCGAGATCGTAATGCGTGGGAGCGTAGTTTGGATCCTGGGCAATTGCCTCACGGTAGAGATCGGTGGCGCGCTGAAATTGACCCGATTTCAAATATTCATTCGCTTGATTGACCTTGGTCCCGGCGATATTGCCTTTGATGCTTTCCTGCTTCTGCTGCTGGAAGGTCTGTAGTTCTTCCTGCGCCTTCTGTTCTTGCCCGAGACTGCGCAGGACTGCGGCCAGTTGAAAGTGGGCTTCGCTGGAATCCGGCTTCAGTTGCACAGCTTTTTCGAGTTGCACTTGGGCTTCCTGAGGCCTTCCCTGCTTGGCCAGCACGAATCCAAGGTTGTAACGAACGTCGTAGTTGTCACCATTCAGCGCCACTGCCTGTTTCAGGAGCGGTTCTGCTTCCACATATTTTCCCAGGCCGCGGTCCACGACTCCCATCAAGTACAGGGCGTCAAAACTGTGCGGCTTGCGATTGAAGTAGTTTTTAATTTCGGGTAGAGCGGTGTTGAACTCCGCGAGGATGACCAACGCCTTCACATACGACAGCCTGACCACATCATTTTTTGAATCCAGCCGCAGCGACTCACGAAACTCATCTACGGCCTGCCGGAACTGCTGCTGTTGGGTGTAGGCAATCGCCAGATTGGCGTGATTCTCCGCCGAGGACGGGTCTTGTTTCACCAAATCCGAAAGCAGCTCGACTGCCTGGTCAACGTTGCCATTGTTCGAATAAGCAACTGCTAAGTCGTTTTGTAGCCTGGAGTCGGAGTGCTCATCTTTGAGATAGGCAATCGCTGCAGAGTAACGCTTTTGTGAGATTAACGCCTTGGCCAAGCCATCGAGAGCTGGCACCGACTTGGGGTCGCTTTTTAACGCGAGCTTGAACTCGCCGATGGCCTCGTCATCACGGTTCAACTCACTGAGCGCCATTCCCAACGCAGTGTGTGCCAGGGGGTCTTGCGGTTTTGCTTGGATCGCGACCCTCAACTCATGCGCAGCTCGTTCGGTTTGATGAGTTTGCAGTAACGTAAGGGCGAGGTTGAAATGTGCTTCCCAGGAATTCGGCTCGAGGCGGATGGCGGATTCAAAAGCGGAGATGGCGCAAGAGAATTTCTGCTGTTGGCCAAAATAAGCGCCCAGTGCATCGTAGGCTGCTGCGGAAGGGTGTGCGTGGATGGCGTTTTCCAGTTCTGCCGGCCCTTTACAGATCGGGCCAGTCTTCCCCGTTTGTCCCCAGTCGGAAGCACCAAGTGCACAAGCGCAAAACGCGACCCCTATAAGGTCGCGCACAAGTTTACAGACGGCCATTTTTGTTCCCGAGATTCAATTTGTAAACTTCGTTCATAGTAGCAGAGAAGACAGCATGCAATTGCTTGTCCGCGATTTTGAAATCGAAGTGTTATGATCGGCGAACCGATGATATGTGATGGGGCCGCGCCACCAGGCAATAGAATTCTTTGCCCAATTCTCCTGATTTTACTACTGGCTCTAACGATTGTTGGTGAAAAGACGAGTGCATATGCGCAAGGTGTAGCTACCGGCGGCAAAGCGATGCCGGCCCGGCCTCTGCCTCCGGGAATGAAGGCCCCAATTGTTCATTACGAAGATATCGCCGCACCAGCCGGTCTGACCGGCGTCAATGTTTCCGGACCCGAACATTCCAAGCGGTACATCATCGAAACCACCGGAAATGGTGTGGCCGTTTTTGATTACGACAACGACGGCCTGCCTGACATTTTTTTCGTCAATGCCGGACGATTGGGGAAAGATGCCGCACAACCGAGTCACTTTCTCTATCACAACCTGGGTGGCCTGAAATTTGAGGATGTCACGGAGAAATCAGGCATTCGCCACACTGGCTGGGGACAGGGCGTCTGCGTCGGAGATATTGATAATCATGGATATCCAGATCTGTTTGTGACCCAATGGGGACAAAATGTGCTTTACCGAAACTTGGGAAATGGAACCTTTCGTGATGAGACCGAACAACGCGGCCTGCTTTTGCCGAAGCCACGCTGGAGCACAGGGTGTGCCTTCATAGATTTCAACCGCGATGGTTTTCTTGATCTGGTGGTTGTGCATTACGTGGATTTTGACATGAAGCACACTCCCGAGCCCGGTGAGCAGACACAATGCCGTTGGAAAGGGCGGCCCGTCATGTGCGGGCCGCGCGGCTTGCCGCCGGAAACAATCTCGTTTTACCAAAACGATGGACATGGAAACTTTACTGATGTTTCCGACCCACTCCATATCACCGGACCAAAAAGTTACTATGGCTTCACCGCGCTGACCGGGGACTTCGACAACGACGGATGGCCCGACATTTTTATCGCCTGCGATTCCACCGCCAGTCTCTATTACCACAATCTGGGCGGGAAAATGTTTGAGGAAATCGGCGTGCGTGCCGGTCTCGCCTACAACGAAGATGGACGGGAACAAGCGGGAATGGGTTCTGCTGCTGCTGACTTCGATGGTGATGGTTTACTGGACATTTTCAAAACAAATTTCGCCGACGACACGCACACGCTATACAAGAATGCAGGCGGGAATAATTTTGAAGATGACACGATTGGGTCCGGTCTGGCTGTCAATACTAAGTATCTCGGGGGGGGCCCGGCGTTCATTGACATTGATAACGACGGCTGGAAAGATCTGATCGCTGCCAATGGGCACGTCTATCCTGAAGTGGATAACGCAAACACCGCGGAGAAATTCAAACAGCCACGCCTGCTTTATTGGAATCGTGGTGACGGCCAGTTCTTCGATATTTCGTCGGAAGCCGGGCCAGGCATCGTTGAGCCGCACGCTTCCCGTGGCCTTGCAACGGGAGACCTCGATAATGATGGCAATGAGGAAGTTGTGATCGTCAACATGGGAGAAGGTCCCTCCCTGCTAAGAAATACCGGCCAGTCTCTCGGGGGCTCGCTGTTGGTACGCGCCGTCAGCTCGGGACGCGACGCAATTGGGGCGCGCATCACGGTCACCGCGAACGGCCGCAAGCAGGTTGATGAAGTGCGAAGTGGTGGCTCGTTTATTTCACAAAATGATTTCCGCCTGCATTTCGGACTTGGGAAAGCGACCGCGGCGGATGTGTCCGTCCGTTGGCAGGATGGCAAAGTGGAAACGTTCCTTGCGATCGCCGCCGGTCAAGTTGTGACGATTGAGCAAGGCAAAGGCATCACCCGCAGGCAACCATACAGCTCCAGCAAAAAATAGTCGGCCCAGTTTTCTCACACTCACTAGGGTGAAGCTGGTTCACGAGCCGATGGATCGGCGGGTCGGGCAAATTTTGCATCGTCGATCGGTACGTTCTGCTTTATCTCGTCAATCTGGATCGTGAAACGGGAGTTGGGGCGAGAGATGGTTTGCAAGAAAGGCATTTTGACACCATCCTGTTCGCGGTAATCTGAATAATCGATCTGCGTCGGGTTCAGTCCCAGCGGGGAATTCACATAACGCAAAATGCGCAACAGCAACCCCGACTGCTCATCGAAATAAAATTTAGCCGCCAAGTCTCCGGCATTAAATCCGGAAATCACATGAACCTCACGGTCCCCAATCTTCTCTGCCCTTTCGGCTTTTACCTCGCTGAACAGTCGCATGAGGTGAATGGGCAATTGCAGATCAATCTCCGGTCGGGCTGAATCGATCTCTGCGGTGGAAATATCATGCACCAGGTGATTGGGGGCCGAAGTCCAGCCGGATGCACCGTTATAGGCGGTGACACTATCGCCGTCGGGCAAGCGGATGGCTGACAGTCGTTTGTCGGGCACCTTGCTGAAAATCTGAACAGGAAACTGGCGGCCGGCAAGGGTGATATGTCCCTGTTCGCTGCGCGTGGTTAGTTTTCCGATGGCTGCCGGCCCGCCGACAGCATCCACGTACTTGGTCAGGATCGGATCGGGCGAGACAGGAGTTTGTTCGTTCCGGACACTGCCCGGCGTTAGCGGTGTTTCCAGTTCAGCAATGATCGGAGTGTTTACTGGGCGAATGGAACCACGGTGGCACGAGTAGCAGGTGATTTTTCGCTCGCCGTTAAAGTTCGCCTGGTTGATTGCAACCATCATCTGCATCATCTTGCGTGCCGTCAGCTTCGGCTTCTTGTCGTCCTTCTCCAACGCTCCTTCCACATGGCAAAAGCTGCATTGCACGCCGAGCGAGTAACTGATGAATTGCATGGCAGAGACCAACTGCTCAGCAGGGATGCCCTTCAAAATTTGAACGTTCTTAAAAGTATCTTCACTTAACTTTGCCTTGGGAGTTGTGGGTTTGGGCGGGTCAGTCTCGCCTGCCACGATAGAGGGCAATAAAAATGCGATAAGAGTAACGACTATACCTAGGCTGTATAAAAAATAACGCTTCATCCGATCCTCGTAGTTTCGGATATCGATCCGATTGTCCCGAAAGATCCAAGTTAGTTGGCTGCCATGCCATACAGCGCGAATGCACCCATCCATAACACGCCCATCAAGGCGGGCCCCAAACCGTCCGGGACTGCGGGATGGAATGCTCCCCAACTGCGGTTCTTGCGTAGCTTATACTTTTGGAATCTCCATCGTGCTTTGCGTGCGTGGTCCGAAGATTTAGTCCTGTCGTCCCTGCATAATCATTTTGCATTGGTGGCCCAAGCGAACGGAGGGCGCGACCCGTGGGGCCGACCCACTGTTCTCGCGCAGCCAACGGTCAAGTTTCACAAAGTCTTGGCGACCGAAAAACACTTCATCGTAATCGGAGCCGAACGCGGAAACATCAATGTGGGTGCCATCCACGAGAATGGCGCCTGGCTCTTCTTTTCCTACTGGACCAAATCGAATGAGTTTCATGGGCTCGCTTTCTGGAAATCCTCCCATTCCGAACAACATTGTTATTCTTGTCGGCTGATCTTCAGGGTCCAAGCAGGTTGCTGACGCAATTGCTCAGGAAGCTCAGGAAGATCGACTGTCACTCCTGCTTGGGACGTTTTGAACTTCAACGATGTATTTGGTCCGAGCAGACTTATGAACTTAACTCCAGTGACATTTTTCAAAGTTATACCGTGACCGGGCCAGTGAGGTAATATTGCGTAGAGATCATTGCCTTTTGTTGTGAAGAAGGCTTCGATTCCCGCTTTCCCCGCCTCCGGTTGGTCTGTCAATTTTGTCACATCATAAGGCGTGGAGTATTCCTTGTTGTAGTCCACCTGAGGCACTTCGCCAGCACCCCATTGATGCGTAGTCTTCCATGGCCTGGTGCCGTAGATCGCTTCTCCATTGACCTTCAGCCAATCGCCAATCTGAGTAAGCCGCTCTTCCATTATCACCGGAATCGTGCCGTCCGCTCCCGGACCGATGTCAAGCAGCAGGTTGCCACCGCGGCTGACCGTGTCTATGAGTATGATCACCAATTCACGGCTCGAATGATACACATTGAGATCCTCAGCGCGGTTGTAGCCATAGCTCACTCCCATGCCGCGGCTTTCCTCCCACGGATGATCCGTTCCGCTCATGCCAGCCGTGTATTCGGTGGTCCAATAGCCCCCGTGCTTGTGACGTGTGTCGCTGCCCCAGCGGTCATCCACAACCACACTGTCTTTGACCGGCGAGTCGTTGAATAACCATGCGAGCAACTCAGGACTGTGCCACTCGGCAGAGGTCATTTCCCACTCGCCATCACTGAAGATGATTGCCGGCTTATATCTGGTGACCACGTCCTTGAACTGAGGGAACATATGTTCGCGCACATAACGTGGCTTGTCATAAAGCCACAGCGGGTTGTACCACTCGTAGAGGGAATAGTAGATGCCCATGCGCAGGCCCTTGCGGCGGACGGCATCGGTGAGGTCGCCAAGTAGATCACGGTGGGGCCCGGTCTCGACAGCGGTCCAAGGGCGCCCCCAGGTTGCCGATGCTTCTTTACTTGGCCACAGGGCAAATCCTTCGTGGTGCTTTGAGGTCAATACCACGTACTTCGCGCCGGACTGCAGGAATACGTCTGCCCAGTGGTCCGGATTGAACAACTCCGCTTTAAATTGCGGAGCAAAATTCTGGTAAGGAAAGTCGGCTCCGTATGTTTTCTGATGAAAGGCCCAGGTACCGCTCTGAACGCCATCCGCATTCGGGTCATTCTTGCCCTTGGTCATCGCGTTCCAGTACCACTCAGCGTAGGCCAGTTTTCCAGGCAGTACCGGAGCATAAGCGGGAACGGAGTAAGTACCCCAATGAATAAAGATGCCGAACTTGGAGTCGCTGAACCAGCCGGGTGTAGGCCGTTTATCGAGCGATTCCCACGTGGATTCGTAATTTTGAGCGCTTATACTACCAAGCATGAGAACAGACATGAGACAGCCAAGGAGCACACGTTTCATGGAGCTTCCTTCCGTTTAATTGTTGAAAATAATCTTATTGCTGGTACGCCTGTTGAAGCTTCGCCTAGAGCCATCACGGCTCGGGCCGCATATGGCCGACACATTCTACTCTATTTGAGCGCTTAAGTGATTACTTATATAATTCGGCTCGCCACGGAATATCGGCTAGTTATCTTGCTCTCAAAACATGTGCTATACACTATTTTTCCGTTGGGAGAGCAGTGCTAACTGGCATGCAACAATGAGGACCGCCAACCGTTATTAAGAGAACTGAAGCAGCTGCCTATGGCCATCACGATGAAAGACATTGCGAAGGACTTGGGCGTTTCCGTGGTGACGGTTTCCAAAGTTCTGCGCAATCACTCCGACATCAGTGCCAAGACACGCAAACGCGTTCGGCAGCGGATGAAGGAGCTGAACTATCACCCCAATCCAGCGGCTCGTGCCCTTCATACTGGCCGAACGAACCTGATTGGGCTGATCGTTCCTGACCTGGTCCATCCATTTTTTTCCCAAGTAGCAAAAGGCATCTCCGCGTCACTTCGCACGAAGAAGTACGGGTTGATTATCTCTTCCTCGGAAGATGATCCGCAGCTGGAGAAAAGTGAGATTGATCAAATGCTGGCGCGGCGTGTGGATGCATTGATCCTTGCGTCCACTCAGTCCGATCCTCATAGTCTGCGAAGGATCGAACAACAGGGAGTGCCTTATGTCCTGCTGGACCGAAAAGTTCCTAATCTCGAAGCGAACTTTGTTGGCATTGATGACCTTGTTGCCGGCGCACAGGCAACCACTCACTTGATTGAGGCCGGATGCAAGACCATCGCTCATATTGCTGGGCCGAAGGTGAGCACCGCACTAAACCGCCAAGCTGGCTATACGCAGACGCTGGTAAAGCATAGCCTTAGCTTGCCCGCGCACTACATCGTGGCAGGCCGGCACATGGATGATTCCGGTGATGCTGCGGGCTACGATGGAATGAAGCAATTGCTGCAATGTAGTCCTCGGCCGGACGGTGTTTTTTGTGCGAATGACCCGATTGCCATGGGAGCGATGCGAGCCATTCTTGAAGCGGGGCTGAAGATTCCGCAAGATATCGCAGTGGTCGGCTGCGGCAATCTTCATTACGACGATTTCCTGTTAGTTCCTCTTACCAGCATTGATCAGGACAGCAGCGGGTTGGGAGCGAGTGCAGCAGAGTTGGCCCTGGGCATCGTCAAGAATCGAACTCCAGTTTCTCCAAAGACCATCTTGCTAAGATCAAAACTTGTGGTTCGCGCATCCAGTCAGCGAAAGGTGTAAGCATTCCTTACGTTGGAGCCCTGGCCAAAAATTACGTTTTTACTAGTTATTGTTTACGGTATCGCGTGAAATTTGTTGGTGACTGAACTTCAACCAAGGACGAAGCGAATGCGCCGTCGCATAAGCGTGCAGCTCCTTTCGGCCAGACAAAATCGCTTTTATAAAGAGTAGCTAACGATAAAGTAAACGATAACGTATAATATCTCGCGATTCGTGTCTTGTGGAACGTTATTGCAAGGCGAATTCCGGAAGGCCCGCATGCGGCGCTATTGCCTGACTCTAGATCTTAAGAATGACCCCAAATTGATCGCCGAGTACAAGCAGTACCACGCCGATGGAAAAGCTTGGACTGAGATCACGCAGAGTATTCGTGACTCGGGAATCGAAAATATGGAGATTTATCTGCTTGGCACACGGATGTTCATGATCATGGAGGTGAACCAGCACTTTTCCTTTAAAGCAAAAGCACAAGCCGACCGGCTCAACCCCAAGGTCCAAGAGTGGGAAAAGCTCATGTGGAGATTCCAACAATCGTTGCCCCAAGCGGCTCCCGGGGAAAAGTGGCTCTTAATGGAGAGGATCTTCAAACTCTAAAAGATCTGGCGTTCACTGCGTTTTGAGCAGCAACTGGTCCTCGCTATCAATATGCAAATTTTGGGTGCTTGAGCTGATAGTCGCGACTCGATCGTTGCTGGTCAGCGAAATGCCTTTGAGTCCAATCGCACCTTGACTAGCTGGATCCAAAACAGGAACTTTGGTTGGACCCGATCCCGGAACAGATGTAAGCACCGTTTCCGACGGGTTCGTGCTTCGCGCCGGATATTGCCTTCCCGGGATTTGCCCTAACGATGGATCGCCCAAGGTGGTGGCACGAGTAGTTGATGTCCCGATTGGCGGTAGCGCAGTAGATAATTCTTCCGTTGAGCTTTTGCTGTTAAAGAAACTCTGCAACGGGCCGCTCAGTGCCTGCACCACAATCGTGACCGGAACTTCCTGGCCATTTCTTAAAACAAAACGATCCAGCCTGATGGCAATAAAAGAGTCCGGTGAATCCTTGGTACGCGGTTTGGCAGCAGTTACGTGACCGAGCACTTTCGTATTCCGGGGAAGTACGATCTTTCCCCCCGCCAGTAAATCAACACTAGTTTTCGCTTCGACAGGATCGCCTGCCCGATCTCTCCTTGCATCAAGGGATTTGGTGAACTTCGCCCAGATTAGAGTGCCTGGAGCGATCCGAACAGCGGGAACGTTTGGCGATTCAGGCGCTGCTGATTGAGCGGCAGCCACCAAGCCAAAGAGAACTACCATTAAAACGACCTTCGGCATAGCGATCTCACTTGACCACATTTTACTCCTCACAACTGACCATTCGCTCGAACTCGGCCGGCGTGAATTGCCTCGACAGCGATCGCTTGCATCGGCGGCTTGCGTCACAACCTCGATGAGGTTTGACCGATCGGCGCTCATCTTCTCAGCGGTACCGCCGCTCGAATGAAAAAGAGCGAGCACATCGGGACGGTCCTGGACCGCGGTTCGTGGCACGGCGTTTGATTGAATCTGGCTCGACGAGTTGGAGAGCGGGCCGGCTGACATTCATGTGGCCTCGATCCGAGGCCGAAACCGGGAAGTTGCGGCAAACTCCGGCGGGCTCAGTTGATTTGTTTTGGAACAGAATGAAACAGGTTCGGGGTTTTGACGGGAATCAAGTGATTGTGGGGGACGAGAGGAGAAGGTCTTAGCTTGAACATTCTGCTTCAGACAAAGATTTCTTGGTGAATAACGCAACCGACATTTCCACCCGGGCGAGGTTAAAGGCCATAGACTTCGCTTGCGGTGCCGCCCAAAATCCGCTCTTTCTCGCGAACGGTCAGTTTCTCCAGAAAAGCGTTTAACACCTCGAACCAACCAGAATAGGAAACCGCCAGCAAACACACCGGCCAGTCGGAGCCTGCCATGAGGCGCTGCGGACTAAACGCATCCAGCACGACTTCAAGGTAAGGCCACAAGCCTTGCTGGGACCATGCAGACCAATCTGCCTCGGTCACCATCCCCGAAATTTTGCAGTAGACGTTTTCGCGTTTAGCCAGTTCGGTGATGTTCTGCCGCCAAGGGTCCATCAGCTGCTCGCGGATTCTCGGTTTCGCAACGTGGTCGAGAACGAATCTCTGCTGGGGATGACGATCCACAAATTGAATCGCCGCAGGCAAATGTCTCTCAAAAATCAGGACATCGTAAATCAGATCAGTGTTCTTGAGACAAGCAATGCCACGGTTGAAATTCGGGTTCAGAATGAAGTTGTCATCCGGCTCGCCCTGAATAATGTGACGAAGTCCTCTGAGCTTACGATGGGAGTGAAGATGGTCCAAATGCGTAGAAAAATCTTCACTCGCGATGGGGGCCCATCCGACCACTCCGCGGATGAACGAAAACTGGTCCGCCAGACTAAGCAGCCAAGCTGTTTCGCTTAACGTCTGCTGCGCCTGTACCGCAACTGCCCCATCTATTCCTGCACTGCGCAATTCCTTCTCGAGGTCGGGAGGCAGGAAATCGCGTCTGAGGACACCCATGCTCTGATCAATCCAGTCATAGTTCTCTTTGTTGTACCGCCACAGGTGATGATGAGCGTCGATTTTCTCAACCATTGTTTTCACGTCGCGAAGGCGGATTCAAAACGAAACCGTCAACAGACAACTGGTAAAGTTATATTTTTTCATCTGTATCCCGCGCTCAACGCTGGTAAGCCGAACTCGCAGGAGATCGTCGTAATGAGTATTGCCGCAACCCACAATTGCGATGTCCTTGGAAGTTTTCAAACCCGCTTCGAAAATGGCTCTCATCGCCCCTATAGCGATGGCGTCATTGCAACAAAAAACGCCATCCGGCCGGGGATGGAGCTGAAGCAGCTGTTTCATGCCTTCTTAACCTGCGGCGTCACTCCAGTCGTCTATAGGTCCGCCGACTACCAAATATTCCGGCTGCAGAGTCACGCGGCGTTTCCCAAGAGTGCAGACCAAAGTCGCGTTGCTTGAGTATCTTCTTCCCAATGAAGCACGAGTTTACATAGGCTTCTGGTCAAGCCCGTTCGTTCTCTCCTCGGGATTTTCTCGCTGGTTGCTTTTCCTTTTGGCACGGGAGTTCTTCGGGGTTGCCACTTGCGTGCTTTGCATTTTTTCCGCCCATACATCCAACGCCGTCTTGAGAAACTGGTCCATGATGTGGACCACTGTCTGCTCGGCAAAATATGGAGGACCGGTCAAGATCGCATCAATGATTTGCTTGTGCCGTTCCAGATTTTGCTTCCACGGACTCCCACTAAATCCATGAGTTAACGCTCGCATCAAAGTAAAGTCATAAAGCGGAATAATCAGTCGCCGGCCTTCCTCCACGAGAAATGGATTGCCGGTCTTTTCCAGAAGAGTGATATGGAATCGTTGCATTGACGTGATGATCTCGCGAACATTGCCAGCTTCGACAGCCTCCCGTATCTCTACGATGGCAGCGTCCAAATCCGTTAATGGAACTTTTTGTTCAGATAAGAGCCGCGCCGCCAAGCCTTCGAGCGCACCCCGCAACTGATAGAGATGGATGATGTCCTGCTTGCTCAGGTTCAACACGCGGGCGCTTCTACCGTGCCCCTTGGTTACGAAGCCTTCGGCCGCGAGGATGTTGAGCGCCTCGCGCACTGAACTTTGGGCGACGCCAAAGTGCCGGGCCCATGTACCCTCTACAATTTTTGCTCCGGCGGCGATGTTCCCCGCCAGAATTTCCTCTCGGAGTTGCGTCGCCAGATTCTGCTTTACTAAAATCTGCGTTCGTTGGTCTTGCTTGGAAGACATGGGATTACTTACCTTCACGGTTTCGCCTTCTCCAAAAACGATGCTGAGCTCCAACGGATCCGCAATTGCTTGTATTGTAGTTGGAGTTCCATATTCTAGCCTCGAAGATTAGTAAAACCACCGTCCAACAAATAGTCCACGCCGGTGATGAAACCGGCCTCGATCGAAATCGTCCTCCTCGTGCTTTCTACTGCTCCAATGTGCGAAATGCCCGGCGTTGTACGCCAGGATGGAAATTGGGCCTTCTTTCGCAATTTCTTCAAACTTTGCGATCACCTGCTCTTGATCGGTCACGTCGCAGCAATGGCCGCGGGCAGTCCCTCCTGCCGCTGTGATTTGCTGACAGGTAACTTCCGCATCTTTCGCGCTGAGATCAAGAATATGGATTTTGGCGCCTGAGCGGGAAACTTCAGTGCGATCGCGCGTCCAATTCCGCTGCCACCGCCAATGATCACGGATGTCTTGCCGTCAAACCTGAATATGTTGCCGGCAGATTGAGTCATTCGGCACCTTGGAAAAGCCACAATTTCCTGTCGCGACTCCCCGAGACTCTCAAGCCCCGGCTCTACTACGTCTCCAGCTTGCAACTAGACCGAAGGATTTCTACCCAAACCGACGACGGCCGGCGCTGTGCTAATCACATCTCCAGCAGCAGCGTCATGAATTCGCTTAAGTAAGAAACGGTCTCTACAAAGTTCTCAAGGCAATTACGCTTGCGTTTGGATCGGGCGCCTGCACAGGCACGTCGATTTGCAGCTTGCTTTCCGTTTGCCGGAAGGTCAACGGTTTTCCGTTGGCCAGCAAGCGAGCGGACACTACCTTGGCCGTTAACCCGGGAAGTTCAAATACGCCCGTGGGCCAGTCAAAGACATGAACAAAAATTAAATTACCCTTTGCCGTGGTCCGTGCGTTGGGTAATCCCTGCACTGGCCCGTAAGTGGTTTCGTAAATTGACTCGCCGTTCACTTGCAGCCATTGGCCGATGCTGGTGAGTCGTTCCTGAAATTCAGGCTGGATGGTCCCATCCGGCTGTGGGCCGACGTTCAGGAGGAAGTTTCCCCCTCGGCTAGCCACTTCTATCAACATGCGAATCAACGTTTGTGACGACTTAAATTCACGATCATTCTGGTTGTATGCCCAAGTATTGTTTATGGTCATGCAGGTTTCCCACAGCCGGAACTCATCAGGGCTGGGGATCGTGGGCTTCAGTTTCTGCGAAACTGTGGGATCAATCCCTGTAAGCTTGATACCTTTGGTGGGAATAGCCGTCGGTATGAACTGCTCGGGAGTTTCATAGTCGGCGTCTACGCCGATGCGATCGTTGACCAGTGTTGCCGGCTGGAGCTTGTGAATCAGATTTATGAAACGTACACCGTCGTATTTCTGCTGGTTGTGCAAGCCATCGAACCAAATGAGTGCGGCTGGCCCGTAACGGGTGAGCAACTCGGTCAGTTGCAACTCCATGTAGTCGAGGTAAAGAGGCCACTCGGGACGCTCAGGTTCGCCATTCCAATTTTCCTTCGCCAACTTTGAGGTATCGCGAAAACCGGGGTGAGTCATGTCCGGCGGCGAATAGTAAAAACCTAATGGCATTCCTCGCTTTTCGCAGGCCTTAACCAGCTGCGCAACAATATCCTTGCCGTAAGGGGTCTTCGTAATTTTGTAGTTGGTGTAAGCAGAATCGAACATACAAAAACCATCATGGTGTTTTGTGGTGAACACCATGTAACGCTGTCCAGCAGTACGAGCCAGATCTACGAAAACATCCGGGTCGAACTTGGTTGGGTTGAAGCGCTTGTACAGTTCGCGATAGTCGGCTTCGCTGATCCCCCAAGATTTCGGAACCATGATCGGCCAGGAAGCTTCCACACTGGCCAATGAATATGGACCCCAATGAATAAACATCCCAAACTTGGCAGCGCGATACCAAGCCGTTCGTTCATCTTCTAGATAAGAGGAGCCAAGGGCGAACCGGGGGAACAAAGGCATGCAAGACGCCGCAAGCGCAAGCCGAAGGAAATCGCGTCGCCCCGTGAAATAAGCGCTCATATATTTTCGCGCGAGAATACCGACAAAGTTTTTATTTGTCAACTATCTCTTTCTTTTTATGCATTTAAATGGAACGCACCAGCCCAACCCCCAGAACTTACTCGAAGTCTCCCGTTGACTTACAAGCGCTTAAATGTGTAGGCTGACCTGCGAATGGACACTTTCGGAATTGCAGCCGAAGTTTTGTGGCTTCTTTTCCCGCAGCACGCGACTTTGGGGCTGAATCCATTTTTCATCCAGAAGGGACTCGAAATGAAACGGCTCGGAATGACTCTGCGTCTCAAACCAGGAGTTGCGGATTCCTACAGAAAGTATCACCAGGCCGTCTGGCCGGAGATCTTGGACATGATCCGGCAATGCAATATTCGCAACTACTCCATCTACTTCAAGGACAACATCCTTTTTAGTTACTTTGAATATCACGGCAGCGACATGCAAAGCGACTGGGCCAAAATGGCGGCGCACAAAAAGACGCAAGACTGGTGGGCAATCATGCAGCCCATGCAGGAACCAGTACCGAATAGAAAGCCCGGAGAATGGTGGGCGGAGATGGATGAAGTGTTCCACATGGATTGAGCGTTGAGCAGAAAACTGTAATCTTGTTGGACAGCATGGTGAGGTTGATGGCGCTTGAACTGGAAAGCAAAGTTGTCCTACTGACAGGTGGAGGCGATGGAATCGGCCGCGAGTGCGCGTTAGCGTACGCTCGCGCAGGAGCCACGGTCGCCATTCTGGACCGGAATCTTGTCGCTGCCCAGCGCACAGCTGCCGATCTAGGGAGCCAGAGCCTCGCATTGGAAGCCGATGTTTCCGACGGCAACGCCGTTCAGGCTGCGATATCCAGAGTGCTAAAGGAATTTTCTCGGATTGACGCCATTCACAACAACGCAGGAATCAGCAGCCCTTCCAAGCCACTGCACGAAACCTCCGAGGCTGAATGGGACGACCTACAGCGCGTTAACTTAAAATCCGTCTACTGGACTGCCAAGTATGGATTTGAAGCGCTCTCCGCAAGCAAGGGAGCCATCCTGAATACCGCCAGCATGGTTGGACTCATGGGACAGCAAAACCATGCCGCTTATGTTTCAACCAAGGGCGGGATGATCTCGCTGACCAAGGCGATGGCTAGCGACTACGCGCAATATTCAATCCGTGTGAACGCGATCTGTCCTGCGGGAGTATGGACGCCCATGCTTGAAAAGTGGTGCGAAGAACAGCCTGACCCTGCAAGCATCTGCAAGTATCTCGATGACATTCACCTGCTCGGTTATTGCCCGCGTGGCGATGTGATTGCTGATGCTGCAGTGTTTCTGCTTTCTGCAAAAGCACGATTCATTACCGGCTGCATTCTGCCGGTCAGTGGCGGTGCCGAATTGGGTTACAGACGATGATCCTCCGGAGATAGAATGTCGAACTGCGTAATCGAATCCGTCTCTATCCGTGATGCTCGCTACGCTTTGCCGCCCGGAGCAGGAACGGATTCTGTCCACATCAACTCTGAGTATTGTCTCGCGGTTACGCTCCTCAAAAGCAGCGGGGACCTTTTGGGAACCGGCATTGCCCTCACTCTCGGAGAGGGTAACCGTCTTGTGTGTGACGCCATAGAACTGCTCGCGCGTCCGCTCGTTGGCATGGAAATTGAAGAGCTCATGGCCGATTTCGGAACCATGTCTCGGCGATTGGCAGATGATCCTTCTCTGCGCTGGCTTGGTCCACATAAGGGAGTAGTTCATCTCGCTCTGGCCTCGATCACAAACGCATGTTTTGATTTGTGGGCCAAGAACCGCAGCGTACCGTTGTGGAAACTGCTCCTGGATCTTTCTCCAGAACAAGTTGTCGCCTTACTCGACCTAAGTTACGTCGAAGACGTGGTCAGTAGGTCGGACGCTCTCGCAATATTGCGTGGCCACGCTTGCAATCGCGCTGTGCGCGAACCAATTCTCCACAGCGGGTATCCCGGCTATGACACATCAGTAGGCTGGATGGCCTACGACAACAACAAGATCCGCGAAATGCTGAACAAAGCAATCAGCGAAGGTTTCCGCGCATTCAAACTGAAAGTCGGATCGATGGATGAACAGCGCGACCTGCAGCGTGCCGCAATGTTGCGAGAGCGAGTCGGGGACGATGGCATCGTAATGTTCGATGCCAATCAGCATTGGAGTCTGCAGGATGCAATTCGTATGGGGCGCGAGCTCGGAAAATTCAACCCACTGTGGTTGGAAGAGCCCACACACCCGGATGATGTTCGCGCCCACGTTGTCCTCGCCCGCGAACTTGCTCCAGTGAAAATTGCAACTGGAGAACACATCCCTAACCGGGTCATGTTCAAGAACTTCATCCAAAGCGGGGCAATGCATTTTGTGCAAGCCGACTGTACCCGGCTGGCAGGAATCAGCGAATTTATAACCGTGAGCCTGTTGGCGAAGAGATTTGGCCTGCCCATACTGCCCCACGTCGGCGACATGGGACAAATTCACCAGCATCTTGTGTTCTTTAACCACATCGCCATGGGACACGACGTTTTGTTCCTGGAACACATTCCCCACTTGCGCGAACATTTCGCCTTTCCGGCAAAGGTCAACGGTGGCCGGTACCATACTCCATACGAACCTGGCGCGTCGTGCGATCTAAGAATGTAAGGAACACAAATGAACGAATCGCTGGCATTGGGAGTTGGTTTGACCATGGTCGCCGGAATTATGTCCGGCAACTGCATGTTGCCGATGAAATTCGTGCGCTCCTGGAAGTGGGAGAACATCTGGTTGGTTTTCAGTGTAGTTTCCCTGATCGTGATTCCCTGGGCTTTGGCATTTGGGCTAGTCGATAACTTGTTTGAAACTTATCACGCACTCTCTGCGCGTCAACTTACCTTGCCGATTCTTTTCGGAGTGGGATGGGGCATCGCCCAGGTGCTGTTTGGGATTTCTGTCACTCGCCTGGGACTCGGACTGGCTTACGCGATCATCGTTGGACTTGGCGCACTTCTTGGTACTTTGGTCCCTCTATTCGTGCAACAGCACGAGTTGGCAAAGGGCCGCCCCCTGTTTTTTGTATTAAGCGGTGTAACGGTCATGGTGCTTGGCATTATTTTTTCCACCTGGGGAGGTCAGATCAGGGAGCGCGACAAAGCGGGGACGAACGCAGTGCATCCCGGCCAGAACTACTTTGCCGCAATCTTGCTGGCAGTGCTTTGCGGAATCATGGCGCCGATGCTTAACTACTCTTTCGCATTCGGCCAGGACATCGCGAAAGAAGCGGTCAGGATGGGAACTCCGGAAGTGCGCGCCGGCTATGCCGTTTGGCCGATTGGATTGGCGGGAGGCTTTGTTCCCAACATCGCCTATAGCTTGTACCTGCTTTTCAAGAATCGTAGCTGGGGCGCATTTCGCCCGACGGGTCCGGATATTGCCTGGTCCTCGCTGATGGGCGTGTTGTGGATGGGGGCGTTCTCGCTGTACGGCATGGCAGCGATCTATCTTGGGGCCTTCGGAACTTCAATTGGCTGGGGATTGTTGCAGATTTTCATGATCCTGACCGCAACTTTGTCCGGTGTATTGACAGGAGAATGGAAACAGGCCCCGAGTTCGGCCAAACGGCTCCTCGGCCTGGGATTGAGCTGCTTGACCGGCGCTACAGTTTTGCTGGCACTCGGCAACCGATAGGAGTTGGAAAAACAGTAGGATGGCAGCTTCGAAAGCCAAAAAGGGATCATCCCGGATCGGAATACAAAAATGTCACATCTCCAAGTGAATCGAATCATACAAGGGATCGTAGTTCTGCTGGCGAGCTTGCTTGCGTTGCCGTTTCTTTATGCTCAGGCTCCTGCAAAATATGAGCCCACTCTGGAGTCGCTCAATAAACACCCGCTTCCTAACTGGTACAACGATGCCAAGCTGGGCATCTTCATCCACTGGGGCCTGTACTCAGTGCCGGGATGGGCACCGCTGGTGCATCCCAATCACGATTTCACCTCGCTCGACTACATCAAAAACAACCCGTACGCGGAATGGTATTTGAACACCATGCGCGTCGAAGGATCGCCAACCCAGGCGTATCATCGCGAACATTTTGGCGCGGACTACGACTATTACAATTTTGCGCCCCTATTTGATAAAGAAACGCAAAAGTGGAATCCAGATGCCTGGGCCAGGGTGTTCCGCGAAGCTGGCGCGAAGTATGTAGTGCTAACCAGCAAGCATCATGAAGGCTTTACCCTTTGGCCTAGCTCGACGCCCAATCCCACGCTTCCTCATGACCGGCAGCACGCCACGCGCGACCTGGTAGGCGAGCTCACAACAGCCGTACGCAAGGCTGGGTTGCGAATGGGTTTGTATTACTCGGGTGGCTACGACTGGACGTTCGTTCCCGGCCCGATTAGCAAGCCGGATGATTACAAGACCGTTCAGCCGCAAACCGATGCTTATGGCAAATATGCTGATGCGCAAATGCGGGAGCTCATCCAGAGGTATAAACCTGCAGTGCTTTGGAATGACATCAACTATCCAAAGACCGGCCATCCCCTGGAGATTATGGCGGAATACTACAACACGGTTCCTGAAGGAGTCATCGACGATCGTTTCGGTGTCGAACATTCGGATTTCAAGTCTCCGGAATATGAGACGCTGGACAAAATCAGCCCGACGAAATGGGAAGAGTGCCGCGGACTGGGCCGATCCTTCGGTTACAACCGCGCGGAAGGCGAAGCTGAAACTATCGCTCCGGACGAGCTGATCTACCATCTGGTTGACATTGTGAGCAAGAACGGCAACCTCTTGCTCGATGTGGGGCCGGAAGCAGACGGTACGATTCCGCCGGTCCAGATGTCCCGCCTGGTAGCACTGGGGAACTGGCTGAAACAGAACGGCGACGCGATTTATGGCACCCATCCCTGGAACCGGGCCAATAGCGAAACTGCGGAAGGAATTCGCGTGCGATTTACCCAGAAAGATTCCGTGGTTTATGCCACGTTACTAGGCGAGCCGAAGACGAATACCGTCATAATCAAATCTCTTATAGCGAAAGCGGGATCAACAATCACTTTGCTGGGGCAAAAAGAACCGTTGGCTTGGTCACAAGAAGGGGAGAACATCAAGGTTACGTTGCCTGCGAAGCTGCCTGGAAAGTATGCCTACGTGCTCCGCATGACAGGCCCGATTTCTTAGAACCATTCACGCATAGCAAATCACCAAATTACTAACCCGGCAGCCTTTATGCAGGACTGCCATTTTTCGAAAGAAAATTGGTAACGGTGCAGTTTGAGAAAACCGGCCCTTCAGACAATCGTAGGCGGCAATGATGGCTGCCGCTTTTGCTGCTGTTGTCCAAACCGCGATTTAGGCATAACACTGGGACGGGAAATCTGCGGAGGTCTCATTTTTGCGACTCAGGATATATGTCCGTTAAGAAACCAAGACCTTATGATATTTGCGAAGACGCTCGTCAAGAGCGCGAGAAAGCATTTCAGGCTCACTTGGCTTCCGAAATCAAAACTAATTGTCTTTATGGCTCGAACGTCGACCACAGTGCCAATCATTCTGCAAGCTGGGTAGTGATCAAGACGTTCCAGTGCTCATCAGTTCCTATCCAAAGCAAAGGGGCCGTCACATCGCTTGCTACGAAAGATCGAAGAATAGTGGACGATCGTCGCCAGAGCATGCCCCGGTTCAGCCCTATTGGGGAGCCTTAAAGTCCGACTGGAGCTTATGCAAACTGTGAAGTGCTTTCCTTTCAGCCAAGTCTTCGGCTCGTTTTCCAATCTTCTTGAGCACCCGTTCGAGCTGTTGCATCTCTTCGTCAGAAACATCCTGAAAGGCACGTTTGATGAGCGCCGTGTGCTGGCGAAATACTGGAAGAAACATCTGCCGACCTTTTTCAGTCAGTGATACAGTCCTGACCCGCCGGTCTTCCCTGCACTCAACGCGGCTCACGAACCCTTTCTTATATAGACGATCCACCGCCACGCTGACTGATCCCGGGTTGAGGTAAACCTTTGGACCGATAGCGTTTACCGGCATCGGCCCTTTATGCAACAGGATTTCTAGGACGCGAAAGTCAGATTCTCCAAGCCCGTGCCCAACCAGTGCAGGCAGAACATAACGGGAGACGGATTGCCAGGCTTTCATCACAATCAGCCAGGCGTGAAGGGTTTCCGAAGCTGGTTTGCGGTCTCCCATAAAAAGGTGAATCCCGGCCATTATACTCGCCATCAGATATATTGATATCGATATATCTTGTATCGATGAATAATTTAAAATTAGCCTGATAGGCAAAAGGGATGACGACCATGCCCAACACGACAGTAGCTCCAGCCCAATCTTCAACCACTCCCTGGAACATTGACCCGGCCCAATCTTTTGCGGAATTCAA
>Ga0207689_10001776_pt1 | contig 20364 bp, 15 predicted proteins | sample KBSMisM52_FD_184312 | JGI IMG/M metagenome (GOLD analysis project Ga0207689, IMG submission 184312) | Miscanthus rhizosphere microbial communities from Kellogg Biological Station, Michigan, USA - KBS Miscanthus M5-2 (SPAdes) (version 2) | ecosystem: Host-associated > Plants > Roots >... | reverse complement strand
CGTCGAGACGCCCTATGTGCAGGCCAACACCGGCTCGCTCGGCATGGGGATCTCCAAGGCCAAGGGGATGGCGCTGGCCAACCGCCTCGCCGGCACGCCGCGGAAGATCTTCGTGCTCACCGGCGACGGCGAGCTGCAGGAAGGGCAGTTCTGGGAGTCGCTGGGGTCGGCCGTCACGCGCAACCTCGGCGAGATCACCGTGGTCATCGACCACAACAAGATCCAGTCCGACACCTGGGTCCACGAGGTGAGCCCGCTCGGCGATCTCGGCGAGAAGCTGCGCGCCTTCGGCTGGCACGTGGCGCGGTGCGACGGCCACGATGTCGAGGCGCTGGAGCGGGTGTTCCGGCAGTTCGACGACGTCCCCGATCGGCCGAAGATCCTGATTGCCGACACCATCAAGGGGCGCGGCGTGAGCTTCATGGAGGGCCCGGCGGCGTTGGCGGGGTCCGAGCTCTACCTCTATCACTCGGGAGCGCCGCCGGAGCAGCAGTACCTGGCCGGGCTCAAGGAACTGCTCTCCACCGCCAACGCGCGGTTCGCCGAGCTGCGTCTCGGCGCGGTGGCGACGGAGGCGCGCATTCGCAACCCGCGCCGCGAGCCGCGCCAGACCGACAACCTCGTGGGCGCGTACGAGAAGGCGCTGGTGGCGCTCGGCGAGAAGCGCCCGAACGTGCTGGCCCTCGATGCTGACCTGATCAAGGACTGCGGCCTGCTGGCGTTCGCGAAGCGCTTCCCCGAGCGGTTCATCGAGTGCGGCATCGCCGAGCAGGACATGGCGTCGATGGCCGGCGGCATGGCGCGCCGCGGTGCGCTGCCGATCGTGCATTCGTTCGCCTGCTTCCTGGCGGCGCGGCCCAACGAGCAGATCTACAACCAGGCCAGCGAGAGCACGAAAGTCATCTACGTGGCGTCGCTCGCCGGACTCCTGCCCGGCGGCCCTGGCCACTCGCACCAGTCGGTTCGCGACATTTCGGCGCTCGCCGCCGTGCCCGGGCTGGTGATGGCCGAGCCGAGCGCCGAAGCGGAAGTGCAGCCGCTGCTCGACGCGCTCGCCGACGGTCCCCGCAGCGGCTACCTGCGGCTCGTCTCGGTGAAGTGGCCGCTGCCGTTTGCCTATCCGGCCGGTCATCGCGCCGAGGTCGGGAAGGGCTGGACCGCGCGCGAGGGCGCCGACGGCGTCATCTTCGCCTACGGTCCGTGGCTGGTGTCGAACGCCTGCGAGGCCGCCGACGACGTCGAGGCCGCCACGGGAGCCCGCCTGGCCGTAACCGTGCTGCCGTGGCTCAACCGCGTGGACGCCGCGTGGCTGCGCGGCGCCATCGGCGCCCGCCGCGTCGTGATCACGCTCGACAATCACTACGTGCAGGGCGGACAGGGCGAGATGATCGCCGCCGCCATCGCGCGGCTGTCGCTGCAGCCGTCGCCGTCGGTGACGAGCCTCGGCGTGACGTCGTTGCCGGAGTGCGGCACCAACGACGAGGTGCTGCAGCATCACGGCCTCGACGTGGCGAGCCTGGCGCAGCAGTTCCGCGCCGCGCTGGAGCCGGTGCCTTCACGATGACGGTGCTGTTCTGGGACATCGACGGCACGCTGCTCACCACCGCCAAGGGCGGCATGTTCGCGTGGGACGACGGCGTCAAGGAGATCACCGGCAAGGACTTCCAGCTGCAGACGCTGCGGGTCCCCGGCATGACCGACTATCAGATCGCGGCCAAGACCTGCGAGCTGCTCGGCCTGGAACCCTCGGCGCCGCTGGTGGAGCGGCTCGTGCGCCGCTACGAGGAGCTGCTGCCGACGAGCCTGCCGCGCCGCGTCGGGCACGTGCTGCCGAACGTCCGCGAGATCCTGGAGCAGCTGCGCGGGCGCAGTGACGTTCGCTCGTACCTGCTGACCGGAAACACACGCGGCGGCGCCAAGGCGAAGCTGACGCACTACGGGCTCATCGACTTCTTTCCGGACGGCGCGTTCGCCGAAGACACGCGCGCCCGCGCCACGATTGCCGAACGCGCGCTCACCCTGGCCCGCCGCGCCGGCGACGTCCCCGAGCAGGACATGTTCGTGATCGGCGACACGCCGCACGACATCGAGTGCGCCAACGCCATCGGCGTGCGTACGATTGCAGTGGCCACCGGTGGCTACTCCGTGGAGGAGCTGCGCGAGCACGAGCCGTGGCAGCTGTTCGAGGAACTGCCGCCGCCCGACGAGTTCCTGCGCCTGCTCGGCATCAGCGAGCGCACCACCGTATGAAGCGTGGAATCCGGCGCGTCCCCGCCTTGTGGCGGGCGTCGCGTCTGCTCCGGCGCTGGTACCACGCGCGCTCCGACGCCTACCCGGACTGGCCGGCGATCCTCGCGTCGGAGCCGGAGCGGTGGGAGAACGCGCGCCGTTCCGCCGCCGGCGGCCCGCGCGTGTTGATGGCGACGTCCATCGGCTCGTACGCCCACGCCATCACGCTCGAAAGCGCCCTCGCCGCCGCGCTGACCTTCCGCGGCGCCGAGGTGCACACCCTGCTCTGCGACGCGGCGCTGCCGGCGTGCGCGGAGTGCGAAGCGTCGCTCTATCCCAATCTCGCCCGCTTCGCGCGCCAGGGGCCGCAGTCCGACCTGTGCCGCGACTGCCTGTGGCCGGCCGAGCGCGTCTACCGGTCGCTCGGCATCACCGTCCACCGCTACAGCGACTGGCTGTTTCCGGATGACAAGGCGCAGGCGCGCGAGATCGCGGCGTCGCTGCCGTTCGCGGCGATCCAGGGCTACGTGCGCGACGGGATCGCCATCGGCGAGCACGCTTATGCCGGGGCGCTGCGCTTCTTCGCGAGCGGATCGCTCGACGACGAGCCGCAGGGCGAGGCGGTGCTGCGGCGCTACCTCGAGTCGGCGCTCCTGACCGCCACCGCCACCACGCGGCTGCTGCGCGGCGTCGGCTTCACGTCCACGGTCTTCACGCACGGCATCTACGTGCCCTGGGGGCTCGTGGGCGCCGTCGCGCGCCGCGAGGGCGTGCGCGTCGCCACCTGGAACGTGGCGTACCGGAAGCGCCGCTTCATCTTCAGCCACGACGACACCTATCACCACACGCTGATGACGGAGCCGCGCGCGCACTGGGAGTCGCTGGTGCTGACGGAGACGCAGGAGCGGGAGCTCATGCAGTACCTCGCCAGCCGCCGCGAGGGGCTCTTCGACTGGATCGTCTTCAACCGCGCCCGCAAGGACGACCCCAAGGAGCTTGCCGCGCGGATCGGCCTCGATCCGTCCAAGCCCGTGATCGGCCTGCTCACCAACGTGTCGTGGGACGCGCAGCTGCATTACCCGGCCAACGCCTTCCCGAACATGCTGGAGTGGCTGGTCCGGACGTGCGAGTACTTCGCCACCCGTCCCGACCTGCAGCTCCTCATCCGCGTGCACCCGGCCGAGATCAGCGGGTTCCCGCCCTCGCGCCAGCCGATCCTGCGTGAGCTCGCGCGGCGCCTGCCGCAGCTGCCGCCGAACATCCGGGTGGTGCCGCCGGAGAGCCGGATGAGCACCTATGGGCTGATGTCGTTGTGCAACGCCGCCATCATCTACGGCACCAAGATGGGCGTGGAGCTGACGAGCGTGGGAAAGCCGGTAATCGTGGCGGGGGAGGCCTGGATCCGCAACAAGGGATTGACCTCCGACGCGAGCTCGCCCGAGGAGTACATCCGGCTCCTCGACCAGCTCCCCTTCGCGCAGGGCCTCGGCCCGGAACTGCTGGCCCGGGCGAGGCGCTACGCCTATCATTTCTTCTTCAACCGGATGATTCCTCTGCCGTTCATCGAACCCAAGGCCGGATACCCGATCTACCGGCTGAAGCTGGAGCGCCTGCAGCAGCTGCTCCCCGGGGCGTCGGCCGGCCTCGACACGCTCTGTGAGGGCGTGCTCGGCGCGCGGCCGTTCGTCATGACCGACCGGGACGCGCCACTCACCGATCTCGTCGCGAGCTGATGGACATCGCGCTCGGGTCGCTCGCCCTGTCCGGCCCGCTGGTGGGCGCCTTCGTCGCGGCGCTCGTCCTCTCGATCCTGCTCGGCGCGGTGATGCGCTGGCTCTCGGCCTCGATCGGCGCCGTGGTGCCCCCGCGCCCCGACCGCTGGCACAGCCAGCCGACGCCGACCATGGGCGGCGTGGCGATTGCCGGCGCCACGATCGTCGCCTTCGGCATCGGCCTCTTGCGGCTCGGCGCCCTCGACTTTGGCGAGCCGTGGGGACCCGTGCTCCTGTCGGCGCTGGCGATGTGCTGCGTCGGCATCATGGACGATCGGCTGCAGCTGTCGCCGCTCGCCAAGCTGGTGGCGTCGCTGGCGATCGGCGCGTTCCTCGTCTTCCTGCTCGCCGGCCTCGCCCCCCAGGGCTCGATGCCGTTTGCCGACACGCTCGTGGCCACGGTCTGGTTCGCGGGGTTGTGCCACGCGATCAACCTGCTGGACAACATGGACGGCCTGGCGGCGGGTGTCGCGTTCATCGCCGCGCTCTTCCTGGCCATCCTCCTGGCCGCCTCGCTCGGTTCGGGTCTCGTGCTGCTGCTCGTCGTGCTGGCCGGAGCGCTGGCCGGGTTCCTGTTCTGGAACCGGCCGCCCGCGCGGCTGTTCATGGGCGACTCGGGGAGCCTGTTCATCGGGGCGCTTCTAGGTGCCGCCTCGCTCGTCCCGGTCATCCGCACCCAGATCGCGTTCGTGAGCCCGGCGGTGCTCGTGGTGCTCATCCTCATCGTGCCGCTCTTCGACACCAGCTTCGTGCTGGTGCTGCGGCGGCTCGCCGGCCGCAAGGCCTCGAAAGGTGGGACCGATCACGTGTCGCACCGGCTCGCGTCGCTCGGCTTCTCCGAGCGCAGCGCCGTGCGCATCCTGTATCTCTTCGGCCTGGCGGGCGGCTTCGCGGCGTGGGTGATCGGCACGCCGCGCGGCGTCGAGCCGATGGCGCTCGTGGCCGTCTTCGCGGTTCTCCTGGGGCTGGTGGGCATCTATCTCGCGCGCGTGCCCGCCTACAACGCCGAGGATTTCCTGGCGCTGCAGAAGTCGTCGTTCGCGCCGTTCCTCAAGGACCTGACGTTCCGGTGGCACGCCGGGGAAGTACTGCTCGATCTGGTGCTGATCACCATCTGCTACTACGGCGCCTATCGGCTGCGCTTCGACGGTCCCGAGCTCGACACCTTCCTGCCGTTCTTCACCGCGACGCTGCCGGTGGTATTGGGCTGCCGGCTGCCGGCGCTCTATACCTCGGGGCTCTATCAACGATCGTGGGAGACCTTCGGGCTGCGCGACCTCGCGGCTGTCGTCCGCGGCGTCGTGCTGGGGTCGCTGCTCGTGCTCGCGGTCGCGTCGCTCCTCTACCGCTTCGAGGGTTTCCAGCGCGGCGTGCTGGTGATCGAAGCCCTTCTGCTGACGCTGGCGCTGATGATCACGCGCGGGTCCTTCCGCGCGATGGGGCTGATTGCCGCCACACGCAGCAAGCGCAACCGGCGCGTGCTCGTGTACGGCGCCGGCGCGTTCGGACGCCTGCTCGTGCGCGAGATGCGCTCGAACCCGCACTGGCACATGAACCCGGTGGGCTTTCTCGACGACGACCCCGCCAAGGCGCACCGCTGGATTGCCGGCGTGCCGGTGCGCGGCGCCATCGACGATCTGGAGCGCGTGCTGCGCCGCTACTCGGTGGACGAAGTGGTGTTGAGCAGCCCCGCCATCAACGGCAGCGTGGAGGCGCGCGTGCGCTCCGTGTGCGTGGAGCAGGAGCGGAAGGTCCGGCGCTTCTCCATGGAGATTCAGTAAGAGCGGGTGGCGAGCCTGCGAGTCGGAATCGACGGCCGCGCCTTCTCGTCGCCGGCTGCTGGCGTGCGCCGTTACGTCAACGCGCTCGTCCCGGGATTGCGCGCGCTCGGCGCCCCGCTCGATCTCGTGGTGCTCGGCGGCTCGCCGCGCGACGTGCCCGAGGGGGTGGCGCACGTCGCCGAGCCGCGCCATCCGCCCACCAATCTCGGCTGGACCCTGGTGGGGCTGCCGATTGCGGCTCGCCGCGCGCGCATCGACCTGCTGCATGCGCCCGCCTACACCGCCCCGGTCGGCATCCGCACTCCGGTGGTGGTGACGGTCCACGACGTCAGCTACGAACGCCATCCCGAGTGGTATCCCTACCGTCGTGACCGCCTGCGCCGGGCGTTCTACCGCGCGAGCGCGCGATCGGCCGCGCGGGTGCTGACCGACTCGGCGTTCTCGGCCGCGGAGATCCACGCCGCCTACGGGATTGCGCCCGATCGGATCGCGGTGGTGCCGCTCGGGGTGGTGCCGCGGTTTGCCAGCGAGGCGGCCCCCGCCGGGGTGCCGGCGCCGTTCGTGCTGCACGTCGGTGACCTGCACGCGCGCCGCAACCTGCCGGTGGTGCTCGACGCCGTCATCGCGCTGCGGCGCCGCGGTGGTGGAGCCGCCGGCCTGACGCTGGCGCTGGCCGGCGTCGATCGCGGCGTGGTGGCCGACCTCCACGCCCGGGCCGCCGCCGCCGGCGCGCCCGATGCGCTGGCCGTGCTCGGCATCGTCAGCGACGCGCGCCTCGACGCGCTCTATCGCGAGGCGGCCGCGCTGGTCTATCCGTCGCTCTACGAAGGCTTCGGCCTGCCGGTGCTCGAGGCGATGGCGCGCGGCACACCGGTGGTCGCCACCCGGGCGTCGTCGGTTCCGGAAGTGCTGGGCGACGCCGGTGTACTGCTCGAGCCGGACGACGCGGCTGGCTGGGTGGCGAGCCTCGACGCGATAATCGGACAGCCCGAGCGCCGCGCCGCGCTGGCGGAGGCCGGGCGGGCCCGCGCGGCGGCCTTTACCTGGGAGCGGACGGCGCGGGAGACCTACGAGGTCTATCTGCGGGCCTTGGGCCGATGATCGACATCAGCGTCATCGTCATCAACTGGAACGGCCGCCAGTACCTCCAGGCCTGCCTCGACGCCCTCGCGGCGCAACAAGGTGTGTCGTTCGAGACGCTCGTCGTGGACAACGGGTCGACCGACGGCTCGGTGGAGTTCCTGCGCACGCAGTTTCCCGCGGTACGCGTGGTTGCCCTGGCGGAGAACCTCGGGTTTGCCGGCGGCAACAACGCCGGGGCGCGCGAGGCGCGCGGCCGTTATCTCGTCTTTCTCAACAACGACACGGTGGTGGAGCCTGGCTGGCTCGCGGCGCTGCGACGGACGGTGGATCAGCCGCCGGGCTTTGCCCTGGCCACGTCGCGCGTGGTCTACATGCACGACCCCGCCGTGATCGACAGCGCCGGCGACGGCGTGCTGCAATGGGGCGCGGCGTTCAAGCGCTTCCACGGCACGCGTGCGGCCGAGGCGGCGCGCTCCGGCGAAGTGTTCGGCGTTTGCGGCGCCGCCTGCCTGGTGACCAAGACGGCCTTCGACGAGCTCGGCGGCTTCGACGAACACTTCTTCGTGTCGCACGAGGACGTGGACCTGTCGTACCGCGCACGCCTGCTGGGGTATCGCTGCGGCTACGCGGCCGACGCCGTGGTGCGGCACCACGGCAGCGCCACGCTGGGGCGGACGAGCGCGTTCGCGGTGTTCCAGGGACAGCGCAACCTGGAGTGGGTGTATCTGAAGAACTCGCCCTTGAGCATTCTGTTGCGATCCCTGCCCGGACACCTGCTCTATACGGCGGCCGCCGCCGGCTACTTCACGCGCCTTGGGCTGCTCGGCGCGTTTCTGCGCGCGAAGGTCGCGGCCGTGGCGGGGGTGCCGCGCGTGCTGCGTCAGCGCGCCGTCGTGCAGCGCACGCGCCGCGTGGGCGCCGGGGCGATCTGGCCGCTGCTCGAGCGGCGCTGGCTGGCGACGAAGCTGACCGAGAAGCGGTTCGACGTCGATCTCGCGGGGGAGCGATGAGCGGCGAGCCCGAGGTGACGGCCATCGTCGTCAACTTCAACGCCGGCGACGATCTGCGCGAGGCGCTGGCGTCGATTGCGCGCGAGCTGGCCGGGCGCGGGTGGGAAGGCTTCGTGGTGGACAACGCGTCGCAGGACGGGAGCGCCGCGATCGCGCAGGAGTTCGCGCCCGCGGTGACGCTCGTCAGCAACACCGCGAACATCGGGTTTGGCCGGGCGGTGAATCAGGCGCTGGCGCAGGCGCGGGCGCCGTTCGTGCTGATCATGAACCCCGACTGCCGGCTCGAGCCCGGCGCGATGCCGGCGCTCGAAGGCGAGATGAGCCGCCAGCCGCAGTGCGCCATCGCCGGGCCCCGCATTCTCGACCCCGACGGCTCCGTGCAGGGCAGCGCCCGCGGCGATCCCGACATGTTCACCGGGTTCTTCGGCCGCAGCACGGCGCTCCGGCGCCTGCTGCCGTGGCTGCCGGCGGCGCGGCGCAACGTTCTGGATGTCACCGTGCCGGCGGGTGCGCCGAGCCTGGCGGTGGACTGGGTGTCCGGCGCCTGCGTGCTGGCCCGGCGCGAGGCGCTCCTCGCCGAACACGGTTTCGACGAGCGCTATTTCCTTTACTGGGAGGATGCCGACCTTTGCCGCCGGCTGCGCACGCGCGGCTACGAGGTCCGCTATGTGCCGGGGGCCACGGCCGTGCACCGGGTGGGGCTGTCGAGCCGCACGGCGCGGGCGCCGTCGGTGCGCGCCTTCCACGACAGCGCCTACCTGTACTACGCGACGCACGTGGCACCGGGCGCGCTCAACCCGAAGCGACTGATGGCGCGCGCGCTGCTGTCGCTGCGCTGCTGGTGGCTGCTGCGCACCATTCGGGAGCACGCGTAACGTGCCGCTGACGATTGCGCATCCGGTGGCGGTGCTGCCGCTCCGGCGTCCATTGGGACGCCTCGGCGTGCCGGCGGCGCTCGTGGTCGGGAGCGTCATGCCCGACCTGCCGCTCTTCCTGCCGCTCGGGCTCGGCCGCAATACGACGCACAGCGCCCTCGGGCTCCTGTGGTTCTGCCTCCCCGCCGGCGTCCTCGCGTATCTGCTCTACGATCGCGTGCTCGATCGGCCGCTGCGCGCGCTCATGCCCGAGGCGATGCAACGCCGGCTCGCGCGCGTCGGCCGTGCCGCACGGCCGCCCGTGTGGTCGCCGTCCGTGCTCGTGTCGCTGCTGATTGGCGCCGGGACCCACTCGGGCTGGGACGCCTTTACGCACGGCGGATCTGCCGGCGTCGAGTGGTTTCCGGTGCTCGAGACGCGGCTCTTCACGGTGTCCGGCTACACCGCCTACGTGTTCAGCGTCCTGCAGCACGCGAGCTCGGCACTCGGCACGACCCTGCTGGCTCTCTGGAGCTGGCGCTGGTATCGCCGGGCGCCGCAAGCCGACGCACCCGAGGGTGGTCTCACGGCGCGGGCGCGGTGGGCACTGCTGGCCACCATCGCGCTCGTCGTGGTGATGGCGGCGGTCGTCGCCGCGGTCAGCCGGCCGCCGCTGGATACGACGCTCCTCTATCTGCAGCCGGTCGTGCGGAGATTGGTGGTGACTGCGCTCTCGACGCTCGTCGCGTCGGTCACGCTGTACGCCGTCGGCTGGCACTTGGTGCGCGGCCGGCCTCGTACGTAGGGGCCGCCTTCAGGCGGCCCGTTGACCATGCATCCCGCGCTCGATCCCGACGTCCAGATGATCCAGGTGCGCGACGACGGCCTGGTGGGTACGCTCTACCTGCCGGGCACGCCGCCGCCGTGGCCCGCCGTGATCGTCGTCGGCGGATCCTCGCCCGGCATCTTCGGGCTTCCGGCGCTGATGTTTGCCTCGGAGGGCGTTGCCGCGTTGGCGCTCGGCTACTTCGGGATGCCCGGGCTGCCGTCCACGTTCGAACGGATTCCGCTCGAGTACTTCGGTACCGCCCTGCGCTGGCTCGAACGTCGCCCGGACATCCGGCAGGGCGCGATCGGCGTGGCCGGGGCGTCGCGCGGAGGCGAGCTGGCGCTGCTGCTGGCGGCCACCTATCCCGAGATCCACGCCGCGATCAGCTGGGTGGGGAGCGGCCTCGTGTACGGCGGCGTGGTATCGATGGGCGCCGCGCCGGTGGCCGGATGGACGCGGGAGGGCGTAGACCTGCCGTTTGCGGGGTTCGTCCCATCGGCCGTGAAGTGGGACGCACTGCCGGTGTCGCTGACGCCGGGATTTCTGGCGGGGCTCGACGACACCGCTGCGGCAGGCGCCGCGGAGATCCCAGTGGAGCGCATCAACGGCCCCGTGCTGTTCATCTCGGGGACCGACGATGCCGTGTGGCCGGCGACGACGCTGTCGGAGTACGCGGTGCGGCGGCTGCGCGCGCATGGCCATCCCCACGCCGTGGAGCACCTGGTCTACAAGGGCGCCGGGCACATCATCGGCCCGCCGGTGCCGGGGATGTCGTTCAACATCACCCACGCCGTGCACCCGATCATCGGCCTCGACTTCGCGTTCGGCGGCACACCGGAGGCCAACACCGCCGCGAGCGCCGACTCGTGGCCGCGCGTCCTGGCGTTTCTCAGACAGGCGTTCTTGCCGTCGTAGGGGCCGCCTTCAGGCGGCCCGTCGATTACGCGAGCACTTCCTCGATCAGCTCCGCCACGTGCTCGCCGATCGAGAGGCATGACGTGAGCCCGGGCGACTCGATGCCGGCGGCCTGCACCAGCCGCGGGTTGCGCCCGTCGCGTTCGATGCGGAAGTCGGCAAACGACTCCTCGGGGCCGTGGAGCTTGGGGCGGATGCCGCTGCCGCCGAGGCGCAGGTCTTCGAGCGTCAGCTCGGGCAGCAGCTCGCGCGCCGGGTCCAGATACTGCTCGACGGGGATGCGGTCCTCCTCGTAATCGTCCTTGCGATCCTGGAAACGGACCGTCGGCCCCATGGTCACGTTGCCGAAGATGGTCCTGGTGAAGTGCACGCCAAGGCTGTGCCCCTTGGCATGGGGCAGCGGGTAGACGAGCCCGTTCACGAGCCGGCGTTTGGCGGGCACGAGCTCCACGTACTCGCCGCGGCACGGGTGGATCGTGAACATCTCGCCGCCGAGCACCGCTGAAATCTCGTCGGCGTAGAGGCCCGCCGCATTCACCACCGATCGGGCGGCGATCGTCTCGGCTGGTGTGCGCAGGCTGATGAGCCCGTCGCTGACATCGGCACCGAGCACCGGCGATCCCGGCAAGACGATCGCGTCGTGCGCCGCGCACTGCCGCGCCAGCGCCTGCACCAGCCCTTCGGCGCTCAGGATCCCCGTATTGGGCGAGTAGAGCGCCGCCACCGCATGGACGTGCGGTTCCCGGGCCTGGACGAAGGCCCGGTCCACGAGGCGGAGCCCCTCCACGCCGTTGGCGTCGCCCTTGGCCTTGATGGATTCCAGCGTCGCGATGCCGGCCTCGTCGTGCGCGACGATGATCTTCCCGCAGCGCACGTGCGGCACCCCGAAGGCCCCGCAGAACTCGTAGAGCCGCCGGGCACCCTCCACGCAGTGCCGGGCCTTGAGCGAGCCCGCCGGGTAGTACATCCCACCGTGAATCACCTGGCTGTTGTGCGTGCTCGTGCCCATGCCGGGGCGCGGCTCGCGTTCGAGAACGCAGACGCTGTGGCCGCGGCGGGCCACGGCGAGCGCGGCGGCCAGCCCCACCACGCCGGCGCCGACGACCGCGGTGTCGATGGTTTCCATTGGCGACTTGAGATGGCTGCGGTACGATCTAATCGCGTGCCGCAGCGCCTCATTATCGAATGAATCCGCGCCGGGTGTTCGTGACGGGGGCCGACGGGCAGTTGGCCCACTACATCGCGCGCGAGTTTGCCGGCTCGGACGCCGGGGCCGACGTGGTGGCGCTGAACCGGAGGGCGCTCGACATTTCCGATCCCGCCGCGGTGGCGGCCGCGGTCGCGGCGGCGGCGCCCGACGTCATCGTCAACTGCGCGGCCTACAACAACGTGGACGGCGCCGAGGATCACCCCGAGCAGGCGCTGGCGGTCAACGCGTTCGCGGTGCGCAGCCTGGCGCTGGCCGCCGAGACGGCTGGCGCCGCGCTGGTGCACTACAGCACCGACTTCGTCTTTGACGGCACCGGCAGGTCGGAGCCCTACACGGAAGCCGATACGCCGGCCCCGCGCAGCACCTACGCGTCCTCCAAGCTGATGGGCGAGTGGTTCGCGCTCGACGCGCCCCGCGCGTACGTGCTGCGAGTCGAGAGTCTGTTCGGCTCGCCGGCGGGGTGGACGGGGCGGCGGGGCACACTGGACGCCATCGTGGCGGGCCTTCGCGACGGGCGCGAAGTGCGGGTGTTCACCGATCGCGTCGTGTCGCCCAGCTACACGCCCGACATTGCCGCGGCCACGCGCCATCTCGTCACGAGCGGCGCCGAGCCGGGGCTGTATCACTGCGTCAACGACGGCCAGGCCACCTGGGAGCAGGTGGCGCTCGAGTCCGCCCGTCTGCTCGGCGTGGACCCCGTGCTCCAGCGCACGACGTCGGAGACGGTGACGTTGAAAGCCGCGCGGCCGACGTACTGCGCCCTGTCGCCGCGCAAGCTCGCGGCGGCGGGGTTCGCGATGCCGGCCTGGCAGGATGCGCTGAGCCGCTGGCTGCGGCCGGACGGACCGCACCGCTCGGATTAGAATGAGGGCCTTGCATGGCTAAGAAAGCGATCATCTCGGGCATCACCGGACAGGACGGCTCGTATCTGGCAGAGCTGTTGCTCGACAAGGGGTACGAGGTCACCGGCATCGTCCGGCGTTCGAGCTCGCCGAACATGTGGCGCATCGAGCACCTGCTCGACCGCATCACGCTGCGGCCCGCCGACCTGCTCGATCAGCTGTCGCTGATGCGCGTGATCCAGGACGTGCAGCCCGACGAATTCTACAACCTGGCGGCGATGTCGTTCGTGCCGGCGTCGTGGGATCAGCCGCTGCTCACAGGGGACTTCAACTCGCAGGGCGTGACACGGCTGCTCGAAGCCGTGCGCCAGGTGAACCCGAAGATCCGGCTCTATCAGGCGTCGTCGAGCGAAATGTACGGCCGCGTGCGCGAGGTGCCGCAAACCGAGATGACGCCGTTCTACCCGCGCAGCCCGTACGGCGTGTCGAAGGTGTTCGGACACTACATCACCGTGAACTACCGCGAGAGCTACGACATGTTCGCGGTGTCGGGCATCCTCTTCAACCACGAGTCGCCGCGGCGCGGACTCGAGTTCGTCACCCGCAAGGTCACCGACGGCGTGGCCAAGATCAAGCTGGGCAAGGCCGACCAGCTGTCGCTCGGCAACCTGGACGCGCAGCGCGACTGGGGCTTTTCGGGCGATTACGTGCGGGCCATGTGGCTGATGCTGCAGCAGGACACGCCCGACGACTACGTGATCGCCACTGGAGTGACGCACTCGGTGAAGCACCTGGTCGACACGGCGTTCAAGCACGTCGGGCTCGACTACCAGAAGTACGTCCGCACCGATCCGCGGTTCATCCGCCCGGCTGAAGTCGATCTGCTGATTGGCGATGCGTCGAAGGCGAAGGAGAAGCTGGGGTGGACGCCGGCCGTCAGCTTCGAGCAGCTCGTCGAGATGATGGTGGACGCCGATCTCGAGCGCCACTCGACGGGCAATGCCGTCGCGTCCTCGACCGGCCGGGAACATCGTCCATAGGGCCGCCTTCCGCCTTCGCCCAGGCTACGGCGGACAAGTCAGGCGGCCCATGTAGAGGGCGGTCTTCAGACCGCCCTTCTTGCGTACGACGTTCATGGCAGCGCGTCGAACTATGCCACTCCACGAAAGAGAGCCGGTCGTAATCACCGTTCGAGCCAAACCACGCTCGTCGGTCAGCGCGTTGGAGCCGGAGTCCGACGGTACCTGGGTCGCTCGCCTTCGGTCATCTCCGGTCGACGGTAAGGCCAATGCGGAGCTCATCGCCCTTGTCGCCAAGCACTTCGGTTGTGCCCGGTCCTGCGTCTCGGTGATTTCCGGCGCCACGGCGCGGCAAAAGCTGGTCAGAATAGATCGATGGCCTCGATGATCGGCGCGCTGTTGGTTCGGGCAAGGGTCTCGGAGGTGAGGCTGACCATCGACGCGAAGTAGCGCCGCTCAGGAGCGACGGGCAATCGCTGCGTAATCCAGGTAGGTAAACAGCAGCGAGTTCAGCTTGTCGACGTTCGCGTTGAGCATCTCGGCCGCATCGCCGAGCGCCGGCGCCGTCACGCGCTGCAGCTTGTGGTGCTCCGGATACGGCGCCTGATAGCGGATCTCCACGCGGCCGAAGCCGCTCGCCTGCAGCAGGAATTTCAGCGTGTCGGGGTGCAGCGGCCGCACGTGCGTGATGTCGCGCACGTAGCTCTCGAAGAACGCGAACCAGCAGGCCGGGTTGATGGTCTCGAGCACGATCGGGGCGCCGGGGCGCAAGGCGGCATACGCGGCGTCGAGCAGGTTCGTCAGGTAGGCCGGGTCGAGATGTTCGACCACCTGCGCCGCCAGCAGCCCGCCGAGCGAGCCGGCCGGTTGCGCCCGTAGATAGCCGAGCGCGTCGGCCTTCGACGCGTCGAGCCCCTTCTGCAGGCACACATCCACCATCGAGTCGTTGACGTCGATGCCGCGCGCCCGCACGCCGCGTTCCTTCAGCAGCGCCAGGAACTCGCCGCGGCCGCAGCCGATGTCGAGCACGTCCGACGCGCCGGCGAAGATCTCGACGTATTCACGCTGCCGCGCCGCGATCTCCTCGGGCGCCCCGCGGAACTGATCCTCGAACCCGACGTACTTGGCGCTCAGCGCCTCTGACGAGGTCTCGTTACGTAGAGCCGGACCTTCAGCTCCGCCTGCGACAGGCGAACCTTCCGCCTTCGCCGAGGCTACGGCGGACGAGAAAGGTTCGCCTCTACGTACTGTCGAGAGTTCGCGTGTCAGGTCGTGGTTGGACTGGCGGAGCACCGCCACGGCGGTACGGAGTTCTTGCTGCTCGGCGCGCAGCTGATCGAACGCCGTGTCCATCCGCCGCTCGCGAGCGGCCAATGCCTCGCGGTAGCGCTCCACCTGCTCGAGCGACGACAGGATCGGCGCGAGCGTGTTGACCAGCTGCACCACCTCGGAGTTGAAGGTTTCCTGCGGTCCGAGCAGCCGCGCCAGCACGCGGCGGATCTGGTAGAGCACGCGGCGCGCCAGCGAGCCGTCGGCTGACACGTAGCCTTCGATGCGCCAGTCGCGGTTCAGGCGCTCGAGCAGGTCGCGATAGTGCTCGATGGAGGCGATAGGTTCCGTAGGGCGGGCGGCGTCGGTCAACGCCGCTTATTATCTGCCGACCATGCCCTCGATGGGGCTGCTGGCAGTCGCGTACATCTTCTTCGGGATGCGCCCGGCCAGGAACGCCTGCCGTCCGGCGATCACGGCGTGCTTCATCGCCTCGGCCATCTGCACCGGGAGCTGCGCCCCGGCGATGGCGGTGTTCATCAGCACGCCGTCGGCGCCGAGCTCCATGGCCAGCGCGGCATCGGAGGCCGTGCCGACGCCGGCGTCCACGATCACCGGCACCTTCGAGAACTCGCGGATGATCCGGATGTTGTTGGTGTTCTGAATGCCCAGACCCGACCCGATTGGCGCGCCGAGCGGCATCACGGCGGCGGCGCCGGCTTCTTCGAGCTTGCGGCAGGCGATCGGGTCGTCGTTGGTGTAGGGCAGCACGACGAAGCCCTCGGACACCAGGATGCGGGTGGCCTCGATCAGCGCTTCGTTGTCGGGGAAGAGCGTGCGCTCGTCGCCGATGACCTCCAGCTTCACCCAGTTCGACAGCCCCGCCTCGCGGCCCAGGCGCGCCGTGCGGATGGCTTCCTCGGCGGTGTAGCAGCCGGCGGTGTTGGGCAGGATGAAGATGCGGTCGGTGTCGATGTAGTCGAGCAGCGATTCGCGCGACCGGTCCGAGATGTTCACGCGGCGCACCGCGACGGTGACCATGTCGGCGCCCGAAGCCGTGTGGCAGTCGCGCATCATCGGATGCGAGGGGTACTTGCCGGTGCCGACGATGAGCCGCGACGAGAACGTGCGGCCGGCGATGACGAAGGGGGTATCTATCACGATGCTCCGGGTGCTACCCGCCGCCCACCGCGTTGACGATTTCGAGCCGGTCGCCCTCGCCAATCACGACGGTGGTGTAGGTGTGACGCTTGATGATCGTCAGGTTGTGCTCGACGGCCACCCGGCGAGGGTCGATCTCGAGCCTGGCCAGCAGATCCGTCACCGAGAGGGGCTGGTCCAGCTCGAAGGGCTCGCCATTCAGAGTAATAGTCACGTGCGAATTCCCGACCACGCCAGCGTACTGCGTGGATTCCGGGCAAGTCAACGCGGACAGGCTCAGTTGGGCAGGTGGTCCTTGAACTTCTGGTTCTCCGTGCAGACGTACTCGTACAGGTGGTCGTCCGGGAGCAGGATCATCGTGGTCTTGAAGCCGAATGGCCGGCTGTAATACTTCGGGTCGTCGAAGGTCATTTCCAGATCCATGTGGCCGAAGTCGCGCCGATGGAAGCGCTCCGTGATGCGCATCGCCTCGCTTCGCGGATGGCCGAAACCGTCCAGCCAGGCACGCTCGTTGAAGCCAGTCGTTTCGACCACGAGCGTGTCGTCCTGCCAATGCCCCGCCGACGTGCCCATCCAGCTCGGCTCGGGGGGCTGTGGCAGGGTGCGGCCATCGATGTAGATCTCACGCGCGGGATCGCCGCTCCCGTGCAGAACCGCGATCTCGCGGGGACCCTGCACCATCTTGACGTGGAGCGTCAGCGTCGCGGCCGGGATGCCGGACGGCAGGCAGTACGCGCTTTGAAAATCCTTGCCGCTTTTCTGCCGCGCTTCGGTGATGGCGGCCGCCTCCGGTCGAATCGGAACGTCTTCGGGTTTGACGTCCCAGAACACGTTGATCATGTGCTTCGTGATCTCGTTCAGATCGGGCTGGATCTCTGCGAGACTCGGCCCGAGCACCCGGACGAACTCGGTCGTGGGCGTGCGCTCGGCCTCCCACATGCCCGAGAGGTCGGGCCTTCCGTTCAGCCGCGGCGCCGGGGCCGACAGATCCACTCGTTCGCCCGGAGCGCGCCGAATTTCCGGGTCGCGCGGGTTCAGCCACAGCGCCGCGGCGAAGCCCACTGCGGCCGCCACCACCACCGCCAGGATCGAGCTCGGTTTCATGCCCGGAGTCTAACCGACCGGCTGGTCCGTTTGACTCGTCAGGCGCCATCACGTACGTTTCGATGACGGGCTCGGGAGGACCGGGCCCCACTGACAGCATCCCGCCATTCCATGAGTCCGACACCGACGATGCCCCTCGGCGTTGAGGGGTTCACCTACGCCGACCTCTATTCGCCTGCCCGTCTCGCGGAGCTCTATGACCAGTTCTGTCGGGACGTGGCTGCCGACAATCCGGAGCTCTGGGCGGAGTGGGACGCGTATCGGGCGGCGCCAGACGCGCCGCGCTCGCCGGTGCTGGTGTCGGATCTCATCGTCCGGATGGCGCCGCATGTGAGCCGGTTCGTCGAAACGCTCTTCCGCATAGACTGGGCCGGCGCGAGCCTGCGCGCGCGCACGCACGATCTCGACGAGCTGTTCCGGTTCAAGGTGGACTTCGTCCGCAAGCGTTCACTGCCGCTGGTCAAAGGCGGCGCGCACGTCCATCGCGAAGCGGGCGACGCCGCGATGGTCGAGGCGCTCGTCGAGCCGTTTGCCGGGCTCGACCCCGAGCGTGCGGTCGCGGCGGCCGGCTGCCAGCTGCTCGATCGCGAGACGGCGCTGCGCGCCGAGGGCACGGACGCCGACAAGGCGGCCCTGACCCAGCAGATCGACGCGCTCAAGCGCTGGTGCGCCTCCTGCCTGCACGACCCGGCCTACAAGGAGTGGGTGGTCTTCCGCTTCCCGGAGACGCTCGACTACCAGCATCTGGTCCAGATTCAGCGCCCGCGCGCCGATCTTCCCGAGTCGATGATCGGCCCCGACGCACGGTTGCGCCGCCGCGACGGTTTCGCGCTCACCGACGGCCGCTACACGCCGCGCGAGAACCTGAGCGAGATCCATTACTGCGTGCTCTGCCACGAGCGCGACAAGGACTCCTGCTCGAAGGGCCTCAAGGACAAGGCCGGCGCGCTCACGAACAACCCGCTCGGCATCCCGCTCGCCGGCTGCCCGCTCGACGAGAAGATCTCCGAGATGCACACGCTGCGGAAGGGTGGCGATGCCATCGGGGCGCTGGCCATCATCGTGGTGGACAACCCCATGGTCGCCGGCACCGGCCACCGCATCTGCAACGACTGCATGAAGGCCTGCATCTACCAGAAGCAGGAGCCGGTCAACATCCCGCAGATCGAGACGGGTGCCCTGACGGACGTCCTGAAGATGCCGTACGGCGTGGAGATCTACGGCCTGCTCATGCGGTGGAATCCCCTCAACGTCCGCCGCCCCTACGCGCTGCCCTACAACGGCCGCAACATCCTGGTGGTGGGGCTGGGGCCGGCCGGCTATACGCTGGCGCACTACCTCCTCAACGAGGGGTTCGGCGTGGTGGCGATCGACGGCCTCAAGATCGAGCCGCTGCCCGCCGCGCTCACCGGTGAAGGCGTGTCCGGGTCACGTATGACACCGCAACCCATCGAGGGCTGGGACGAGATCTACAACCGTCTCGACGAGCGCGTGCTCGAAGGGTTCGGCGGCGTGTCCGAGTACGGCATCACCGTGCGCTGGGACAAGAACTTCCTCACCCTGCTGCACCTCCTGCTGGCGCGCCGCGACAAGCTGCGCATCTACGGCGGCATCCGCTTTGGCGGGACGCTGCCGATCGAGGACGCCTGGGCGCGCGGGTTCGATCACATCGCGATTGCCGCCGGGGCCGGCAAGCCCACCGTGATCGACATGAAGCACAACCTGGTGCGCGGCGTGCGCAAGGCCAGCGACTTCCTGATGGCGCTGCAGCTCACCGGCGCCTTCAAGCGCAACGCGCTGCCGAACCTGCAGGCGCGGCTGCCGGCGATCGTGATCGGCGGCGGTCTCACCGGCATCGACACCGCCACCGAGCTCTTCGCCTATTACCCGATCCAGGTAGAGAAGACGCTCGAGCGCTACGAGGCGCTGTGCGCCGAGCAGGGGGAGAACGTCGTGCGCGCCGCCTGCGACGTCGAGGAGCAGGGGATTCTCGACGAATTCCTCGCGCACGGCCGGGCGGTACGGGCCGAGCGGGCGCGCGCCGCGGCGGCGGGCGAGGCGCCGGACTTCGTGCCGCTCGTGCGGAGCTGGGGCGGCGTCACGCTCGCGTATCGCAAGAAGATGACCGATTCGCCCGCGTATCGCCTGAACCACGAAGAGGTGATCAAGGCGCTCGAAGAGGGCATCTACTTCGCCGAGGGACTCGACCCCAAGGAGATCGTGGCCGACGATCGCGATCACGTGGTGGCGATGCTGCTCGACGGTCCGAACGGCCGCGTCGAGCTGCCGGCGCGCACCGTGCTCGTGGCGGCGGGTACGTCGCCGAACATCACCTACGAGAAGGAAAAGCCCAACACCTTCCGGATGGACTCGAAGCAGCGCTTCTTCCAGGGCTTCCGCGCCGACCGCGCCAACGGCACGGTGACGTTGACGCCGGACGCGGCCGGCTTCTTCACCTCGTACAACGACGGCGGCCGGCTCATCTCGTACTACGGCGACAACCACCCGCGCTACGCCGGGAACGTCGTGAAGGCGATGGCGTCGGCCAAGGACGGCTACCCGCACGTCACCGCGCTCTTCGACGCGGCGGTCGATCCCGCCGGCCAGCCCTCGCGCGAGCAGTCGTGGGAGGCGCTCGTCGCCACGCTCGACCGCGAGCTGCTGGCGGAAGTGGTGCGCGTGGAACGCCTGACGCCGACCATCGTCGAGGTGGTGGTGAAAGCGCCCGCCGCGGCCAGGCACTTCCATCCCGGCCAGTTCTACCGGCTCCAGAACTTCGAGGCGCTCGCGGCCCGCGCGGCGTCGAAAGGCGAGCCCCCGCTGCTGATGGAGGGCATCGCGCTCACCGGCGCGTGGGTGGACAAGGAGCAGGGGCTGCTTTCGATGATCGCGCTCGAAATGGGCGTCTCGAGCCGGCTCATCGCCTATCTCAAGCCCGGTGAACCCGTGGTCGTGATGGGGCCGACCGGCACGCCGACGGAGATCCCGCACGGCGAGGCGGTGCTGCTGGCCGGCGGCGGCCTGGGCAACGCGGTGCTGTTCTCGATCGCCAAGGCGCTCAAGGATCAGGGCAACAAGGTCATCTACTTCGCCGGCTACAAGAAGGGCGAGGACCTCTACAAGCGCGAGGAGATCGAGGCGTCCACCGACCAGGTGATCTGGAGCACCGACATCGGCGCCGAGATCGCCCCCGGCCGTCCGCAGGACACCCACTTCCGCGGCAACATCGTGCAGGCGATGGTGGCCTACGCCAACGGCGAGCTCGGCGACGTGCTGGTGCCGCTCG
>Ga0207689_10001774_pt1 | contig 20368 bp, 19 predicted proteins | sample KBSMisM52_FD_184312 | JGI IMG/M metagenome (GOLD analysis project Ga0207689, IMG submission 184312) | Miscanthus rhizosphere microbial communities from Kellogg Biological Station, Michigan, USA - KBS Miscanthus M5-2 (SPAdes) (version 2) | ecosystem: Host-associated > Plants > Roots >... | reverse complement strand
CCCGACTGGTTGGACGCGACGACGACCCGATACCCCGAATGACTGAGTTTGGCGATTGCCTCGAGGCTGCCCGGAATCGGCTGCCATTCATCCGGCGTTTTGATGAACTGATCGCTGTCCTGATTGATGACACCGTCGCGATCGAGAATGACTAACTTCATCGCAGGCGAGAGGCGAGAGACAATATGCGAGAGGAGGTCGCGGCGAGAGCAGGGCGAGTGGCCGATATGCACATGTGATCTATCTCCCTCGAGCTTCGCATTGCTACCCCACCGACGACTGTGTAGCCAGCTTCGAGATGTCCGCCACTTGGTTCAGCAGCGATTCGAGTTGCGCTAACAGTGCCAGCCGGTTGTCGCGGACGATGGGCTCGTCGGCCATCACCATTACTTCGTCGAAGAAAGTATCCACTTCCTTGCGTACGCCGGCAAGGATGCGCAGTGCCGCGGCGTAATCTCGACTGGACACCAGCGAGCGTACGGACGGCAGCAGGCGTGAGGTGGCCGCATACAGGTTCTTCTCGGCCTTCTCGGTCAGCAAAGCAGGGTCCGGTTCGGTCTGCGCGACCGTGGTTTTCCGCAAGATATTGCGGATGCGCTTGTTTGCGCTGGCAAGCGACTGGGCCTCGGGGAGTGCGCGGAAAGCCTGCACTGCCGAAAGGCGCGGTATGACCTGATCGACTCGGGTCGGGTTCTGGCCGACCACCGCCTCCACCTCGTCCTGCGCAAATCCCCGCTCGCGGAGGTAGTTGCGGAGCCGCTCCAGCATGAATCCGTGCAGATCAACCGCTACGCTGTCAACCAGCACTCCGGGTGGGAAAGTGAGCTTGGCGATCTGCAGCAGTTCCAACAAATCCAGTGGCAACGCACGTTCGGACAGGATTCTCAGCACCCCCAGCGCCTGCCGACGCAACCCGAAAGGATCCTTGTCACCAGTAGGCACAAGACCGATGCCATAAATGCCTACCAGCGTATCGAGTTTGTCTGCCAAGGCAACCGCACAGCCAATGTTGTCTTCGGGCAGGGTATCGGCGGCGAAGCGCGGGCGATAGTGCGCCTCGATGGCGCGCGCCACGGCCTCATCTTCACCGTCGTGACGCGCATAGTATTGACCCATCGTGCCCTGCAGTTCCGGGAATTCGCCGACCATGTCGGTGAGTAAATCGGCTTTACTCAACCAGGCTGCCCGCTCTGCGTGTTCGGTGCTGGCACCGAGTTTCTCCGCAATGGTGCTCGCAAGCTTCTGGATGCGTTGCACGCGCTCGAGCTGGCTGCCCAATTTATTGTGATAGACGACCGCGGCCAGCCGGGGCACACGGGTCTCCAGCCGGGTCTTGCGATCTTGATCGAAAAAGAATTTTGCGTCCGACAAGCGCGCGCGCAGGACCCGCTCGTTGCCGGCGATGATGTTCCTCGGATCACTTGTTTCGAGGTTGCTGACGATGAGGAAGCGATTGAGGAGCTTGCCGGTGCTCTTGTCCAGCAGTGGAAAGTACTTCTGATGCTGCTGCATGGAAAGGATCAGGCATTCCTGCGGCACCGCCAGGAAAGCGCTGTCGAACCCACCCGCGTAGACAGTGCCGTGCTCCACCAATGCAGTCACTTCATCTAGCAGCAAGGTGTGCTCGGCCAGCACGCCGCCTTGTGACACTGCTGCATGATGGAGTGCCGCGGAGATCGATTTCTTGCGCTCATTGAAGCTGGCGATGACGCTGCCGTCGTGACTCAATGTGCGCAGATACTCATCGGCATCGGCAATACTCACCTCGCCTTTGCCCATGAAGCGGTGCCCTTGAGTACGATTTCCGCTCGGGATGCCGAGCACTTCACCAGGTATCGTGCCGCTGCCCAAAAGCATGATCAATCCGTGCACCGGACGCACAAACAATGCATCGCCGTCCCCCCAGCGCATGACTTTTGGCGTAGGCAGTTTTTTCAGCGCCTGACCTACTATGCTTGGCAGGTGCTGCTCTATCGGTTCTCCGGCCTTGACCGACCGGAACACGAAGAATTCACCCTTCGCGTCGGAGCCCTTCCGCAACGCTTCCACGGTCGCGCCGCAGCTCTTGGCGAATCCCAATAACGCCTGACTGGGCTTGCCCTGCGCATCGATGCCTTGCGCGACATACGGGCCCTTGCGCTCGATCGTGCGCTCGGACTGCATCGCCTGGACGCCAGGCACGAGCACCGCGAGGCGGCGCGGAGTGGCGAGGATATCCACCGCTTCGGCTGCACCAAGCTCAGCGAAACCAGCATCGGCCAAACCTGTCCTTACCGCGTTCGTGAATGTCGTGCCTAGCGCATGCAGCGCTTTGGGCGGTAACTCTTCAGTCAGCAGTTCGACCAGCAGCGTGTGTTTCATGCCCTCACGCAGCCTTCCTGTCGCCTCTGAGCATTGGGAAACCCAGTGCCTCGCGGGAGTCGTAGTAGGCCTGCGCCACCAATCGTGCGAGCGCGCGCACTCGGCCGATATAGGCGGCGCGTTCCGTCACTGAGATGGCGCCGCGCGCATCCAGCAAGTTGAAGGTGTGGGAACACTTCATCACCATCTCATACCCAGGCAGTGGCAGGCCTGCCTCGATCAGCCGCCGGGCTTCGCGCTCATATTGGTTGAAGTGCTCGAACAGCATCTGCATGTTGGAATGTTCGAAGTTGAACTTGGACTGTTCGACTTCGTTCTGGTGGTAAACATCGCCGTAGCTCACACCATCGACCCAAACCAGATCGTAGACGTTGTCCTTACCCTGCAGGTACATGGCCAGACGCTCCAGGCCGTAGGTGATCTCGCCCAGCACGGGTCTGCACACCAGGCTGCCCACCTCCTGAAAGTAGGTGAACTGTGTGACTTCCATGCCGTTGAGCCATACCTCCCAGCCCAGTCCCCACGCGCCCAGCGTGGGCGACTCCCAGTCGTCTTCGACGAAGCGGATATCGTTCTGAAGCGGGTCGACACCCAGGACGCGCAACGATTCCAGATACAACTCCTGAATATGGTCGGGGGAAGGCTTGAGTACGACCTGATACTGATAGTAATGCTGCAGGCGATTGGGATTCTCGCCATAGCGGCCGTCCTTCGGTCGACGCGAAGGCTGCACGTACGCGGCGCGCCACGGCTCGGGCCCGAGCGCACGTAGGAACGTAGCGGTGTGAAAAGTTCCGGCGCCGACTTCCATGTCATAGGGTTGCAGCAGCGCGCAGCCTTGCCTGCCCCAGTAAGTCTGCAGGGTGAGAATCACGTCTTGGAAGTTCATTCTTGGGCGTCGCCAATACGGCCGCCGGCGCCTCGAAGGCGCTGGACGATTACAGGGAAAGCGCGATTTTACTGTGTTTCCCAGCTCCTTCGCGCTCACTGGGCGTAAAGACAACAACCTGCACCACGGAGGACCAGAGGAAGATCAAGCGAAATGCTGGAAACCGTATCGGTCTCAACATTAGTGTGAGTATGATCGAGCGCGGGGGCTCCTGACTCGAGCAATTGGTTTTCCTCTGTGTTCTCCGGGCCCTCCGTGGTGATGTCTTACTGTTCGCCGTGCTCACGCCGCCCTTTGACGAGGGAGATCGCGATCATGGCACCCGCGATGGTCAGGAACGCCCAATTGCCCCAGAAAATGAATGGCGTGCTGCCGGAGTAACCCTGCGCTAAACCTTGAACGGAGATAGAAACAAATTCCGGCGCTTGCTCCCGGATTCGACCATGCTCGTCGATGATGGCCGTCACGCCGGTGTTGGTTGCGCGCAGCATGTAGCGACCGGTTTCCTGTGAGCGCATCTGTGACATTTGCAGGTGCTGTGCGGAGGCGATGGAATCACCCCACCATGCATCGTTCGTAAAGTTTGCCAGCAACGTAGCTTCGGGAAGCTGACGGATGATCTCCTCTCCGAAAACGTCTTCGTAACAGATGTTCACTGCTACCCGTTGACCGGCTACCGCCAGAGGGTTCTGAAACGGTTCGCCGCGCGAGAAGTCCGCCATCGGGATATCGAGTGTGTTCATCACCCAGGTGATGAAGAACCAGCGAGGAAAGTAGTCCCCGAACGGAACCAGATGGTATTTCCGATAGAGTTGTGTCGGACTGCTGCCGTAGCTCATCACGCTGTTATAGAAGCGCGGCGCACTGCCGCCGACATATTCGGGGACACCCAGGAGAATGTCGCCGCCTATGTCCCGGGCGTGGCGAGTGAGAAGGTCAAAGTAGTTGTGCGGCACGTCCACGTTGAACACCGGCAGCGCAGTCTCCGGCAGCACGATCAGACGGCTCTTGCTGGCGAGTGTGAGCTCGAGGTATTTGTCCAGGGTTGCGCGCACTGCCTCCGGCTGCCACTTTATGTTCTGATCGATATTGCCCTGAATCAGGCTGACAGTCAGAGGCTCCCCGGCGGGCCGCGTCCAGGTCGTCTGGCCCAGTCCCCAGCCGATACTGAATAACACCACGAGCACTCCTGGAGCCGGGTGCAACAGCAGCGCGCTCGCGGACTTGCGACGCGTCCAGGGCGACCACCATGCAAGTAACCCTGCACTCAGTGCGGTTGCGAGTGAGACGCCGTAAACGCCGAACACGGCCGAATAGCCTGAGAGCGGACCACTTGGCGATTGAGAATAGCCCACGGCGAGCCAGGGAAAACCTGTGAATACCCAGCTGCGCATCCACTCCGCCAGCGCCCAACTGGCAGGGAACAACAAGACCAGGCGCAATCCGCGTGTGCGGGAAAGCGTGTGTGTGAGCCAACTCGCCGCGGCCGGAAACAGCGCGAGGTAGGAACAAAAGAAAGTTGTGGCGAAGGCAGCTATCGGCAGCGCCATGCCACCGAAGTCACGCATGCTAACGTAGACCCAGCTCACGCCGGTGAGGAAGTAACCGAGGCCGAAGGAAAAACCCATTGCTGCCGCGCGCCGAGTGGTTGGTGCCTGGTCCAGGAACCACGCGAGGCCGCTGAGGCTCACCAGGGCCACTGGCCAGGCGCGGAACGGCGCGAAAGCTAGAACGGCGCCGGCGCCGAATAACAGGCAGACCAGCGCAGGGCCGTAGCCGCGAAGCTGCTGCGGACGGGTGACGGGCGGGTATGCGCCCGAATTCATTCTGTCGGCAGTTTCTCGACCAGAAGGGAGTACAGGCGGCGACTATCGGCGCGCAGTACGCGAAAGCGCAGGTGGTCGATGACAATCTCCTCGCTGCGCTTGGGCAAACGGCCGAAACGTGAAAGCAGCAGGCCACCTACGGTGTCCGACTGTTCATCGCTGAACTCGGTGCCGAAAGTCTGGTTGAAATCCGCTATCTCGGTCTGTGCCTTTACGCGGTACAAGCCGTTGCGATCCAGCAGAATGTTGGCCTCGCTCTCGTCGAAATCGTGCTCGTCCTCGATCTCGCCGACGATCTGCTCGAGCACGTCCTCGATGGTGATCAGGCCTGCCACTCCACCGTACTCGTCCACGACGACTGCCATGTGATTGCGATTGCGACGGAAGTCGCGCAACAGCACGTTTAGCCGCTTGGATTCCGGAATGAACACCGCTGGGCGCAGCATGTCGTGCAGGTCGAACTCGTTGCCGGCGAAATAGCGCAGCAGATCCTTGGCCAGGAAGATGCCGACGATGTCATCCTTGCTCTCGCCTACGACCGGAAAGCGCGAGTGTCCCGATTCGATGATCTTGGGCAGAAGCTGCTCCGGCGTCTGCTGCAGCTCGATGAGCTCCATCTGTGCTCGCGGAACCATGATGTCGCGTGCCTGCAGTTCGGAGACCTGCAACACACCCTCTATCATGCTGAGGGCGTCGGCATCCATCAGGTTGCGTTCGTAGGAGGAGCGCAGCAGCTCGACGAGCTGCTCTCGGTCCTCGGGTTCGCGCATCAGAATTGCACCGATGCGCTCCAGCAATGTCGGTTTAGGGTGAGGGTCCATCTGTGGCTGCCTGCGGCCGCGGATGCGGTCGGGTCAGGCGGCTGCCGCGTAGGGATCAGGATACCCTAGCTTGGCGAGGATTTCAGTCTCGCGTGTTTCCATTGTCCGGGCCTCGTCGTCGCGCTCGTGATCATAGCCCTGTAGATGCAGCATCCCATGTACCACCAGATGCGCGAAGTGGGCCTCGAGCGGCTTGCCCTGTTCTCGCGCTTCGGCCGATACGATTGGAGTGCACAGCACGATGTCGCCGGACAATCGCGCGGCCTCCCCACGGACAGCGTCTGCATCGCCGTAACTAAAGGTGAGCACGCCGTAGTTGAAAGTAAGGACGTTGGTCGCGTAATCCTTGCCGCGGAAATCTCGATTCAATCGATGGCCCTCGGCCTCATCCACAAAGCGCAGCGTAACGGCAGCGTTTTGCTCGAGTGCGGCCGCTGCCCAGATGCGCAGCCGGCTGCGCGATGGCGGTGGGCCGGAATCCGTCGCATATTGCACGGTCAGAGACAGCTTAGCCGCGCCCGTCATGTTGATGCGGGCCGCGACCCGCTGGAGGATTGGCCTGCGCGTGTGCCTCATAAGCACTGACGATGCGCGCGACCAGCGGATGTCGCACCACGTCCTCCGCGCCGAAGTGGGTGAAGGCGATGCCGCGCACATCTTTGAGAATCTCCTTGACCTCCACCAATCCGCTGCGCTGGCCTCGCGCCAGATCGATCTGAGTGACGTCGCCGGTGATTACCGCTTTGGTGCCGAATCCGATGCGGGTGAGAAACATCTTCATCTGTTCCGGCGTGGTGTTTTGTGCTTCGTCGAGGATGATGAAGGAGTGGTTCAGGGTGCGCCCACGCATGAAGGCCAACGGGGCGATCTCGATGCTCCCGCGCTCGAACAGCTTGCCCACCTTCTCGAATCCCATCAAATCGTACAGCGCGTCGTACAGCGGCCGCAGATACGGGTCGACCTTCTGCGCCATGTCGCCCGGCAGGAAGCCCAGACGCTCCCCGGCTTCCACGGCTGGACGCACCAGCACGATACGCTTGACCGCGTCGCGCTCGAACGCATCCACGGCCGAAGCGACTGCCAGGTAGGTCTTGCCTGTACCCGCGGGCCCAATGCCGAAAGCGATGTCGTGTTCGTGTATCTGTCGCAAATACTGAACTTGATGGGTGGTGCGAGCGTGCAGATCGCGCCGGCGCGTTATGAGCGCAGGCTGCTCGTTGGGATCCCCGGCGCCAGGCCGAGGAGTGCGGACTTCGATCAGACCCAGCTGCACGTCTTCGACATTGAGGCTACGCGTAGCTTCCTGGTAGAAGCGCTTGAGCGCCTGCGCCGCGAGATTTGCGGGACCTGGGTCGCCGGCGACGGAGAAGTTCTCGCCACGGCGAGCAATGCTCACATCCAGGGCGGCGGCGATCTGCTTGAGGTTCTCGTCCAACACGCCGCACAAGTTGGACAAGCGCTGGTTATCCACCGGCGTGAAGGAGATCTCGACTGTGCTCAAGCGGCGGTGCTCAGCTCGAAGTCAGAGGAACTTCGCCGCGCAGGGAGTGAGCGCGGGCCGCGGTGATCATCACGTCGGCAAAGTGCCCGATGAGACGGGTTGCGCCGCGGAAGTTCACTACACGGTTGTTCTCCGTGCGGCCCGACAATTCCGCAGAATCCTTCCTCGACGTGCCCTCTATGAGGATGCGCTGACGCGTGCCTATCATTGCGGAGGCGATTGCCTGTGCTCGCGTGTTCAACTGTTCCTGCAACTGCTGCAATCGTGCGAGCTTGACCTCCTGCGGTACGTCATCTGCCAGACTCGCCGCAGGAGTGCCCGGACGGCGGCTGAACACGAAACTGTAGCTTGCATCGAATCCGACATCGTCTACCAGTTTCATGGTGGCAGCAAAATCTCTTTCCGTCTCGCCGGGAAAACCGACAATGAAATCCGACGATATTGAAATGTCCGGCCGCAATGCGCGCAGTCTGCGCACGATGGATTTGTACTCCAGCACCGTGTAACCGCGTTTCATCGCCGCCAGGATGCGGTCCGATCCGGACTGCACTGGCAGATGCACATGATTCACGAGTCGGGGTACCTTGGAATACGCATCGATGAGACGCTGGCTGAATTCCTTTGGATGGGATGTCGTATAGCGAATGCGTTCCAGTCCCGGCATCTGCGCAAGATATTCCAGCAGCAGGGCGAGATCGGCCGTGCCGCCATCTTCGATTGCGGCCTTGCCTCGGTAAGCATTTACGTTCTGACCGAGCAGCGTTATTTCCTTGACGCCTTGATCGGTCAGTTCCGCGATTTCCGTCAACACGTCATCCAGGGGGCGAGATACTTCTTCGCCGCGGGTGTACGGTACTACGCAGAAGCTGCAGTACTTGCTGCAACCTTCCATGATGGAAACGAAGGCGCTTACTCCCTCCACGCGCACTGGCGGAAGGTTGTCGAACTTCTCGATCTCCGGAAAAGAGATGTCGACTTGCGGACGCCCCGAACTGCGGCGAGCCTCGATCATTCCTGGTAGCCGGTGCAACGTCTGAGGACCGAATACCAGATCGACAAACGGTGCCCGCTGAACGATGGCTGCGCCCTCCTGGCTGGCCACGCATCCACCAACACCGATCAGCAGGTCCGGCTTGCTGCTCTTCAAATGTCGCACGCGGCCGAGGTCGGAGAAAACCTTCTCCTGTGCTTTTTCCCGCACCGAGCAGGTATTGAACAGGATGATATCGGCCTGCTCGGGATCCTCGGTGGCCTCCATGCCTTGAGCGGCATGCAGCACGTCCGCCATCTTGGCCGAGTCGTACTCGTTCATCTGGCAGCCGAAGGTGCGGATGTAGACCTTGGCCGTCACCTCAGTGACCTCCCTTGGCGCCGGGCACCACGTACGTCTGCTTCTTCCCTTTGTACCGTGCCGCTTCCTCTGGCGTCAGCACCCACATGGTGGAGACCTCGCCCCGATCGTCGAGACGCAGCAACACATTCGCCGGCACCTGTACAGCCGAAGGCACGATGAACAGGTTTTGCTCGCTGTAGATCTTTGCCCCTGGGCCCAGATGCAGCGTGCCGCCCTTTACCACCAGACTGGGATACGGAAAAGCCGAGACGACGGCGAACTTCCCATCAGGCGGCAATGGGCGTGCAGCGAAGGACGTGGAAATCTGGACCAACCCCAGCAACAGAAGTGTCAGCGCCAACATGCCGACGAATCGATGGCCGTCGCGTCCAATGGTGTTACGTCTTGCGAGGCTGTTATGTCCGATGGGGCTGTTATATCCAGCGGGGCAGGGGAAGTCGAACACTGGCGGATTACTGAGTTGGGTCGACGATTTATGAGCTGACAGAGGGGAGTTGGTGGCGAATGAGGGATTTGAACCCCCGACCAAAGGATTATGATTCCTCTGCTCTACCGCTGAGCTAATTCGCCGCTTCGAAAAAGGCGCCAGGAAACGCGCCAAGAAACGCAAGGGGCGAAAGGGTACGTGAGCGTGCCCGCCACTGTCAAGGCACCGGAGCGTTGCCAACGCCCCTTTAGGCAGTTGCATCAAATGGTTACCATCAGTCGAGGATGAGGAGCAGTCAATCGTGACGTCAACGCAAGATTCTCCCCCGTCTGAATTCGATATTGCGATTGTCGGCGGTGGGCTCGTCGGCTTGAGCCTGGCCCGTGCCCTGGAAGGCAGCGGACTGGAGGTCGCCTTGGTTGATCGCATGGCGCCCGACCTCGCCGAAGTTCAAGCTGATGCCTTCGATGTCCGAGTCTACGCTATCAGCCCGGGGAGCGAGGCCTTCCTGCGCGGGTGCGGCAGCTGGCCCGTGGACGATGGCAGTCGCGCTGCGCCTGTAGTGAAGATGAAGGTCTTTGGCGACGCGAGCAACAGTCGCATCGGCTTCAGCGCGTACGAGGCTCATGTGCCGCACCTTGCCACCATTGTCGAGAACCGATTGCTTATGCAAGCGTTGTGGCGGCATGTCCAGACTCAGGTCGGGGTGACCGTGTTTGCAACGGCTCGAGGCACATCGGTAACCTGGGATCGGGACGTTGCCCACCTCGTACTGGACGATGGACGAAGGCTGCGCGCGAAACTGATGGTTGCGGCAGACGGTGCCGATTCCTGGCTGCGTGGTCAAGCTGGAATCACGGCGCAGACTGTTGCCTACGGCCAGACCGCAATCGTGGCCAATTTCGCTTGCGAGCAACCGCATCATGGTACGGCGTTCCAGTGGTTCACACACGATGGCGTGCTTGCGATGCTGCCGCTACCCGGGAACCGCATGTCAATGGTGTGGTCTATCGATCACAGCTCGGCCGAGAACCTGATGTCGATGGCACCCGCGCAGCTGTGTGCCCGTGTAGTCGAAGCAACGGGCACGGCGTGCGGGGCGCTCGAGTTGATCAGCCCGCCTGCGTCCTTCCCGCTTCGTCTGATCAAAGTGAAACGCATGGTCGCACATCGCATTGCACTGGTTGGGGACGCCGCGCATAATGTGCACCCGCTCGCGGGGCAAGGCGTCAACCTCGGGTTTCAGGACGCTCGCGAACTTGCCAAAGTGTTGCGGGAGCGCGGCGCATGCCGCGACATAGGTGAGCATCGTCTGCTGCGTCGTTACGAGCGTGCACGTCGCGAGGACGTGCTGGCGATGACGCTGGTAACGGACGGGCTCCAGCGACTGTTCGCAAGCGATCGCGCATCCTTGTCTTGGCTGCGCAACCGCGGACTCGGCTTGGTGGAACGTGCGGCACCTCTCAAGAACCTGCTGGTCCGGCGCGCATTAGGCTGAATCCCGTCTTCACTGTATCTAATCCCTTCCTGGAAAAAATCCTCATGTTGACTCGACTATTGACGTTGGGCGCCGCGACGTTTCTGCTTACCAGCTCCTTTGCGAGCGCGGATGAAGCATCCGTTCGCAAGGCCTTCTCGCAAAAGTTTCCCAAGGCCACGGTGCAGAGCGTGACCAAGCTGCCCTATCTGGGTTTGTACGAGATCGTGGTCGAGGGCGAAGTGCTGTATGCCGATGACAAGTTCGACTACCTGATCGACGGCAGCATCATCTCGACCAAGAACATGAGCAATCTGACGGAGCAACGCAAGCAGAAGCTGTCCGCGATCCCGTTCGACGAGTTGCCGCTCGAACTGGCGTTCAAGAAAGTAAAGGGGAACGGCGAGCGCAAGCTGGCGGTGTTTTCCGATCCGGACTGCCCATTCTGCAAGCGGGTCGAGAACGACCTGGCCAAACTCGACAACGTCACGATCTACATGTTCCTTTTTCCGATCGACTCCCTGCATCCCAAGGCTCCCGAGATGTCGAAGAAGATCTGGTGCTCGCCGGACAAGGTGAAAGCCTGGGACGACTACATGCAGAAGGGGACGATACCTGCGTCGGACTCGAGCTGTCAGAACCCGGTGGACAAGATCGTCGAGTACGGTCGCAAGAAAGGCATCAATGCCACGCCTACGCTGGTCTTCCCCAATGGTGATCGGGTCCCCGGCGCCGTTTCCGCCGCACAAATGGAATCCATGCTATCTGGCAAGGAAACCAAAGACAGCAAGGAAAATTGAAGGTCGGCGGTGCCATGCACGCGGCAAATCGCAACACGTTAATCCGATGAATTGACGCACGGGACGGGCGATGGTGCGGGAGGCCTGGGTCCGGTTGTTCATTGCGGTTACGCTATCCGCGGCAGTCCATGCGTCGCTGATCTTTGGAGTAGCGGTACGCTCGACGCGTCCGCAGCCTGATCACACATGGATATCCGCAAAGGTTGTGAATCCCGCGATTCCTTTAATCGATCCCTCGCCACTCGCTAAGTCGTCCCTGCGCAAGGTTGCGCTCGAGACCCCTATCGATGCAGCGCCGAGGCCGGGGTTGAACTCAGCGCGAGAAAATGTGCAGGACGCCGTGGCTTCCGTTGCGCACGATGCCATGGCAGCGGCTCCTGCACAGCCGCCGCCACCACTCTCCTCATCTCAGCTTCCCCCGGTGGACATGCCGCTCATCACCGATCCCACTTGGTATGAGGCCAGACAGCTCGATGTCTTCCCTCGTGCGTTGTCCGCCGTGCGTCCAGCTTATCCGGAGTTGAGCCAGCAGGCTGACTTGAACGGCGAAGTGACACTCGAGCTGCTTGTCGATGAAAGCGGGCAGGTGCATGCGGCCGAGGTGGTAAGAGCGATACCTGAAGGCTATTTCGAGGCTGCTGCAGTGTCGGCTCTCCTAGCGGCACGGTTTGTCCCCGGGCAGAAGGATGGACATCCGGTCCGCAGCCGCGTCGTCGTCAAGGTGATGTTCAGTCCGGACGACGATGCGCGAAAGTAGGCCGCAGGTTCAGTATCCCGCGAGCGGGAACCCATGAGGCAAGAGCACCCATAGTTTGCCGCTTTGACGCATGCGTCCGGCGAGGGTGCCAGCGTCCGTGCCGGACCCCCAATAGACATCTCCACGCACTGCCCCCTTGATTGCTCCGCCCGTGTCCTGAGCAGCCATGAGTCGATTCAACGGCTGAGGTGAGTTAGGCATGGTGGTGGACAAGAACACGGGTGCTCCGAGAGGGACTGCGCGTGGGTCCACCGCGAGACTACGGGCGGTAGTCAACGGCACGCCCAGCGCGCCCGGGGGGCCGTCGGAGGCTGCCGGTACTTCGCGGAAGAATACGTACGAGGCGTTCTGATTCAACAACTCGGCAAGCCGCTCCGGGTTGCGAGCGGCCCAGGCCTTTATGCCTTGCATCGAGGCTTGGTCCAATGTCAACTCACCACGCTCGACCAGCAACCGCCCGACCGATTTGTATGGATAGCCGTTCTGGTCTGCATAGGAAATTCGCACGGTCTCGCCACCATCGAGCACGATCTTGCCGGAGCCCTGGATCTGCAGGAAGAACAACTCTACCGGGTCTTCCATCCAGAGAATCTCGCGGCCAGCCATCTTGGCTTTGCCAGAGTCGATGTCGGCGCGCGGGTAATACGGAACGATGCGCCTGCCTTCGAGGCGTCCACGCAAGCGAAGACTCTTCAGCTCCGGATAAATATCGCCAAGATCCACGACCAGCAGGTCCTCGGGCACGCCATAGACCGGGACGCGGAAGGCAGCGCTTTGTTTGCGGCTACCCTTGAGGAGCGGTTCGTAGTAGCCAGTGATCGTACCTTCCTGAGTGCCGTCAGGATTGGCTACGAGGTATGGGGTGAAGGCCGTCTCGAAGTACTCCCTGATTGCGCGGTTGTCAGAGCCGTTCACCGAGGCTGCCGCGGTACATACGCCACTCCAGGCGCGTTGTGCCTTGAGCGCCGCGCAGCTGCGCAAAAACGGTTCCCAGGCTTCGGTTAGCTTATCGTCGTTCCAACCTGGAATTACGTTCCAGCTCACTGGCTTCAGACTACTAGCCCAAGTAATCAGTGGAATTGCAGGTGTTGGGCTGGGCGCTGGCGTGGTGATTGGGGGCGAAGTCGGGCCGGGACTCACCGGACCGGGAGGTATCGGAGCGGGTGTTGCGGGACTGGGACTTATCGGACTGGGACTTATCGGACTGGGACTTACCGGACTGGCACTTGGCGGAGTGGGACTTGGCGGGGTGGGAGTTATCGGACTTGGACTGCCGGGGCTAGGTCTCACCGGGACTGGGCTTTTGGGTACACTCGCGCACGCGGCCATGCCGAAGACGGCGGCGTAGACGAAGACCTTCGCCCACCGAGCGATGGAAGACGCTCTGACGGCAAAGGGGCTCGGGCTAGTACCGCACTCACCACTCAAACTGGAATTCCCAATGTTGTGGTTAGCTTTCGAGATAGTCCTGGGGGTCGCGCTATTCGTGTTCATCGTATGGTGGACGCTGCCTCGCCGTCGGAAGCAGGACGGCGACGACCCCCCGAAGTGATCTGATGTGAATGTGAGGCCGCACGCGGTGGCGTGAGGGATGGCTCGAGACGCTGGGTTGGTGACGCAGTCGCTCGAAGCTGCGGCGCAGGCAAGCTCAGTGCAATACTCGCGGCATGCTCAAGGTAAATTCGGGGATCGGAGCGTCGAAGCTGGTGCCATCCTCGGCCTGCATTTGGTAACTTCCACGCATCGTGCCTACCGGCGTCGCGATAGCGGTGCCACTGGTGTATTCGAAGCTCTCCTGCGGTTGCAGCAGTGGCTGCTCACCCACGACGCCAGTGCCGCGGACCTCCTGCACATGGTTGTCCGAGTCCGTTATGATCCAGTGTCGGCTGATCAACCGAGCGGCAACAGTGCCGCTGTTGGTAATGGTGATGGTGTAGGCGAACACGAAGCGTGCCTCCTCCACGTTCGACTGCTCGGGGATAAAAGACGAGCGCGCGGTCACGGTGACGTCGTGTTTTTGGGCCATGTCGCCATTGCACACGATTTTTCACAGAGTGACAAGCGGAGTGACAAGCAGACTGACAAGCCGACGTTGAACACCGAGCGTTTGCCACTACAATTCGCGGTTTCGCTGGTTCTGATTCCACTGGGCAGAGGATTCTAATGCCACGTCCCTATCGCATCGCGCCGAGCATTCTGTCCGCCGACTTCGCCCGGCTTGGGGACGAGGTCCAGCGCGTGGTGGATGCGGGCGCTGACCTGATTCACTTTGACGTGATGGACAACCACTACGTCCCCAATCTGACGCTCGGGGCGATGGTGTGCGAAGCGATCCGACCGCTGACTCGCGCCCTCATGGACGTGCATTTGATGGTCAAGCCAGTGGACCGGATCATCCCGGACTTTGCCAAAGCTGGCGCCGATATCATCAGCTTTCATCCGGAAGCGTCCGAGCACATCGATCGCACGATCGGGCTGATCAAGGAAGTGGGTTGCAAAGCTGGGCTGGTCCTCAATCCCGGCACACCCACCACGTACCTGGACTACACCCTTGAGCGGCTCGACTTGGTGTTGATCATGTCGGTGAATCCGGGCTTCGGCGGCCAGCGTTTTATCCCTTACGTTCTGGACAAGCTCCGTGGCGTGCGCTCCCGAATCGATGCGAGTGGCCGCGACGTGTGGCTCGAAGTGGACGGCGGGATCAAGGTGGACAACATTGGCGATTGCGCACGCGCTGGCGCCGACACATTCGTGTCGGGCTCGGCTATCTTCAGTACGCCGGATTACAAGGCGACGATTGCCGCGATGCGTTCGGAACTTGCCAAGGTGTGAGAGCGGGACACACTTGAAGTTCGCAGTCGGCGCGGTTGCTATCGACCTGGATGGCACGCTACTCGATACTCTGCCCGATATCGCCGAAGCGGCGGATCGCATGCTGGTGGAACTCGGGCGAGCACCCGCCGGTGCTGAGATCGTACGCGGCTACATCGGCAACGGCATCCCGAAGCTCACGAAACGGCTGCTCACTGGTCAGACCGGTGGCGAGCCGGAACCTGAGCTTTTCGAAGTGGCTCTGGCAAGTTTCGAACGCCACTATCGTGAGACCTTTACTTGCCGCTCGCAGCCCTATCCTGGTGTCGTACGCGGTCTGGAGCGAATGCGCACGGCGCGGCTTCGATTGGCCTGCGTTACCAACAAGTCGGCATCTTTCACGTTGCCGCTGCTCGAGGCCACTCATCTGTCCGAGTATTTCGAGCTGGTGGTGAGTGGCGACTCGCTGCCGAAGAAGAAGCCCGATCCGTTACCGTTGCTCCACGTCGCCGGGCAATTCGCGCTGGCGCCGGAGCGTTTGCTGGTGATCGGCGATTCGGACAATGACGCGAGTGCTGCACGGTCTGCCGGTTGTCCCGTGGTCTGCGTGCCTTACGGCTACCGGGGTGGACGCGACGTGCGCGAACTCGACTGCGATGCTATAGTTACCGACTTGATGGAGGCGTGTTCGCTCATCGTAGTCACTAGATGACGGCCGCCTGATGATTGGATCCCGGGCGATGGATGATGATGACCCGTCGTCACAAATACTCCGACCCTCGAAAGTGAACAGCGAGACCCAGCTGTGAACGGTAAAACTCTGCGAGCCAGAAGGCTGAGGCTGCTGACGACAGGAGCGTGGCGCTGGTGGCGCCGCCTGCCTGTTGTCTAGCAATTTGTCGCCTCGTCTTTTTCGTTCACAGAGTTTCGCTGGAGCTGGTCATGACCGAATCCGAATTCGGGCAGTTCGCTGCCAAGGGGTTCAATCGAATCCCACTGGTGCTCGAGACCTTCGCTGATCTCGACACACCGCTTTCCGTATACCTCAAGCTCGCCAACCGTCCGTGGTCCTATTTGCTCGAATCGGTGCAAGGTGGTGAACGGTTCGGGCGCTATTCTTTCATCGGCTTGCCTGCCGAGACTCGCTTCGAAGTGCGTGGGCACACCTGCAGCGAGTATCGCCACAACCAGTTGGTCCAGAAAAGCGACCACAGCGATCCACTCGACTTCGTGCAGTCCTGCCATGCGCGCTTCAAGGCCGCGTTGCCTTCGGGCTTGCCGCGGTTCTGCGGTGGCCTGGTCGGATTCTTTGCCTATGACACTGTGCGCTACATCGAGGCGCGCGTGGCTGATACTGCCAAGCCGGACGCGCTCGGTACCCCCGATATCCTCCTGCTGCTGTCGGAGCAACTGGCCGTAGTCGATAACCTGTCCGGCAAACTGTTTCTCATCGTCTTTGCCGATCCGCGCGAACCGAATGCCTTCCAGCGTGCGCAAGCGCGGCTGCAGGAGCTGGCGACCCAGCTGCGCCAGCCCGTTCAGATGCCGGAAGAGACGCCGGTGACGCCCGGCTCTGTCCAGCATGAATTTTCTGAAGCCGCGTTCATGGCGGCCGTGGAACGGGCCAAACGCTACATCTACGACGGCGACATCATGCAGGTGGTGGTGTCGCAGCGCTTGAACCATCCGTATTCCGCCTCGCCGCTGTCTTTGTACCGCGCGCTTCGGGCGCTCAATCCTTCGCCATACATGTTCTATTTCGACATGGGCGAGTTCCACGTCGTGGGTGCGTCGCCTGAGATCCTGGTGCGACTGGAGGGGGATACCGTCACGTTACGTCCAATTGCCGGCACGCGTCCGCGCGGCGGCACGCGCGAGCAGGATGTCGCGCTGGAAGAAGACCTGCTGACCGATCCAAAGGAACGGGCAGAGCACGTCATGCTGATGGATCTTGGACGCAACGACGTAGGCCGCGTGGCGCAGATCGGGACCGTGCGCGTCACCGAAAACATGGCGGTGGAGCGCTACTCCCACGTCATGCATATCGTGTCCAATGTTGAAGGCAAGCTCAAAGCCGGACTGGATGCCATCGCCGTCCTCAGGGCAAGCTTTCCGGCCGGGACGGTGAGCGGCGCGCCCAAGGTGCGCGCCATGGAGATCATCGACGAACTCGAACCCAGCCGACGTGGCATATATTCCGGCGCGGTGGGCTATCTGGGCTTCAACGGCGATATGGATCTGGCCATTGCGATACGCACCGCGGTCATCAAGGATGGCCGGCTGTATGTGCAGGCGGGTGCGGGCATCGTGGCCGATTCCGTCCCCAAGAGCGAATGGATAGAGACGCAGAATAAGGCGCGTGCCGTTCTACGTGCCGCAGAGATGGCGCAGGCTGGTTTGAATACGCCCCGGCAACTCTGAAATTGCCAGGAGACACAACATGCTACTGATGATAGACAACTACGATTCTTTCACCTACAACCTCGTCCAGTATTTCGGTGAATTGAAGCAGGAAGTGCTGGTATTCCGCAACGATGAGATCTCGCTGTCGGAAATCGAAGCGCTCAAGCCCGCGCATATCGTGATATCGCCGGGGCCCTGTACGCCTAACGAGGCGGGAGTATCGGTACCGCTTGTCCAGCGTTTCGCCGAGCAGTTTCCTATTCTTGGCGTATGCCTCGGCCACCAGAGCATCGGACAAGCTTTTGGGGGACGCATCGTGCACGCGGGGCAGATCATGCACGGGAAGGTGTCTCTGATTCATCATGAGCATGCTGGCGTGTTCCGCGGTCTGAAGGAGCCGCTGGTAGCCACGCGCTACCACTCGCTCGTGATCGAAAAAGACACGCTGCCTGAAGTGTTGGAGGTCACCGCATGGACCGACGACGGGGCCATTATGGGCGTGCGGCACAAGACCTTGGCGGTCGAGGGCGTGCAGTTCCATCCGGAATCCATACTGACGGAACAAGGGCGGGAGTTGCTGAACAATTTCCTGACACAAACGCGCCATTGACTAGGACGCACCGTGCAGGGGAGGATCGGATGAAACCACAAGACGCCTTGATTCGGGTGATCGAGCATCGCGAGATATTTCACGAGGAGATGGTTTCGCTGATGCGTCAGATGATGAGCGGCGAACTGTCACCCACGCTGATCTCGGCGATCGTCATGGGGCTGCGCGTAAAGAAGGAGACCATCGGCGAGATTGCCGCGGCGGCCCAGGTGATGCGCGAGTTCGCCACCAAGGTCGACGTGCCGGACCATGCCAATCTGCTCGACACCTGCGGCACTGGCGGGGACAGCGCTCATACCTTCAACATCTCGACAGCTGCGGCTTTCGTCGCGGCCGCGGCCGGTGCCAAGGTCGCCAAGCATGGCGGACGGTCGGTGTCCAGTAAGTCTGGCAGCGCTGACGTGCTCGAGGCGTTGGGGGTGAGCATCAACCTCACACCGGAGCAGGTTGGGCGCTCGATCAGCGAAGTCGGCTTGGGGTTCATGTTCGCTCCCAGCCATCATGGTGCTATGAAGCACGCCGCACCTGTGCGCAAGGAACTGGGTGTGCGCACGATATTCAATATCCTTGGTCCGCTCACCAACCCTGCAGGTGCAAAGAATCAGATCATGGGGGTGTTCCATCCGGATCTGGTCGGCATACAGGCGCGGGTGCTGCAGCGTCTCGGCAGCCGCCACGTCATGGTGGTGTATGGATTGGAAGGGCTGGACGAGATCTCAGTGTCGGGCGAGACGTTGGTCGGGGAGCTCAAGGACGGCGAAGTGCGCGAGTACCGCATCAATCCGGCGCAATTCGGCCTACAGGCGTCCGACCTGAGTGCTATCCGAGTGACCGATGGTGCACAGTCGCGCGAAATGCTATTGGCGGCGCTGGACAATCGCGCCGGCGCGGCACGCGACATTGTTGCCCTCAACGCTGGCGCTGCGATCTATGTGTCAGGGTTAGCGGAGTCTCACGAGCAGGGGGTGCAGAAGGCCTTGGCGGTGATCTCCAGCGGCGCCGCACGTCGCAAGGTGCAGCAATTGGCCGACTTTACGCAGCGCTTTCGGAACTGATCCGCAGGTGCCTGCAGAAATGAATCCTTCTTCCGGCGCTGCTGCGCCCGCTGTGAGATCTGATGTGCTCGACCGTATCCTTACTGTCAAGCGAGAGGAAGTCGCTTCGGCGAAGGTTGGGAAGCCCCTCGAACTCATGCGGCGTGAAGCCGAAGCGGCACGAGCGCCGCGCGACTTCGTCGCCGCCATGCGCGCAAAGATCGGGTCGGGTCAAGCGGCGGTGATCGCGGAGATCAAGAAGGCCAGCCCGAGCAAAGGCCTGCTGCGTGCGGATTTTCGGCCTGCCGAGATCGCCCGCAGTTTTGCGCGGCATGGTGCGGCGTGTCTGTCGGTGTTGACGGACCGGCAGTTCTTCCAGGGCGATCCCAGCTACGTGGGTCAAGCGGGTGCGGCGAGCGATCTGCCAGTTCTACGCAAGGACTTCATGATAGACGCGTATCAGGTATTCGAGGCGCGTGCGATGGGTGCAGACTGCATCCTGCTCATCGTCGCTGCGCTGGATCTGCCGATCATGCGGGATTTGGAGGCGCAAGCAGCATCTCTGGGCCTTGCGGTACTGGTCGAGGTGCACGATGGCGGCGAGCTGGAGCTTGCTTTGCAATTGGCTACGCCTTTACTGGGCATCAACAATCGGGATCTGCGCACGTTCGACACGCGCTTGCAGACCACTTTGGATCTATTGCCTCGGATCCCCGCAGATCGCCTGGTCGTTACCGAGTCTGGGATCGGCACGCGCGAAGATGTGGCACTGATGCGAGGCCGGGGAGTAAACGCGTTCCTGGTGGGCGAGGCGTTCATGCGTGCTTCCGAACCCGGGGTTGAACTCGAAGGCCTGTTCAAGGTTACAGGCAACCTCTGATTGAGGGCACCGCGGATCGGCAACTGGGGGGTGAGACTCGACCTGGTGCAGATGAGCTCGACCCGGTGATTTGTTGCGACGCACAAAGATAATCACAATTGTTCACCATCGTTGTTGCACAACTGCAACACCTAGACCGGAAATCCCCTTAAAACCCTGCTGAATGCTTGCGGTAGGCTGTTGCGCTTTGGCAGAATGCCAACGCGCTCTCGGTCAAAAGGGAGAAGCACACACCAAAGGAGTGAGTCCGCGCGGTTGGGGAATGCGCGGGTCCGCATCCGAAACTGAAGAATCTCATGGGATTCCTTAAGGAGATGGCATGAAGAAGACTCTGATGGCTCTGGCTGTTGGCGCCGCATTTGCGGCCCCCTCGGCCTTCGCTGATGTCACCATCAGCGGTGCAATCAACATGGACGT
>Ga0207689_10001773_pt1 | contig 20376 bp, 21 predicted proteins | sample KBSMisM52_FD_184312 | JGI IMG/M metagenome (GOLD analysis project Ga0207689, IMG submission 184312) | Miscanthus rhizosphere microbial communities from Kellogg Biological Station, Michigan, USA - KBS Miscanthus M5-2 (SPAdes) (version 2) | ecosystem: Host-associated > Plants > Roots >... | reverse complement strand
GACGCCGTGAATCAGCAGCAACCAGCCCTCGTCGAGCTCGATGGGCGAGCCGCAGTTGCCGATCTGCACGAACTCCCAGGGATATCTCGGCTTGAGAATCGCTACTCCGCCCTCCCATGAGTACAGATCGTCGGAGCGGATCAGATGGAGGTTTTCGTTGTCATGCCGGGCGATCATCGCGAACTGGCCGGCAAGCATCCGCGGAAACAGCGCCATGCCCTTGTTGAGCGCAGCGACTCCCTGGAGCGGGGACATGCGGAAGGACACGAAGTCGCGCGTCTCGAGCAACTCCGACCTGATCGCCCGGCCGCTGTAGGCCGTGTACGTCGCGTAGTACGTGTGCTGTCCATCTGCGTCGAACTTGACGAAGCGCGCATCCTCGATGCCGTTGGACTGGGCTTGCGTGACGGGAAAGATCACCCGCTCGCTGATGTCGCCCGCGGGTGAGAACAGCAGTTCGACGTGCTCCCCGTCGGCTCCAGCTGTCCGGCTCTGCACCTTCGGAATGGACGCAAGCCACGCCGTTGTGTCGATCGTCAGGTCGCCGTTCGCCGTGATGGAACCCGTGCGGAACGTCAGCGACGAGATGTGCCCTTCGCCGACGGCGCGCACGCTCAGAATGAAGCGGCGCCCGCCCGGTGGCGCCGCCGACTGATCGGGATGATCGACGATGCTGGGATTGAACAAGGCGGCCGCTTCGAAGGAATACTCATGGAGGAAATAAGCGCCGACCAGCCGACGCTGGTCCTTGGTGAAGGTCGCGTGTGACGCGAACGCATCCTCCATCTCATCGGCGCGCGCTTCGAACGTCTCGAGCAGACTGCGATGACGCTCCTGAAAGTGCTGCAGCACCTCCGCCAGCTGCTGCTGGGCCACGTCCGGAGCAAGCGCGAGCACCCGGTCCACAATATGGTTCGCCCGCGTCTTGTCGGTGGCATTGAAGTCGCGCGGTTCGGTCGCGGGCTTGAAGGGGCGCACCACGACGCGCGCCGGATCGGGCCGCAGGAACAGATTGTGTTGACTCAGCAAGGTCATCAGCGCTGGACCTGCAGCGGCGGCGGACTCGTGCGACTGCCACTTGCGCGCGCCAGCGCGCGCATCTCGGCGAGCCCGAGCAGATACGAGACGACGGACTCGCCTCCTCTGTTCTCGTTCGCGCGTTCCGGATGCAATCCGTCCCGGCAGCTTCCCGTGTCCAGGTCTACCAGCGGCAGGGACAGGTCGTTGCTGCCGAGGAACCACGCGAACGCGCGGTCCGCATCGCTTTTCCACGCCGGATCGCCTTCGGCTCGCAACGCTGCGAGACAGGCCGAAATGGTTGCTGCGGCTTCCAGCGGCTGCTGGTCGAAGTGGCGCGGCGCCGTGCGTTTGTCGCCGAAGCTCGCGGAACCGACCGGCCGGAACAGTCCTGCCGCCGTCGTCTGCAATCTCATCAGCCAGCGCAGGGAGCGCAGACCGGCGGTCGTGTAGCCAAGCACGCCGGAAGAGATTCCGGTCACGATCAGCGCCTGGGGCAAGCGGGCGTTCTCGTAGGCCAACACGTCCTCGAACCAGACCCAATCCCGAGTCTCCACGGCTGCCAGGAGGGAGATGAGTCGCTCCGCGAGCACATGGCGCAACTCGCGCGCGTGAGAATCCTGCGTAACCGCGCAATACGCATCCAATCCGAGCAGCGTGAAGGCCCATGCGCGCGGCGAATGAAAAGCTCCGGTCGATGGCAGCGCTTCACGAAACAGTGCGGTCGCCCAGCGCCGTCGTGAGGCGCTCGCATCGTTGCGGGCACATTCACCGAGCGCCCAAAGCGCACGGCCATGGCAGTCTTCCGACCCGCTCTGTTCGAGCCAGTGACGATCGAAGCTCATGAAGTTGCGAAAGCGTCGCGTCTCCGGATTCCATGCGTGCTGCACGAAAGCCGCGAGGCGCGTGGTCAATGCGTCGGGCAAGCGCTGCTCGCTGGCGGAATTGAGGGCGCAGGCCACGAGCAACGCGCGCGCGTTGTCGTCCACGCAATAGCCGTGGGCGCGATCCGGTACGGCGTGGATCGCATGCTGCAACAGTCCCGTCTCGTCGCACATCGCCAGGAAGTGCCCGAGCTGCATCTGCGGTGGAGTCGCACTGTCGTGCACGATCGCGCTGTCGGGGCGCGACGCTACGACTCTGAGTCGCTGCTCGTGCCGAACCTTCTCGAAGGTGGCAAGGTAGCGCTCCGCTGTTCGCTGCCAGGTCATCGAGCGACCGGTGAGGTAGGCGCGCCTGCGCATGCTCTGTCGCCTCGCGTCGTCGGTGAGCAAGCCGGTGATGGCTGTGCCGATTGCCTGTGAATCGCCAAACGGCACGAGGACGCCGCGCTCGTCCGCAAGCAACTCGCGCGCGTGCCAGTAAGGCGTCGACACCACGGCCTTGCCCAGCCCGAAGCTGTACGCCAACGTGCCGGAGGTCATCTGTGCTTCATTCAGATAAGGAGTCACATAGACATCGCACATGGAGATGAACTCCAGCAGCGTCGCCTGATCGACGAACTGATCGAGAAAGACGACGTGGTCCTCGACGGCGAGCGCGCGCACGCGCGCGGCAAGACGTTCGCGATAGGCTTCCCCTTCGTGCCGAATCAGATGCGGATGCGTTGCGCCGAGCACGACATAGACCGCGTCGGGACAGCGCTCGAGAATCGACGGCATCGCATCGATCATCACCTCGATGCCCTTGCTCGGCGAGAGCAGACCGAACGTGAGGATGACGCGCTTGCCGGCGAACCCGAGCCGCTGCTTGGCCTCATCGGGTTCGGCGAACGCGCAAGCGGGGATGCCGTGCGGAATGACTGCGATGCGTTCCTGCGGCACGCCGTAGACAGTACGCAGCAGCTCCGCACCTTTGTCAGCCATGACGACAACTTTCGCAGAGAGCTCGACGATGCGATCGAAGACGGCCCGTTGCGCGCGCTCTGGTTTCTCCAACACCGTGTGCAGCGTGGTGACGATCGGCATGTTCAGCCGCGCGAGCAGTCCCGCGATGTGCCCGCCAGCCTCGCCGCCGAAAATGCCGAACTCGTGCTGCAAGCAGGTGACCTGGAACCGGTGCGCGTTGAGAAAGTCGGCGGCGCGCGTATAGGCGGCCGGCTCGTCCTCATCGATCTGGAACCGAACGACCGGCGGATACTCGTACGCACGCCCCGGGTCGTTCATGGCCACGATGGCCGATTCGAGGTCGATGCGTGCTGCGACCGCCTGTTGCAGATCGGTGGTGAAAGTAGCGATGCCGCAACGGCGCGGCAATGAATTGCCGATGAAAGCGAGACGATTGATTGGAGCCATGGGGCGCCTCCGGTGACCGAGTGGGACGAACGCGTCGTCGCACGGTGGAAAGCGCAACCGCGAAACAGCACGAATGGAAAAATCTTCGGGGACGAGGGTCAATGCACGGCGTTTACCGCGCCTGCTCGCTCAGGCACACACCGTCCTTCTTCCGGAGGCCCTCTTCGCACGACCAATCGTCGCCGGAATAGTTGATGTAGCCACGCTCCGGCACGCGCAAGGCAATACAGCCCACGCCCTCCCGGCGAAAGCCACGCTCGCAACGCCATTCGCTGCCGACATCGTTGAGATACGCGTTCGCGGGAACGACGATCGGATCGCAGCGGGCGTCGACGCGGGTGAAGCCGCGTTCGCACTTAAAATCGTCGCCGGTGCGCACCAGATATGCGTTGGCGGGAACTGCCACCGCGATGCAGGCACCGTGCAGTTCGCGAAAGCCGCGCTCGCAGTCCCAACCGGAGCCAAAGCTCGAGTCAACCGCAAAGGCATGCGGCGGAATCACCGGAGGCACGCAACGGTCTGCGACAGCGCGATAGCCGCGATTGCAGCGCCAGCCGCGATCGTACCGGGCGTCCACAGCGTAGCCGTTGGCTGGAACCCGCACCTCCTGGCACGCGGCACCCTCGGTGCGAAAGCCGCGATTGCAGGTCCACGACGAGCCATCGGGAGACAGATAAGCATTCGGCGGTACGGTCACAGCGATGCAACGTCCGGAGCTCTCGCGAAAGCCGCGGTTGCAATTCCATCCGGTGCCGTAGCTGCGCTGGCGCGCGTTATCGGGAATCGCGGAGATCGAGCTTTGCGTTTGTGCAGCGACCGGCGCTGAAGAGACTGTAGCGGAGCCGACGATCAGGCAAACGAGTGTAAAAGCGCGCAACCGGTTCTCCGCGGCGGATCGGCTGGCATAGTGCGCGCTTCGAGCTCAATTAGATAGGAAAAATCCAGTGCGCGCTGCGTGCGTAGTCGGCGCCCTACTCGTCGCGCGCCTGCTTGATCGTCTTTGCGAACCGATAGTCCACGGCAGCGCCCATGCCAAGCTCAGTGGCCTTGTCGCGAACAGACTGCGGATCGCGGTGCAATTGCGCGGCCAGGTGCGTCACGCATTCGTCGGCATGCTGCCAGCTCTTGGCGAGCCGGTCATGCAAGAACGACGTCAGATGCGCGATCTCATGCTGCTGCCACTCGCCGCGTGCCAATGCGAGCGCGCGCTGCTGCAGCTCAGCGGTCTCGTCGTCGCGCAGGGCTTGTGTCAGGACGTCGATGAGAATCGGCTTGTGCTCTGCTCCGGTCTCGTTCGTGATCACGAAGCGAAGTGCCGCATGCAGCGCCGCCAGCCGACGTGAGTCTCGCATTCGCTGCTCCCTCGTTGCGTGCGCGCACGGGCAGTGTGCGCCAACCGGGAAGCAATAGATACGACCAGGGCGAGAACCGCGCTAGCTGTTGCGGCTGAAATCCTTGATGGTCGAAGCAGATTTCCTGATCTCGTCGGCGAAGCGCTCGATGTCCAACTCATTGCGTGCGCCGCAGCCGCAGAGAAAGCCGCCGTCCTGCACGACCGACTCCAGCGTCTTGTGGGTCTGCTGACCACAGGCGGGACAGCGCAAGGGGACCGTCGTGAATTTGTCGTTCGTCATGAAGCGTCGCCTCCTATTGCGAACTCGAAAGCGCCGCCGTAAGCAAACTCGATGAACTCGTCGATGACGCCGGGCAACAGCTCCGTGCCGCCCTCGCCGGCGCCGATCAGCGCAGTGGCTCGCGCGTCGAGCATCGCCGCGGCGTGCGGCGATGCTTTTGCAACTTCCAGCGCGCGCGCCCACGCCCTGGCATCCTCGGCCTCGACCTGCTTGTGGTCGTACACAGTGCCAGGGTGGTAATTGCGGCGCGCTGGTGTCTCCATCTTGCTTTTTGCCGGCAGCACGTACGTGGTGCCCTTCGGTTGCCAGCCGAACGCGTGGCCAAGCTCCCAGAGGAGCTCCCAGGTCGGCATCGGGCACGAAAACCGGTTGCGTCCCTTGGGCGCATCAGCCTCGCGAAACATCTCGACGATCTGGCTCATGGTTTGAGCTGAGGCGTGGCGCGCCTCATCTGTGTGAAACCTGCAGGGTCGGCAGCGCGTTCCATGGCAGATTCGGTCCAGGGAGCCGATGGTCAAGCGCGCGATTGTAGTAAGTGTATAGTGCTCCCCGGCTCGCGACCTTTCTCTATTTATCTTCGCTTGGCCCCGGCGCGTCCGCGCTTTCGCGGCCACTCAAACCTAAATCAGATCCGTTTCGAACCTGGCGACAGCTGCCTGTTGCAGCTGTCTGGTTGCAAGCGCGTCCGGCTGAGAAGTCAGTCGAGTGCGCATCTTCAGTGAGTAATCGTATGAGCAAGATTTATGTGGGCAATCTGCCCTTTTCCGCGACCGAAACCAGCGTCCGCGAATTGTTCGCGCAACACGGCACGGTCGAGTCAGTCGCCCTGATCAACGACCGGGAAACCGGTCGGCCGCGCGGCTTCGGCTTCGTCGAGATGCCGCGTGACGATGCAACGCGCGCCATCCAGAACCTCAACGGCCAGGACCTGGGCGGGCGCCCTCTCAAGGTCAACGAGGCCCAGGACAAGCCCCGGGGCAACGGCGGCGGTCCACGGCGCTTCTAAGCACTCGTCCGCTGCACGAGCCTCACGGCTCGTGCAGAGTCTACGACACCCTGCGGAGCACGCGTTGGCAAAAGAGGCCCCTACCGAGACGTTCCTCGAGCTTCCCTTCAAGGTGGACTCCATCTCCAGGGCTACGGCGCCGCCCGGCGCGGAAGGCGTCTGGCACAGGTACGTCATTTCGCAGGGCACGAACACGATTACCGGGATTCGTGCCGGCACACACGACGAGGTCACGCTGCTGCTGCAAGACATGATCGAACGCTTGAACGAACGCCGAGCTGGCAAGCGGCGTCCGCGCACCGCCGGCTAGGATTGCCCGCGAATGTCGTTGACCACTTCACGGACTGCGTCGATCACGGCATCGGGACGCTCGAACTGAATGTAGTGGTGCGAGTCGCCCAGGCGAACTTGCCGACCGTGCGACGACCAGGAAGTCTCTTCGTCGTGCAGCTCGAACCAGACAGCCTGCAATCGCTGCCCCTGCTCACTCGTCAGTTTCAGCGTGGCCAGGTCGGAGGCCTGCAGCGGAGCCGCCGCGGTCAGCACCACGAGGGGCCGCCCGCCCAACGAACGTAGAGCACCGGCATCGCTGAAGGTTGCGTCGATCGCGGCCTGCTCGTCGAGCATCGGCCGCAACGAACGAGGCAGATAGGCGGACATTGCCGCATTCGCGCGAGCGGGCGCCCGTGCGTGTCCGACCGAGCCCGCGAACAGTCGTGGCACTCCCATCCATGCAAGCGCTGCGGCCAGCTTCGGTCCTGCCATCGACGGCTCGGCCTGCTGACCGATGGCTGCTTTCAGTCTTCGTTGCTGGTCCGGATGTGAAGCGTCGACGAACACGATGCCGGCAACGTCATCCCCGAACTGCCGCGTGAACGTCATGACGTAAGGGCCACCGAGCGAATGGCCCACCATGACATACGGCGCGCGCTCGCCAGCGGCCTGCAGTGCCGCGTGCAGATCACTGGCGATTGCCGCACCGTTACGCGCACCGGGTGCACGATCGCTCCAAAGGATCCCGGCGCGATCGTAGCTGCACGCCCGTGTTGTCTGCGCCACCTGATCCTGTACTGCGGACCAACTCAGCGAGCCGTACATGTCGAGCCCGGACTCGAAGACCACGACCGGCGCGCCGGCGCCGCGACAGTCGAGGTGAATGCGACGCCCGCCGATGTCGACCAGCTTTCCCGGTGGCGCAAACTCAGCCGCGACTCGGTGTCGAGCCCACATCTCATACCCAGTTCCGCCGAGCACGGCGGCCACCAGCAGCGCAAGAATGCCCAGACCAATTCGCTTGAGCCAACGCATGTCCAATGATATGCCTGCCGCCATGCACTCGCGCCAGCTGGGACCCTTGCTCACTCTGAAAGTACACAACGCCCTTCATGCCGCGGCACGCGACGGCGTCGCGACGGTCGCCTGCTCGCTGGATCTGGACCGCTCGACTGCGACTGTCGAGATCGGCGCGTCCGCGTGGACGTGGCACGGCCGCAGCTTTCCATATCTCGATCGCTGCAAGGAGCGAACGATCTACTATTGGACCGGCACGGCGTTCGAGTCCGCGGCACGATTCACAACCTCGTTGTTCAAGCTCGTCCCGACCGATTGGGGTCCACCGACGTTCGAGATCGACGGGATCAAGATGCTGCCGACGGCGCATGTCTCGCCGTACGCGGATGCGCAGCACAAGGTTGCACTGGTGCAACCTCGCGACAAAGTGATCCTGGACACTTGTGGCGGCCTCGGCTACTTCGCTGCGTGTTGTCTCGCCGGCGGCGCGCGGCAGGTGGCCTCTTATGAGAAGAGCGCGGATGTCATGTGGCTGCGCGCGCTGAATCCGTGGTCACCTGAGAACAGCGGCGACGCCGATCGCAGGCTCAGCCTCACGCAAACAGATATCGTTACCGCGATCGAGCTGCTACCTGAGGGATCGGTCGATGCAGTACTGCACGATCCACCGCGCTTCGGCATCGCCGGAGAGTTGTATGCAGCGACGTTCTATCAACAGCTGGCACGAGTGCTCAAGCGCAAAGGCCTCCTGTTTCATTACACCGGATCGCCGAACGCGCTCACGAGTGGACGGGACGTGCCGAGGGAAGTCGCGCGCCGTCTGCAGGACGCCGGATTCGTCACTGAACTCAAGGGTGACGGCGTGCTGGCGCGCAAAACGTGAACTGAGCAGACTGGTCGCCAGCAACGCACCCTCGGTGCGACAGCGCACTGAGCCATGGATCGCGCCAGCGGAGACTACCAGGCATGAACAACCATCCTTCGCCTGCGGCCAGATCACCAGCGATTCGACGATCCGACTACCTGATCGACAGCCATCACGTCAGCTTCGAGTCCGGCGCCGGGTGGCACTGCCTGTGCGCGGAATTCGCCGCGGCGAACGACTGCAGACATACGCGGGAAGCACAGGGTCGGCATGCGGCCCAACTGGTCATCAGCAATCGTTTGCTTTCAAGGATCGACGGGGCCGGCTATCGACGCTGATCAATTGCACCCGCAATCGGTGCCATAGCCACTGTCGATTTTTCCTCCGGCAGAGTGTGTAATGCGCAGCTGACGTTGCACGCATTGCAAATCTTTCGGGACTCCCTGGCATGTCAAGCGTATCTGTCTCCGCGGTCCTCGCCGGACGTGTGTCACTCGATGAGGTGGTGACCATCAACGGCTGGGTCCGTACCCGCCGCGATTCCAAGGCGGGATTTTCGTTCCTGGCGCTCTCGGATGGCTCGTGCTTCGACACGATCCAGATCGTTGCCGCGAACTCGTTGCCGAACTACACCAACGAAATCCTGCAGATCACCACCGGCTGCGCAGTGACGTGCACGGGCAAGCTGGTGCGCTCGCAAGGCAAGGGACAGTCGATCGAGATGCAGGCTGAGAGCGTGAAGGTGCTGGGCTGGGTAGAGAACCCGGACAACTATCCGATCTCGGCGAAGCATCACACGTTCGAATACCTGCGCGACGTCGCTCACCTGCGGCCGCGCACGAATACGTTCGGCGCAGTCACCCGCGTGCGTCACGCGCTCGCGATGGCGACTCACCGGTTCTTTCACGAGAACGGGTTCTACTGGATCCACACGCCGATCGTCACGGCCAGCGACGCAGAAGGCGCCGGCGCGATGTTCCGAGTCTCCACGCTCGATCTCGCCAACCTGCCGAAGACGCCCGCGGGCCAAATCGATTTCGCGCAGGATTTCTTCGGCAAGCCCACGTTCCTGACCGTTTCGGGTCAGTTGAACGTCGAGGCGTATTGCCTGGCGATGTCGAAGGTGTACACGTTCGGCCCGACGTTCCGCGCCGAGCAATCCTTCACGCCGCGTCACCTCGCCGAGTTCTGGATGATCGAGCCGGAGATCGCTTTCGCCGATCTCGCTGCCAATGCCGACCTCGCAGAAGCCCTGCTCAAGTACATCTTCCGCGCCGTGCTGAACGAACGGCAGGACGACATGAAGTTCTTCGCCGAGCGCATCGACAAGGAGTGCATCGCACGCGTGGAGAAATTCGTCGAGTCGAGCTTCGACCGCATCACCTACACCGATGCCGTCAAGATCCTCGAGCAGTCGGGCAAGAAGTTCGAATTCCCCGTGAAATGGGGCCTCGATCTGCAATCCGAGCACGAGCGCTTCCTCACCGAGCACATCGGCCGGCCGGTGGTCGTGATGAACTACCCGAAGGACATCAAGGCGTTCTACATGCGCCTCAACGACGACGAGAAAACCGTCGCGGCGATGGACGTGCTCGCTCCCGGCATCGGCGAGATCGTCGGCGGCTCGCAACGCGAAGAGCGGCTGGACTATCTCGACCGGCGCATGGACGTGATGCACCTCGATAAACATCACTACAGCTGGTATCGCGACCTGCGTCGTTACGGCACCGTCCCGCACGCGGGCTTCGGCCTCGGCTTCGAGCGCACGATTCAATACGCGACGGGCATGACGAACATCCGCGACGTGATTCCGTTCCCGCGCGCGCCGAAGAACGCGGAGTTCTGATTCAGTTCCGTTGATTTCGATACAGGGCAGCCGCTGCTGAGGGTGCGTGACCGGCGGTAACGAACGCGCCTGTCGAGCCCGGCAGCCTTCTCGCATTCTCGCTCGCACCAGCGCGATTCGGAGGATGCGAGGTTGGCGGATCGATCACATTATTTGGGCTTCGCCGCAGCGGCGGCGCTGCTGCTTGCTGCACACGTCGTGAGCAGCCGCGATAACACTGCAGTGTCGAAACATGCCGTTTTGCCGGCCGACGATCAGTCGTGGCACGCAGGACCTGAGGGAATGCCAGCGGGCGTCAAGTTCGCAGCGATCACCGGCGATCCGGCGCAGCCCGGCCCGTTCGTGTTACGTGCGGAGCTGCCTGCGGGATATTCGATCGCACCGTATCGGCGTTCGGCCGATGAGAGCATCGTGGTGCTGGCGGGCGCACTGAAGATCGGCGACGGCGCGTCGTTCGATCCTGCGCAGATGCGCAACTTCGGTTCGGGTGCGTTCGTCAGACTGCGCGCGGATGAGCCGCACTACGCCACCAGCGACGGCGGCGCGACCGTGCAGATCATGGGCACGGGCCCGTTCGCTATCGAGTACGTTGGACTTCGAGAACCTGCTCGAGAGAGAGCTCGGTCTGGTCGGCAATGATGCGCAACAGCTTGTGCGTGGGTGACTTCGGCAAGTTGAGCGCGTGCAGCTTTTCCCAGAGGCGAATCCGTTCGTCGGGCGTGCTGAGCGGCGAAGTCAGCAGGGCGAGCTGCTGCTGGCGCTCCTGAAGGCGCTGCTGCTGCTCATGTTCGGCCTGGGCGCGACGGTCGGCGACCGAGCCTGGATCCGCGACGGCTCCCTGATAAGACCTCTGATCAACCATCGCTCTCTCCTGTTGCGCCCGGCACGGGTCGTTACCGACCCGTGCCGAACTGCGAGTGCTTACCAGCGACCGCCGCCGCCGCCGCCGCCACCGCCACGGCCGTAGCCACCGCCGCCGCCGCCACCGCCGCGGTTGAAGCCGCCGCCGCCACCGCCGCGCGGGCCGCCGCCGCCACGGGGCTTGTCCTGCGCCTCATTGACCTTCAGGGGCCGACCGCCCATGTCCTTGCCATTGAGGTTCTGGATGGCGCGCGCCGCGTCCGCATTCGGCATCTCGACGAAGCCGAAGCCGCGGAACTGTCCGGTGTCACGATCCTTGATCAGGGCAACCGATTCGACCGTGCCGTGCTGGGAGAACAGCGTGCGGACCTGTTCTTCGTCGGCGGAAAAGGGCAAATTGCCCACATAGATCTTGCTCATACGATAAATACACTCACTAGAAAGATGACGAACGCAACAGCTGCATAGCGCTGTGCTCCAGGTTCGAAACGATTCGGTTTAGTTGAATTGGCCTTGAGTGCCGAGTGGCGCGTGGCCAAGAACGAAAAAGGAAGGTCGCGAGCCGGGGCGCACTATACACGAGGCCGGGCAAGGCATGAAGAAAATGATGAAATACGCCGGGTTGGGCCTCGTTTCGCTGTTTTTTTTGATCGGCGGACAGGCGCATTTCACGCAGACCCCGTTCTTCGTGAGCATCGTCCCGCCCTACATACCGATGCCCCTGGCGACCGTGTACCTCACCGGCGTGCTGGAGCTCATCGGCGCGGTCGCGATCTGGGTGCCGGCCTGGCGGTCGTGGGCGGGGATCGGCCTGTTTGCGCTCACCGTGTGCGTAACGCCGGCCAACGTCTATATGTGGATGAACCCGCAGCTCTTCCCCGACATCAGCCCGGCATTTCTGGCCTGGCGGCTGGTTGCGCAGGTGGTGCTGCTGGCGATCATCTGGGGGTCGACACGGCCGGAGCCGGCTGCGGCTGCGGCTCCCGCAGCGTCCTGACACTCGTCACCGATTCGATGAAGCTCACGCTCTGGTCCAGAACGGGCGTGCGGTCACGAGCCGGGATGGAGAAGCCCGCCACCGTGTCGGCATGTCCCTTGTCCGGATAGAACTGCGTTTCGACGTGCACGTGATTGGCCTGCAACACGTCGCGCAGCTTCTCCGCGTGCTTGATCGAGACGACGTCATCGGCGGTGCCGTGCACGAGCAACGTCGGCGGAGACTGTGGCGTCACGAAACTCACGGGCTGCCAGTCGGCTGCGGTGTAAGGGCTCGCGAAAATCGTGTTCAACACTTTCGAATTCGGCTCCAGCGCATAAGGCCCGGACAAGCCGACGAGGCCGACGATCCACTCCGGGTGCGCGCCGACCTTCTGCAGTAATTCCCGGTCGTACGCCAGGAACGCCGCTTCGTGGCCGCCCGCCGAGTGACCCATCAGCACGATGCGATGAGGATCGCCGCCGAACTCCTGCGCGTGCTGCTGTACCCACGCGATCGCCATCGCGCCGTCGTCGATGAAGACGGGAAATTTCACCTGCGGATAGAGCCGATAGTCGGGCAGCACGGTGACGATGCCTCGCTCCGCGAGCGCCGCGCCGACGAAGCGATAAAGCCCGCGCCGTCCCGCGGTCCACGAACCGCCGTAGAAGAACACCACTACAGGACGATCTTGCGCGTCCTTGGGCGCATAGACGTCGAGCTTCTGGCGTTCCTCAGGTCCGTACGAGCTACTCGTCGTACGGTCGTAGTGCCCGGTCAGCGTGGCCGTGTTGGCGAGGAGGAAAGAGAGGCTGGTGCAGCCGGAGGCGAAGACGATGAACGCTGCGATCGAGGCGAGGGCAAGCCATTTCATGGACCGACATAGTACAAGGAAGTCCGATCAGCGTTCCGGACGACTCCACAGCCACACCGCAACTACAGCCATCGCGAGCGGTGCGCCGATCCGCAGCCAGTCCGGCAGGCCGAGCAGTTGCAGAAGCACAGCACTGCAGAACATGGTGAGCGTGGCCCAGACCTTCGCCAGGCGAGGCACGGCCCGCCGCTCCCGCCAGCTGCGAATGTGCGGGCCATAGAAACGGTGCTCGAGCAGCCGACGCTCGAATGCGGGCCAGCCTTTGCTCGCGGCCCAAGCGGACAGAATCAGAAACGGCACCGTAGGCAGCACCGGGATCGCGATGCCGACGACGCCCATGGCAAACGCGGCAAGTGCAGCTACCCGCCAAAGAATGCTCTGCGTCTGGCGTAGCACGCGGCGTCAGACCTTCGCTGCAGGATCGTTCATACCTTAGTTATCCCCCGCGGCGAGACAAGTTCCCTCGTGTCGGGATCGGGCTCGCCAATACGATGCCCTGATCATGAGCTCCATTCACACGACCGTCGCCAACCCGTCAACTATTGCTACTGCAAGGACTGCCGCGCCCACCGCCGATCGGCGCGCGTATCGCATGTCCTCGCTGGATATCCTGCGCGGGCTCGTCATCGTCGTGATGGCGCTCGATCACGTTCGCGACTTCGTCATGACCGCGGCGGTTCAGGATCCCACTGCAGATCCGACAACTGGCCCACTGTTATTCGCCACGCGCTGGATCACTCACTTCTGCGCACCGACGTTCGTGTTCCTCGCCGGAACGAGCGCGGGCTTGATGGCGAGCCGCAAGAGCCCCGCGGAGCTGGCTTCGTTTCTGGTGACGCGAGGGCTGTGGCTGATCGTATTGGAAGTGCTCGTCATCTCCAGCGCGTGGACATTCGCGCCGACAGGCGTCGGCGGTTGGGGCGGACACATCTATTGGGGTCTGCAGGTGATCTGGGTGATCGGCGCCAGCATGCTGATCCTGGCCGGCGTGCAATTCCTCGGGCGGCGTACGTGTCTGATGATCGGTGCCGTGATCCTGCTCGGCCACAATCTTCTGGACGCGGTGTGGCCGGCGGCGAGCACTACCGGAAACACCGCCGGCGTGTGGGCGGCACTGCATTCGCGACAGCTCTACGAAGCCGGCCTGTTCCGGATCTTCTTCTCGTATCCGTTGCTGCCGTGGGTCGGCGTGATGTTGCTCGGCTACGGCGCCGCGGGTCTGTTCGAATTGCCCGAGACGCAGCGGCGCGAAAGGTTGGTGTGGATCGGCATCGGCCTGATCATCGCGTTCCTGGTCATTCGCACCATCAACGTCTACGGTGACCCGAGCCCCTGGAATTCCGAGGCCAGCAGTACGGCAGCCTCGGTCATGTCATTTCTCGGCGTGACGAAGTATCCGCCGAGCCTGCTGTACGTTCTGATGACGCTGGGTCCCGCTGCAATCGTGTGTGCGTTCGTCGATCGCCTCTACCCTCCGCTCAGAGATGCACTGATGACGCTCGGCCGGGCGCCACTGGCGTTCTACGTCGCGCATCTCTATCTCATCCACGCCGTCGCGATGCTCGTCGGCGTCGCGCAGGGTTTCTCAGCAGAGCAGTTCCTGACGCATTACCGATTCTTTCCGCAAGGCTTCGGTGTTGGATTGCTGGGCGTGTACCTGATCTGGATCGCGGTCGTGATCGTGCTGTATCCGTTGTGTCGCTGGGTAGCAGGCGTGAAGGCACGGCGCAAGGATTGGTGGCTCAGCTACGTTTGAAGCGCATCCCGCTGCAGAGCCCGCAAGACCTGCAGCGCCTTCTGAGCCTGCGCGACGGGAACGAAGAGATGGTCGTGAAACGCGCCGGCGACGACATTGCAGCTGATGCCGGCCTGACCTAGAGCGCCGGAAAACGCTGCAGTGAGGCCGACGGCCTCGAGATCGGAGTGCACGGTCAGGCTGATCCACGCGGCGCGGAACAACACACGCAGTCCAGCGGCGACTGCTTGTTCCTCCGGCACGACGAGAGTCAGCCCCTCTGACTCGCGCACAGTTACGACGGGCGCGAGAGCAGCGATCGGATCGTCGTGAGTGACAGTGCAGTAGGCGTAGACGCCTTCATGCAGCACCGGCTCCATCGAGCGTAGCAGCGCCGTGAGATTCGAGATGGGTTGGGTCATGACGGTGACGATTATGCGCTCACCGCCATGATGTGAAGGACAGCTACAGCTTCCGCAAATACGCCAGCAGTGCCGCACGCTCTTCCGGCAGCGGTATCCGATCGAAGTGCACGCCGTCTGTTGAAGCGACCGGCGGCACGACACCAGGCGCGGCGACTGTCGGTACTCTCTTGAAAAACTCAATGTAGTGGTCAACCACTTCTTCCAGCGTGTCGGCGCTGTTGTTGTGGAAGTACGGCGCCGTGTTGCGCAGCCCGCGCAGGCCCGGAGCGTCCAGCTTATTCCAGTCGTCCTGGGCGGGCGGTCCCACGCCTGCGAACCCCGTCAACAGGGCGCGCCCGGGATCCGAGCTGGTACGGCGGATCTTGGCGCCGGTGGGCAAAGTGATTTCGTAGGTCCGCACGTTGCGCGCGAGGCGTGGCGGGCAGGGCTTGAAGTTGAACCGCGCAGGCGTGGCGGTGTCGACCGGCCGCGGGCACTGCGATGAAATGTCGTGGAAGCGAACCACCGGGGGTCGTGGTGTCGACTGCCCGGCACCGCCATGACACTGTGCGCACGCGCGGATGAATACCGCTTTGCCCTGCTGCTCCAGTGCATTGAGCGGCGGATCGGCATCGGGCAGCGGCGTCACACCCTCGTCAATTGCTTCCGAGAGCGCTCGCACACGTCCGTTCGTGAAGAGCACGCGCTGAAACGAGCTCAGATCGTCCAGCATGCGTTGCGGCGGCGGGCTCTGCGCCTGAGCGTGATTGAGCAACGCCCCGAGCGCCTGCTCCTGCAGCGTCGACACTCGTGCGTCGAGCTGAAAGCCGCCGGTCGGGTTCGGCCCGCGCGGCCAGGCGTTCGAACCATCCGCGCCCGTGAGCTTCAGATCCGTCACGCCCGGCACCATGCGCCAGACGTCGACGCTGGCTTCATCCGAAGGTTGGTTCGTGATGGGATCGATCAGCCGGATGTTCGGCGGCAGCGCGAAGACGATGCGGATCAGGCCGTTCTGCCGCAGGTTGCTGTAGTCGCTGGCCTGCGGGCCGTTCACGCGGAAATCATCGGCGTCGATCGGCCGGAACAGCGGATCGTCCGCATTGGGATTATGTCGTCGCCGCTTCTGTAGCAGCTGGTAGCGGTTCTCCACGGCGGCCGGCGTCAGCCGGAACTGCTCGGTCACCATGTGACAGTCGTTGCAGGAGCGGCCGTTCCCATCCAGCCCATGCAAGTCGCGGTCGAAGAACGCGAACAACCCGCGAATGACGGCAGCGCACGGCTCGCCGCCGCACCGCTGGCCGGTGCTTTCCTGGGCTGGCGGCGTGTCCGCCCAAGCCAGCGAACTCGCCAAAGCGTAGAGAAGAAGTGCACGAACAGCAGCTTGTAGCCAATTCATCGAGGTCTCCCCAGTCGGCCATTACCAGTGGGCCTTTCGGGCGTGACTGTGGAGCGCGAGACATGGAAGAATCCTTGGCCGAGCGCTGAAAGAGTTCTGATTTAGTTCTGATCCGGGCTTTCCCTCGCATGTCCCGCACCGGCGCGCACTACGAATTCGGTGATTTCGCCCTGGATGTCGGTGAGCAGTGCCTGCTGCGCCGGGACACGGGTCAGACCATCGTGCTCACGACCAAGGTGTTCGAGACGCTGCTCTACTTCGTGGAGCACGCGGGCGAGACGCTCGACAAGGACGTGCTGCTGCGCTCGATCTGGCCGGGCGTAGTCGTCGAGGAGAACAGCCTCACCCAGAACGTTTCGACGCTGCGGCAAGCGCTGGGAGAAGCACGCGGCGAGAATCGCTACATCGCGACGGTAGCTCGCAGGGGGTATCGCTTCGTCGCCAAGGTCACGCGGCGCGATGGGGCGATGGAGCCGAGTGTTGCAGCACCGCCCGCTGCGGCGCGCCGGCCTCGCCTGCTGCTCGTGGCCGCCGCGGCCGTGTCGATTGTCGTGATCGCGGCAATCATCTTCTTTGCCTCAGCGACGCGACCGCGCGAGACCGCTCCGCTCGCCGCCCGCACGCTGGCGATTCTTCCGTTCAAGCCTCTGTTGCCCGCCGAGCGCAATGAATCGCTCGAGCTCGGCATGGCGGAATCGCTGATCTCGCACCTCAGTCAGCCGGGCCGGCAGGCGATCAGTCCGCTGAGCTCGGTGCGCCGCTACGGTGCGCTCGATCAGGATCCGATTGCAGCGGGTCGCGAGCTGGGCGTCGATACTGTGCTCGACGGTTCGCTCCAGCGCAGCGGCAATCGACTGCGAGTAGCGGCGCGCTTGCTGCGAGTGGCCGACGGGCAGCAGCTCTGGGCACAGAGTTTCGATCAGGACTTCACGACGATCTTCGACGTGCAGGACACCATTGCCGCGCGGGTCGCGCAGGCCATCTCAGTGGGCCAGGGCGTCGGCTCGACGCGCGGAACGCCGTACACGCAGGATTCGGAAGCGTATGCGCTGTACGCGAGCGGCCAATTCGCCTGGGCGCGGCAGACCGAGCCGAGCCTGCTGCAGGCAATCGGCTTCTTCGAGCAAGCCATTGCGAGAGATCCGAACTACGCCCTCGCCTACGCGAGCCTTGCCGATACCTACGCTCTGCTTGGCGTCTTTGGCATGCGCGCGCCGCGTGAGGTGTTTCCCAAGGCGCGCAGTGCTGTCGAGAAAGCGTTGTCGATCGATCCGGATCTCGCCGCGGCACATTCAGCGCTGGGGCACATCAAGATGATGTACGAGCACGATTGGGACGGGGCGGCTCGCGAGTACGCGCGCGCGCTGCAAATCGATCCCTCGCTCGCGGTGGCGTATCACCGGCGCGGTTTGCTGTACGCGATACAGGGCGATATCGAACACGCTCTGCAGGCCAACGCACGCGCGCAACAACTCGAGCCGCTCTGGCTCGCGCCAAAAGGGGCCGCCGGTAATTTCCTGTACCTGGCGGGACGCTACGACGAGTCGATCCAGCTGTGCGAAAAGATTCTCGCGCTGGATGAAGGCGCGGACAACGCGCGCAGCTTTCTGATTCGCAACCTGCTCGTCAAAGGAGATTACGAGCGCGCGCTTGCGGAGTACGACAGGCGGCCGCTGCAGATGCCCGGCAGCAACGCGCACCGTGCACAAGCACTCGCACTGTCGGGGCAGCGTGCAGCCGCGCTTGCGGAGTTGGATCGAGTCCTCAAGTTCTCGAAGGAGCGCTACGTCCCTGCGTACGACATCGCCTTGATCTACGCAGCGCTCGCCGACACCGAGAACACGTTCCTGTGGCTGGACCGCGCCGTCGAAGATCGATCGACGCTGATGGTCTTCCTCGCGCGGGATCCGATGTTCGACGCGTTCCACAGCGATCCGCGGTGGAACGCGTTGGTGCAAAGGGTCGGTGCTTAGTTCGGCACGATCCTGATCGCCACCAGCTCGAATGCTTCCACCACATACGGGCTCAACAGCGTGTAGGGCAGCGCCATGCCGTCGGTCGGACAAACCCGCGTCGTCGTTGGTATCCACCGTGCCGGGGCAAGTCGCCGGCGTGACGTCAGGAGTCAGCGTGCCGCTCGTCGTGCCAGTCATGACATAGCAGCCGTATTCGATTCCGGCGCTGTCGTTGCCGGTGTGCGCCACCGTGTAGCGGCCGTCGTCGCCGAGAACCAGGAACGCGGTCGTTCCGGGCTGGCGAAAACTGCCGATGAAGCGATCGGCGATTGCGCGCCGGCACGCCGGTTCCGCAGTGGATTCTCAGCGATGACATGCTCGGCGCGTCGCTCTCCGGCTTGGAGACCGCCCAGATCCTCTCGCAACAATTCGGCTTCGGCAAGTGTGCCTGGTGACCGGCAACACCGAGCCCGTGCGCCTGGCACAGCTTCGATCGAGCGGCTTTCCAGTGATCGTCAAGCCAGCGAAGCCGGAAGAGATCATCGTGGTGATCGAAGGCTGACGATTTCGACGATATGCTTGGCATCGCGTCCGACGCCGTGAATCATCCCCGAGGACATGGCGTACTGAAACGGCAGGCCGACGAAGTACAAGCCCGGCTGCTCCCGGACCACGCCGCAGTCATGACGCGGGTCGTCCGTCGCGTCGAAGATCGGAAAGTCGATCCAGTCGAACCCCGGCTGGAAGCCGCTGCACCAGATGATGTTGCGCACGTCGAGCGCGCGAGCGTCGTCGAGCAACGGCTGGCCATCGCGTACACCGACGACCCGCGGCACGCGGCGCACGCCGGCAGCGACGAGATCGCGGCTCTTCACGCGGATGCGCGGCGCGCCTTTGGCAAGAATCCCCGCGCGGGCCTTCCGGCCGATCGGGGTCTTGACGGTGAGCACATGCCGGAAGACGAACCCAATGAGCAGCGGACCAAGAACGTTTCGGCCCCAGAAGCGATCCGGACGAAACGGCACTTCGCCGACATCGCCTCCCGCGAGCCAGGTCTCGCGGCCGGTGCGGGCGAGTTCCAGCGCGATGTCGGCGCCTGAATTTCCGTCGCCGACGAGCAGCACGCTGCCCGGCTGGAGCTGACCTGGATTGCGATAGTCCATCGAATGCAGCTGAGTGATCTCGCGCGCGAGCGATTCGGCAAACGCGGGGATCTTCGGGTGTTGATACTTCGCCATCGCGACGATCACCTGCGCGGCCTCCAGCTCGACACCCTCGGCTTGCACGACGTAGCGCGTGCCGCGCCGAAACAGCCGTTGCACGTGCACGCCGGTGCGCACGGGCAAACTGAAGTGTTGCGCGTACGCTTCGAGGTAGTCCGCCATTTCATCCTTGGTGGGAAAGTAGTTTCGCGGCGCGGGGAACGGCATGCCGTCGAGACCGCTGAACTTCGCGGGCGTGAACAGCCGCAGCGAGTCCCAGCGCTTGCGCCACGAATCGCCGATGCGCGCGTTAGCTTCCAGAATGACGAAGTGTGCGCCGGTGCGCGCCAGGTGATAGCCGACGGACAGCCCTGCCTGGCCACCGCCGATGACGATCACGTCGAGAGCTGGCTGAGGTTTGCGGCGCGCGAGCTGCATCGACACGGCGCCCTCCTCGATGAAGTGCGTGGCATCGCTATAAAACATGGTCGCTCCGGGCAAGGTGGCTTCGAGGGGATCAGCCTAGGCGACGGCCGCGAGCGCGACTTCGGGTAAATCACCCACGCCCGCGCGGAACGAATGGGTACTACACGAGCTTGCGCTCGTAGGCGAACGCCGTGGCGGCAGCGCGCGAATTCACGTCCGTTTTCGCGAAGATGTTGCTGACGTGCCGGTCGACGGTCTTTTCGCTCAAGGACAGCTCGCGCGCAATCGCCTTGTTGGTCTTGCCGCTCGCAATGAGCCGTAACACCTGCAGTTCGCGCTCGGTCAGTCCGCAGGCGGTCTTCTGCGCGCCCTTCCCGGAATCGTCCAGACCGGCCATGAGCGATTCGACTGCGGCGATATCGGGTCGCGCACCCAGCCGCTCGAATACTTCGAATGCACACTCGAGCTCGAGCCGCGCTCCCTCGACATCGTCGAGCGCCGCACAGGCGCGTGCCAGCAGAACGCGCAGGCGCGCAGCGAGGTAAGGCGCGCCCAGTTGCTGCCAGAACGCGAACGCTTGGCGCACAGGATCCAG